>Ga0308310_1000430_pt1 | contig 18089 bp, 17 predicted proteins | sample HotsprSampleMS65_FD_203672 | JGI IMG/M metagenome (GOLD analysis project Ga0308310, IMG submission 203672) | Hot spring phototrophic mat microbial communities from Mushroom Spring, Yellowstone National Park, Wyoming, United States - 20090730_MS65 ...
AAACCCCTCTTCCCCCTCCCCTCGCCCGCCGCCGCAGGCGAGCGGGAGAGGGGAGGGGGCAGGGGGAGGGGTGAGGGCCAAAAGTTGCCAGGAACGACTCTCTTAAAGGGTACGATTTTTTGAGACTTGGGCCCGGTACGATTTTAAAGGACTCAACAGATACTCTCTTTATATTATTTTTTCTCTGTGTCTTTGTGTCTCTGTGTGAGATTCATTGTCTCTGTGTGAGATTCATCCGGGTCCTCCCGCCGCCCCCGTTCCCGCGCGGGGACCCCGTAGGCCACAGTGTCGTCGGGGATGTCGTGGGTCACCACGGAGCCGGCCCCGATGACGGCCCGGCGGCCCACCCGGACCGGCGCGACCAGCATGGTGCCGGAGCCGATGAACGCCTCCTCCCCGATGACCGTGCGGTGCTTCTGGCGTCCGTCAAAATTGCAGGTGACGGTGCCCGCGCCAATGTTGGCTCCGGCGCCCACCTCCGCGTCCCCCACGTAACTGAAGTGGCCCATTTTGGCCCCCGGGCCCAGGGACGAGTTCTTGACCTCGCCGAAATTGCCCACGTGCGCCCCTGGCCCCAGATGCGCGCCCGGCCGGAGATGGCTGAAGGGGCCGACGTCGCTCCCTTCCTCCATCACCGCTCCCTCCACCACCGAGGCCAGGACCCGGCAGCGGTCGCCGATGACGCTATCTGCGATCAGCGCGTTGGGGCCGAGATGGCATCCCCGGCCGACGGCCGTCCGCCCGCGCAGAATCGTGGTGGGCCAGATGACCGTGTCCGGGCCAATGGTGACTGTCGGCTCAATGTAGGTTGTCTGGGGGTCTATCATGGTCACCCCGGCCTCCATCCAGCGGCGGTTGATGCGGCGGCGCATCACGGCCTCCGCCTCGGCCAGATGGACGCGGGTGTTGATGCCCAGGGCCTCCGTGGGGTCGTCGGTGGCCACGGCGACCACCCCCTGGCCCTCCCGGGCCGCCATTTCCACCAGGTCGGTCAGGTAGTACTCCCCTTTGCGGCTCAGAGGGAGAAGAGGAAGATGGGCCCAGAGCCAGGCCGCGTCGCAGGCGTAGACCCCGGCGTTCAGTTCCCGGATGGCCCGTTCGGCCTCCGTCGCGTCGGCCTCCTCCACGATGCGGGCCACGCTCCCGTCAGCCTGGCGCACCACCCGCCCGAAGCCCCGGGGGTCTTCGGCGACAACCGTCAAGACGGAAAGCGCGGCCCGGGCCGAACGGCGCGCGTTCACCACCCGGCGAAGCGTCTCCCCGGTCAGGAGGGGCATGTCGGCGTAGAGGATGAGCACCTCATCCGCCCGTCCTTCCAGCGCCGGGCGGGCCTGGAGGACGGCGTGCCCGGTGCCCAGTTGCTCCCGCTGCTCCACGTAGGTGACGGCCTCCCCCACAGTCCGGCGCACCTCCTCCGCCCCGTGCCCCACCACCAGCACCGGGGGGAGGTCGGAGAGGCCACTCACCGCATCCAGGGCGTAGAAGAGCATGGGGCGTCCGCAGAGGGGGTGGAGGACTTTGGGGACCTCCGACCGCATCCGCGTCCCCTGCCCGGCGGCCAGAATGACGATTCCCAGCATGTCTCTCCGCTCCACATTCCGACTGTAGATGCCAGGCACGGACGAGGCGCCTGGCATCTCTCATCATTATACCCGTAAATGGGGATTTGACCAGGGGATGGTTCAATTTTCCAGGGAAATATGTTGACACTTTTTACGGGCGTAAAAATTCCGCCTGGCCCTCACCCCACCCCCTGCCCCCAGGTTCATAAAGATCTCTGAATCATTCGTGCCCCTCTCCCGCTCGCCCTCGGGCCGAAGGCCCTTCGGGCCGAGGCCTTCGGCGGCGGGCGAGGGGATGGGGAGAAATTGGGGTTTTGGGGGGGGGGGGGGGGGGGGGGGGCCGCGCCCCCCACCGCAAAACCCCTCTTCAATCCCCCCTCTCCCCTGGCCGCAGGCCAAGGGGATAGGGGGGCAAAGGGGGGTGAGGGGCCAGGAAGATTTGGAGATCAGAAAGTGTCAACCAATTCTGAACCATCCCGGAAGATGAGAGGATAGGGTTGATTTGGCATTCTGCCAGCAGGGTGTATAATTTCCAGATGATGGTCACCTGACTTCTTGCACACGACGTAAACGTGATGAAAGGAGCTTATGGATAAACCAACCGAGCAAAGGGTGATAGAAATTCTGGAGACCGACCCCGACTTCTACGTCCCCATCAAGAAACTCTGGCTGATGCTGCAGGGGGAGGGGTTGGCGCTGGACCTGGAACTGGACGAGTTCCGGGCCCAACTGGAGGCGGACGACCGCTTTGAGATAGAGGACTTTGACGACTCCCTGCCGGGCGAACCCGAGGAAGTCGCCGAGATAGAGCAGGAACTGGAGGCGCTGGGGTTCTTCGGCGGTCCCCGGGTGAAACTGGCCAGCCGGGAGATGACCGCCGAGGACATTATGGCCGGTCTTCTGCGCAGCCTGCAGCGGATGAACGAGGCGCTGCGCGGCGCCTGGGAGACCCGCCCCGAGGGGGATTGGGAGACCGAGGGGGAGTTGCTGGACGCGCTGGCCATCGGCCAGGAAATGGAGGAGGAAATCCGGCAGATCATAGAAGAGCGGCGCTGGGAGAACGAGGCGCCGGATAACGGAGAGGGGAGCGGATGAGGACGTGCCAGGCACTTCCGAAGTGCCTGGCACGTTCCCGTTTATCTGACACTTCTGGAGGCACCATGAACCGCCAACTTCGCTGGAAAGACCACATCCTCATCAACATCTACTGGCTGGGGCTGAACGTCGCCTCGGGGACCATCACCCCGGTCCTCCTGCCCTATCTGGTGGCCCTCTTCGTCCCGCCGGAGCAGAAGAACACCTACCTGGGGCTGGTGCGGGTCATCGGTCTGGCGGTGGCCATGCTGGTCCAGCCGATGGCGGGCATGTTCAGCGACCGCAACCCCTCCCGCTGGGGCCGCCGTCGCCCGTACATCTTCGCCGGGACGGTGCTGGACCTGGTCTTCCTGGCCATCGTCGGCGCGTCGCCTCTGTTCATCGGGTCCGCGCTGGACGGGTTCTTCCTCCCCACCCTGGGCATCACCACCGCCCTCTTCGTCCTGATTGTGGGCATTGTCCTCCTGCAGGTTTCCTCCAACATCGCCCACGGCGCCCTGCAGGGCCTCATTCCCGACCTGGTCCCGGAGGACCAGCGGGGCCGCTCCTCCGGCGTCAAGGCGGTCATGGAACTCCTGCCCGTCTTCCTGGTCATCGTCGTCGGGCCACTGGTGGACCGGGGGCTGGTCTGGCTGGTGGTGGGCTTTGTGGGGCTGGCATTGCTGGCGACCATGCTGGCGACGGTGCTGGGCGTGCGGGAGGAGCCGCTGCGGGAGAAGCCGACCGGGCCGGTGGGCGAGGGGGTCTGGCGGCTGGTCGCGCTGACGGCCATTTTCGTCGGGGTCACCCGCGCGGCCCTCTGGCTGGTGAACGCGGCCGGCGCCGCGACCGCCGGGGCCGCGCTGGGGAGTCGGGTGGCCGTGGGCGTCCTGGCCGGCCTGGTCGCCATGGCCGGCTCCATCTTCCTGGGCGTCTACTTCGGCGCGTGGGTCGGCATCGGGCGGGAGGCCCCCCGCCAGACCTCCTTCATCTGGTGGGTGGTCAACCGGCTGATGTTCCTGGCGGCGGTCGGCTCGGTGCAGGGCTTTGCCCAGTACTTCCTGCGGGACGTCCTCCACATCCCCAACGCGGCCACGATGACGACGATTCTCCTGGCCGTGGTGGCGGTCTTCCTGCTCCCGGCGGCGCTGTACGGCGGCTACCTGGCGGACCGTATCGGGCGCCGGCGGCTGGTGGCCCTCTCGGGGCTCGTGGCCGGCGCGGGCACGGTCCTGCTCCTCTTCTCCCACAATATCCCGTTGGTCCTGCTCAGCGGTTGCATTATCGGCCTGGGGACAGGGATTTTCTACGCCTCCAACTGGGCGCTGGGGACGGACCTGGCCCCCTCGGCGGAGGCGGGGCGGTACCTGGGCATCTCCAATCTGGCCGGGGCCGGGGCGGGGATTGTGGGCGCGGGCATCGGCGGGCCCATGGCCGACTACTTCAATGCCCTCCAGCCGGGGCTGGGGTACCTGGTCATCTTCGCCGTCTACGCGGCGCTGTTCTTCATCTCCGTTCTGGCCCTGAGCCGGGTGCGGGCGGGGCGGTAGGAGAAACAGACGTGCCAGGTACGTTAAGCGTGCCTGGCACGTCCGTTTATCCCTCCAGAAACTCCCGGATGGCCGCCCCCACTTCCGCCGGGCGCTCCAGCGGCACCATGTGCCCGGCGTCCGGGATGACGACGAAGCCGGCATGGGGGAGCAACCGCTCTATCCGCTTCTGGGCCTGGGGGAAGAACGTCCGGGAGTGCTCCCCCCGAATGACCAGCGTCGGGGCGCGCAGGCGGGGGATGACTCGCCAGACGTCGGTGGGGATGGTGGAGAAGATGTGTGCCTCCCACTCCGGCGGATAGACCAGTTCCACCTCGCCGTCGGGCCGCTCCCGGGTGCCGGCCTCCACGTAGGCCCAGAGGCTCTCATCCGGCCAGTTGGCGAAGAAGGGTTTGGTCCGGAAGTACTCGTAGCAGGCCTGCCGGTCCGGCCAGGTCCGCCGACGGTTCAGGGCCCCCCGGACCAGCGAAGGGCGCGGCGTCAGGCCGAACCAGCGCATGACCTGGGCCAGCCGCAGCCAGTGGGGCGGCAGGATTACCGGGTCTATCAGGACGACGGCCCGGAAGAGGTCGGGGCGGTCCACGGCGGCCCAGAGGGTCATCACGCCCCCCATGGAGTGGCCGACGCCGATGATTCCCCGCAACCCCAGCCCGTCCAGTCCCCGAATCAGGTCGTCGGCCAGGGGGCGCCAGCCGGAGACCTCTTCGGGGCGGCTGCCGGGCCAGAGCGGCCGCGCCGGCAGGCCGATGACCCGGTAGCGGTCGGTGAGGGTCGCCGCCAGCGGGCGGTAGGTGCCCGGCGGGAAGCCGTTGGCATGGGCGATGTGCAGGACGGGGCCGTCCCCCCCGAATTCGTAGACGTCTGTCATGGTCCTCCGGTGCTCTGGTGATGCTTCCACTGGCAGTACTCGTCGCAGGATTCCATCGGTATCGGTGGTAAAGCGGGTCCGGTCACCCTGTAAATCAGAAACAGCGGCCGAAGGCTCCGTTCCGCCACACGGCCCACCTCTTGAAGTTGCATCCCCCTTTCCGCCGCCAGCGTCTCCAGCGCTTCCACCCGTCCCCGGAAAACCGTGTCCCCCGGTGTGTGAGCCACATACAGGGTGCTGGGGTCCTCCAGAAAGGGCCGGACCCGTTCGGCAAACCCCGCATCAGGCCTGTCCAGATGCTCGTATCCGAAGACCTCCCGCGGCGCCACCCGTCCGACGGTGAGAAAGCGCACCGGCGCGTCTATCCCCCAGTCCAGTGCGACGACCGGCCCGGCGGCGTTCTCCTCCAGAACCGCGGCCAGGTCGTAGACCGCGCTGGAGTGGGCGGAATGGCCGCCCGTCCGGGCCAGCGCCTGATGGTACCGGACGGTCGTCCGGAGGTCGCCCCCGGCCCAGAGGAGGGCCATGAGAAGGGGGACCGCCACGAGCATTCTCCGGACCTGGCCTGCTCCGAGGCGGCCCGCCGCCCCCACCACCAGCCCCGCCGCCAGGGGAATCAGCGGCACCGCCAGCGCGTAGTGGGTGATGAAGAGGTCGCTCACGGTGAACGCGCTCTGGGCCACAATCAGCAGCAGCAGGGCGACCGGCAACAGATGGGCCCACCGGCGGGTCCGGAAACCCAGCCCAATCCCCAGCAGAACGGTTCCGGCGGCCAGGTACGGCGCCCACGGGTTGGCAAAAATGCCCCCCAGGTACCAGAAGTGGTCCCCCCGCAGCAGGGGCCACAACTGGCCCAGCCGGACAGCCAGATTGGGGATGTAGGCCCGGTTATTCACCCCGTAGTACGACTCTCCCAGGTTGCCCAGGACCGAGGCCAGCGTGCCGCCGGTCTGCAGGTTGAAGATGATCAGCGGCAGCAGGGGCAGGAGGAAGAGCACGAAAGACACGAAAGACACGAAAGGCGCGAAAGGCGCGAAAGGGGCGGGGGGCTTTCTTCGCACTGGGGGAAGGAGTCGGGCGACGGCGGCGGTCACGAGCATCGCCCCGATGGCCCAGAGGAAGAGCAGTTTGGCGTAGAGGCCCAGGCCCCAGAAGAGCGCGGTCAGGTAGAGGTCGGCGGGACGGCCTTTCCGCCACCAGCGCAGGCCGGTCAGCAGGCTCGCCATAAAGAAGAGCGCGGTCAGGTTGGTGACGAAGATGCCCTGGCGGCTCCAGAACACAAAGGTGGGGCTGACGGCCAGCAGAAGGGCCGCGACGTGGGCCGCCAGCGGGCCGCCCAGGAGCCGCGCGACCCGCCAGGTCAGCAGCAGCATCAGCCCGCCAGTGAGGAGCGGCAGCCACCGCAGCGCAACGACGTTCACCCCACCCAACGCCAGAAACGGTATCGCCAGATAGACGTTCAGCGCGCCGATGTAGTCCTGCACCATCAGGGGCAGCCGCCAGGGGCCCAGCGCGACCGTCGCGTCCCGGAACGCCGTCACCGGCTGACCGGTCAGCAACTGCATGGCGTTCAGGCCCGCTTCTTTCGCCTCGTCGTAGTGGAGCCCCGGCAGGGATAACTGATGGGCGCCCAGGGCCAGGAAGAGGAGGAAGATGGGGAGTAGGGAGTATGAAGTAGGGAGTAGGGAGTATGAAGTAGGGAGTAGGGGGGTGGACCGGTCGGGTGATTTAGAACCGACGGGCTTCATCAGTTCGTGCTCCGTACTCTGTACTCCGTGCTCCGTGTGCCCTGCGCCCTGCGACGTGTGCCCTGCGACTCGCTCCCTGCTCCGTGCGACGTGCTCCCTGCGCCCTGCGCCCTGCGCCCTGCGACGTGTGCCCTGCGACCCTGCTCCCCGTCAATACGCCCCTTCCCCCAGCAACACCTTCGGAATGGTGCGCATCAGGATTTTGAAGTCCAGCCAGAGGGACCAGTTCTCAATGTAGTAGATGTCCAGAAGTACCATTTCGTCAAAGGAGAGGCGGCTGCGGCCGCTGACCTGCCAGAGACCGGTCATCCCCGGCGGGGCCTCCAGCCGCTTCTTGTGCCACTCCTGGTACTTCTCCACTTCCGCCGGAATGGGCGGGCGCGGGCCGACCAGACTCATTTCCCCCCGCAGGACGTTCACCAACTGCGGCAACTCGTCCATGCTGAGACGGCGCAGAATCCGGCCGACGCGCGTCAGCCGGGGGTCGTCCCGAATCTTGAAGATGGGGCCGTCGGCCTCGTTCATGTCCGCCAGCATGTCCTGCTGCTCCTCGGCCCCCACGTGCATGGAGCGGAACTTGTACATCTCAAAATGGCGTCCCCGCAGCCCCACCCGCGTCTGGCGGAAGATGATGGGGCCGGGGCTATCCAGCCGGATGGCCAGCGCGATGAGCAGGAACAGCGGGGCACAGAGCACCAGTCCCACGGCGGCCACCGTCACATCTATGAGCCGCTTGACCAGCAGGGCCCCTTTGCTGATGGCGACCGTCCGTACGCCGATGAGGGGTACCCCGCCCAGGTCCTCCACGTTCACCTGCGTCAGGCTCATCTGGAACAGGTCGGGGACGATGCGGGGGCGCACCCCGCGCCGCTCGCATTCCCGCACGATGCCCATGATTTTGCGGTGGTACATCCAGGGCAGGGTGATGATGACCTCGTTGGGCTGCTCTTCGTCCAGGATGGTCGGAAGGTTATCCAGCGGGCCCAGTGCTTTGAAGCGCCCGATGTCGGTGTACCCCTTCTCGGGGTTATCGTCCACGAAGCCGACAACGCGGTAGCCCAGGTCCGGGCGGGCGACGATGGTGCGCATGACGGTCCGCCCAATCTCCCCGGCGCCGACGATGACGACCCGTTTGATGCCGACCCCGCGCCGTCGCAGGTACGCGATGGCGAGGCCCTCCGCGCCCCGTACCAGCGCCAGCAGCCCGATGGTCAGGAGGCCCACCTCAACGAGCATGACGCGGGAATAGTACCGCGGCCGGAAGACGAAGGTGACCGCCAGCATCAGCACCGTCACCTTCGCCGTGGCGTTGGTGATCCGGTAGACCTGGTCCATCCAGGAGCGCGGCCAGGTCCGGTACACCCCGTCCACCACGAAAAAGACCGGCGTCAGGATGACGTAGAGGATCAGGAACGGGAGGTAGGCGGAAAGGGGCGCGTCGTAGGCGACGTCCAGGAACCAGCGGAGGTCGTAGCGCACCCAGTAGCCCGCCAGGAATGCAACGATGATGGTGACGATGTCCAGCAGGACCACCCACCCGGGCACACGGCCGTTCCGGCTCATGGTCTCCCTCCCACAGCCTCCTGGTATACGGCAACTGTATCGGCGGCGGTACGGGGCCAGGAGAAGCGGGCCGCGTGCTCCAGTCCCCGTTGCCGCAACGTCTCCCGCAGCGTCTCATCGGTCAGCATACGATGGAGGCCGTCGGCGATGGCCTCCACGTCGTTCGGGTCCACCAGGAGCGCGCCGTCCCCTGCGGCCTCCGGCAGTGCGGAGACGGAGGAGGTCAGCACAGGGGTGCCGCAGGCCTGGGCCTCCAGGACCGGCAGGCCGAAGCCCTCGTAGAGGGACGGGTAGGCGAAGGCCCGGGCGGCGTTGTACCAGAAGGGGAGTTCGTCGTTGGGGACGTAGCCGGGAAAATGGACGCGGGAGGAGAGCCCCCGTCGCTCCACGGTGGCGAAAATCTCGTCGTCGTACCAGCCCCGGGCGCCGGCCAGCACCAGGGCAGTGTCGGCGTCCGCGCCGGAGCGGGCGAACGCCTCTACCAGCCGGACCAGGTTCTTGCGCGGCTCCAGCGTCCCCACGAAAAGGACGAAGCGGTCCGGGAGCCCCTGTCGGGCCCGGAACGCGGCCACCTCCTCCGCCGACAGGGGGCGGAAGATGGGGTCCACCCCGTGGTAGACGACGCGGATTTTCTCCCGCGCGATGCCCAGCAGGCGGACCGTCTCTTCGGCGGTATGGGCGGAGACGGCGATGACCCGCCGGGCCCGCCGGACGGAGAGGCGGGTAAAGAGGCGCAGGTAGAACCGGTTGGCGGGACGGAAAAGGTACGGGTAGCGCAGAAAACTCAGGTCGTGGACGGTGACGACCACAGGGCAGGGGGCCACCAGCGGGCCGACGAAGACGGGCCCGTGGGCCAGGTCGGCCCCCGCGGCCTGCAGCGCGCGCCCCTGGGCCAGTTGCTCCCACAGAATCCGCGCCGCGGGCCGGTGGGTGGGCCAGCGGGTGCGGACGGCCCGCAGGGCCGGCGGGAACTCCCCGCTGCGGGGCCCCAGAAACGCGGTCACCCGACAGCCAGCCTGAGGCAGATAGGTCAGCAGATGGTAGATGTACTGATGGACCCCCGCGCTCCGGTAGGACGGGTCCCCGGAAAGCAAATGGGCGTTAATGGCCACGTGGATGGGCCGTTGCCGGGAATCGTGCATGGCGGCACTATTATACCACGACCGGCACAGATGACCAGAGTTTTGCAGTTTACCGCAGAGCGCGCAGAGGACGTCGGATAGACCGCCGGGTAGAGGCGACGCATGCCCCCTCCGCAGGGGGCGGAAATGGGCGCCCAAGCCGTCTATGGTGGGCAGTTACGGACGCGGAGATTTCACCCCTCCCCCAGCGGCTTCGCCGCTGCCGCCGCAGGCGGCGGGGGTGGGGTAAGGAAGCCTGAATAGTTACTTGTGGTGAACTCCAACTCCCGCTCCAGGACCCAGAAGTGGGAGAGACCGAAGGCGCGCAGGGGGGTATGTTCCAGGGCGTAGGTGATGGCCTGAAGAGCGCGGGCCAGGGCCGGGGAGCGGCGGGCAATCCGGTCGTAGCCGGGGAAAATGACCGTGCGAAATACCACTCGCACAGGCAGGCCCCGCAGCAGGCGCCGCAGCGCGCCCGCCGTGTACGCCCGCGCGTGCGGGACCAGACGGTTCCGGAGCGGGTTGGGCAGATAGTTGACCAGGGGGATGTTGCCGAAGCGGTAGCGCCCCCGCCAGAAGACCCCGTGAGTCTCCAGCGGGTAGAGGCGGTTGGGGACGAAGAGGACAATCCGACCGCCGGGCCGGGTCACCCGAACCATTTCCGCCAGCACGGCCCGGTCGTCGGTCACATGTTCCAGCACTTCGTGGGAGAAGGTCAGGTCAAAGGCGCCGTCGGCGAAGGGGAGGGCCTCCCCCACGGCCTGCACCACTCCGGCCGCGCAGGCGCGGGCCTCGCAGGCCCACTCCCGTTCCACTTCCACCCCAAAGACGTGGGGGGTGTGGCGGCGGAAGGCCGCCAGGTACATCCCCACCCCGCAGCCCACGTCCAGCACCCGCTTCCCGGTGGGGTCGGCATGGCGGCAGACCATTCGGAATCGTCGCTCCTGCCCCGCGCGCCAGGCCAGGGAAGGGACGCCGCGAACGGCCCGCCAGTCGGTATCTGAAGTAGTCTCCATAATTTCTAAAGGACGAGGTCCTCCAGCAGAATCACCCAGGGCAGATGCCCCTGAACCGCGTTGTACAGGCGTCGGTCGCCGGTCACCAGTTGGTCCCCCGTTTCTTCCGCCAGAGCAAGGTATGCCCCGTCATAGGCTGAACAGTGGTACATATGCGCCAGTTCCAGCGCCCGTGACCAGGCGACCTCCACTGTGGGAATGCCCAGTTCCTGAAAAACGCGCAGGACCTCCTGTCCACTCTCCAGGCTGAGCCGCCCCCGCCGGATGGCCTGTAGAACAGCGTTCGTGATCTCGTAGGGGAGCAGAGTGGGGGCAAAAAGGGGAATCTCCCCCTGAGCGTACGCCCGGATCAGCGACTGAGCGGCAGCGCAGCCTTCCTCATCAGGGAAAAACCCTCTGAGCACCACGCTGGCATCTACGACCACGCCCGCTCCTCCAGTTCCTGGCGGGAGGACTCGTAGAGTTCGGAGGCACTCACGTTAAGGGATTCCAGTTCGTGGGAAATGCTGACCATTCTGGAATAGGCGTGAAGACGCCTGAGGTGTTCGTACTCCTCAAAGGGAAGGAGGACCACATCGGGCTCTCCCCGGCGAGTGACAATCACCAGGTCCTGCCGTGCTCGCTTCAACAACTCGGAGAGCCGACTTTTCGCCTCAGCGACCGAGACTTCAATCGTCATCTGATAGCCCCCCAATCTGACCATTTGTTTTGACCATTTATGGTGCACCTATTATATAGCCACCATTCCTGTTTGTCAACCAGAGGTAAAGATGATTTTGCGGCGGCCACAGACCGCCGCAAAATCCCTTGATAGGACAAGAAGAGTTGGCGGCAGGAGGCCTCGCCCCCTGCCGCCTAACCTTTGTCTTCTTTACCCGAAGCGCCCGGTGATGTAGTCCTCGGTGCGGCGGTCGCGCGGGGTGGTGAACAGGTCCCGGCCCGGCTGGCATTCCACCAGTTCCCCCATCAGGAAAAAGGCGGCGTAATCGGCCACCCGGGCGGCCTGCTGCACGCTGTGGGGGACGATGACGATGGTGTACTGGTGCTTCAGTTGTTGCAGCGCCTCCTCCACTTTGCCCGTAGAGATGGGGTCCAGCCCGGAGGTCGGCTCATCCAGCAGCAACACCTCCGGCTCCAGGGCCAGACTGCGGGCAATGCAGAGCCGCTGCTGCTGCCCGCCCGAAAGGCGGCTGGCGGGGTCGTCCAGCCGGTCCTTCACCTCATCCCAGAGCGCCGCCAGCCGCAAACTCCGCTCCAGAATCTCCTCCAGCCGGGCCCGGTCCCGCACCCCTGCCAGTTTGGGGCCGTAGAGGACGTTCTCCCGGACTGTCCCCGGCAGCGGCAGCGGCAGCGCAAAGACCATCCCCACCCGCCGCCGCAGGCGGGGAACGTCCACCCCCGGCGCATAGACGTCCTGCCCGTCCAGCAGAACGCGCCCGGTCATCCGGGTGCCCTCCACCTCGTCGTTCAGCCGGTTGATCAGGCGCAGGAGCGTCGTCTTACCGCCCCCCGCCGGTCCGAAAACGACGGTGATGGCGTTGGGCGGGATGTCCAGCTTCACGTCCCGCAGGGCCGGACGGTCGCCGTAGTAGTAACTCACGTTCTGGAAGCGAATCTTGGGTTCCACGGTGCGTGAAACGTGAAAAGTGAAACGTGAAACGTAAAACGTGAACGTGAAACGTGAAACGTAAAACGTGAAACGTGAAGGGGATTTACCATTCCCGGCGCCGCCGGAAGTAACTGCGGATGATGGCGGCAACGGCGTTCATGGAGAGGACAATGGTCAACAGGACCAGCGCGGTTCCGTACTGGACCCGGGGCGGCATGCCCGGCACCTGGGTGCTGATGACGTACAGGTGGTACGGGAGCGCCATGGTCGGCTCCAGCAGCGAGCGGGGGATGCGGGGCAGGTAGAAGGCGGCGGCAGTGAAGAGGATGGGTGCCGTCTCCCCGGCGGCCCGCAGGAGCCCCAGGATGACGCCGGTGATGATGCCCGGCAGGGCCTGCGGGAGGACGATGTGGCGGATGCCCTGCCAGCGGGTTCCCCCCAGGCTGGCGCTCACCAGCCGGAACTCCCCCGGAACGGCCCGCAGTGCCTCCTCCGCCGTGCTGATGATGACCGGGAGCGTCATGATGGCCAGCGTCAGCGAGCCCGCCAGGACCGATGTGCCGAATTGCAGGAACAGGACGAAGAGCCCCAGGCCGAAGAGGCCGTAGACGACCGAGGGGACCCCCGCCAGGTTGATGATGGCCAGGCGCAGGATGCGGGTCCAAAACGTGTCCCGGGCGCACTCGGCCAGATAAATGGCTCCGCCGATGCCGACAGGTATGGCGACCACCGCCGTCCCCAGCACCAGCAACAACGTCCCGACGATGGCCGGGAAGATGCCCCCCTCTTTCATCCCGTTACGCGGCATCGCGGTGAGAAACTCCCAGTTAATGGCCCCGATTCCCTGGACGACGATGTTCCCGACGACGAACAGAATCGGCAACACCACGATCAGGGAAATCACGCCCAGAAGGATGAACCCCAGCCGCTGGACCCGATGCCGATTTCTCATCGCAGACCTCCCCGGCGGGGTTTCTTGAAGATGGTCACTGCTGCCATCGCGTTGATGATGAAGGTGATGACGAACAGGATGATGCCGATGCCGAAGAGGGCATGGTAGTGGACGCTCCCCTGGGCCACCTCGCCCATCTCAGCGGCAATCGTGGCGGTCATCGTACGGACGGGGCGGAAGAGGGAGTCCAGGGTCAGCGGCATGCGGGCCGCGTTGCCGGTGACCATCATCACTGCCATCGTCTCGCCGATGGCCCGGCCCAGCCCCAGCATCACCGCCGTGACGATGCCGGAGCGGGCCGCCGGGATGACCACCCGCCAGATGGTCTGCCACTGGGTGGCGCCCATGGCCAGGCCGGCGTCCCGGTAACTCTTGGGCACCGCGTCCAGCGCGTCCTCCGCCACGCTGATGATGGTCGGCAGCGCCATGTAGGCCAGGATAAGGGCACCGGTGAAGGCGGTCAGGCCGGTGGGGGCACCCAGCACCTCCCGCACCAGCGGCGCGACGACCGTCATCCCGAAGAAGCCCAGCACCACGGAGGGGATGCCTGCCAGGACTTCAATCATCGGCTTGAGGATTTCCCGCGCCCAGTTGGGGGCCACTTCCCGCACGAAGACCGCCGTCGCCACGCCCAGCGGGAGCGCGATGAGAATGGCAGTGACCGTGACCAGCAGGGATCCCAGGATCAGAGGCAGGGTACCGAAAAGGCCGAAGGTGGGATACCAGCGCGTCCCGAAGAGATTTTCCGGCGCGGCCTCCCAGAAGATAGGAGCGCCTTCCCGGACGAGGAAAATGAAGATGAGGACGACAAAGCCGATGCTGGAGAAAGCCAGCACCCGGATGGCGGACTCTATAGCGAATTCGCCCCAACGGGGATAGGAGGGTTGAGACGGGAGTTTGGGTTTACCCAATCAGCACCTCCTGGTGGACGGCAGGATCGGATTCGCGGGGTTCTCCTGCTTCGGCAGATGGGTAACTGTTCAGCCTCACCCTTCCCCCAGCGGCTTCGCCGCTGCCGCCGCAGGCCTCGGCCCGAAGGGCCTTCGGCCCGAGGGCGGCGGGGGTGGGGTGAGGAAGCCTGAATAGTTCCGCAGATGGTACACCCACCGGGGGATATTATACCCGATACCGGGATTTTCGCCATCCGATGCCTGTTAGGAAAGAAGGGGTTCGGGGCGGCGGCCGGAAGGGCCGCCGCCCCGAACCCCTCTTCCCCCTTTAGGAGGTTGCTGAGAAAGTGATGGTGGGCCCTCCCACCAGGGGAAAAGGGATAAAAGAAAAATTGTTTTTGTGGCGGCGACTTCGCCGCCGCCACAAAAACAATATTCTTATTCACCCCCTCCCCCGCCGTTTCACGGCGGGGGAGAGGGGGCGGGGGGAGAGGGGGCGAAAAAGATTCCCTCAAAGGGGACTCTTCAGCACCCTCCTCAGTGGGAGGTTTTTAGCCCGCATCCCATTTGCGTAGATGCAGAAGTAAGGGTAAAATGAAGGGGAAATGGGCGAACAACAGGTCAACCAACTGGTTATTGCGACGGTGGCCGGTGGACAGGCCGGGGATGTGATTCGGACTCTGGTGGAAGAGGGGTTTTACGTTACCCGGATAGATTCCACCAGCGGCCTGTTGCAGGAAGCAACGGTCTCTCTCCTCATCGGCCTGGATCGGGCCCGCCTGCCTCACCTGCTGGGGCGGCTTCGGACACTGTGCCGCCCGTATACCCGCTACCTCCCCGTACACTTGGAGGTCACAATGGCGGAGGTGCAGCCGATGATGATTGAGACGCAGGTCGGAGGGGCGACCATCTATGTCCTCAACGTAGAACGGTTTGAGCAGGTGTGAGGATGAAACTACTCATTGTAATCCTGCAGGATGGAGATGCGGGGGCCGTTATGGAACGGCTGATCGCAGAGGGCTACCGGGTGACCCGGATTGCCAGTACGGGTGGGTTTCTCCGGCGGGGAAACGTTACGCTGCTGATTGGGGCAGAGGCAGCGGAAGTGGACGGAGTGATAGACCTGCTCCGCCAGACCTGTGCGCCACCGGAGCCCGGCCAGCACCGGGCGACGGTGTTTGTAGTGGAAGCGGCCCACTTTGAGCAGGTTTGACATCGCAGGCCTGCCGGGCTCCCGGGCCTGGCAGGCCTTTCACGAACCCCCGCGGCGGGCCCGCGCGGCGGCCCAGCCCGCCAGTCCCCCGGTGACTCCCCAGTGCAACAGGATGCTCAGCCAGAGGTTGGCGGCCTGCAGGTAGAACGCCGCGCTGAGGACGGCCATACTGGCGCGGATCAGAGTGAGAGGTCGCGTCTCCGGTTCCTGCAGAGCCTTCCACCACCAGGGGTTCAGGATCGCCTCCAGCGCAACGATCCCCAATCCCATCCAGGCCCCCCAATAGTTCCCCAGCACAACTGAGGGCCCGTTCCGGTAGAACATCCAGTGGGTCTCCTGAAAGAAGGCCTCCCTCAGCGCGGTGGGGATGGAAAGGGGAAGGCAAATGGTCTTTCCATCGCCCCGACGCCCCACAGCCCACCAGATGGCCGCCAGGATGGCCCAGGCCACCACCCCCAGGAGAACGGCCCAGCCCAGGCCGCGCACTCCGTCCATCCAGAGTTGCAGACGCTCTTCGGGAGTGATGGCGGAACCGAGCAGAAGGGGCAAGGGGGCCAGGCCGAACCATCGCTCCACCACTGCGTCCCGACCCCAGAGCAGGGCGGCAAATGGTCCGCCAATGTAGTAAAAGAACCGGAGCAGTTGGAGCAAAGGAGGGAAAAACGGCGAGGTTTTCAGCCTTTGGGCCCAGGCCTGGCGGCGAAGGAACCAGGTCGCCCAGGTACTCAGCAGGGCGACCAGTACGGAGCCACCCAGCCAGAGCCACCGGTCAGTCACGGGCATACTCCTCTTTGAGGGGAACCTCCAGCCGCACGGTGGCCCCCTGGCCCGGGGCAGAGATGATGGTCAGTTTGCCGCCAACCAGTTCGGCCCGCTCCCGCATGTTCAGCATCCCCAGACTGCCGCGCTCCTCGTACCCTTGTTCCAGGACGCGCGGGTCAAAGCCCACCCCGTCATCCACTACCTCAGCAACGAAGAGGTTCCCCCGGGTGTACATCCGGACCCAAATCTGGCTGGCATGGGCATGTTTGCGGGCGTTGCTGATGGCCTCTTCTATGATATAGAAAATCGTGCCCTGCTGATCCTTATCCAACCGGCTGTCCACCCCCTCCGGTGCTTCCAACCGAATCGGCAGCGGATCCGTTTCCATCCGCTTGGCGATGTACTGCTCTATCGCCGCACGCAATCCATGGGTCTCCAGGATAAGAGGCCGGAGGGTGAACAGCATGTGGCGAATCTCTTTGGTGGTGCGACGGGCCAGTTCCTCAATGCGCGCCAGTTCCGCCTGGACCTCGTCGGGCCGTTCTTTGAGGAGCATCTGGGCATAGTTTACCCGCATAGCGATGGCGGCAATGGACTGGGTGGGGCCATCGTGGAGGTCGCGGGCCAGTTTCTTGCGCGCGTCCTCCTCCACAGCGACGATGCGCTCCTTTTCTTCCATCAGGCTCTGATAGAGGCGCGCGTTCTGAAGAGCGACGACGCCCTGGTTGCAGAGGGCACTGAGAAGGTCTTGATAGTCGGGGGTGAACAGGCCGGTTTGGGGACTGCCGAAAACGGCGAGGCCGAAAGTCTCAAAGCCGGCCCGCAGGGGCACCGCGATCGCTTCCCGGCACTGGTGAAGGGAGACAAATCGGCCCAGTTCCGGGTCTTCTCCCGGAGCCAGGCAGAGGGCCGGCTCCGCTGTCCTCAACGCCTGGGCCAGGACCCCCGACTGCCCCTCCAGGGTGATCTGCTGGTCACGGCGGGGAGTGTGGCGAGATGCCACAACCTTCAACCGGTCTCCCCGGAAGAGCAGGATCAGGCCCACCAGAGGGGCCTCCTGCCCCGCCAGTTCGTGCAGGCCAATTTCCGCCACATCCAGGATGGTTTCCAGAACCCGCTGGTAATTCAACGTCGCACTGAGGGTACTGGCCAGTTCAAAGATGAGGCGGGACTGCTGGTGACGGGCACGCAGCCGTCGCAGTTCCTCTTCTTCTTCCTGCCGGCGGATGAGGGCAATCCGCCGCTTCATCTGCCCACCGATCAGGGCAGTGACCACCGCAGCCAGCAGAATGATGACGACATTCCCGATTTTCGCCAGCAGTGTGCCTACAGTGAACGAGGTGGGCGCCAGAAGGCCCTGGCCCAGATAACCGATCGCGATGAAAAGCGCCACCGCCAGGCTGGTCAGGAAGGAGAAGCGGAGAGCCGCGGTGATGATAGGGAACAGGCTGAAAAACAGAAGGGGGCTATCCAACCCCCCGGACACGGCCATCAGGCCGACGGCCAGGACCGTATCCACTATCAGAGCAAGGGTGGAGAGAAGGGGTGGAAAACGATGAACAGCCAACAAGAGGGTCAGCACCAGATTATCAGCAACGGCGATACCGATGAGCAGGCTGAGGGGAAGAGACGATGGGCTGCTGAACCCGTGCGAGGGGTCAAGAAATCCGACAAGAAGGACAGTCAGCAATAAGAGCCAGCGCAGATTGCTGACCACCCAGTCCACTTCCAACCTGCGCTGGGGATTTTCCTGGATCACCGGGGAAGTCGGTTCTTTCATCCGCGCGTATGGGCCTCAAAAAACACGCGCCCGAAGGGCTCCTTCGGGCCGTGGTCACGAAGTCCGTGTGGGCGCGAAGGGATTTGAACCCCTGACCTCCACAATGTGAGTGTGGCGCTCTAACCAGCTGAGCTACGCGCCCGTGCATATTATAGCATCATCTTCCAGAAAGGCAAGCGGGAATTTGCTGTGGGTGTGTCCCAGTTTTGTCGGGCCGGGCCGCTGGCCTTTCCGCCTGGCCGTAAACGGCTAGTGCCCTGTTGAGTCCTATAAAATCGTACCGGGCTAAAGTCTCAAAAAATCGTGCCCTCACCCCTCCCCCTGCCCCCAGGTTCATAAAAATCTCTGAATCATTCGTGCCCCTCTCCCGCTCGCCTTCGG
>Ga0308310_1000433_pt1 | contig 18036 bp, 12 predicted proteins | sample HotsprSampleMS65_FD_203672 | JGI IMG/M metagenome (GOLD analysis project Ga0308310, IMG submission 203672) | Hot spring phototrophic mat microbial communities from Mushroom Spring, Yellowstone National Park, Wyoming, United States - 20090730_MS65 ...
AATTAACGTGCTTTATTCCGGCACAGTAGCCGCAGCCATTGAAGGGGCTTTTTTTGGCATCCCCAGCATGGCAGTTTCGCTCCAGTATGATGAACATGCCGACTACGCAAGGGCCGCCGAAATCGCCAGGGAAATCATTCAGCAACTGCTAGCGGAAGCTATCCACGGCACCCACTTGTTCAATATCAACATTCCCGCGGTGGCCCTTCGGGGAAGACCTTCCGTCCGGGTCGTGCCCATGGACATTAGCCAGTACAGCGAGCAATATGAAAAACGGATCGATCCGTACGGCCGACCCTACTATTGGCTCGTCGGAAAGCCTCCCCAGCCTCCCGCAGATGGGCAGACCGATTTGTCCGCACTTGCCCAAGGTTATGTAACCATCACACCCCTTCACTACAATATGACGGAGGAATCCACCTTAAAGCGGCTAGCTCCGCGGGAATTTGTCCTATCGGAGCGGGAACAACCGAAAGTTTCCTCGGCCTCGGAGATCGAGCGGTCTTTGCCCTCAGGAAAGTTACGGCTAACGCGTCGTAGTCAGTAGCATTCGGTCCCTCAGAGAACGAACATTCGGCCCCTCAAAGAACATCCGGTCCCTCAAAGAACATTCGTAGTCAGTAGCAGTCGGTCGCTTAGAAAACATATCGAAAAAATAGGAGAACCTTCACCCCACGGGAGGGTGGGGAATAGTTGGGATGATCCAGACCGGCTCCTAAGCTTTTCATTTTGCAAGCGGAAATATTGTTGCAAGCGGAAAGATCGAATTGGCTGAAGGCCGCTCGGTGCCGCGTGGTACTGAGTTAAACCTTATGGACTTAAACCTTATGGTGGTAATTAAAAGGTGCCGGGATAGATCTGGTTACCGCGATCGCGGCACACGGATGATGCTCCTTTGGTGCAATTGGGTTTTACGGTGGCTGAACTGGGCAAAGTGGGGGATAAGTTTAGGAATTGGCTTTTCAAGCCCGAGGCAGCAATCTACAGCCTCGCGAAAGGAGAAAATCTACCACACCAAAAGCAGTTGGAGGATTGCGGGGAGGTAAGAAAAACCCTTGAGTGGAGGCGGAATCATGAGGCTGAGGAATCATTCCCGTCCATGCATTGGCGGACAAGCTCTCGTTCCGAGTTTTTCGGCCCGGAGTGGCACCGGGCTAGTCGGCAAAAAGTCTTTTGGCTTGGTTGAAAGGATGATGCCGATTTCTTCATTTGTCATGCTAATTTCTTCAACTCTTATCCTGTCAATGACCTCCGCCGGTTGTGGGGAAATGGAGGGCTACAGCCGGCCGCAGGTCCGCCCGGAAAAGTATGGAATTGTCACCAATCCCGAGGAACTGGCTCGTCCGGCTGCCCCGGCCGCTGCACCCCCGCCGGCACCCTCCCCCACGACTCCAGGGGGAGAACCCAGGGGGACTTCGGCGACACCCCCCGGTCCGAGGACGCCAGCCACTCCGGCTGCACCACCTCCCTCGGCAACCGCCAGTGCCGAGAGTAGCTCCTCCGAGCCGGCCGCCCCACCCCCAGGTTATGTGCGAGAACGGGCCGGTGTCGGAGCCACCGGCAAAGGAAATTATCGCCCCGGAATTCTCACCACTCCCCTGTCCGTTTATTGGAGGGCTCAGGAAAGAATTATCTTCGAACAGCAGATTCCTCACGCAATGCAGCTCTATCATGCCATGAACGGGCGTTACCCGGGATCCTGGGAAGAGTTTGAACGGGAGATTCTTGTCCCCAATGGCATCCGCTTACCCACCCTACCGCCAGGGCACCGCTATCATTACGACCCCCAAAGTGGTCAGCTCATGGTGGAAAAGCCCGCTCCTTAGGGACCATCATCTTTTCAGGGTGGTTAACTGCCCAGGTACTTACTCTGAAAAACTCGGAATCCTCGCAGGCCTGAAAAGCCAAGGCCTTATTCGGCAATCGTTTTGCCGCTTTTGTGCTTGGATGTCGGGTCTTGGCAGATTTCCGGGACCTTCAGAGGATTGGTCGGAGGTCCTTTCGGATAGTGTGCCAGGGGATTTTTCCTCTCGTCGTGAGGCAAACCTTCATTAAAGATCGTTTTCCAATCACATTCTTCACCGGAAATTCCTCGAGGATGGAAATCCCCTTACACTCCCGAGGCCCTTCAAAGGTCGGAGACGTCACTTGTTGGGTCGAGAATCCTTGATCCTCATTTATAGTGCATTCTCGAATATTTTGGGCCTCGGTGGGATAAGCACCTGCCATCCTGGGAAAAAGCCCGGCCGAGAGGGGACTTCCTTGCCAACAGCTTGTCATAAGAAGGCCATGTGCCGGCCTAAAGTGATGTGCCCGCACCTCCTGTGGGTTTCTGCTACCCCCTCTCTATGCGGGGTCCAGAGGAGGGCTTTTTGTGGCAGCCGGCCTGAAGCCTAATTACACTGAATGTATAGTGGGCTAGTCCTGCACTGGGCTCCTTGCGGTGCAACCGGTTCCGAGGTTTTCCTTAGGAGCTTGTCCGAACTTCGGGGGACAACTGAGCCGGGGTTGGGCTGGAGAAAAGGTTGCCCCGGATCCCACGGACGATCCTTCGAGGCTCTTTGGAGGGTTCCCGGGTGGCAGGGGGTTCCGGGAGCAACCAACGTCGGTCAACCCGGAAACACAAAAGGCCAATCTAAAGCGATAGCGGGGCATTCCATGATGGCAATTTCGCGAGTGGTAAGGTCCGGCTTCCTGGCGGGTAGCCTGCTTGGCTTCCTACTCAGTTTCTGGCTCAATAGCGGCGGTCGGGTGCATGCCTCCCAATGGGTGTTCTTGCGATCGAATTATTCCCACAGCCCGGACGGTTCCCATCGCGTAACCCAATTTCAGCCGGAGCCCACCGTTATCCTTCCCGAGGACCCAACCTATATCCGGAGCGGTTTCCGCCATCGGGAGATGCACCTGCGGGCCGGCCGAAGTGCTGACCGACTCCATGTCGTGGAAACCTGGGGAATGGGGGCTTACCTTCGGCCCTACGGCGAGTGGGAATATCCTTATCGAGCCGGAGCTACCCCATTTGGCCCTTGGGGTAATCCTCAGGGACCCTGGACATTACCGTTCGATTCTTGGGTGAATCCCTATGGGCTGGGCCAGCTTCCCAGTCCGCCTTGGTATCTTTACGGACCATGGATCCCCCTCTATCCTGTAATCCCGTTGGCACCCGGTGCTCCAGGCGGAGGTTCCGGGGGAACCGGGAGTCCTTCCCCATCCCCATGATTTCGTTCGGCGAGCTTTTGGGATTGTGCTTTTTGCAAACTGACGAGCTTTTGGGATTATGCTTTTTGCAAACTGATATACTCACCTGATATACTCGCCGGCGGAACCCGCTCCGGGAAAGGGGAGCCCTTCCACCTGTCTCTTGTTCAAATTTGCAGGCCCTCTTTTCTCCAAATTTACCGGCCGGGCCTTGGCGGACTGCTAATTGTGTGTTTCTTTAGGCCCATATGGGAGCGGCGGCTTTTCGTTCTCCGGAAACCCCGGCCTGCCGAGTAAACATAATGGGTACTGGTTCTTCGGTCAGGCTGGATCTTTTTGCTCGGAAACCGTCATTTTCGGCAAATCCGACATACCCAGCCCGGGCACTGAAAACCGGCAAAACTTGATCGGGGGTAGCCACCGGGGAAGAAACCCATGAACACTCTCCAACGGTTAGGGGTCCTCCTTGGGCTAATCATTCTTGCAGCAGGGGGGAGCTACGGCTTGTGGCTTTTGACCACTTGGGGACCTTTGCTCGTGGGTGGAGAGGGCACAACCGAGGCCAAGCCCGGGGAACTCTCCGGCCAAAAAGCCACCCTGATAAGCGACTCCGCCTGCCCCAACCAGACAATCCGATTGGCCACTTTTTACCCCGGTCCGATCGAGGGCCCCCGCGTGCAGGATCCGGTTTTTGCCCAAGTGCTGCAAGCAGCCATCCGCCAGTGTGACGTAATTGCCGTGCATGGATTTCGCGGCCCTGGCCGAGCACCCTTCGTGCCGTTTTTCGATTCCCTCGCGAAGGACCGTCCTATCCGATACTTCGCCTCTGAATCCTTACGCGATCGAACGATTCGCCAATTCAGCGTGATTTTCTACGACGAATCGAAGGTAATCCTGGACCGACGTCGCTCCGGGCCTGTGGAAGACCCTGCCCGGGTCTTCCGTTGGCGGCCCCTTGTGGCCAGCTTTGCCGCTGCGGGGGTGCCTCTTCAGCAGGCGTTTACGTTTACGGTGGTGGCCGCTTGGGTAGACCCCCTGCGGATCTGTTCCGAGCTCGAAATGCTTTCTGCTCTCCTACGGACCGTAGCCAGTCAGCATGCCCCGGAGGATGACATCGTTCTGCTGGCCCACCTGGAAGCAGACGAGGAAGCCCTCCTCCAAACTCTTCGCCCTTACATACCTGCCATAAGCGGGGTGCCCAATTCTGCCCGAGGAACCCGGCTGGCCAGCAATATCCTCCTGGACCCCAGGGTTACTTGCGAGTTTACCGGCCAAAGTGGGGTGATCTCTTGGGAGCCGCTCTTTGGCCGAGATAGCGAAGGTTCTCCACCTGATCTCCTCTTCTTTCCGGTGTGGGCCGAGTTCTCCACCCGAGAGGGCCTGAGCCTAGAACTTTTCACTTCTCTGCCGGGGCCCGAACTTGCCCCAAGGGCTGCACTTCTTCCCACGCGTTTTTCCCAACTCGAGGATCGATTCCTAGGTCTTTGAAACTTCCCGGTCCTGTGGTGGCTCGAACTCACCTAGGAGGCCGATGGACCTCCTGGCGGGGTACTTACCGCACATGTCTCCCGGGGAATCCCCCATCTACCCACTCGCAAGTTCTATAATGCCTTAGCAACTAAGGCCCTCTAGGGTTGCCGGCGAATCTTTTCCGATGTGCGCGCCGGCTGAATTGCGTGAGGAAGTATCGAAGCGGAAATTTCGGGATTGATCGCCAACCCAGGAGCCCTCCGGATGCATCAAGCCGCCCATTCGGCCCTTGATCCGCACCAACTTGCAAAGGCTGTCGAGCTAGCCGGCAAACTCCACGCTCAGCAAAAACGGAAACTCACCGGGGCCCCTTACCTTGGCCATCTGCTGCGAGTTGCCGGTTTGGTGCTCGAGTATGGCGGGGGCCAAGAAGAGGTGGTCGCTGCCCTCCTCCATGATGCCGTCGAGGACCAAGGGGGAATAGAAACTTATCTTCGAATTAGCGAGCAATTCGGCCCGGCTGTTGCCCAGCTAGTGCTCGAGCTGAGCGATGCCACCGAGTCCCCAAAACCACCATGGGAGGAACGGAAAAAACGTTTTCTTGATCGCTTACCCACGGCATCTCTCGCAGTACATCGAATCGTGATATGCGACAAGATCGATAACCTCGGCCAGTTGTTGGCCGCCTACGAACGGTGGGGAGACACCATTTGGCAAAAATTTCGCGGGGGCAAGGAAGGAACCCTATGGTACCACCGGGAAATTCTCAAGGTTCTGGGCGATAGTCCCAGTCGGCCCGCTTTGGAACCCGCGTTAGCCGAGTATAGGAAACTGGTGGAAAGGCTCGAGCTGCTTGCTTCCCCCGGAACGGACTCTTCAGATCGCTCTTGGGAAATCTAAACGTACGTTCCGGTAGAAGGTATAACTTGCAAACGGGAAGACCTCTGCAAGATCAATCCCGCCAGGTAGTACTGCCAATTTTCTCCGGGGACAATCGGAGCCGGTCTCTCGTTTGTGAGTGCCCGGAAGAAGAAAGTTCGGTCTTCCACGATTCTGCCTGAGAACCGGACTCCTTGCCTTCGGTCGACATGACCAATCTGTCCACATTTGCAGTAGCTAGCTGGCTCGGGTTGCAAGTGCTTTCGGCAACAAAAGGTGATGCTCTCCCCCTGATACAGGAGTGCTGCTTCCCAACCGAGCCACCGGAGTGCTGCTGCCCAATCGAGCTCCGCGTTACTCCCCAGCCGGCAAATAACAAAGCCAAACTCTTTTTGGCCGCCCACCCAGTTGCTTTGGTCTGAGCCGGTCTCCAAAATCTAAACTCGGGATTACCTTCTTTCCGCACACTTAGGCGGATGCTGGAAAAAGTTCTGTTGGGGAGCTGATGCAAAGGTCGCAAACGAAAGATCACAAACGATCGAAAGGGAGACCCCGACAATGAATCCCGGCCACCAAAAAGCAACCGGTCTTTGGATGGGAATATTCCTGGGGTTGCTTTTGATTCTCAGTCTGGACCGAGGAACTTTGGGTATCGAGCCGGCCAATCCCCACTTGTGTCCAGAGGGCAGGGAGATCCTCGAATACTTTCAGAGCATCTACGGAAAGCGGATTCTTTCTGGCTACAACGTGTACGTTCATACTCCCGACGTTTACGAGCAGACGGGGATGCTTGCAGCCATTTGGGGTCGAGACATTCGGTGGCTTCCGCCGGTCGAGGAGCTCGTTGATCATGCCAAATCCCACGGTTATTTGCTAACTCTGCATTGGCACTGGTTTTTCGGAGGAGATTCGGCCTGGAAGTCGAAACGGAAAAGCCAAGTGGATGTTGGCCGGGTGATTACTCCCGGCACTGCAGAACATTCGATCGCCATGAAGGAGATGGCCGCCGCTGCCGATGTACTGGAAAAACTTCAGGAGGCGGGAATCGTCGTTCTCTGGCGGCCCCTGCATGAGATCGATGGCGGGTGGTTTTGGTGGACCGACCTGAACAACCCGGAAAATACCGCAGAACTGTGGCGGATGATGTTTCGCTACTTCACCCGGGATCGCAAGTTGAACAACCTCATTTGGGTTTACAGTGCGGGCGTCGGCGATCTGAAGAAAAAACCCGTGGAATTCCGTAAACGCTTTTACCCGGGACCGGAGTACGTCGATATCTCCGGGATTGACCTCTACGGGGTGAATCCGGCTGAAGACGAAGAACCTTACAAGACTTTCTTTCGGGCTATGGGGGAGGTTTCCCCCGGAAAGATGCTTGCCCTAGGAGAGTGTGACGAACTGCCGAACCCGGAAAAGTTGGCCGCTGGGAAAATTCCGGTTTGGCTCTACGGGCTGCCGTGGTGGGGGACACCGTCAGGACGGCGGCCTGTAGAGCAAGCCATCGCCACCATGCGGCATCCCTTTGTGGTCACCCTAGAGGAGCTTCCCGCCTTTGGCGATGAGGACCCTCCGCCCGTGGTAGGGATCCTTTCTCCGATGGATGATGGGAGTGTTTGGTTTCCGGCAGGCAAGGTGACCGTGGAGGGATATGCGGTGGACCGCCGAGGGAAGGTGGTCCGCTTGGAGTTTTGGGCAAATGATGAGTTCGTGGGCCAAGTGGCTAGCCCCCAGCAACAATTTCGTTGGGAGTGGCAAGATGCTCCCCCTGGCTGTTACGATCTGTGGGCGGTGGCCATCGACGATGCCCGCCAGCGATTCCGCTCCAACCGAATCCATCTAAACGTGGGAGTAATAGATGCTGCCCGCGGGCGACCGGTCACGGTTTCTGCAGGAGAGAATGCCTCGGCCGCAGTGGATGGAAACTATTACACTTCTTGGCGGGCTCCTACCCAGGCCGAAGAAGCTTGGATCATGATCGACCTCGGCCAAATTTGTTCTATCGACCAAGTAAATCTGGTCTGGGGGTGGAAAATCCACGCGGAGCATTTCGCGATTGAAACGGCCAAGGAAGATCCTTCGGAAGCAGGCAATTGGAACTGCGTCTACGAGGCCAAAAACTTGCCCTGGGAAGTCTGGAAAGCGACCCATCGGGCCAAATTCGCTCCCACGCAAGCCCGTTATGTGCGGATTCACTTGTTCCGGAGAGCAGGCCGGCAAACCTGGGCAGGTTACGACCTCGCCGCCGTGGAAATCCCCGTTCCCGCAGGCAAAGGGGGCAAATAATTCGCCCGTTCTCCCTTGGGAGATCCTCGGGTGGCCCGGTCGGCACAGGAGCTCTTTCTAGGCTGGGTATGTAAACCGGTAGGCTGGGTCTGTAAACCGGCTTTTGGTTGCCTGAAAACCGGTCTTTGGTGACCCGAAAGACCTTCGTTGGTCAGCCCCAAGAATGATTCGCTCCTCACCCTTAAAAACCATTCGTGCGTCACCAGACAACGTGAAGTCTGGGCATCGGAAAACCGGACTTTGCTCAGCGGACGAAACTGAATCTTGGCCGACGTCTAGCGAAAAGACCGTTTTCAGCCTCAGCCCCACACCTTAAAAAGCGGATTCTTTTGGAAGAAAGCAAAGCCCAGTAGCACAACGGGGACACTCCTTAAGGCAGGCCCCCATCACGCTCGATGAGATCCCTATATGCTGCCACCGCCCCCAGTTGCCTGCTTTCCGTAAGGAGGCGATTACCCGATCCTATGTTATCCCTTTTTGAATCTCTCGGCATTTGCCCGGCACCGCCCATGGCCCCGGATCATGAAGGGAGAAAAGCACTGGTTTTGACTTTGGTGCCTCTGGGCGAAGAGGTTTTCCGGGGTGGTTTATTGGACTCGCTCGTGTGCTGCCTGGGAGCCACTGGGAGCAGGAATTTTCCAGCACGTGAAAGATCGGGAAACTACTGTTGCCGTCTGTGAGGAGTTTCGGATTTTTCTAAGCAAAAGGGCTTGAATGAGACCGACAAGGCGAGGGGCCCAGACCTGAGGGCTAAAATGCTCCTCCAAGCGAGCCCGGCCTGCAAGACCCCACCGCCGGCGAAGTTCCGGCGAAAAAGCCAACCGGAAGATACCCTCGGCCCATTCTTCGGATGTGGACGCAAGGATACCAGTACATCCGTCCACAATAATTTCCCGATGCACGCCCACCGGATTGGCAACCACGGGAAGTCCGGCGGCCATATACTGCAACACCTTTAAACCGCATTTTCCCAAACTCCAGGAATCCTCCGGCATCCAAGCGATGCCGATGTCGGCGGAGGCCAGAGCATCGGCCTCGGACTGCCGACTCCATTTCCAAAGCTCCATCGGCATGCCACTGAGGCCGGGGAGTCGATCGCAAACCACCCGAAGCACAGCCTCCGGTACCCGTCCATGCACTGCCCGAAGATAACAAGCCGCTTGCTCGAGCGAAGGGAGCGTGGCAGGACTGCCGATCCATACCAGCCGAATTCCCTTCCTACTGGCTCTTGGATCGGCCAGAGAATAATGGCAGGGATCCACGCAGGTGGGTACTACCACAACTTTGCCCGTGGGCTTGCCTGGCCGGATCGGCTCATCTCCCCCCTGGAAACCGGAGCCGGAATGGGCAACCGCGAGGGCACAGCGGGCCAAATAGGCATTACCAGCAAACACTAGATCGGAAACTCCCACAGTGAGGCGGAATCGCAGCCACCGGTAGCGGCTGTCCGGCCCTTTCCGATGGAAACTATCCCTCTGGAAAACGGCGTCGTCTACGTCGTAGATCAAATTTTGAGAGTTCTTCCGCAGCCAGACGATCTCCCACGGTGCCAGAAGTTTTCGCTGGAGGATTACCACGTCGGCCTGCCGGAGTCGCCAAAACTGACGGAAACGCCGGAGGGGTCCCCGGGCAATGGGCGAGGCCTCTACCAGGATACCCTGTGAAGCAAAAGCCGCCTCAAACGGCTGAATTCGGTAGCGGTAGCATACATGATCGGGGGCCTCGATAAGGGCCACCAGTCTCTTCGGATCAACTTGCTCAAGCATCTGCCCGGCTGGCATCACGGAGTTTAGGCCGGTTAAAATGAAAACTACGGGAATTTTGCGGATTGCTCTTGCCCTGGGAAATTTTTTGGAGTTCCGCCTCCCTTGGGAGGGGATCGGCACTACCCCGGCCATGACATTGATTTTCCCGACCGCCATTTCGCTAAAGCAAGGCCAATTGGAGATCGTATGGGAGGACGGCGTGGTCTCCTTGCTGAGTCCGGAAATTTTGCGTCGGTATTGCCCCTGTGCCACTTGTATGGCCAGGCGGCCTCCCGATCGGGGACAAAGATTGTGCTGCCAGATACCCGGGCTGGTGGCAGCGGAGTCGCTCCAGGCTCACCCCCCCTCACCCTCTGATGAGTCCCTCCCTGCCGAGCTTCGAATCGTCCAAGTGAAACCGGTAGGCAATTATGCCTATCAGATTGCTTTCAGCGATGGTCATGATACCGGTATCTATTCCCTCACGTTCCTTCGGCAACTGGGAGCCTTGTCGCAGGGAAAGCTTTCCGGTAAAGAAGAACACCCTCCGCCGCAATAAGGCTTTATGCTCCAGCACGGGCGTACGGTGCAATAAGGGTGGAAGCATATCCGGCGGCGAGAAACGATCTGCCGAAATCCCAGGCTAAAGAAGGATAGCAGCCATGAGGACTGGCCCGTTCGGGGAAAACCTGTGCCGGCCGAGATCCCTTTTCACCCGGCTGCTTGCACTCCTCCTCGTTGTGTCGTTTTATGGCGAAAACCTTTCTGGGAGTGGCGAGCTTCAGGCCTCCCAAAGCGTTTCCTCGGGATCGGAACCACTCCAAGGGGAACCGATTTTTATTTCCGGGGAAATCCGAGCGGATGAACCATTTGTTGTCGAGTTTCCACCCCGCCTGGCGAAAGCCGTCCGCATCGTGATCTTCCAGACTGCTGCGGGCCAGGCATGTATTGACGAAATCGAAATCTTTGGCCCGGAAACGGCGGGAAACTTAGCCTTGGCCGCCCACGGTGCCCGGGCCAGTGCCCGTTCCTGCTTGCCCGGGTATGCTATCCACCGGATCGAACATCTCAACGATGGTCTTTACGGAAATAGCCACAGTTGGATCGCAGCCACCACCGGGGAAGAGTGGGCCCAAATTGATCTGGCCGAGCCGCGGTTGATCCATCGGGTAGTGATTTCCCGTGACCGAGAAGGCAAATATCACGATCGGTTGCCTGTCCGTTGGGCAGTCATGCTGTCGGCAGATGGCCAGTTGTGGAAGACGGTGGCGGAGGTGGACGTGCGACCGGTGCTTTCTGGCCCCCAGCCGCCTCACCCAGGGCCATTCCGGCTCTCGCCCCGGCCCTCTTGGGATGAGCTTTTGAAATATGCCTTTCTGTGCGAACGGCACACCTGGGAGAAAATCCCTGCGGAGGATCATCTCTCGCCCCTGCGATCGGACCGGCCAGCTGTCCCGGGAGGCCCGCCGTATTGGGCGAAACTTTGCCGCATGGCTGCCTTGGAGCGAACGCTTTGGCTCTTCGAGGAGCTTTTGGATCGTCTCAGTGCCAAGGGATTGGCCGTGGGTTCCGAAAGGGAACAGCTCAACAATCTAAGGAACCGGTGGAATGCCCTCCAGAAGGAGCAGCCGATCCCGGCCGAGGAAGAAACCCGGCTTTACCTTGAGGCCCGCCATGCTAAACGACAAGCGATGTTCCGAGATCCGGATCTCTTGCCCCTCCGGCGGATCCTTTTTGTCAAACGGCATCCCTATTGGGCCTCTCACAACTACAGCGACATTTTGGACTCGGAATTCCGGCCGGGGGGAGGGGTATTCGTGCTTGAAATTCCATGGGTAGGCGGCCGGTTAGAGCCCGGCCTGGGAAAGTTGCGGCAACTATTTGATGCTTCCAAGGGAATTGCCCGCGACCCCGTGGCCGACTTTGAAGCCCAAACGATCTACTTTGCCTATCGGCCTGAAAAAAGTCCTCGCCCTGGCTGGCAACCTTATTGGCATTTGATGGCAGTGGAGGTCGATGGAACCCATCTGCGGCAGCTGACCGATGGACCCTTCCACGACTATTATCCCTGCCCTTTACCGGATGGCGGCTTGGCCTTCGTTTCCACGCGGATCCGGTGCCGATTCCTATGTTGGCGGCCGCAGGCATTTGTCCTTTTCCGATTAGGTCCTCAGGAACAACAGCCCCAGCCGCTTTCCTTTGCCAACCTTAGTGAATGGACCCCCTCACTTCTCCGGGACGGTCGGATCCTCTGGACCCGGTCCGAATACCTGGACAAAGGTGCGGATTTCGGCCACACATTGTGGGCCATCCGCCCAGACGGAACTCATCCCGAACTGATTTTCGGAAACAACACCCCCAATTGCTATATCCATGCTCACGAAATGCCCGGTACTAAAGAACTTTGCTGCACCCTGATATCGCACGGGGGAGATCACAACGGTCCGATTGCTCTCATCGATCGCACCCGCAGTCCATTTGACCCAGCCGCCATCACTAATATCACTCCCGATGTTGCCCCGCAATACAACATGAATTGGCTCCGGTGGGAATGCTTCCGCGATCCTTTCCCGGTCTCTTGGGAATACATCCTGGTAAGTCACGCTCCGGCAGATCGCTTTGGAATTTACGTGATCGATCGATACGGCAATCGGGAGCTATTGTATTTGGATCCCAATATCGGAAGCATGTCCCCATCGCCGCTTTGGCCTCGGGTCAAACCCCCGGTCCTCCCCCCGGCCAAGGACCTTCGCCTGGCACAGGAGGGAAAAGCTTGGGTTAGTCTCGTGAATGCCTCCATAGGTATCAGCCCACCGGTGGAACGGGGAAAGATAAAGTACATTCGGATCTGTGAAGAGGTCCGATCGACACTGCAGGAACTGCCCGACGGCCAATACCGCTGGGATCACGAACCGTTCCTCGAGTTCTACGCAACGCCGGTGCACAAAGTAAGCGGCCCCTATGGTTGGCCGAGCTATGTGGCCAAAGCCTCCCATGGCCTTGTGGAGTTAGACCCGGACGGTTCTGCGACCTTCGAAGTTCCTGCAGGCAAAGTTCTGTATTTTCAAGTTCTTGATGCCGAACTGAATGAGCTCCAGCGGATGCGAAGTGTTGTGCAATTTCAGCCGGGGGAACATCGAAGCTGCATCGGATGTCACGAGGATCGTCGGAGCACTCCGCCCCTGCAAAATAGCCTGGCAGCGAGGGTAAAACCGAAGCCTGTGATACCTCCACCTTGGGGAGCACGCCCGTTTTCCTTCGAGGAGGTGGTCCAGCCAGTATTGGATCGGCATTGTACTGGCTGTCACGGGCCCGGCGGTTCCGCCCCGCTGGACCTAACCGGAAACCCGGATCAAGAACTTGTGCCCACCTCCTACCGCAGCCTGATCTCCGGCGGATGGGTCCATTATTTTGACTATCGGTGGAACCTACGGCATCATAAAGCAGAGCCGATGAGTTTCGGGACCCTACAAAGCCGACTCTGGCGGGTCCTTGAAGCAGATCATCATGGTGTGCAGCTAAGCTGGGACGAGATTCACGCTTTAAAGTGCTGGATCGATCTAAATTGTCCCCTTTGGTCAGACTATACATATCGGCCTACGCGAGGCCACCAAAAGCTCGACTTGGGCAGGGAATGAGAGCTAACCTGCCGGGCATATCACCGACCGCTTTCAGGGCAATTTTTGGATCCACAGCCTTCCGACCTCGGCTTTATCGGACCCACCAACCGCAGCGAACTGAGCCCTGTGTCCGTCGGAGATCGTTGGGGTTCTTTCCTCAAGAGACCTCCGGCGGGGTGAACACGCAGGTGTTGGGGGCCCAAAACTGTAAGGGATTTCTCTAGCAAAGCTAGTGGTCGGACAGGATCCCCCGTGGCTGCCTTCAAGATCTTGCAGGACGTTCCCCCCACCCGGCCTAAAAAAGTTGGAGCATAAACCCCCGATTGTTAGGTCAAACTGGGGCAAAAGATTTGCCCTGAATAAGATCACATCGAAAACATCGGCAGAGAGCAACGTTTCTGTTGCAACCCCGTATGGCAAAGGCCCACACGACCGGCACCGGTGTTCGCCGGTCATAAGTTGCAACGGAAGCCAAAATCCCCGGCAAGTGCACAAGTAACTTAGGTTTAAGATCGCTTCAGCTGGCCCCAAGTTTCGGTCTCCAACGGTCAGGTGTGCGAACGATCCGTTAGAAACTCGAGATCTTCATCAGCCATCGAAAAAGGAGAGCACCGATGACCCCCAAGCAAACTACCCGACGGTGTTTTTTCGAACAGCTGGGCATGGTTACGGCCGGATTTGCCCTCCCAATCTTTGTCCCCAAGAGCGTGCTCGGAGGCCAGGGGCGACCGGGGGCCAACGACCGAGCAGGTATTGGGTTTATTGGGGTGGGGCGGCAAGGGTCCGCCCTCTTAAGTCACCTACCTCCTGGGGGTCAAGTGGTAGCTGTCGCCGACGTGTATCAGCCCCGTGCCGAAGAAACAGCCGCTAAACACCGGGCAAAAGCTTTTACCGACTACCGCCATCTCCTCGATCTTAAGGAGGTGGATGGCGTTGTGGTGGCTACACCGGATCACTGGCGGGCCATCGTCTGTATCCGGGCCTGCCAGGCCGAGAAAGACATCTATGCCGAAAAGCCGTTAACCTTAACCATCCGCGAGGGCCGGCTGTTGGTTCAGGCAGTCCGCAAATACAACCGGGTGCTTCAAACGGGAAGCCAGCAGCGATCCGATCCCCGGAACCGCCTCGGCTGTGAGCTCGTCCGAAACGGCCGGATTGGAAAAATTCACACCGTCATCGCTCACAATTATCCCAGCCCCTGGCATTGTGCCTTGCCAGAGGAGCCAATTCCGCAGGGACTAAATTGGGATATGTGGTGTGGCCCCACCCCGGTGGTTCCTTACCATCGCGACATCTTCACCCCACGAGCCAATCCAGGGTGGATTTCCTTCCGACCCTGGTCTGGTGGCGAGGTCACCGGCTGGGGGAGCCACGGCCTCGACCAAATTCAATGGGCTTTGGGCACCGATGAGACCGGACCGGTGGAAATTTGGACAGAAGGCCCGCGGTTCAATCCTCCCACTTATACCCAACCGGAATCCCGTGCAAGAGGGGACAAGCTGTGTTCGCTGCCCAAGGTGTGCTACCGGTATACGAATGGAGTGGTAGTTCGGTTAGAAAATGGCCCGCCCGGCGGAGCGATTTTCCAGGGCGAGCTAGGGACCATCACCATCGACCGGGGGAAATTTGTGGTCGATCCTCCGGAACTTGCGAAAGAAGCGCTGGGCGAGGAGGCCATCCGGCTTTATCGGAGCGACAACCACCTCCAAAATTGGCTGGACTGCATGCGAAGTCGGCAACGGCCGGTGGCAGATGTGGAAATTGGTCATCGGACAGCCACGATTTGCCACCTCATCAATATTGCCCGAGAATTGGGTCGGCCACTTCGCTGGGATCCTGAAAAGGAAGAGTTTCTGGACGACCCGGAGGCCAACGCCCTCCTGGATCGGCCTCGTCGGCCCCCTTACCTCTTGCCTGAAGAGGTTTGAGCTGGTGCCGGAAAAGCTTCCAGCTGGCCGGCGGCAAAAACCTCGTTGCCACGACCGGATCCTATATTCGAAACTGCCCCTGGGTACCTCTGGGCCCGAGTCCCCTAACGCTGAGTCCCGGCTATAGCCACGCTTATGTTCCCCCAAACCGTCTGGAAAAGCTCCAAAAGGATTTCGCGGTTGGGCACCCTCCTTTTATAAGGGAGGGCATGGGCTCGCACATCCCAAAATAGTATCGGAAGGTTTTTTATAACCTGGTTCCACAAATAGTACCGGAAGGTTTTTTGTAACCTGGTTCCACCCTATATCACATTCTTGATGGAATGCTAGCCGCGTTTTCCGGTCCTGATGGAACGCCACCTGGGGCCTCGGATCCCGGTTATCATTTGTTCAGAAAGTACTTGGGCAAGAATCGGTCACCCACTGAGCTGGAAAAAGGCCGGCAAACCTACCCTGAAAGACAGGAAAATCCATTGTGGGGGGAAGATAAGGAGAAAGAGATGCACTCACCAATGTACCCTGCAGATACCGGCCGAAAGAAAACCCCGAACGTGGTGCCTTGCCGGTGGCCTTGGGCGGTGGCGGGTCCCCTTGCGGTAATCGCTCTCTTGGGCAATCCCGGCGGCTTAAAGTCCCCAATGCTGTCGATCTTCGGGAATTTCGGCGTGATTGCCCTGGCCTTCGCTCAGGAGGAACCTTCTGCAACGGAGGAAATTAAGCCGGCAAGTGAGGTAAGCCGGATAGTCCTTCGGGCAGGGGAACTTCTCTGTTACTTCGAAAAGCTGCCCCAAGGGGTTCGGCTTCAGCGCGTAGAGAGTAGCTCCCTCCAAAGAGTGCTTTTGGGAACTTCCTCCCTTTTTAGGATCACCCTCCGTCATTTGCCAAGCGGGGAAATTAGGAGTCTGGGTGCGGACACCGGCTGGCAGGATATTCAGGTTACCCAGGACGAAGCCGCTGGGGCTGTCGAAATCCGCTGGGGCAATCCCGGCCTTCCGTTCCCGCCCGAGTTGACCGCGATTATGCGGGTGGAAGCTGACGCCGAGCACTCGGCCCTCCGTTGGTGGCTGGAAGTGACAGGGGGTGGGGAAGAGCACTCTCTTTGGACGGTGACATTTCCGGTGTTTGCCCTTCCTGAACCCTCCCCCGATGCTGTGCTTTTGTATCCTAAGGCCCCTGGGGTGGCCGAGAGCGGGCTTTGGCGGCGACCTTTCCAGTTCGGCGGTCGTTACCCAAGCGGATGGGTAACCATGCAGCTAACAGCGGTTTATCCCAACGATGGGTCCGGCGGAATCTATGTGGGGCTCCACGATCCCCGGGCAAGCACCAAAGAGATGATGTGGCGAAGCGAGCCGGAGGCAGGGAAGATCCACTTTTCCGTGGAACATCCTCTGCCCGATATGGGCCGGGTTGGGGCAAGCTTCCGGTTGCCGGGAGTACTCCTAACCCAATTTCTCCGCGGAAGCTGGTTCGACGCCGCCCAAATTTATCGCCGCTGGGCAGAAAAAGAGGCTTTATGGTGGCCCGAGATCGGATCGGCCGGGCGGCAAGATACTCCCCTGTGGATGCGAGAACTTCCCCTTTGGATCTTAACCGGTGGAGCTCCAGAAGAATGCTCTCCCGCAGTTCTCCGATTCCGGCAGTTCATGGATCTACCCTGTGGATTCCACTGGTACAACTGGCATCAAATCCCCTTCGATAATGACTATCCCCACTACTTTCCCACCAAGGAAGGATTTGCCGAGGGGGTGAAATTTCTGCAGGAGTCGGGGGTCCATGTAATGCCGTACATTAATGGCCGGCTCTGGGATACCCGTGATCGCGGTCTGGAAGATTACCAGTTCACAGCCGTTGCCCTCCCTGCTGCTACCAAAAACCATGCTGGGGAACCTTTTGTTGAGACCTACGGCAGCAAGGAAAAGGATGGATCACATGTTCAGCTAGCCGTTATGTGTCCGACTACTTCTTTGTGGCATGGAAAAGTAGCAGAGCTCGTAAGCCGGCTTTTCCAAGAATGTGGAACCCACGCGGTCTACATCGACCAGGTTGCCGCTGCCCCGCCTACCTTGTGTGCCGATTCCTCCCATGGGCATCCCTTGGGTGGGGGACACTGGTGGACTGAGGGATACTGGGCACTGCTGGAGAGAATTCGTCGGGAAAAACCAGCTCATTGCATGATCACCACCGAATGCAATGCCGAACCATTTATCCGGTGGTTTGACGGCTATCTCACCTGGCATTGGCAGTACGACAATCAAGTGCCCCTCTTTCCTGCAGTCTATGCCGGCACCATTCAAATGTTTGGACGATGGTTCTCCGATGTGGGGAGAAGAGAATTTTCCTCGCAAGAGGAGCTCGATAATCACAACAAGGGAGTTCGTATGCGACTGGCCCAAGCTCTGGTATTCGGGGAGCAATTAGGGTGGATCCCCCCGCAAATTCTGGAGGAATCGGAGAATGCCGGCTATCTCCGCCAATTAGCCCAGGTCCGGTGGGAGCTCCGGGAATACTTTTATGCAGGGAAGATGGGCCGACCTCCACAACTTCACACCCAAGTCGCTCCGATCACCGCCGACTGGAAATGGCAAGGAAAGTCGGTGGTCACATTGCCGGCCATTCTCACGGCCCAGTGGCTGCTACCTAGCAAACAGCGGGGGGTTGTCCTCGGGGTGAATATGCTCCCGGAGCCGGTACCGGCAATTCTGTCGGCGAACCTCGGTGAAGGGATTTCATCAGGGAAAGGGAAAGAAAATTTCCTCATTCCAGCAGCCCGGGTCATTACCTGCCGACCCGCCCAAATCCCTACAGGTGTAATAGACAATAGCGAATGGCGGGTCGAAGTCACCTTCCCCGGACTTACCGCTTATGTCTGGGAATTTTCGCTTAGATCGGAGTAAACTTACAAGATATCGCCGC
>Ga0308310_1000434_pt1 | contig 18012 bp, 8 predicted proteins | sample HotsprSampleMS65_FD_203672 | JGI IMG/M metagenome (GOLD analysis project Ga0308310, IMG submission 203672) | Hot spring phototrophic mat microbial communities from Mushroom Spring, Yellowstone National Park, Wyoming, United States - 20090730_MS65 ...
GCGTGATGGAAGAGATTATGAGTGGGGCTGCAACACCGGCGCAGATCGGTGCGTTTCTGACTGCCTTACATATGAAAGGTGAGACGGACGCCGAAATTGCCGGGATGGCTGCCGTGATGCGCGAAAAGGCAACTCACGTCTATTTCGATGGTCCGGTGATCGATACCTGTGGAACCGGCGGCGATGGCGCGCACACGTTCAATATCAGTACGACAGCAGCGTTTGTTGCGGCCGGTGCGGGCTTAACCGTGGCAAAGCACGGTAATCGGGCTATGTCAAGCGTATGTGGCAGCGCTGACGTGCTGGAAGGTCTGGGAGTACAGATCGAACTCGATGCCGAGGGGGTGGCGCGCTGTTTGCGCGAAGCCGGGATTGGTTTTATGTTCGCTCCGAAGTTTCATCCGGCAATGCGCTTTGCCGGGCCGGTTCGCCGTGAGATAGGGATTCGTACTGTGTTTAATATCCTCGGCCCGTTAACCAATCCGGCTCGCGCTCGCTATCAGGTGTTGGGTGTTGCTAGCGCTGCGTTAGCTGAAAAACTGGCGTATGCACTTAGTCGGCTGGAGACGATTCATGCTCTGGTTGTACACGGTGACGGCGGAGTCGATGAATTGACGCTGTCAGGCCCCAACCTGATCTTTGAAGTACGTGCCGGTCAACCGCCACGTCAAATCATCGTAACTCCAGAAGATGTTGGTTTGGCCCGTGCACCGCAGGATGCACTGCGCGGTGGTGATGTTGCCTACAATGTTGCCATCATTCGTGCCATCCTGAGCGGTGAAGACCAGGGACCGCGGCGTGATGTCGTGCTATTAAACGCGGCTGCGGCGATGGTAGCTGGTGATCTGGCTCCTGATTTGAAAACTGGTGTGGCAATGGCCCGTCACAGTATCGATAGTGGACGCGCTTTAGAGCGACTCAACCGGATGATCGCTGTTAGTCGCGGTGATGTAGCGTAATACGCAAGCATGGCCCAGGATATTCGTCTTTCTCGATTACGGCGACGACGGTTCGCTTTCTGGCGTCTACTTGTCGCTAACCTGCTCGACGACCTACGCATTCTCCGTGAAGCGTGGTTCCCGGTAACGGCGTTACTACTCGTGCTGGCCAGTGGTGCGCTCTATTTGCAATGGTTTTACTTGCCACCTCTCTGCAACTGTCGTCCCGATATTGCAGTTGCGCTCTTTGAAACGCTGAAACTGCTGATTTTTCAGACTGATCTTGAGTTACCCCCCGATCGCATTGGCCGTGTCCTCTTCTTCCTGATACCCTTGCTTGGACTATTCTTTTTGTTGCAGAGCGCGGTTGATGTTGGACGCTTGCTGGTCGATAAACGGTCGCGCCCCGAACGCTGGCAAGAGGCGTTGGCCGCTACGTACCATGGTCATATGATTGTGTGTGGTTTGGGTCGAGTTGGCTATCGTGCCGTGCTCCAACTGCTCGATTGTCGGCGCGAGGTTGTGGCGATTGAGCTTAATCCTAACTGTGAGTTTTTGCCAACCCTGTATCAGTTGGGCGTACCGGTTGTGCAGGGTGACGCCCGTGATCCGGTTGTTCTGACTCGGGCGGGCTTGCGTCGTGCTCAGGGTTTGATTGCGACCATTGACGACGATTTGAAAAATCTGGAGATTGCTCTGGCAGCCCGCCGTATCCGTCCTGAATTACCAACCGTCCAGCGTATCTTTAGTCGCGCCCTTGATGCTCGCATTGAGCGATCCTTTGGTCGTAATTCGGCATTCAGTCCGGCAGCGTTGGCCGCACCAACGTTTGCTGCCGCGCTATTGAGTTCTCAGGTCCGCTATGTGCTTGATTTACCTGCCGGATTATTGGGCATCGCCTTCGTTACCGTAAGTAACGATAGCCCACTTATCGGATCGGTCGCCGATTTAGAGGCTCGTTTTGGTGTGCGTCGCATCCCTGGGCCTCATGCGAACCTGCCTGTCTTGCCCAGCGAAGAGATTGCGCTGGTTGGCCCCTTACCGGCACTTGAGGCGGTACAGTGGGCTAATCAACCACGACCAAAGCGCAGTGATGCCAGCCTAATAGTTTGTGGGCTGGGAAAGGTGGGTACGCAGGTGGTGCGGTTGCTCAACCGCTACCAGCCACGACCGTCGCTGACCGTGATTTGTACGGTAGAGACTCCGCCGCGCTATGTGGAAGCCTTGACGGCGCAGGGAATACGGGTCTTGCGCGGTGATGCTCGTGATCCTACCATCCTCCGCGAAGCAGGCATTGAACAGGCAACAGCATTAGCCGCTCTTTACAGTGATGATCTGCTCAATCTACAGATCGGGTTGGCCGTGCGCAGTATGTATCCTGATGTTCATTTGGTACTGCGCGTGTTTAGCGATGTCCTGGCAGACCGCCTGGCCGACTTGTTTGGCATTCGTACTGCTTTCAGCACCTCAGCTCTGGCCGCCCCCAGCCTGGTTGCCGCCGCTCTGCTCCCCGATGTTGAAGCGGCCTTTGACGTCGGTGATCAGTTACTGGTTGTGCGACGTCAGGTTATTACCGACCGGCGAGTCGGGCAAACAGTTGCCGAACTCCGTGCTGCGGGTCAGTTACCGTTGAGCCTGCGACGTGGTGATCATTTTCAGTGGTTGCCATCAGATGATATGGTGATCGAGCACGATGATGAGGTTGAGTTGCTGACATTTTTGACATAAAGTCAGTCAAGATGTGCCGTAGGGGCATAGATCGGAGTCTCTGAATTGTCCGTTTTGCGAAGGGTACCTGCTCGTTCCTTAGGTACGCGGACCTACGGCCCGCATCTTAACAGTCTCTTATCGAGCCTTGTTTGGAATGAGCGATGACGATCAGCGTGTAAAAACGACTCGTCCTCCTACCATGGTCAACATAACTCTTGCCGTAGTAATCTGGTTGGGCGGTAAGGTCGTAATATCGCGATCCAGGAGGATTAGGTCGGCGAGATAACCGGGAGCCAGCCGACCCAGTTCGTGTTCACGATAACCGGCATACGCTGCCCAGGTCGTATAACCGGCCAACGCCTCAGCGATGGTGAGACGTTGATCGGGAAACTCACTGTCAGGCGGACTGAAATCGAGTTTTCCTCTGGTGCAGGCGATCTGCATCCCTCGTAACGGATCTGGATCGGCAACCGGCCAATCACTGCCCAAAGCCATTTTGGCTCCGGCCTGCAAGAGATCACGCCAGGGAAAGCCATAACGATGGCGCTGGGTTCCGACTAAGCGCCACCACGGGTTGTGCTGATCCATCCCGAACTCGACGTGCAATGGTTGCACAGAGGCAATGACACGCAGTTGTGCAAAACGCGGGAGATCAGCCGGATCAACAATTTCGGCATGTTCAATCCGGTGCCGTGAATCGCGATGACCGTTGATGTGACGAGCGTGCGCAAAGGCATCGAGTGTCTGGCGCACACCGCCATCACCAATCGCATGGACACAAACCTGGAGACCAGCAGCATCGGCATGGGTTATCAGGTTAGCGAATTCGCTTGGATCGTAGACCGCAGCGCCACAATCGCTGCTGTCATCAGCATACGGTGCCAGCATCAGAGCCGTTTTCGCTTCAACCACACCATCAACGAACAGCTTTACCGCATCGGTCTGCACCAACGGATGTTGATGTTGTCGGGCATCAATTGCCCACTCGGTAATCCGTTGTGGGGCAGTTCCTGGTGTTATCGACAGTGGTAACCGAATACGGAGCGTCAACAGTCCATCAGCCGCCAACTCGCGATAGCGCATCCGCTGCACTTCATCACCATCCATGTTGTGCACGCCAGTCAAGCCAAGTGCGGCTAATTCGCGGAGCGCATGCAACAACGACGACCGAATTTCGGCTTCAGTTGGTGGTGGAATACAGCGTCGCACCAGGTCTATCGCTGGTGCTTCACGCAGTTCACCGCTGGCTAGACCATCATCTCCGATCACGACCGTACTACAGGGATTACCGGTGTCTGTGCCGATCAGGATACCGGCTATCTGCAATGCTCTGGTATTGACCCAGGCCGTATGACCATCAAACGCCGTTAACAGTACCGGTCGGTCGGCAACGACGGCATCGAGCATGTGACGGGTCGGTGACTGACCGGCAGCGAACAGGCGATAGCGCCAGCCACGTCCGATCAGCCATGGGAGATGCGGGTTGGCAGCAGCATATCGGGCCAGAAGGTGCTGGACATCAGCAATACTGTTGGCCTGCTCCAACCGCAGAACGTTCAGCACCCGAGCACCGTTCTGCAAATGAAAGTGACAGTCGTTGAATCCGGGAAGCGCCAGCATCCCGGCGCCATCGATGATCTGCGCGTTCGGCTGTTGCCATCGTGAAGCATCCTGATCAGAACCGATCCAGGTAATACGATCACCCTGAATGAGCAGGGCCTGAGGACTTCCCTGACCGGGCAGCATAATGTTGCGTAGAACAATCATACCTATCGTACCAGGCTAAGTAATACGCTCAGTGTTATCAGACTGGCAAACGACGACACCACGACGGTACTGACCACCAGTTGTGGCCGAGTATCAAACTCAATCGCCAGGATTGTGGTATTCACCGCTGTTGGCATACCGGCCATCATCACCCCAACCCCTAACGCGACCCCCTCCATACCGAGCAAACGGGCCAGGCCGAAGGCCAAGATCGGTGATACCACCAGCCGAATCGTCGTGGCCATAGCCACCATTCCTGGTTGGACAAGAGGTGCTCCGGCGCCCAGTTGTACGCCAAGAATGAGGAGCATGACCGGCAACGCCGCTTCACTCAAGAGCGCTACGCCCTCAAACAGACTGTGAACAAGCCCTGTCGCTGTTGCCGGCTGGAACCCCACACTCCGTAAAGCCAGTGCACCGGTCACAGCATAGATTTGTGGCATACGGATCAGGCGGTAACAGATTGATTGCCATGCCTGTCGGCCTCCTTCTGCCGCACCCGCTGCTGCCACTCCCACGCCTAACGTTTGCGCCATGATCGATTGCATGATAAAGTAGAACACCCCTAATGTAAAACCGGTTTCCCCAAAAGCAAAACGTGAGGCTGGCAGACCATAATTGCCCGAATTCATAAACATACTGGTCAGCAACAACGCCGTCACGTCCTTTCCGCGTAACCCCAGCCCCAGTGCACTGATCCAGACGGTTAACGCCATCAACCCCAACACTCCCACCGCGAAGAAGAGCATGCGTCCGGCATCCGGGCCACTCAAATCGGCGCGCACCAGGGCGACAAAGATGAGCGCCGGGCTAAGACCGTAAATCATCAGCCGGTTGAGTGTCATCAGATCAAGCGGAAATGCGCGCCGTAGGGCGAATCCTGCGCTTGCCACCACTGCAATCGGCAAGAGAACTTCGATTAAAACCGTGACCATGAACACTCCGGCTAGCAATACTTTACAAGTCAAGTATCATAGCATAGATTCGGTGCGAACCTAGACAGGGATAGTAACGAGTCGAGCGTGCTAATACTGATGGCAAGCAAACAAGACGATGCGGAGAGGGCTGTGTATTATCGATATGTGCAAAACAATACTACGATTTGGTTCGTATATGGTAGTGACAGTATGCTACACTCGGATTTAGATACGTTGTCTACGAACATAGGCTTATATGAGGAGTGGATATGAACATACGACGTCTGTTCTGGTTTGTATTGATCATTTCGTCAATCATTTTTTCACCGCTCAGCGTATCATCGGGAATAGCTGCCCAGACTGATCAATTGGTGTCAGAGAAACAGAGTAACACCACAGCAACCGAATCGGTAACAAAATCCTCTCCGGTCACAGTTTCTCAAAGTGGCGTCACCGTCTCAATCCTGGCTTCACCCGCTCGTTTGCGCGGCGGTCAGGACCTGACATATACCGTTTCGTACAGCAACAACAGTGGTACCACCCTGAGTAATGCTCGCATCAAAATTACGTGGAATTTTTGGAGTGCCAGTCGTCCTAATACGCTCAACGCTGACAAATTTCAGCAGTTCTGTCGTGATAGCGGGGCTAATGCCTGTGCTCCGTTAAACGTCGTTGGGCCAGCCATTACGCGCAGCGCTACCTCACACTACAACTCAACTACTGCGGTAGGAGGATTTACTTATGAGATCGGAAATCTTCCTAACGCTACTAGTGGCAGCTTCGAGATAGTATTGCGCGTACCTGAAAACATCTATCCAGTCTTTGGAAAAGACCCACGTCGGCCTTCGGGATCTGCGGAGTTGTTTGTCGGAAATGAGAGTACGGCGCGAGCAGTGGCAAATGCTTCGTCGCTCGTAGAAGGGCCGCTCTTCGAGTTGCGCAAGGAACGAACGGCGAGCGGATTAAATCCTCTGATCTTCCCTACCCAAACCGGTGAGTATCGGTTACGATTGGTGAATGTTGATCGCGAAGATTCGATCACTGCAACCAATGTGAAATTGACGGATATCGTTCCACTCGGTGCTGAATTCGTCAGTAGTGTACGCGGGCCAGAACGCACGAATTTTCCGCCGACTCAGACGACGATTAACGGCCGTCCAGCACTAGTATGGACAATTGATCGACTCGATCGCGGTCAAGCTGTCGATATTTTCGTGACCTTCCGCAAACTCGATCTCGATCCGTGCGACCGTATGGTCAATCGAAAGGTAGACTATTACGTCACCAGTGATGAAATTCCATTCCAGCCCAATAGTACCACTGATCGTTATCAGGTCGCACCCCAAACAGGTGATGTGACCTACAATGTGCGACCTCCGGTAGATGTGGTGTTCGCTTCGACAAAAACTGTCATTTTTGGTGAGCGGGCCAGTTTCAGCTTCAAAGTGCGTAACTACTGGCCACAAGCCCTCAATGGCTTACAGGTCAGAGTTGTGCTTCAACCGAATGTACGCTACGTACCGGGAAGTGCGTCTCAGGCTGGTAGCTTTTCAACTCTACCACCTGGAGAATTGGATGGCGGTACACTCATTTGGACATTCAATATGCCAGCGGGTAATATCAATACGCCAGTTGAGCAAAGTCTGGCATTTGAGGTGACGGCGCGCCACTCTACGGTTGGTAATGGCACCGGATCAGGGACAACCATTGCCTCTGTCGTGGTTCCCAGTGGTGTGCCATCCAACTGTAATGACGGTGATATAGGCGGTTTCAGGGTCGTGCCCCGTCTTGAAGTAGCAAAGTATTCAGAAGCAGACAGGGATCGCACAGCTTACATTGCCCGCAACAATCAGCCATTCCAGTATATTATCTCTCTCACGAACAACGGATCAAGCCAGATGACGGGAATAGAGGTTCACGATCTGTTGCCAAGCGGGAATCAGGCTGATTTCACGTATGTGGCTAATAGTGCTACGATTGATGACGGTAACCCCGACAATGCAACGCCTTTTGAGCCGACAATCAGCTCAACCTCTTCTGGATCAACAGTGCGTACAACTCTGAGCTGGATCAACATTACATTAGCACCAGGAGAATCGCGCTACATTCGTTACAACGTGATCACCCGCGGTGAATTATTGACCCGCAACTATTGTAACAACCTCGATAAAGATCGGATGCAAAATGCACTGATTAATCCTGATACCAATCAGCCAGGAGAAGAAATCACGTTTACACCTGATCGTGCTTGTGTGAAGATTACTCCTAATATTCGGGTCAGCAAGGTCTTCAGCGATCAGAACGGTGCAAATCTAGGTACAACCCGCATCATTACGGGGCCAGTGCCAACAGGTGGTCAGACACTCTACTTCACCCTTACTATTACGAATGCTGAGACAACAGCCTCTTACACTGCTGGCTTAGTTGATTTCGCTCCACCAGAACTGGCATTTCAGGCAGTCGAGTTTAGTAACCTGCCCCCGGACAAACGTTTACCGGACATCATTGGGAATAATCCCTGGACGTGGCCAATGCTGACGATCGCACCTGGTCAGAGCTACACGGTTCGCATTCGTACCCTCTTCAACCCACTATGTATCACCGCCAAGTACAGAAATGAAGTTGGATACTCGTTCTTTGATCCTTCAAGTAATCGCACAACAACAGTATCATTCCGTCCACCAATCGAGGCAATTATTGATTATCGTTGTGGAAGTAATCGGCTCGATTTCGATATTAAAGCCGAACGAACGACGTTAGGTCTACGTGATCGCGGCCTCTTTACGTTGACAGTGCGTAATCTGAACACCTCTGGGCCGCTGAGTAATGTCAGTGCCTATGCAATTCTGCCGCCACGCTACCTGTACAGTGAAACGATTAGCAGTTCTCTGTACACTTTCGTCGGTCAACGTTCACTGCCCGATGGTCGGACTGAGGTACGATGGAACGTTGCAACCATCCCAGCAAGCGGCAGTGTTGAGATTCGCTTCCGTGCTGCCGCATCTGATACTATTAGCACATCCGATGTTTATGCACGGGCGACCGCCGATAATCTCCTTTCGGCCACATGCCGAACGTCGAGTCGCTGTACAACATACACGATAGACTCACAAACTCATACAGTCGCCCGGGAAAGAGTTACGACGCAACCACTCCACACGTACACGCCGCGTATCGATAATGTTAGCCAATGTGCTTCGGCAGGTGAAGAACGGGTTTACACGCTGACGATGTTAAACACGAACGTTATTCCCTATCGTGATACGGTTGTTACCCTGACCCTGCCGATCGGTTTGAGTTATCTTCGTCCTGATACTGGTATGCCGGCGCCAAACAGTGTTATCCCAATTACTAGTGGTCCGCAGGCCGGCTCAACCCAACTGGTCTGGCGCAATCTGACTGTACCGGCCAAACCCTCTGGTGGTAACGTCAGTGAGTTGTCTTTGGCTATCTGGTTGCGTGTTGGTCAGGTTTGGAGTGATCAAGGAACAAATGTTGAAGTAACAAGTCCCGATGGGATTATTCCGATCACTGACGGTGAAGTCAATCCAACAGTACGTATCTGTGTTAGCGGGCCAGCAGTCGCTAAGACAGCGAGTATTACTTCGATACCTCCAATCAACCCAGGTGACCCCAACCCCACCTTCTTCTACCAGATAGAGGTCGTTAATCCAACGGCGAACGACTTTACAATAACACTGCGTGATGTCTTGCCGGCCGGATTGACATACAATGCTATGATTAGTGGATCAGCACCACAAATCGGTAGCAGCAGTGGTCGTACTGTGTTAACATGGAACAATCTCACCGTACCTGCGCAAAGCGGCGATACACCCGGACGACGCACATTGCTCTTCCGAGTGACAGTCAATCCGAACCAGGTGACTGGCAGCCTGACGAATACGGTCGAGATTGTCAGTAGTTCGGTCACTATTGAAACGCAATTACTCGAAGCACCAGTTTCAATCAGTGCACCGCGATTGTGGGTACCGCTGGTTTTGCGCTAATCGTGACGGGGATGCGTTATCAGACGCATCCCCTCAACAGTGGAGTCAACGATGAACTGCTGGCACTGCAATCGTCCCGCTCACGGCACCTGTATCTTTTGTGGGCGGGCTATTTGTCGCGATCACGCGCAAGAGATGCCCCATATTGTTGCCCTCTTCGCCGACCACAAAGGTGGTCATAAGGCTATTGTCACTGCCCGTGCACTCTTTTGTGGCCTGTGCGAACCACGTGAAGACCCGATTGAATTACCTGAGTTGCGGTAGTTCGGTAGGTGCTTCAGTTTTTACCGGTGTTAATCCAGGAATGATAGGCGTAGCATATCCGTCGTGTCTCCTTACCGAGGGAATGGGCTGTTCCAAAGACATTCGGCGGCTTTCTCGTCGTCGCGTGCATAGAGTGTGAGGCTTGCGCCGTTCACCGCGCTCAGAAAGTGTCTGCACAATGCTTCCCTCATCCGGGATCGCGGGTCTCTGGCCCGCATCTGCGCTGGCAATCGCGGAACTCGCATCCGTCTCAAGAACACGTTATTGGGGCGAGTTTGGAACCCCGCCCCTCCCGCTTGTTCCTAAACGCACGTAAAGAACGTTGAAAAGCCCTGGCTCCATCTTCACGAGCAAGGAAGAGGGATACTAGCAGTGGCAAGAGCATATTCCGTCCCTTGCCAGGCGTAATCGCTCTGATCGCTTGAACTCTGTTCCATTCTCATCCTCTATAACCCAGCAGACGTGAGCGGAAGCGCAATAACCGCATTCCATTCAGTGTCACTAACAACGAGGCGCCAACATCGGCCAACACAGCCATCCACATTGTGCCCAAGCCGACCAGAACCAGACCGATGAAGAGGAGTTTAATGCCGATGCTGAATGTAACATTCACGGCGATCGTGCGCATTGTCTGGCGGCTGAGTTCGATGGCAAACGACAACTGACGGAGATCACCACTGAGCAACGTTATATCGGCAGTTTCCATCGCCTGCGTCGTACCACCAGCTTGAGCACCAATCGCAATGCCCACATCGGCAGTCGCCAGTGCTGGTGCATCGTTGATCCCGTCACCAACCATTGCGACTGCACTGTCAGGTTGGCGTAATGAACTGACTGCCGCGGCCTTGGCTTCAGGGAGTAATCCAGCTCGCACTTCATCCACCTTCAGGTCGTCAGCGATGCGCTGTGCAGTGGCCGGATCGTCGCCGGTGAGCATCACGACCCGTAAACCCAGAGCGCGTAGGGCAGCCACGGCGTTCCGACTCTCTTCACGGATCGTGTCGGCCACAGTAATGGTGCCGCGATATTCACCATCAACTCCAACCATGAGTGGTGTATATCCAGACTGGCTGTCACGTTGCGCTGCCAGGCAATGTTGTTCGTCGTGAGTCAATGTCTGATCGAATACCCGATGACTTCCGATCAAAACCTCATTACCATTCACAACCCCCAATACCCCTTGGCCAGTCAATGCCCGCACGTTTTCGGCATTTGGGAGAGCGAGGCCGCGCATAGTCGCAGCCTGCACAATGGCATGCGCCAGCGGGTGTTCCGAACGGCGCTCAACTGCTCCTGCCAACGTCAATAGCTCATCGCAGGTCTGACAGTGACCAACCGGTACCGCATCATTGGCCATACATCCCAATACCCGCAGCCCCACCACCGATGGTTTTCCGGTGGTCAAGGTACCGGTCTTATCAATGGCAACAGTGCGAACGCGAGCGAGTGTTTCGAGATACGCTCCACCTTTGATTAACACCCCGTTGCGGGCAGCCGTGCTTAAGGCGCTCACAATACTCACCGGTGTGCTGATAACCAGCGCACACGGGCATGCAACAACGAGGAGAGCTAGACCACGGTAGAGCCAGCCAAATGTTTCGGGATCGGGGTTTAAAAAGGGTTGACCAAACAAGAGTGGTGGAATACTGGCCACCAGCACGGCTAGCATGACCACTGCGGGCGTGTAGATACGTGCAAAGCGATCAACAACCCGCTGCACCGGTGCCCGACGCTCTTGCGCTTCCTGAACGAGATGAATCATCCGCGCCACCATACTCTCAGCAGCGGGTCGGTCAACAATCAGCTCAAGACTCCCTTCACCGTTTATCGTTCCTGCAAAGAGCGAGTCTCCGGCCTCACGCTCAATCAACCGACTTTCACCAGTAATCGAAGCCTGATTCACCAGCGAGTAACCGGCGACAATCGTACCGTCAACCGGTACCCGCTCTCCTGGCTTGATGAGAATGCGGTCGCCAACCCGCAACTCGGCGACCGGTACGATCTCTTCACCAGCAGGCCCAAGACGTGTTGCCGTCGGTGGAGTCAATTCAAGCAGGCTGCGGATTGCATGACGGGCACGATCGGCTGTATACTCCTCTAACGCCTCGCCAATTGCGTAGAGCACCATCACCAGCCCGGCTTCAACATACGTTCCGATAATGACAGCGCCAATAGCGGCGATCGTCATCAAAGCATCGATATTCAGCTCACGATTTGTACGGAACGTGCGCCAGGCGTTTTGAGCAATTTTTGGCCCCACCAGGCCAAGGGCAACGAGTGCCAGCCCATCAATCCAGAGTGCATCCCAACCAAGCAATTCATGCAGGATGATACCCGGTAGAACGAGCACAAGACCAACCAGCGCGAACAGATGTTGACGACGGCGGCGGATAAAGTCGAACAGGGTTGGTGGATTCTCGTCAGCCACTGTCGTTGCTGACTGAATTTCGTAGCCTAAATCTCGTACCCGGCTGATGATAGCTGTCGGGTCTGCATCACCGGTGACGTGCAATTGAGCGGTGGTGAAATTCACTTCACAGGTCTGTACCCCTGGAAGCCGCGCTACACCGCGTTCAATAGCACGTGCACAATCAGGACAATCCATGCCGTTAATTGTAAACTGCTGTTTGTTCATCGTGATCTTCCCTCAGCAGAATGAGTATGTGCGTTTCATGCCCTCACTTTACCCCATTCAAGCATAAAGTCAAGAGGTTTACCTGAAAATGAAACTATGTCTTATTTCCATTTCTCAGTAGTAAAAACACTATCTTATTTTGAGACATTATCTTCATAGCCGGTATCCTTTTCTGATCAACGAGCGTATGCCGCTAACGCATTCACCCAGCATCTGGAGCGGCTGCCAAACTTTGCCCCTACCGATGCGGTAACGGGCATATTCTGCAAGACGACCGAAGTGAAGGTACAAGCCTACCTGCTACAGGTAGGGCATCATCTCTCCAACTGACTCCTGCTTTCTCTGCCCTATCTCCTCACATCACCTCTACCGGGTAGCGGATGTGATCTTCACTGATCACTCGTGACTCTGTGATATACTTGCGTGTGCAACCATATTGCTATCCGCCAGAAGAGGCGAGGGATACAATGACACATCCAACAATCCGTATCGGAGTACTGACGAGCGGTGGTGATGCGCCTGGGATGAACGCTGCGGTGCGTGCTGTAGTACGTACTGGCATCAGTCGTGGGTGTGAAGTCTTTGCGATCTATGAGGGCTATCAGGGCCTGATTGAAGGGGGCAAGTTCATCCGGCGTATGGATTGGAGTTCGGTGGGGGGGATTATTCATCGCGGTGGCACAATTATTGGTACCGCACGGAGTAGTGCCTTTCGCACTCGCGAGGGTCGGCGTCGGGCGGCGGCTAATTTACTGACCCATGGCATTGACCGCCTGGTTGTCATTGGTGGTGATGGTAGTCTGACCGGAGCTGATCTCTTTCGCCGTGAATGGCCAGAGTTGCTGGCCGAATTGGTTGCGGCAGGTGAAATCAGTGCCGAACAGGCGGCGGCTCATCCTAACCTGCTGATTGCCGGAATTGTTGGCAGTATCGACAATGACTTTTGCGGTACTGATATGACGATCGGTGCCGATACTGCACTTCATCGCATTACCGAGGCGATTGATGCGATCAGTTCAACGGCTGCCAGCCATCAGCGCACCTTCGTCATCGAGGTGATGGGCCGTAATTGTGGGTATCTGGCATTGATGGGGGCAATTGCTGGTGGTGCGGATTGGGTGTTTATTCCTGAAATGCCTCCCCAGATGGACGATTGGGAGCAGCATATGTGCGATGTGCTGCGGATCGGGCGTGAGCAAGGCCGACGCGATAGCATTGTTGTGGTCGCTGAGGGTGCTCGCGACCGGCATGGTAAACCCATTACCGCATCGTATGTCAAGAAGGTGCTGGAAGAGCGACTAGGGGAAGATACCAGAGTCACCATTCTCGGCCACGTTCAGCGTGGTGGTGCACCAAGTGCATTTGATCGCTGGATGAGTTCATTGTTGGGCGCAACGGCAGTCGAAGAGCTGTTAACTGCTAGTCCCGATGCGGAACCGAAATTGATCGGTTTGCGTGAGAATCGGGTGGTGCGCTTGCCGTTGTTGACCTGCGTTCAGGATACGCATCAAGTTGCCGAGGCTATCGCGCAGCACGATTACGAGCGAGCGCTGGCAATGCGGGGCAATAGTTTTGCAGAAGCGTATCGGACGCTGGGGACCCTCATTCAATCACAGCCCTCGCCACCTGACCGCCTGAAGCGCGGTTATCGCTTTGCAGTGGTGCATAGTGGTGGGCCAGCGCCCGGTATGAATACGGCAGTACGGGCGGCAGTACGCATTGGAATCGACCGTGGTCACACCATGCTCGGCGTTCGTAATGGATTCCAGGGCCTGATCGATGGTGAGATCGTTGAGATGGATTGGATGAGCGTCAGTGGTTGGGCAACGATGGGGGGGGCCGAACTGGGTACCAATCGCAAGATTCCGCATGGCAGCGAGCTGTACCAGATTGCGCGTAACATTGAGCGTTTTGGGATAGATGGCATCCTCATGATCGGTGGCTTGAGTGGGTATCAGGCAGCGTACAAACTCTACAGCGAGCGCCAGATCTTTCCGGCGTTTCATATTCCGATTATCTGCCTGCCGGCAACCATTGACAACAACCTGCCCGGTTCTGAACTGAGTTTAGGCGCAGATACAGCACTGAATAGTATTGTCCAGGCCATTGACCGTATCAAACAATCGGCCGTGGCATCACGCCGCTGTTTTATCGTTGAGGTTATGGGTCGCGATTGCGGTTATCTGGCTCTGATGAGCGGATTGGCAACCGGCGCCGAGCGGGTCTATCTTCCCGAAGAAGGGATTAGTCTGCGCAAACTACAGGCCGATTTGGAAGAGATGATGTATTGGTTTCGGGCTGGGAAACGGTTAAGTCTGATCGTGCGTAACGAAAAGGCGAATCCGGTCTACACAACATCGTTCATCTGTTCACTCTTTGAAGAGGAGGGGAATAAGTTGTTCGAGGTACGGCAGGCGATCCTTGGTCATTTGCAGCAAGGCGGTGATCCATCGCCATTTGACCGTATTCAGGCAACGCGGTTAGCGGTGCGCTGTATCGAATTTCTGATCGAGCACGCTGATCGCCGTGAGCCGGTCGGTGCGTTCATCGGTTATCGCGGCGGGAAAGTTCAATTTCATCAGCTCGACGATATGCCTCGCTTGATGGACCCCACCCATGCCCGACCGCGTGAGCAGTGGTGGTTGGCGCTGCGTCAGATGGCCGATTTACTGACGACACCGCCCGTAAAAAGTGAATCGACAACGTAAATCTGTCGGGGCACGGGTCGCTGAACCGCCAACACAACTGTCGCGTTGACTAGCAAAACACAGCGAGTCTCCAAAGTTATTGGACGTGGAATGAGGTCATAGTTCTGCTGCGCTGCTCACGTTCTCAGTGAGATCGCTGGGACCCCAGCAGGAAATTGGCCCCCAATGTAATTGCCTGTAGACAACATAATGTAAGCGTAGCAACCTCAGATATCTATTCGCCAGACTACTGCCGCCAACCTGGCCATTTCGCGTTGACGGGCAGCCAGTCGCTCTGGCGTCCATTCCTCTTCCTGCGTCAGTTGTTGGGTTAAGCGAAAGCGACTTTCTTGATAGATCACGCGCTTTTGTGCGAATGATTTGTTTCCTGCATCTCTATTCCGGCTGCTCTCAATAATCGTCATGTTCCCTAAACGATAGACAAATTCCTCTAGATCGCGGTCACTAAAAGCCTCCCATCCGGCTTCAGGCGACTGAGGCAAGATATGTTCAATGGTATAGGCAGGAGAATCGTAATCAAACTCAACGCCGCCTACCTGTTGTTCTAGTTTGCTGAGAATGTAACGTACAATTCGTGCATTTCTGCTCTGGGTCGTTTTGATCGACTTTTCACTAAAATCGGCCTTAAACGCGGCATCACTTCGATAGATAGGGCGTAGCGTCTGCACGGCGAGCGTGTAATTGTTGATTATTCCCTCGTGTATCTTCTTCGCCACTTCATGATATAGCCGTTCGGACTCACCGGTGTGGAGCGAACCAATGACATTGTAACGAAACGATATAACAACGGTTGCCCGTAACAGTCTAGCAAAATCATCGTCGGCTAAGCGGCGTTTGGCTGCCATAAGCATCGGGTATGGCTGGCGAACCGAAAAAAGCCGTAGTTCTTGAGCATAGACCTTCCAATCTGATGGCCAACTTGAACCTTCGGGTTGGTTGAGTGCTAGATACGTATCAACATCCTCGTCCATTTCACGCAGCAGCCCGAACACGGCTTCACGGTTTTGGATTCGATTCCGAATTGCTTTGAACAGCTCGGATTGGCGGGCAAAACTGTGTCGGCTATTCCAGTGCATCCGAAGAAAATCCGGCAGACTCTCGCTCCCTAACCGGCTAACCAGCGTATCCCACCGACGTTCCAGCTCTTTTAGCTCCACTTCCGATTGTGAATGGCGAGCCAGGACTGCAAAGAGATAGTTCTTAAGCAGATCGGTGGCCGACAAACGAACTCCACGGGCATTGAGCGTCTCGAAGACACGGTAGGCGTTTAGTTCATCAGACACGGTGATAACGGTGAAGAAGAGCTTATCACTCATCGTCTCGATAAACTGCGCTAACGCCCGACCCTGATCGCGTTGCGTGCTGGTATACTCATTGAGACGACGCTCAAACCATTCAAATGCCTTTCGCATAGTGTTGGTTGAAGCCGGAAATCCGCGCTGCGGGAGTGGATCGGTCAATGTGACCAGATACTGACGGTAATACGGATCATTCTGGCGGTTCAGCGAGAGTTTATTTTGCGTGATGAGGGTCACCGGATCGAGGTAACCGATGTAGCTTGTCCGTAGCTGTCCCAGCCGCATCTGATTGGCTTCGGCGGCAATACCGTTATCGATCAGGCGTTTGAGCAGGCGCATTGCCGCCAGAACAATCAGACTCAACGTGGTGAGGCGCTGTTGACCGTCGATAACCTCAAATACCCGGTTATCAACCGTTTGGAGAACTAGATACCCCATGTAGTGCGCAGGTTCACCATCGGCAGAAAGTGTGCCCTGAATATCGAGCCATAAATCCTCCCACTCTTCTTCATCCCAGGCGTAATCGCGCTGAAACGGTGGAATCCGGTAGATCAGCCCATTGCCCATCAACTGGCGGTAGGTTCGGTTGTCCGTACTAAAACTGGTAACGCTCATACGCACCTCAACCGTTGTGCTATCAGCATTGCAACCTCTCAGGTTGCCTGTATGCCGGTTGTTACATCCGCTCAGGCGCCTTGATCCCCAGCAACGCTAATCCATTCTGCAATGCAGTCGCCGTTGCCGCAACCAATTGGATGCGTGCGGCTCGTAATGCCGGTGACTCAGCACGCAAGACCGGACATTGCTCGAAGAAGATACCGAATTCGCGGGCGGTGGTATAGCACCAGTCGGCGATCACGAATGGCGCATAGCGTGCAGCGGCCTCGCGGACTGCTTCGGGTAAGCGGGCCAGATGGCGAATGAGACGTTGTTCACTCGGATGGGTCAGAAGGGTCAGATCGGGCGTCTCTGATCCCACGCCCTCTTCGGCTGCCCGGCGCAAAATTGAACGGCAGCGAGCGTGCGAATATTGTAGATAGGCGGCGCTGTTCCCCTCAATCGAGAGCATCCGATCCCAATCGAGGGTGATATTTCGGCGCGGGTCTTGATAGAGATCGTTGTAGATTACGGCGCCGATGCCAACCGCTTCGGCAATTGCTGCTCGTTCTTCAGGCGATAGGTCAGGACTTTTCGCATCAACCAGGGCGCGTGCTCGTGCTACAGCCTCATCAAGTAGAGCTTCAAGATAGACCATGTTGCCTTTTTTGGTCGAAAGTGGCTGACCATCGGGAGTGGTAATAACTCCGAACGGAACATGAACCAGCTCTACATCGTGCGCATAGCCCATCGCCCGCACAATAGCGAAGAGTTGTCTGAAGTGCAATTCCTGTCGTGCGTCTACCACATAGATAATGTGCGAGGGGTTGAACTCCTGAATCCGAAACTTGATCGTGGCGATGTCGCGTGTCATGTAGACGGTACCACCATCGCTACGCTGGATGATAAACCGAGGGAGTTTGTCAAGTTCGGCTACAACGGCGCCATCGACATCGCGGAATGCGGCTTCCGAGCGTAAGGCTTCTTCAATGACACCGGGCAGCATCGGCTCGTAGAAACTCTCGCCGTAGGCATAATCAAAACGAATACCTAGCCGGTCGTAGTTACGCTGTGCAGCCCGTAATGTCAGATCAACACACCATTGCCAGAGCGCACGCGCCGTCGGATCACCCTGTTCGAGTGCCAGCGACCAGCGCCGGGCCTCCTCCTC
>Ga0308310_1000435_pt1 | contig 18000 bp, 11 predicted proteins | sample HotsprSampleMS65_FD_203672 | JGI IMG/M metagenome (GOLD analysis project Ga0308310, IMG submission 203672) | Hot spring phototrophic mat microbial communities from Mushroom Spring, Yellowstone National Park, Wyoming, United States - 20090730_MS65 ...
GGGCAAGTAAGGGATGTTCACATTCAGGAGAGTCATCGGTGGCAGCCCATGTTCGAGCACGAGCGCGGCGACGCGCTTTGCCACCTGCGCTGCGGCGCTGTAATCCGCCTCGAGCGAGCGCGAATCTAGCGAGAAGGCGATAGAGGGCTTGCCGTGAATCGTGCCTTCAAAGGCGGCTGCCACAGTGCCGCTGTAGGTCAGGTCTTGCCCGAGATTTGCGCCGCGATTGATGCCTGAGACGACCAAATCCACCCGCACGCCGAGCAAGCCAATCAGCGCGATAGCAATGCAATCGGCAGGCGCGCCGTCAGTGCTATAGGCCTCGATATTCTCGCCAATCTGCACGGGCGTCACGCGCAACGGCTTGGTCAGCGTCTTGCGATGCCCATTCGCGCTCTGATTTTCCTCTGGCCCAATCACAATCACGCGCCCAAACTCACGCATGGCTGTGGCAAGCGCTAACAGACCCGGCGCAAAGATGCCGTCATCGTTTGAGACGAGGATGCAGCGCTGTGATGCCTTCCTTGTCGTCATACCTTAGTCAAAATCCTTCTGGAGTCAATCCGTCTGGTTGCAATTATAACACGCTGCTGCGTTGCCTTTCCGCGCGAGAAAGCGGATGAACAGCTCAGCGCGCCGGCAGGCGTGACTTTTGGCTTGTGCAGCGGCGCTTGGTACAATCCGCGACTAACTTTGCAGCAGAGAGAGTTCGGACGATTTGGGGAAGCAACCGCGCCAAGCGACCGTGCGCGAAGAGCCTGTGCCTTCGGCGCGCTACACAGAAGAGTATTTTTTGACCGCTTGCGAAGGCTACGATGAATTTGTGCGCAGCGAGGGCGAGCATCTCTCGCGCCGCCTGCGCGCCGCTCTTGCTGTGGCAGCCATAGAGGCAGGGATGAATGTGCTAGATGTGGGCTGCGGGCGCGGCGAGGTGCTGCGGCATTGCGCCAAACTCGGCGCGAACGCTTACGGGATTGATTACGCTGCGGCGGCAGTGCAGCTCTCGAGAGAGAGTGTGCGCAACACGAGCGGCGCGCGCGGCAAGACCGGCGTGGCGCAAGCTGATGCGAAGCACTTGCCGTTCCCAAGCGGCTACTTCGACCGCGCCCTGCTCTTCGACGTGGTGGAGCACCTGCACCCTTGGGAGCTGCATCAAGCGTTGTGCGAGATTCATCGCGTATTGAAGCCTGAGGGGCGCTTGATCATCCACACAGCGCCAAATGCTTGGTATGATCGATACGCTTATCCATTGGTGCGCGCGTTTCGGCGCTTGCTCGGGCAAGGCGCGCGTTATCCTGCCAATCCGCGCGCCTTTCTGGTGCATGTGAACCAAGAGGTGCATGTGAACGAGCAATCCATGCTCAGCTTGCGGCGCGCGCTAGCAAAGGCGGGCTTTCGCAGCCGAGTCTGGCTGGATTCGCCGCCGCAAGGCAGGCAGAATCCGCTGTGGATCGATCTGCTGCGCAGCGCGGCGTTCCGCTTGCCGCCGTTCCGCTGGTTCTTCGAGCGCGAGGTGTTCGCCGTTGCCACGAAACGCCGCTAGCTGTCGAGGTGAACTCCGCTATGCGCGATAAACGCCCAGTGGATGAACTCTCGATTGAGGAGCTGGAGCGCATCCTCGCCATTCGCAAGCGCGAGGCGCGCCTTGCACGCCTCCAGACCTACGAAAACAGAGGGCGGTGCGTGCGCGGCGCGCGCCCTATCGAAGTCGAGGTGCCTAAGCGGCTCGCGCCGCACCTCGCGCCTGTGCCAACCGAGTCCGAGGCGGCGCCAGCACAGCCGCAGCTGCGCCACGCTGATTACTTCGCGGGCGTGACCTTCGAAGATGAGCTAGAACCGCGCGCGACGCGCCCTGATCCTGAGCGAGTGCGCAGACGGCGCAGGCAGCTCTGGAACGCGGCGCTCACTGCTGTGGAAATTGCCGCTGCGATCGGCCTGATCGTCCTCATGCTCGGCTTGTTGCAATCCTTCGAGGAGGTCTCGCGGCAGAGCGCAACCTTGCAAGCTGAGGCAGAGGCGATGCGTCGTGCGCAATTCGTGCCGCCGACTCCGACGCCGCTCATCAATCTCGCCGCAGTCGTCCTGCCCGGCGGACACACCTTCCGCGGCGAGGAGGCGGTTTTCAACCTCGAAGAAGTGCCTGCGCAGTATCGCGATCAGTTCGCCGATTTTGTGGCAAGCCTGCCTGCGCGCCGCCCGACGCCGAGCCGCGAAGGACCAGTGCGCATCCGTATCCCAAGCATCGGCGTGGATAGTCAGATCGTGACAGGCGATGACTGGGAAGCGCTCAAGCTCGGCGTCGGTCATCACATCGGCAGCGCCAACCCGGGCGAGCGCGGCAACATGGTGCTCTCGGCACACAACGATATCTACGGCGAGATTTTCCGCCACCTCGACCGTCTGCTGCCCGGCGATGAGATCATTGTCAGCACGTGGACGAAGGATTACACCTATGTGGTGCAGCCGAACAACGAGGGCGGCGTGGTCAAAGGGCATCGAATCGTATCGCCGACTGACGTCTGGGTGCTAGCAGGCGGCGGCGATACGCGCCGTCTGACGCTGATCTCGTGCTATCCCTACCGCGTGAACAACAAGCGCATCGTCGTCTTTGCCGTCTTGAAAGAGTGACCTTGAAAGAGAGACTCACTCCAGCTGCTCGCGCACGGCGCGGTAGAGCGTCTCAGGGCGCAGATCGGCGAGCGTGAGGCACGCGCCGCCGAGATGTTCCGCTAACCGGCGCGCCAAGCCTTGATCGAAGGCAGGCTGTTCCATGTTGATGGTCACGCTGCGGATGTTCGCTTCGCGGATGCGTTCCGCCAGCCGATATGCCTCTTGCTGCGGCGGCAAATCGCTGAGCGAGACGTTGCCTGCGCCGTCTGTCAACAGGATCATCAGCGGCATCACGTCAGGACGCAGGCGCCTCTCGCGCTCGAAGACTTCCAGTGCCAGCAGCAAGCCGGCTGAGAGCGGCGTCTTGCCGCCGACGGGAATTTCCGCGAGCGCCTTGCGCGCTAAAGCTACCGAATTGGTCGGCGGCAAGATCAAGTTCGCCCGATCCTTCTGAAAGACGATCAAGCCGACGCGGTCGCGGCGCTGATAGGCGTCTGTCAGCAGCGAGAGGATGGCGCCTTTGGTCGCTTGCATCCGCTCAGCGGCCGCCATGCTCCACGATGCATCCACCACGAATAAAATCAGGTTTGCGGCGCGCTTGACTCGGATTTTCCGCTGCAGGTCTTGCAATTCGATGTTGAAAGCCAGCTCTTGGTGCAGTCGCCCGCGCTGGAAAGGCGCTGCAGCGCGCAACGTGGCATCGAACGCGATGTCGTCGCGCCAATCGCTAGCTGGGCGCGCCTGAATGTAGCGTCCGCGCTTGCGCTCAGTGCGCGTCTGGCTGCGCCGACCTGCCATTTTGCGCGTCAGGCGGTCAAGCGGGGTATCCAGCTTGCGCACATCAAACTCGGCGCTCGGAGCGACCTTTTTGCCGCCGTCCCACCAGCGCGCGTCGCGCCCGTTGAAGATGGATTGCAAGGCAGGCTGTGCGCTGCCTGCCTCAGGCGGCCGATCGGCGCGCTTGCCCTGCGCCGCGCTCACAGAGTGGCTTTTTTTTTGCCCGCAAAGTCGCTTTGCAGCGTCACCTGAGGCTGATCGGTCTCTTCATACTGCGCTTGCAACTGCCGGACTCGCTCGGCGAGGTCGTTCAGGCTCGCCTGCGCTTCGTGGAATGGACCGCGCTTCAGGCGGTGTGGCAAGGCGAGTTCCGCCGCGATTACGATATCGCGCTCGCTGATGCAGGTGCGACCTTCAAGGGCGGCGTGCGCGCGCGCTGTCTTCAGGATGACCTGATCGGCGCGATGTCCTTCTACGTGCAAACTGGCGGTCAGATTGGCGATGGTGAACAGATCGCGGCTGGTGTAGCTGACTCGGTCAACGATGCGGCGCGCTGCCTCGATCTCATCGCTCAATTTCTGCTCAGAGGCTTGCCACGCGCTGCGGAAGGCGTCAGGATCGGCATCGAAAGCAATGTGCCGCTCTAAAATCGCCATCCGCTCGCGCGGCGTGGTGATTCCGCGCACTTCAACCGAGAGCGCGAAGCGATCCAGCAACTGCGGGCGCAGTTCGCCTTCTTCGGGATTCATCGTGCCGACCAAGATGAAACGCGCTGGGTGCTGAAAACTGATGCCTTCGCGCTCGACCGTGTTCACGCCCATCGCCGCCGAGTCGAGCAGCAAATCCACCACGTGATCGTCGAGCAGATTCACTTCATCCACGTACAAAATGCCGCGATTGGCTGCCGCCAAAATGCCGGGCTCGAAATGCCGCTCGCCCTGCTTGATGGCTTTCTCGATATCCAGCGTGCCGACCACGCGATCTTCAGTCGCGCTGACGGGCAAGTCCACGATACGAATCTTGCGGCGCGTCACGGGCAGCTCTTCGCCACGCTCAAGGCGCGCGCGGCAGCCATCGCACAGCAAGTCGGGGCGATCAGGATCGCAGCTGAACGGGCAATCGGCGACCACGTAGATTTCAGGCAGGAGCGCCGCCAAAGCGCGCACAGCGGTTGACTTGGCTGTGCCGCGCTCGCCTCGAATCAAGACACCACCAATGCTTGGATTGATCGCGTTCAAGCTCAAGGCGAGTTTCATCCGCTCTTGCCCGACGATCGCAGTGAAGGGGTATACGGAGCGCCTGACCATTGAGGTATCTCTACTCAGCTTTGGCGGGGCATGCGCTCAGAGTATAGCGCGCCTGCGCAGGAATGCACAGCGCTCAGTCGTGGGTCAGCTGCGCCTGTGGGAACAACTGCGCGACGGCGACTGTGAACTCGGGCAAGACGGCGCTGCCGCTGAGCGTCTCGCCTTCAGCGAATTGGCGCAAGTTCACCCCTTGCGCAGCAGGCGTGTATAGCCGCACCATGCGTTCCTCAGGATAGATCACCCAAACCTCGCGCGCGCCGTAGGCAAAGTACAACATCACTTTGCGCAGCAAGTCACGCTCAGGATTGCTCGGCGACCTGACCTCGACTGCTAAGTCAGGCATGATTGTGAAGCGCTCAGGCAGGCTCGGCGCGCGCTCGTATGAGACGAACGAGAGATCGGGTTGCACAATCACACCGTCCGCGGGCTCGTAGTCGAGATTATCACCGAAGACGTAGCCGAGCGGCTGTATGCGCAGAAACGCCTTGAGCAAGTAGAGCAACTCAGCGACGATCCACTGATGCAGCGGGCTCGGCGAGGGCATCTCGACGATCTCTCCTTCGTGCAGCTCGAAGCGCTTGTGTGCATTCTGCGGCAGCTCGCAAAACTGCCGGAACTCGGCGCTGGTCAGGCGCGTGCGCACGCTTGTCATAGCCTCACCTCAACCCTCTAGCGATCTGCTGCTTCAAGCCGGTAGACCTTGAAGCCATTCGGCGGCAGCGAAGCGTACACGCCGCCGCTCAGGAGGGAGTCAGTCGGCACGAGAAACGTCTCAGCCGTGTTGAAGACGTCCGTGAAGCGCCACGCCGATGCGTTGCCCAACGCTGCGTCGCCGAGCATGACTCGCCCTTGTGCTGCGCTATCGCGGCTCAGATTGATGATGATCAGCCGCCGTTGTGCGTCCAAAGTCCATGTGTAGGCGAGCAACGGCTCGTTGTGACTGCCGCCGCTCAACGGCAGCGTGCCGAGCAGATTGAAGACGCCGTCATGATAGAGCGGCGCGTTCACTTCCGCCAGCAATGCGCGATAGAAAGCATATACCTCAGCCTCAAGCGGCTCTTGCGGGCGCGCTCCGAGCTGCACAGGCAACTTCACGCGCCTGCCCTCGAACTGCCCTTCGTAGAAGAGCGTCATGCCAGGCAGCGTAGCGCACAATAGCGCCGCCATCTGCCCCCGCGCGCGACCGAAGCTCGCCATTGTGCGCGCTTCATCGTGATTCTCAGTGAAGCGCACCATGCGGCGCTGATAGCTGAGCGCCGCTGTCAGATGGTCGCGCACAGCAGATGGCGAGCCATGCAGCAAGCGGTCGTACAAGCGCTTATCGTAAGCGTAATCGAAGCCCTGCGCCAGCAGCTCGGCTTCCATATCCCAGTACACCTCTGCCACGAACAAGAACTCAGGATGCCGCGCGCGCACGCCGTTGATCACCTCGACCCAAAACTCCTGCGCAGGCAGCTCAGGGCGATTCCACGTGCTGCTGAAAATGCGATTCACCATCAGCATCGCCATATCGCAGCGCACCCCGTCGCATTGTTCAGCGATGTCGTAGAGGGTCTGCAAGGTCGCTTGGCGCGCGCGCGGCGAGAAGGCGTCCACTTGCGCCGTATCCGACCAAGGCGGAAAGTTCGGATCGCGCCCGTGCGCAAAGTAGCGTCCACGCGCCTCAGGCTGTGGCGCAGCAAAGTACAGATCAGGTTGCGCAGCCGCTTGCTCAGCGGTCGCTTGGATCAAAGCCTCAGGCGCGTCAATCGTCCAGTGATGATCGACTGCCACGTGATTCGGGACAAAATCGAGGATCAGGCGGATGTTGCGCTCTGCCAGCTTGCGTCGGAAGATGGCCAGCGCGTCGCGTCCGCCGTAATGCGCGTCCACTTCGTAGCGATAGATGGCATACGGCGAGCCGATGATCTGCGCCTCTGTGACGTTCGGCAAGGCGCGCCGATATTCCTCAAGCAAGAAGTTCAAGTGACGCGCGATCTGGCGTCCATGCAGACTGCGCTCCCAGATTCCCATCAGCCAGACGGCGTCAATGTGCAACTCTGCCAAGCCGTCGAACACTTCCTCAGGCAGAGTGTCTAGAGTCAGCGGGCGGTTGTAGCGTTGGCGCAGGTCTTCCAGCCAGACCCACGTGTTGATCTCGTAGAGCAACGGATTGCTTCGCAGCGGCATGTTTTTTCGGCTTATCCAAGCTCAGTGACAAGAGATATCGCTAAGCATGCGTTGGAGCGAGACTTTATAGCAGCGCAGCGCGTCTGTCAAGCGGGGTGTCTCGCCCCGGCGCGCTGATGACGCAATTGGGCTTGGGCGCTTTCACTCTCTCTGTTGAATGCGAGGGCATCACGGCGTGCTATAATCTCTCTGCGTAACGTTCTATCCACAACTCGGAGATTCTCAGCATGGCTAAAGAATACGATCTGGTAGTGCTGGGCGCCGGTCCCGGCGGCTATGTCGCCGCCATTCGCGCTGCACAGCTCGGGTTGAAGACCGCTATCATCGAAAAGCAATGGTGGGGCGGCGTCTGCCTGAACGTCGGCTGCATTCCGTCGAAGGCACTGCTCCACAACGCCGAGCTGGCGCATATCATCAAGCATCGCGCCGCCGAGTTCGGCTTCAAGCTGACGGGCGAGGTGGAGCTGGATTACAGCGTCGCATTCAAGCGCAGCCGCCAGGTCAGCAGCCGCTTGGCGAAAGGTGTGCAGAGCCTGATGAAAAAGAACAAGATCGATACTTACGAAGGCTGGGGGACGTTCGTCGCTCCCAAGACGCTCCAGGTGGCGCTCAACAGCGGCGGCACAGAGACGCTCAACGCCAAAAATGTGATTATCGCCGTCGGCTCAGAAGCGCGCACGCTGCCCAACACGCAGATCGGCAAGCGGGTTCGCACTTATCTTGAGTTCATCTTGGACGACAAATTGCCGCGCAGCATCATCATCGTCGGCGCAGGCGCGCTCGGCACTGAGTTCGCCTACGTGATGCACAACTATGGCACAGAAGTGACAATGGTTGAGTACATGCCGCACATGCTGCCACTGGAAGATGAGGAAGTCTCTGAGGAACTCAAGCGGCAGTACACGCGCATGGGCATCAAAGTTCTCACAAGCGCCAAAGTGGAGAGCATCGCTGAAGACGCTGAAGGCGCGTCAGTCGTTGTGAGCATTGATGGGCAAACGCAGACGTTGCGCGCTGAGATGGTGCTGCAAGCGGTCGGTTGGAAGCCGCGCACAGGCTACGGCTTGGAAGTGACGGGCGTCAAGCTCGATTCGCGCGGCTGGATCGAGGTAGACGACTTCATGCAGACCAATGTGGAAGGCACCTACGCCATTGGCGACGCGACGGGCAAGCTGCAATTGGCGCACGTCGCCAGCGCACAGGGCATCGTCGCCGCTGAAAAGATAGCGGGCGTCGAGACCATGCCGCTCAACTATGTCATGATGCCGCGCGCCACGTACTGCAATCCACAGGTCGCCAGCTTCGGCTACACTGAGAAACAAGCGCGCGAGAAGGGATATGAGATCAAGGTCGCCAAGTTCCCATGGCAGGCGAACGGCAAGGCGCTCGGGCTTGGCGATTATGCGGGCTTCGTCAAGCTGATCAGCGACGCGCGCTACGGCGAGCTGCTGGGCGCGCATATGATCGGGCCGAACGTGACCGAGCTGTTGCCCGAGCTGACACTAGCACAACTCTGGGAACTCACGCCTGCCGAGATCGCGCGCAACGTCCATGCACATCCCACGCTCAGCGAGGCGATCATGGAGGCAGCGCACGGACTCGAAGGACACATGATCAACCTGTGAGCACCTCCGAGCGCGTCACGAGCGCATCATCGGCCTCGGCATGGCGCGCTCGGCGCGACGCTGAATAGGCGATGCGACTGGATCGAGCCGATAAACGCCCCTACGCCTTGATCGGCTCTGCGCTGCGCAGCGCGCCTGCGCTTCTACAACAAGTGATGGATGCCTGCCAGCGCATGAGCATTGCGCCGCAGCTCGCCGAGCCGAACGCGCAACGCCAAATTGAGCAAGCGGGCTTGTTCATCGGCGTTTACCCTGAGCAGCCGACGCCCGAAGCGCTCGTTGAATGCAGCCTCGCAGCGGCGCGCAACATGCCGCGCTTGATCTTCGTGCGCAATGACCTTCCTGAGCGCGACGCGCTGCTCGCCTTGTGCGCCGCGCCTGAGCTGATCGAGTTCAGCACAGCTGAGCAATTGCGCGCTGCGCTGATCGACCGCTTAGCCGCCCTGCGCGATCTGAAGCTGGAATCGCTGCATTACGTCGGCGCCATCCCGAAGCCGCCCGAAGTCTACATTGCGCATCCGTACACCCTCTTGCCGTCTCGCCAGATGATCGGCAGGCGGCTGCAGCTGGAAGTGCTCTCGGATTGGATCACAGAGCGCGACCACAAAGTGCGTCTGATGAACGTGGTCGCCATTGGCGGCATGGGCAAGAGCGCGATGACGTGGCACTGGTTCAGCGAGATCGCGCCATCTTTGGCTGACTTCCGCGGGCGGATGTGGTGGAGCTTCTACGAGAGCGACGCACACTTCGAGAATTTCGTGATCCGCGCGCTCGCTTACGTCACAGGCTCGCCCGAGGCGGAAATTCGCGAGATCAGCGCCGCGGAGCGCGAGCGCGAGCTGTTGGAAATCCTCGACCGCGAGCCATTTTTGATCGCGCTGGACGGCTTGGAGCGCATTCTGATCGCTTACGCGCGCATGGACGCGGCGCGCATGGATGACGACTCGCTCGATGAGGAGACGGCGAACGTGGTCGCAGGCGCGCTCGGCATTCCGAAGGAAGCGCAAGGCACAATCTTCGCGCCGAATCGGCTGCGCAAGACCGCCGATCCGCGCGCGGGGGCTTTTCTGCGCAAGCTGGCGAGCGTGAGCGCTTCGCGCATCTTGATCAGCACGCGCTTGTATCCTGCCGACCTGCAGCACAGCAGCGGCTATCCGATTCTGGGCAGCTTCGCCATGTTCTTGAGCGGCTTGGAAGATGCCGAGGCGCTCGCGCTGTGGCGCGCCCATGGCTGCAGCGGCGAGGACGCTGAGCTATTGCCGATCTTCAACGCCCTGCAGAACCATCCGCTGCTGATCCGCGCCTTGGCGGGCGAAGTGGTCGCTTCAGCGCAGGGCGACTTCGCCGCCTGGCAGCGCGCCAATAGCGGCTTCGCGCCGTTGCGCCAGAGCGCGGACGCTGTGCGCGCGCACGTGATGAGCTACGCCTTGCGCAACCTGAGCGCAGGCGCGCGCCGCACTCTGGAGACCATCGCCGCCTTCCGCATGCCGACTTTCTACCAGTCGCTCGTGCCGTTGCTCGTCAAATCGGCTGAGACGCCTGAGCGAGCGGGCAAAGCGGGCGGCTTGGGCCGCGTTTTGAGCAACTTGCTGGGCAAGCGGCAGCCTGAGACGTTCGGCGGCTTCGCATCCGAAGCGGAGCTGGATGCCGCGCTCACTGACCTCGAAGCGCGCGGCCTGCTCGGCTGGGATAGGCGCGCCAACCGCTACGATCTGCATCCGATTGTGCGCGGCGTGGTCTGGAATGCGCTTGATGCGCAGGCGCAGCGAGGCTTGTACGCCGCTCTGAACGCGCACTTCAGCGCGATGCCCGCTGTGCGCCTTGAAGATGTGCGCAGTTTGGACGATTTGACGCCCTCGATTGAGCTATACAACACGCTGATCGGCTTGGGCAAATACGATGAGGCCTACGCGCTCTACCACGCGCGCTTGAACGTGCCGATGTTGCGCCGCCTGAGCGCCAATTTGCAGCGCGCTGAGCTGCTCGAGCAGCTCTTCCCAGATGGTACGGAGCGCCCGCCGCGCCTCTCGACGAAAATTGCGCAGGCGCGCGCTATCAACGATCTGGCGCTCGCTTATCAGATGTCAGGGCAGCCGACTCGCGCTGCGCCGCTCTTCCTGCGCGCCGTGAGCATGGCCGAATACGAAGGCGTGCCGCGCAACGTGGCAATCGGTCTGATGAATTTCGCTGAGGCGCTGCGCCAAGTCGGCGATTTGTATCCTGCAGCAATGGCTGCCAATCGCGCTTTGCTGATCGCGCGCGCAGTGAACAACCTGAGCGACGAAGTGACAGCGCTTGGCGTGGTGGCGCTCACGCGCATGACATACGGCGCGTACGCTGACGCCGAAATTGCCTTGCAGCGCGCCATTCGGCTGCAGGAGAGCCTGAATCATCCGCAAGGATTGAGCGTGCTGTACGCTTTTCTGGCGCAACTGGCTGTGTGGCGCGGCGACGCGCAGCAAGCGCGCCAACATGCCGATCAGGCTTGGCGTTACGCGCAGACGCTGCACTATGAAGCGGATTTGGTGCGCGCGCGGCGCTTTCAAGGCGAAGCGATGCTCTTGGCAGGCGATTTGAGCGGCGCCGAGGCGGCTTTTGTCGAGACTTTGGCGCGCGCGCGCGCCGCTAGCCTGACCGAACATGAGTTAGGCGCTGTGATTGGCTTGGCAGCAGTGCGTTTGCGCGCAGGCGCGGCTGAACAGGCGCGCACAACCCTAGAAGATGTTTGGGAAGCGGCTGAGCGCGGCGGCTTCCGCCTAGCGCAGGCAGACGCGCTGAATGTGCTGGCGAGCGCCGAGATCGCCATGGAGCGCTATCAAGCGGCTGTGCAGGCTGCGCAGGCAGCCGTGCAAATGGCATGGTGCATGGGCGAGCCTTACACTTACGCGCGCGGCATGGCGCAGGCGCGCGCGACGCTCGGCGCGCTCGGCGCAACGCTGCCCGAGGGCCTGCCAGCGGTAGATTTTGCCCAATTCGGCAAGGCGATTGAGGTCGAACTCGATCCGCCGCAAGCCTGAGGCGCTTCCTTTGGCGGGAACGGCTCGTTTCTGGTAAGCTTTGCGCCTGTTAGCAAAAACCGGCTGACTTCACACAGCCCGAGTGAGGAAGTTCTGTGAACCATGAGACGTGATTCGACCACGTTGCGCGGGCGCACGCGCGATAGCAGCTGGCAATGGCTGCTGATCGGCATTGTGCTGGGCCTAGGCTGCGCCAGCGTCTTCTGTTTGGCGGCGTACGCTTCTAACCTGCTCGTCCTCAACATTCCCGGTCAGGTTGCGTTTGCGTCCAACCAAACGCCGACCGTTGTTGAGATCGAGCGCGAGGTGACGCGCGTGGTTGTCGTGACGGCGACCGATGCGCCCACTGCCGTTCAACCCACGCCCGTGGCGCAGCAACAAACGACTGCGCCGACCATCACGCCGCTCGTGATCATGCCGACGCCGCTCGGCGGCCTCGCGCCTGCCTCGGCCAATACACTAGCAGGCGCTCTGATCAGCACGCCAACCGCTGGCGTCGTGGCGCCTGTTGTAGGCGTCACCTTGCCTGCCATTGTACCCACTAGCCCTGTCACTGTGCGACCGACTGAGCTGGTGAACATTCCCGGCGGCACGTTCATCATGGGCACGGACATCGCCGAGGCAACGCGCGCCATTGACGACTGTCGTGACCGCGACGGCGGCACAGGCTGCGATATCAGCTTCACCACTGACTCGATTCCGCCGCACACCGTGACTGTGAACAGCTTCGCCCTTGAGCGCTTCGAAGTCACTTATCAGCAGTACGTAGACTTTCTGAACGCGCTCGGCCCGCGCAGTCACCTGAACGGTTGCGGCGGTCAGCCGTGCGTCGCCGTGCGAGGTTCTGGCCCCAGCGAGCGCCCCGAAAGCTACATCAGCTTCGACGGCACGCGCTACAGCGTCACCACTGAGCTCTACCTGAATCGTCCGGTCGCGTACGTGACATGGTACGGCGCAGACGCTTACTGCAAGTTCATCGGGCGGCGCCTGCCGACTGAGGCAGAATGGGAGTACGCGGCGCGTCGTCCCGACGGCAGACTCTATCCTTGGGGTAACGTATGGGATGCCTCGCGCGCGCGCACCTCGCGTCCGCAAAACTTCGGCGGCCCTGAGCCCGTGAACGCTTTCCCGAACGGCGTCAGCGCCGATGGAATTTACAACCTAGCGGGCAACGTCGCGGAATGGGTGCAAGATTGGTACAGCCCGACGTACTACGGCGAGCAAGCTGCCAAGCAGGTCGTGATCGACCCGCAAGGCCCGCCCTCAGGCACGCTGAAAGTCCATCGCGGCGGACACTGGGACGCCTTGCCGCTCTTCGCGCGCACCGTCCATCGCGGCGATCAGGACCCGCTCAATCCGCAACTGTTCATCGGCTTCCGCTGCGCTGCCTCAGTGCAAACTGCCACGCCGGTCACGCCTGCTGGTCAACCAACTATTGCCTTGCCAAGCACGCCTGTTCCGAGCGGAGCGAGCAATTAGCAAGGCGCGGCGGATGCTGCTGAGCATCCGCCATTCGATAAAGGCCATCGGAAAGGACGCTCTGATCATGCCTGAAGCAGTCAGCGCTTCATTGGAAACGCTCGCCATCAACACCATTCGTTTTCTCGCCGTGGACGCCATTCAAAAGGCGAACTCAGGGCATCCTGGCTTGCCGCTCGGCGCGGCGCCAATGGCGTACACGCTCTGGACGCGCTACCTGCGCCACAATCCGCGCAATCCCAAGTGGGCAAACCGCGATCGCTTCATCCTCTCGGCAGGTCACGGCTCGATGCTGCTCTACGCGCTGCTTCACTTGACAGGCTATGACCTCTCGCTGGAACAGATCAAAAATTTCCGCCAATGGAACAGCTTGACGCCCGGCCATCCTGAGGTGGGCTTGACGCCTGGCGTCGAGGCCACGACCGGTCCGCTTGGGCAGGGCTTCGCCACTGCAGTCGGCATGGCGATTGCTGAGGCGTTCCTCGCCGCCATCTTCAACCGCCCCAACTATCCGATTGTGGATCACTACACCTACGTGCTGGCGAGCGACGGCGACCTGATGGAAGGCGTCGCCTCTGAGGCAGCCTCGCTGGCAGGTCACCTGAAGCTGGGCAAGCTGATTGTGCTATACGACGACAACCAAGTCATGCTCTCCAATAGCACCTCGGTCGCCTTCACAGAAGACGTGCTGGCGCGCTTCGCTGCGTACGGCTGGCAGACGCTCAGAGTGGCTGACGGCAACGACACAGCCGCCATTGCCCAAGCCATCGAGTCCGCCGTGCTCGATCCGCGCCCAAGCCTGATCGCTGTGCGCACCATCATCGGCTATGGCAGTCCGAACAAGCAAGGCACGCACAAGGCGCATGGCGAGCCGCTTGGCGAAGAAGAAGTCCGCCTGACCAAACAAGCGCTCGGCTGGACGGCTGAAGAGCCGTTCACCATTCCCAGCGAGGTGCTTGAGCATTTCCGCGCCGCCATTGAGCAAGGCGCGCGCTTCGAGGCGGAATGGAACGCGCTCTTCGCGGCATGGGCAGCCGAGTATCCCGAACTCGCTCAGCTTTGGCACCAAGCGCACGCTGAGACGCTGCCCGAAGGTTGGGATGCTGACCTGCCTTTCTACAGCGCCGAGACCAAGCCGATGGCGACTCGCGACGCGAATGGCGCGGCGCTCAACGCCATCGCTAAGCACCTGCCGACGATGATCGGCGGCGACGCAGACCTGAGCAGCAGCACCAAGACGCTCATCAGCGGCAGCGGCTTGTTCAGCGCCACCAATCGCACCGCGCGCAATCTGCAATTCGGCGTCCGCGAGCATGCTATGGGCGCCGCCATCAACGGCTTGGCGCTGCACGGCGGCATTCGTAAGCCGTACGCTGCCACCTTCATGACCTTTAGCGATTACATGCGCCCTGCGATTCGGCTCGCCGCGCTGATGGAGATCGATCCGATCTTCATCTTCACACACGATAGCATCGGAGTCGGCGAAGATGGACCGACGCATCAGCCAGTCGAGCATCTGGCAGCCTTGCGCGCCATTCCGCACCTGACCGTGATCCGTCCTGCCGATGCCAATGAGACCAGCGCCGCATGGCGCGTTGCTATGCTGAACAAAAGGCCGACCGCCTTGGTCTTCACGCGGCAAAAACTGCCTGTCTTCGCGCCTGAAGGCGTGTTGGAGGGCGTGGCGCGCGGCGCGTACATCAAAGCTGAGGCGCTCGGCGGCACGCCTGAAGTGATCTTGATCGCCACTGGCTCAGAGGTCAGCCTGATCATGGAAGCGCACAGGATTCTGAATGAGATGGGCATCCGCGCGCGCGCCGTCAGCATGCCGTCCTTCGAGCTGTTCGAGGCGCAAGAGCCAGCCTACAAGGAGTTGGTCTTGCCTGCGGCGGTCACGGCGCGCGTGGCAGTTGAGGCAGGCGTGCCATTTGGCTGGCATCGTTATGTCGGCCCGCGCGGTAAGATCATCGCGCTGGAGCGCTTCGGCGCCTCGGCGCCGCAAGAAGTCATCTTCAAGGCGCTTGGCTTCACAGCAGAGGCAGTGGTCAACGCGGCGCGCGAGCTGCTGGGCAGGTGAGGCGGCTGTTGCGAGGGTTGCGAGGGTTGGGGCACAGCATCCTGCTCCAGCAGTTTGCCAAATTACGCACTGCTCTAGGCGCGCCACTTGCACAGCTCCAAACCCATTCGCTATACTTGTCATCAATCTTGCGCGCTGTGCGCAGGTCTACTTTGTCCGATGTGTGGTGTTTATGGAGGACTGCCGTATGGCAAAAAAGTTTATGAAGGCGCTGCCGATCCTAGTGTTGGTGGCGCTCGCCTTCGCGCCGATGGGCGCTGTGCGGGCTGCAAACGCAGCTGCTGAGAGCGTCTTGGTGCTAGTCAGCCCGATGGTGGAGAAGCCAGAGCCTGTCACCATCTATGGCGCGACCACGGGGCTGATCGCAACGCTCGATCCCCAGCTTGCCGAGGATGCGATTTCCATCGTGCCTATCGAGAACCTGTTTCTCGGTCTGACCGATCTCGATCCGCAGACGACGGCTGTCCGCGAGGAGATGGCGACCAGCTGGGAAGTCAACGAGACGGGCGACGTCTGGACGTTCAACCTGCGCGATGACGTGCCGTGGGTGCGCTACAATCCCGCCACTGACGAGACAACCGTCATCCGCAAGGTGACAGCGCATGACTTCGTCTACGGCATCCGCCGCGCCTGCGATCCGCGCACAGGCGGCTACTACAGTCGGGTAGCGGCTGCCATGATCAAGGGCTGCGATGTCGTCCTCAACAAAGATGCAGCGAGCATCACTGAGGCCGACTTTGAAGAGATCGGCGTGGTGGCGCTCAGCGATACGCAGCTGCAGATAACCACAAAGGGCGCGCTGGGCTTCTTCCTGCCGGCGAGCGGTATGTGGGTCTTCCGCGCCGTGCCGCGCGAGGCAATTGAAGAGTTCGGCCAGCAATGGATCGAGCCGGGCAACATCATCACCAATGGTCCGTTCATGCTCCAAGAGTGGGATCGGGCGGTCAACCGGGTCTTCATCAAGAACCCGTTTTACCCTAACGTGAACGATAACTACGGCGGCAATATCGAGCGCGTCAGCACCCTAGTGGTCAACGACGGCGGCACGATCTGGTCGTTGTATCTGGCGAACCAGATCGATAGCGCGGGCGTGCCAACCGCTGAGCTGCAGCGCATCCGCGAAGACCCTGAGCTGAGCAAGGAACTGCGCCAGAACAGCGACCTCGCCGTTTTCTACTTCGGCTTCATGTACGATAAGCCGCCGTTTGATAACGTCCACGTCCGCCGTGCCTTCAGCGCGATCATTGACCGGCGGACGTTCGTGGAAGAGATTCAGCAAGGGCGCGGCATTCCGATGGCACACTTCATGCCGCCCGGCATCCGCGGCGCTGTGCCGATCAACGAAGTCGGCATCGGTCAGCCCGATACGCCTGGCTTCGACCCTGAGTTCGCCCGCCAAGAGATGGAGCGCGCAGGCTATCCGAACTGCGAAGGCTTCCCAGAGATCACGCTGCTGACCTATCAGGGCGCCAGCGACTGGGGCGAGTATTTGCAGAACGCTGCCAACACGCACTTGGGCTGCCCGCGCGAGAAGATCATCATCGAAGAGAACGAGTTCACCGTGCTACTGCGCTCGATCCGCGCCGATGTGCCGACCGCGCAGCGCCCGAATATGTTCACGCTCGGCTGGGGGCCAGATTACCCCGACGCCCATAATTGGATGCACGACGTGCTGAGCTGCAAAGCTGAGAACAGCTTCAAGCGCCCCTGCGATGACGTGATCGATACCAAGATTGACCAAGCAGCTCGCGAGACCGATCCTGCCGTGCGCGAAGCGCTCTACCGCGAGCTGGAAGAGCTGTTCTTCGGCTACGAGGGCAACTTCCCAATCGCGCCGCTCTTCTTGCGCATCAACATCTTCATGGTCAAGCCTTGGTACTTCGGCTTCTTCGATACTGACGGGCTCTTCGGCGGGCCGCACTGGGAGTCGCGCCGCATTGATCAGGCGGCGCAACTAGCGGCGCGCGCCGGCCGCTGAGGATGCATCGGGGTGAGCGGAGAATTCCCTCCGCTCATCTTCTTCATTCAGCCGCCCATGACCATCAGCACGAGGCGCGGCGTCAAATAAACTTCCACCACAGCGCCGATCGCCAAGAGCGGGATCGCGACCGCTATCAGCAGCTTTAGCATATCGGCGAAGGCGCGTAGCCAAGCTTCCCAGACTCCCATCGCCTTCGGCGGGCTGGTGATCAGCGCGCCGAGGCGCGTCGCCGCGCCTGCGCCAATGATCAGCGCAGGTATCTCGAAGAGAGCGTGCGGCAAGAGCGCCGCCAAGACGACGCCATAGCCGATGACGCTCATGATCGGCTGCGCGACCAAGAAGCCGAGCACGCCGAAGGTGAACGAGGCGAGGAAGATGCTCATCACGCCGAAGGTGAAGATCGCCAGCATCGCTGCGCCGATCAGCACGCGCAAGTTTTGCCCGAAGATGAAGCGCACGCTGAGCCCTGACTCGCCGAGCACCGCAAACTGATCGAAGTTCTGCATTACCTCGGCCCGCTGAGTCGCCATCTCAGGCGTCAGCCGCCAATCGGGCGCGAAGTGCGTGGCGATCATGCCGCCGATGAACATGGCGAGCATGGCGAACGCCACGACCAACATGCCGTCGCGGCTATTGCGCAGCGCGGGCAACACGCTGTAGCGGTACCAACTCAGGACGCCCTTGGCGCGCTTATCGCCGCGCAACTGCGCAGTGAGAATGCGCCACGCCCATCTCAAGTTGATCGAGTCAATCGTGCGACCGAGCAGCTCTTCGCGGTTGAAAAGCCGCGCGCCCATGCGGAAGAGCAAGATATCGGCGATGATCAGCGCCACCAAAATCCACCACAGCAAGTGCCGCAAGTTGTTGACCATGATCAAGCCTTCCACTAGCACCAGCAGGGAAGTTGGGATGATGATGAAGCTGGCAAGCAGGTTTGAGGCGCGCGTCGAGGTCGTCT
>Ga0308310_1000446_pt1 | contig 17837 bp, 12 predicted proteins | sample HotsprSampleMS65_FD_203672 | JGI IMG/M metagenome (GOLD analysis project Ga0308310, IMG submission 203672) | Hot spring phototrophic mat microbial communities from Mushroom Spring, Yellowstone National Park, Wyoming, United States - 20090730_MS65 ...
AGGGTTTTGTGGCAAATTCCTTTCACCACCCAGTACGACGTGAATATCGTTACCCCGGTTGTCTGGCGGGATTTGGTCATCTTTTCCGGGTTCCGCCGAGGGACTACAGCTTACCGTTTGAAACCTTCGGGTGAGCCTTGGGCTGTTGAGGAGATCTGGCATAACCGCGAGGTATCGATGTACATGAATAGCCCGGTATTGTGCAAAGACCGGCTGGTTGGATTAGCCCAGGAGCAACGGGGGCAGTTCTTCGCAATGGATCCGGCTTCTGGCCAGATTTTCTGGAGGAGCGAGCCCCGCCAGGGGGAGAATGCTGCATTGGTTGTGTTGGGAGACTATGTGCTGGCTCTCACAACAGGGAGCGAGCTAATCGCGTTTGATCCAACAGCGGAGAACTTTAAGCCTTTAGCCCGCTGGAAGGTGGCCGATTCGGCGACCTGGGCCCATCCGATTTGGACGGCCAGAGGACTTCTTGTCAAAGACCTTCAACACCTAACGCTTTGGGAGCCGGTTGCAGCTGGAAGCCAGTAGCGGCTGCACGCGGAAAACGGGGCAGGCCCTTGAAGTCCGTGATCTCGCGGTTGCTTTGTTCGATCCTCATTGATCTTCCCACTTGATGCAGGTAGCAGAATCTGCCGTGTTCAGCCAACTTTGGATCTTTTGGTCCTCCCAACAGCAGTCAAGGGCTGTTTACCGCAAGGTTCAAGATTAAAGGTTTGCCGGCTCTAGTGTGTCTGTCAAAGGTTGGCCGGGTTTAACCCAGATTGGGCTCTTGGCCTATCGACATTTTCAGCACTTACCTGGTCGAAAAGACAAAGGAAACATAGGCTGCAAAGCCAGGCATTCTGGGAAACTTTTACCGGAAAGGAATCAAACCGCTCTGGCTAGTGTGAAACTGGGACCGGGGTTTTTCCTCCCAAGATCTCTGTTAGTCGAACTTCGGTTAGGCTGCCGAGTGGTTTTGGGTTTTCCCTTGTGTGTTCGGAAAGGCAACTCGTGAACTCGGGGGGAGTCTTGCAAAACTAATCCCGCAAAACCCGGTTCTCTTCGCTTCTGGGAGCCGAAGAAGGTGATTTGCTTTGACACTTCTTGCTGAAACAAAGTTTTCCAGGAAAAGAGTTTTAACCCATCACCCACAAATGGTCTCTATCGCCAGGATTGGTTCGTCCAGGGGTGATTGTATTTTGGGAAACACTTCTTATACTCTATCGGCGGCGGGGAATGAGAAGGCCGGGATATGATGTCTTGAAACTCACAGAATTATGGAAGCAAGCGGGTTTGCGTGGAGAGCTGACCTATAGTGATCCGAAGGGAGTGATTGCGGATGGTTAGATCCCCTCGGCGAGTGGTCCTAGCGTTTATGGCTCATCCGGACGATGCAGAGTTTCTCTGTGTGGGCACCTTGCTCCGGTTGCGGGAGTTGGGCTGGGAGGTACATATTGCTACCGCAGCACCCGGGGATTGTGGAACGATGACAGAGACTCGTTGGGCAATTGGTGCCCGCCGGACTTGGGAGGCCCAGGAAGCTGCAAAGCTGATCGGAGCCACCTATCACTGTCTTGATGAGCGGGATGGGTTTATCGTCTATGACAAACCCACCTTACAAAAGGTGTACGATCTATTTCGTCGGGTAACTCCCACGTTAGTGTTCGCTCATGCACCTCAAGATTACATGATGGACCATGAGATGTGCTCGCTTTTAGCCCGGGCAGCAAGCTTCCTGTATGGGGCTCCCAATTGCTCGGAATTTCCCCGCCATCCAGAAAGTCAGGTTCCTTACTTGTACTACTGTGACCCAGTGGAAGCTCTCGATCCCTTAGGCCGCAGAGTGACACCCACAACCTACGTGGACATTACGGAATATCTCGAAAAGAAAGCGGAAGCTTTGGCCTGCCACGCAAGCCAGCGCGAGTGGTTGCTGGCCCATCACGGGGTGGACGAGTATCTAGAAGGCATGCGTCGCCATGCGCGCATGCGGGGCCAGGAAGTGGGAGTTGGGGCGGCCGAGGCTTTCGTGCAACACCGTGGCCATGCTTACCCGCACGATGATTTGCTGGCCTCATTATTCGGAGAGCTTCCACGGCCTAGGAATTTGGAATAGCAACAAGGAGTTCGCCTTACAAAAGAGGAACTGAAACTCCTGATAGAGGCTACTGGGACAGGGATCGGTGGGGCCGACGGAGGTTCTATTGTCAAGAATTCTTTTTTGGTTCGGCATTCACAATGACCTTTTGGGGATTTTGGCTTCACGATTAGATGAGCTGCATAGGAGGTTATATCGGAGCGTTGGTTTTGCCGCGTGGGGAGGAAACCGGCAAAGGCTAGGGAAATCGTGATCAAGCGATGGAATTTTTTGGGATATGTTTACTAGGCAAAGATGTGGGTAGTGGACTCGGTTGTGGGTGAGGAATGGATCTTTCGGGAGCTAGGAGGAGAAAAGCGATGCCTCGGCCGTTGAGTAAGGTAGCTCCGGATTGGTGGGACTATACTACTTTGGACCCGGAACTTTTAGCGGATGCGGCAAAGTTAACCCCTCGGGCCATGGAGCGGTTGTCCCGGCCCGGCTTCAAAGTGGTGATGTATGATACTCTCGAGGAGTTTTATCTTTCGGAGGCCTTGGAGTATATCGAGGCTTGGCGGCACTCGACGGAAGACAATCCCGCCGGCATATGTGGGCCGATCGGCCCCACAGAGCAACTTCCGCTGGTTGCTCGGCTGGTCAACTCCCTTCAGCTAGATATCCGAAGTGCTCACTTTTGGGGGATGGATGAGTGGGTCGGGGATGACGGCAAGCCGGTATCTCCCGATCACCCTTTAAGTTTTGCCCGTGCCGATATGGAACTGTGCTTTAACCGAATTGATCGCAAGCTTCGGATGCCCGACGCCCATATTCATTTCCCCATTGGGGATCTTGAGGAGTACTCCCGCTCGTTCGACCAAATCCGCTGTGTGATAATGCAGGGAGGCCAGGGGGAGGTAAAGCATTGGGCATTCAACGATCCCCCAAAGCGGACTGGGAAGTGGAAAAATGAGCCCCCACCCCCTGAAGAATATCGCAAGCTGAAAACCCGGATCACCGATCTTCACCCGATGACTGTTATCCAAAACGCTCGCACCAGTGGCGGTGGACAGGTCGCTTTGGTGCCCACGAAGGCGGCTACAGTTGGCCCAGTCGAGACTTGGAAGGCGGAAAAAGTTTCCATTTGGCATCCCGGTCACCACGATAATCCCTTCGGGATGCGGCTGACTACTCTTATGATCGCCAAAAAGATCGTGGATACCTCGGTTCCCATGTCGCTATTAGCCGATCACCCTAACGTCCAATTTAATTTCTACCGCCCCGGAATCGGTACTTGCGAGATTGAAATGCACTGAAGCCGTTGGCGGTTTTTTTGGCCGAAAACTGCGGAACCGGTTGTCGGGCTCGATGGTGAGCTAGGTCCATCTCGTCGGGATGGCCAGTAGACCCGAGTTCCATCGCCACCGGCAAAGGGCCAAGTTGCTGAGGGATTGCCGGGGAAAAGTTTCTCCCAAGCAGCAGAAAGGCGGATAAACGTCAAAAACAAGAACATTTGGAAGGGCCAGGAGTACTGGGGCCTCGCTTGGGGCAAGACCCCGAAGATTTTGTGCTGGTTGGCCAGGGGAGATCCCGGGGGGCTCCAGACCGGCAAAGTCATTACTCGCCAGGAGTGCTGCCTCCATGGGAGCGGAAAAGGCTTGGTTGACCGCCCGGCAGCAGCGGAATACAACCTGGTACCTCTACGGGAGTGGCGGAAGCGGCTTAATCGCCAGGAGTCGTTCTTCGAGGGCTTCGCCGCCCTTGAGGAACTCAACTTCTGTCATTAGAGCCCACAGGGGTCGCTCCCCTAAGTGTTCCCGGGATATTTTCACGAGGTCTTTTGGCGTGCAGAGGACGGCTTTCACCTCGAAGCGATTGGCCCACTGGGCGAGACGCTCAAGGTCCCGGGGACCGTAAATATAGTGGTCCGGGAACTCGCAAAAGGCAATCACCCGAAAGCCACACTCTTCTAAGGTTAGCCGGAAAGCTAGCGGGTTGCCGATCCCACAAAAGGCGGCCACAGGCTGACGTCGCAACGCGGAGAGCTGTTCTTCTGCTCCTGTGGCGTTGATTAACCGACGCGGCCTGTGAGCGATTTCTGCCCACAGAGCTTCCGGAACGTACCGATGCACCTGTTGCTGGATTTCCGCCCGGGCTTCCGGCTCGATAAAATTGGCCCGTGAAAGAACGATCACGTGGGCCCGGCGAAGTTCCTCCACGGGCTCACGGAGAGTCCCGCGGGGAAATACATGGCCGTAGCCGAATGGCTCTAATGCGTCGAGCAAGACAATATCGAGGTCTCGGTGAAGGCGGCGATGTTGGAAGCCGTCGTCCAGGAGCAGGAGTTCGGCTTTTTGTTCTTCGATGGCACGACGGGCCGCCTGAACACGATCTGGGTCCTGATAATGCGGTATGTCGGGGAGGACCCGCGCCAGCTCGCGAGCCTCATCATTACCTCCTGCTCCTAGGGCCGCATATCCCCGGCTGAGGATCGCCGCACGCACCCCACGCCGGCGGTACCAGGACGCGAGCCAGATTACAAACGGAGTCTTCCCAGTGCCCCCAAGCGTCAAATTGCCCACACTGATCACGGGTGCCCCTACCCAGTACGTCCGAAATCGACCGCGATCATAAGCCCGGTTGCGGATTTGGATGAGCCAACAATAAGGAATTTCTGCTGCCCAAAGGAGCCCGCGAAGTAGGGTGGCACCCGGGCTCTTACTGCGGCCACTAATAATATTGAAGTAACTCCTGGCAGTCAGCACGTCTTTTGGTTCTTCAAGGTTATGGGGCTCCCGCCACCTGTTGGTTCTTCAGAATTGTGGGGCTCCCGCCATCTGCGGAATGCTCCCTCGACCTCATCCGGTTGCCCTCAAGAGTTTTCCTAATTGGAGCTAAAATGTAAGGTTCCAAAAACTTGGTCCCTAGGAGCAAACCGGCCGGCACCCTTGAAGGCTCGAACTCTGCTGTCGAACCAGACATCCAGCAACCGAAGTACTGGTGGGGCGAATTCCGCCTTCCGGGAGAGGGTTGCCCAAGTCTTTTGCCTAAACATTAGGCAATTTGGGTTGCCCTCTCCGCCCGCCGAGGACGCACCCTGCCTGATATGAGCTTCCGGGCCTATGAAGCACCCCGCATATTCCGCGGATTTTGCCCACCGATTGCCACCGCATGTGGCGGCTTTTGCCCGAAGCCCGTGATTGGTAACCCGCGTTTCTCGGCCAACTAAGCGGAGCAAAATCGCCCCCGATAATATTGAACCGCGGCAGTCCTAATAATGAATCCTAGCTAAGGTAAGTCACGTTTTTAGGAAGCCCAACTTTTACGGGGATCCTTTTGAGACACCAGTCCCGACTGTGAGGCGTTCTGGCCAATGTCCGTCTCCACCGTTGGAGAGTTTCGAAAGACGCTTCTTGGGTTCCTCGCTTGGTTGTTCGTCGGAATGCTTTCATTATGTCCGCGGATTAGCGAGCTTTCGAGGGGGATTTGAAATCTAGGAGGATTGGGAAGAATGCGGTTCTTTGCTAAGGCAGGGAGAATGGGACAACGTAAATTTATGAGGCTTTTTGGAAGCGGGAGTAGTGCTGAGATGGGGAATTTTCTCCCACTTGGGGGGAATCAGTTTTTTTTTGACACCCCCCTACGAGTCCGGTGCAAGCTTGCGGGCTTTCCAGACGCCTCTTGTATCCGACTTCTAGGACGGGACATTAAATCTGTGAGAGGATAGTGAGTCCCTTGGTACCCCGGCCGCAGAGGAGCGTTATAGGCCATTTGTGGCTGGCCAAGTGCCTTTTGTTGGAGGCTCTTGGGTCGGAGGTACCGGGTGTATGTGCTGCCCAGATACACTGTCGAAAACCGGGTGCCACTCAAAGCATGTGAACTGGATTTTGGGTGTGCCGCCACTCTGTCGCGGCTCGGAGGCAGAGTAATTTTCGGGAGCCCAGAGGGAAAGTAATTTTCAGGAAAAGAAGATTCCTTCAAAGCATCCAAGGTTCAGGTTCCAAGGGGAACTCCAATGATTCATCCACTGAATGAGCGGATCAAGTATCAAGCAGTCACTTTCGACGATGTTTTGCTTGAGCCGGCCAAAAGCGAGGTTGTTCCCACAGAAGTGGACGTCAGCACTTGGCTTACACGAAATGTCCGCCTTAACATCCCAATCCTTAGTGCTCCGATGGACACAGTGACGGAGAGTAGATTGGCAATTGCCTTGGCTCAACAGGGGGGATTGGGCGTCATTCACAAAAACATGTCTATCGAGGCACAAGTCGAAGAGGTTCGCAAGGTTAAGCGGAGTGCTAACGGGATCATTCTCAATCCTGCCACGTTGCCGCCGGATGCCTCAGTGGAGGAGGCAAAGGAGTTGATGGACCAGCTTTCTGTATCGGGCATCCCAATCGTGGATAAAGATGGGCGGCTGCTCGGGATTATAACCCGCCGCGACCTACGGTTCTTAGAGCATTGGGACCGAAAGGTCTTCGAAGTTATGACAAAAGGTAACTTAGTAACGGCCACAGGTCATGTAACCCTTGAGGAGGCAGAAAAGATTCTCATTCGAAAAAAAGTGGAGAAACTTTTGCTTGTGGACGAAAACTTTAGACTGACCGGGCTCATTACGATTAAAGATATTGATAACATGCGGCGGTACCCTGATGCTTGTCGGGATTCCCTCGGTCGGTTGCGGGTGGGAGCTGCTATCGGCGTCCACGATTATGAGCGAGCAGAGCAGCTTGTTCGAGCCGGCGTTGATGTCCTTGTCGTAGACAGTGCCCATGGTCATTCCGCGAATGTATTGGAGACAGTGCGGGAAGTAAAGCGACAATGGGAGATCGACATTGTCGCGGGGAACGTTGCCACGGCGGCCGGGTGTCGCGATTTGATCGAGGCCGGCGCTGACGCCGTCAAAGTGGGAATCGGGCCAGGGTCCATTTGTACGACTCGAGTGATTTCTGGCGTCGGGGTTCCTCAGATTACTGCCATTATGGAGGCTGCTAAGGCGGCGTTGCCGACCGGAACCCCTATCATTGCCGACGGCGGGATCCGCTATTCCGGCGACATCACCAAGGCAATTGCCGCAGGGGCTCATGCGGTAATGATTGGGGGACTTTTTGCCGGCCTAGAAGAAAGTCCAGGGCAACTCATCCTCTATCAGGGGCGGGCTTACAAGCAATATCGAGGTATGGGGTCCCTCGGAGCGATGGTCCAAGGCTCCAAGGAACGCTATCGCCAAGGCGGTGTCGCTCGGATGGATAAACTTGTTCCCGAAGGGGTGGAGGGGCGAGTCCCTTATCGGGGGCCATTGGGCCCGTTTGTGTACCAGCTCGTCGGTGGTTTAAAAGCGGGGATGGGTTACTGCGGAACCCGCAATATTGAAGAACTTCGCACTAAGACCACCTTCATTCTCATCAGTCCCGCTGGTGTACGGGAGAGTCACCCCCATGACATCATCATTACCCAGGAAGCACCAAATTACAGCACGGAATTTGCTGACAGGGAAGTATAGTTTTCGAAACAAGCAGGCGGGATTGTATCGCCCTGCAGAAACCCGTTTTGCACCGGCCGAAATGACCTCGTCCGTCGCTAAACGGCAGAGCTCGCAAGGTTGGTGGGGCTCTTTCCTCGGTGCAACAAGTGATCTCCGTTTGCCTGTAAGGGGGCTTAAGTGCTTGCTACCGATTGCCGTTTTCTTCGTTTCCGGAATAAACTCGGTGACTGCAGAGGAGGTTGCCGTGAGGTCGGCTCCTCCATATGTGGAGCAGACGCCGGAACCGGGGACTCAGGGCCCGGCAATTACGGCGGTAGCCTCTAGTCTTGCGAGCACCCTCGCAGAATCGGCCAGGTTTGGCACCAACGTGGTGGGAAGATCGGGGCACCCCCTTCGATGGGTTCGACCTAACTTGCCGCAACACCCCCCTGAGAGAGCCGAGGGTGTTTCGTCTTCTGCCGAACCGGCAGTGTTCTATCTGCTAACCTCAGAAGAGGATCGGAACTTCGGGCCTTTAGGCAGGGAGAAGGGTGGCCCGCTTCACCCACTGCCCGAAGCGAAAGTGGGGCAGGAGTGGAAAACGGAAAGCCAGCGGGCAGGTGGGGTTCAGCCAGCAAATTTCAGCTCGGAAGCGGATGTCTTTGCTCGTCCATTCGGCGACCAGCCGCAACCGCTGTCTCGGATTTCGGATCAATTCGATCGCGCAGACGTGACTTTGCGGTCGCGCGCGGGAGCAGGGGGGATTGGAGCCGGTTTAGGCAACGGGAAGGAGGTGGCCTCAGCCGCGGATCGTCTTCCTGCTTTTTCTCAAGAAGGAGTACCGGGCGTTTTGCCCCCTGTTTTCCCAAAGATCGAATGGCAGGGTGTGGAGGCTTCTCGGAAGGATAGCAATGCCGCTCGAGGAAATTTGGTCTTTATCCGAGAGGAATCCCCGCCCAAAGATAGCCCCGCCCAAGATCGTGCGACGCCTGAGGTTCCCAAGCCCTTGGCCGACCAGCTAGCCGCGGTTCCATTAGTGAGCCCAGATATCTGCCCGGAACCGGCTGGTCCTAGTCGGCCTTTGCCCCAGGGCTTGTCCCCGATTGGCTCATTAACCCATCAGATTCCTTCAGGCGACGGGAAATTGCCCGTTTTGTGCCCAATGAGTCAGGAGGAGCATCCTGCTCCCATTTCCAGGGGTTGGGCCCCAGTGACCTTCACCTGGAAGGCTTCGGCCCTCTGTCATAAGCCGGCGTACTTCGAGCAGGTCCAGGTGGAGCGATATGGTCACAGCGTCGGGCCTCTCTTTCAACCTATCGTCTCGGGAGCCCACTTTTTCCTGAGCGTTCCGCTTCTTCCTTACAAGATGGGACTTTATCCACCCAATGAATGCCTCTATACACTCGGCCACTATCGGCCTGGTAGCTGTGCCCCCTATATGTTGGACCCACTTCCTCTTTCCCTCCGGGCGGCTTTGTTCGAGGCGGGTGCCTGGACAGCAGCTGTTTTCGTGATTCCTTAATCCTTCTCCCAAAATGTAGTTGACTTGCTGAAAAAAGTAGTTGACTAGCTGATACCTGGGTTTGAGATATCCTCTGCCGACATTGAGGGGCAGAGAGCGATGCTGAAAGGCGTTTGTAAGATTTGACCCCGCTAAGCATTTCTAAGATTTGACCGCGTGACGACCCCCGGCAACGAAGGCTCTTGGAATGGGCCACTCCGAGTCATCTCATGAACTCCCAGCCTCCATACCCGTAGTTGGGCCGAAGGGCAAAGGAGTCGTAGGCAAATAATGAGAAAAGGCCATTCGATATTCGGGAAGGTTCTCGAAGAGCCGCAGACAACTTACTTTGTCTTCTTGAAAAACTCGGGTTGGTACATCAAAACTGGGGGAGGCAAAGCTCCAGGGTACCCCACCCGATCGAGTTGTTCGCTTAGCCTCCTTGTTGTGGAGTGCAGGCCTCCGTTCACCCCGGGAGCTACCCATTTCCCAATGAGTCCGGCAAAGGGCAAGGGTACCGGCTGGAAATCTCCGGGGCGGTCACCCGGAAGCATTTGGGCAGCGACCGCTCATCCCGGGCCTGAGCGACATTCCGCAAAGGCCCGGGATTTGCGAACCAAAATCTCACCGCCCTTTCAGAAAAATTCTCGTTCAGAATTTGTCGCTCCAACGGAATGGAGTATTGCTCCAACGGGACGAAACCCCCGGAGTTGTTCCCCTTTTAGAGTCTGATATGTTCGTCCTTCCTCTCACGAGGGCCCTCCAAAACGGGGGCAGCAACTACAGCTCGGCCCCACCGGCGAATCGCAGGCCCTTGTCGGAAGCGAATCCCCCCGAGAGTGTGCCGCGGGAACACTCAGCTGTTTTTCCAGATACTCTCCTGTGGCTCCACACTGGGGGCAAACCGGTGGATCCGAACTTCGGACCAAATGTTCGAAAGAACTGTTGCATTTCTTACAAATGAACTCGTAAATTGGCATCTCTCGGCTCCTGTCGCGATTTGGAATTACTGGATATCGCCATTAGCGGATATCAGATCAACCTCACTCAGTGGTCTTTTTCATCCATTTTAGTGTTTTCCGGATCATGTAAGGGGGGAGGATAACGGGTGACCGTTTCTCCGGGATTACCTGCGGATTGTGGGGGTTCGCGGCTAAAAGTTAGCTGGTCTGTTTTTGCGGGGAGTGCCTCGGCCTTCGACTCTCCGGGCGACGAGGGGAAGATCGTTATCAATGGGCCGACAACGCGAGAGAAGTATCCGCAATATTGTTGGGAAGGTGGGTCTATTTTTTAATGTTGCAGCCACCTTTTGCCAAATTTGAAGTACGAAGTTTGGTGTCAAAAGGAACCTTCCAAAGTGACGTTCGCCAACCTTCGGAAGCAGCCATCCTCATTTCGAAGTTTTTGTTACGCTCCGGTTTGATCGCTCGAGGAAAGCTTCGGCCCAATCTCTTTTTCCGGGTGGCAACCTCCTCCCTCCAACAAGCATGCAAGGACCGGAAGAAAGTTAGTGACCTGCCCGCTCAGGAGTTTTCGCTTTCCGCACTAGCTTTTGCCACCGCCAAGGGAGGGTGCCGGAGGCCCGTCTCTCCGTCACTCCGAAGATGAAGGGGTTTGGCGACCTGCAAGTTCTGGGAAAACCCCAGCTGGTGCACCGTTCTCGAACCTGGGCCGGAAGGTGTTCAGACGGCGTTAAGAACCTTCCGCTGTCCCAACAGCTCACAGATTTAGGTGACGAAAATCCCACTGCTAGTGTTCCCAAAAAAATAAGGTCTATTTAGTGACATTCTTAATGCATTGGGTAATCATTCGAGAAATGGTGGTTAGGGCTCCCACGGTCCTAATCTCTGCCACTTAAAAACGTGGAGAGTGTCCCTAAATCAAACCGGGAATTTGCTCCCTAATTAATGACGGCAACTCTTATTTTCCTCAAAAAATTTTCCGCCTTGTCCGTTTGAATTCTTCACGATTCGACATTAGGTCACCGGCCTGGCGAGGTTCAGGCACAGACCGGACAACTTGGGCCCGTTGGTAAGAATGTACTCGAAGGACCTCCAGGGAGAGCCTGCCCTCCCGGGCTAGGCGATACAAGGGTGGGAAGGGCCTCTGTACCATCCGCCGGCCAATAGCTTGGCGTTGTTCCGCTCCAGCAGTGGCAGTGAAATCTGGCTCTATTCGGAGCTCGTGCAGGATGACCTTACACGTGACCACGAGGTTGCGATAAAACGCTTCCAACCCCTTCTGGCCGCGTTCTACCAAACCTTGCAAACCTTGGATCTCCTCGACTAACTGGCAAGCAACTTCTCACTCCGACGAGCTGGAGCTCAACTGCTCAAGGATTTCTTCGGCTTTGGCATAGCCGAGATCTTGTACTCATATGGCTCGCGGACTACGTCCTTATGTACTCGGGAAACGGTGGACCAAGAATCCTTCGGTAAACAGTGGACCAATAATCCTTGCAGCAGAGGACGAAAAGGATTCAGGAATCGCAAGGAAGGGTCCCCGTGAAGACTCGGTTACGACAACAGTGGGTATCGGTTCCCAAAACGCGACCTTTCTAGCAAGAAGGTTGAGCTTTTCCCGAATAATCGAAATGCCCGGCGATCAGAGGCTTGTCCCGGTGATAGAACTCGTACCAAAGTGGGTCCTCTGTCTCCATGATAGAACTCGCACCAAGGTCGGTCGCCATGGGCATAAATCTATTCTTGCCCGATCGGATCTATTGTTGGCCGATTGGAGTTCCCGTAAATATGTTAGGTAGGTTTCTGATCTGCAAGCAGTTTGCCTGGTTCCGCGATCCCGTGCCCTAATATGGCCTCTAGCAACTCTAAGAAGTGGGGCAGGGTGGCAAAGTATCCTAATACTTTGCGATAATCTTGCGATATAGGTCCTTTCCGACTTGCTGCCGCATAATCAGCTGACATAAAGCCGGGGTAGTTTTTCCCTAGAGGGTCTCAGATGTTTGCTTTCGTGGTTCCCATAAAATAGGGAGCATGCGGATAAATGGGGAAGAAGTCGAAGACCATCTCGGAATAAGACCCCGGTCTACGAGATCCCCTGAAGGAAAGATCTCGTCCACATCGCGAAGCCCAGCCTTATCTAGAAGCTCCTGAAGCTCTCCTTATCCCGTAGTAAGAGATTGAGCCTCGTTGTCCCGTAAGAGCTTGAAGCTCGTCCCAACACGCGTGGATATCCCGACTAGTGAGCCTTTGCTGGGGCATGGTTCCGCCTTTCAGAGGGGTTTGCCAACTAGGGCTAAGACCTTCGAACCATTGTTTTTCCCTGGTTTGGGGTGTCGGTGGGTGGCGGGCCTATCAGCTTCCCAAGGACTGAAGTCCCCGGTGGAAAGGTAACGCTGTGTGAGTAACTCTTGTTACTACAATGGAACGTGGACGTGTGACCCTTGATTAGATGACTCTCCTTTGATAAGGGCGGAACAATTAGTAAACCCCGAGTGATTCGCCTACACGAAGTCGGAACGAAACACGAGAGGCACCTTTCGGTAGCTGGTGAGATCTGTGGAATCGGTAGCTTGTTTCGGATTCTCTGCCTGTGGGTTGCTCCGGGATACCTTCAAGGAATTCCTCGAGCTGTTGGGCGATCGCCCGGGGCAGTGCAGAGGGAAGCAAAGGACGAAGCAGGGAAATCCGGTGGCACTCCCCAAACGTGGAGCTTCCTCTATCGACAGCTGCCGACCATCTGAAGAATGTACTTACTCCCCTAGCGTGGAGCTTCCTCGGAATTTCAAGTTGATTACAAAATATTGGTCTATATTGGGATTACTCCTAAATTTTTGCTGGGTCCAAAGCATTGAAAAACTCCGGCCGTTTAAGCTGAGTTTGAATTGCCAGATTTTTGGGCAACGGAAACCTCCGGAAACTTGGGTCCGTATTACGGATTGATAGGCGGGGCAGCAAAGGATGCAAGCGCGGAGGAGTTGAGTGCTTTAGTCGGGGAAAGCGGGTCCGGGGCTGTCTGGCGATGGTGTAAGCGTTGGACTCGACACCTGGGAAGGCATCGCGTTTCGAGCTATTGCACTTCCGGGATTTCTGAGGGAATTCGTTCGGAGTGTAAAGTCGTGCAAGTTTTTCGGGGTTATACGCTGGGCACAAGCAGGTCAGGGTTTGGCAATTAATGAGGGTTGGTTTGCGAACGAAAAACGAGGTGCTTACCCATGGAACGGCAGCTAGTCTTGGATCGACGTCTTGCCCGGGAACTTGATCGTCGAGCTACCGAGGAGCTGGGGATACCGTCAATTGTTCTCATGGAGAATGCCGGTCGAGGTGCTGCCGATATTTTGTGTCGATTGGGAATTACGGGGCAAGTTCTGATTTGCTGTGGGCGGGGAAATAACGGAGGTGATGGGTTCGTGTTGGCCCGGCATTTGGATCTTCGTGGGTATCCGGTGAAGGTTGCCTTATGGGCGGACCCCGCCACATTGACCGGGGATGCCGACACCAATTATCACATCCTCCTGCGAGCGGGGATTCCTATCGAGGTGTACTTGGATGTAAAGGATTGCAAACGGCTGGCCGCGGAATGTGCCTCATCGGCCTGGGTGGTCGATGCCCTGTTGGGGACGGGATCGGCGGGCAAACCCCGGCCTCCGATCGACCAAGTTATCGAAACTATCAACTCCAGTGGTGTACCAGTGTTTGCATTGGATCTACCTAGCGGACTGGATTGCGACACGGGAGAACCGGCCGTTCCTACTATCCGGGCTTCCTATACCTGTACGTTTGCTGCTATCAAACGTGGGTTTTTGGCTCCCGCGGCGAAGGAATATGTGGGAGAAGTCCATGTGGCCGATATTGGGATTCCTCGCAAGCTATTAGAAGAGGTGGCAGTCCCCGCGGCCAAGGCTTAAGTTTCACCCTCTCCACCTTACTCTCACGAACAAAGAGGCAGAACTCCGCTTCAGCCGAGGCTTGCGGTAAATGACTCTTTGAAGCGGGGCTCTCCAATCGACAATTTCTATACCTTGGCAAGTTCGACTCGTGGGCCCGTGCGGACTGGGCGGAGGTTGTGGCAGCAGTTTCTGGAAGAGGAATCCATCAGAACCGTCCCCATTCCCGTGTGGTTCGTTATTGTAGCCCGGTTCTGTATCTCTAGGCGATCAGTACTACAATGGGGGAACGGCGAGGACTCTGAATTACCTGCGGGTAGCCAAGTTCAACCGGCCGTTTGTGGGTTTTTCCTTTGTTGAGCCCATGCCCATCAGCCTTCTGGTCATGCCATTGCTCGTCGAAGTCCCCGCCAGGTACCTCAAAGGATGAGGAACCCCCGGGCTGCCTTTTCTCCGACAAACTGCGGTCTTGATCCTTGCCCTTCAAGCCGAAGGGATCAAAGCGGCTTCGGGTTTCAAAATGGGCAGTTTCGCGAAGTTTTCCCAGCCGAAAATGGCCGCAGCAGGAATTCCCAGCCAATCCTCCAACATGGTCCGATAAAGGCTGCGGAAGTCGGTGTGGTAGCGAAGTCCTCCTTGGTCCAAGTTGGTGAGGCTAGGATGGGCCCCGATGATTCCCCCTTTCAGGCCACCCCCAAGCAAGAAGAGACAAGTGGCCGCTCCGTGATCGGTCCCGCGACGGCCGTTCTCGTGGAGCGTCCGGCCAAATTCGGAAAAGGTCATAACCAGCACAGCTTGGGATAGCCCGCTGGCCTCCATTCGCCGGTGAAAGTGGGCCAATCCCCATGCCAACTCAGTAAGTAAAGCGGCATGGTTATCCGCTTGATTGGCGTGGGTGTCGAATCCACCAGGCTCAGGACCTCCTAAGTCAGTGTAGAAGAACTGAATACCTACTCTGGCCTCGATAATGGTGGCGATTACCTCTAGACGCCGTTGGAGTTCGTAACGCAGGGCAACAGGCGGGATAGCCCTTTTTTCCAAGACCTTTGCTACCCGGTTTGCTGCCTGGTCGGCGGCGGCCGCCGTCCGTTGCAAAAACTCCCGTAACCCGCGGGGGTTAGGGGTATTTTTCCGCCCGGAGGACGACGATCCAGTCCGCTCGGTCGTGCTTGCCGAGCTGAACGCGGAGATGCCAGGAATTAAATCCTCCACGCGACGAATAGTGGGCACGATACTGCGGGTACCAACCAGGGTAAGGGGCAGTTGCATGGTGCCAACAAACACTGCGGGAGCCAACGCAAAGGTCTCAAAGGCAAGATGATCACAGGCTCGTCCAACCCAGCCTGCCCGTTCCATCGGATCTCCCGGGACGGCTGTTTGCCAATCCCGCAAAGCTTGTCCATGGTCTCGGGAGGAGTTCGGGTAGCCAACCCCCTGGAGGATCGTCAGAACTTTGTCTTTCAAAAGTTCCTCGCAAGGGGCAAAGGCAGAGTGGAGGGCAAGAGAGTCGCTTACAGGTTTTGCCTTGTCTGTCACAGACCGCAGCGTAGGTCGGGCCCGGTGGTAAGCCGGATCCTCAAAGGGGATCACCGTGTTGAGGGCATCATTCCCTCCGGTCAACTGGATGATAACCACCGCTCGCTCTTCTCCACGGGAGCTCCTGGTGCCAACCAGCGGGGACCAGGCAAAAGGACTCAAAACCATCGGTCCGACGGTCACTCCGGTCCCGCCGGCAACGATTCCCAAAAACCGCCGCCGTGTACAATTGGTAAGCCATTGATTAATGTTTGTCCCCATAACCTTCCCCACCAAGTCGAGGTCACAGTTTACTCAATTGATCAATGCTCGCTTCCTTTCCGTGAGTATTTTTTGGATCGACAGCAAAGCTGCCCAAAACACCGGAGTCCGCGTTCTAAACAGGTTCCCTAATACTCCGTCCGCACTCCTGCGAACATTGGATTTGTCCCACTCTGGATTTGGCCCTTTTGGGATGGGGTCACCTGCTCTTGCGGGCAAAACCTCGCTGCTCTCTTCTTGAAAAGAAGGATTCGGGCATTTCCACCACAACAGCAACCCTTTATTCCAAAGGCGGTACGATTTCGAATATTTGGCGACCTTGAAGAATTCAATCGCAGGAAGGGGCGAGCTCCAATACCTGGGTAGTTTCACCAAGATATCTTCACCAATTTCACCAAGATATCTTCACCAATCGGATGCCCACTTGTTCTGCTATGGCGGGGTGACGCAGAGATCCCGGGTCTCCCAAGGCAGGAAACCACCCCATATCGACCCAGACCCGCTCAACCCACGTAAAATGGGTCTTCCTCTAAAATGTGGCTGCCTTAACGCCTACAAGGCCCAGGTGTGGCGAGCAGTTTGCCTGACGGAGTGTTCCGGCCCCGAATTGTGACCGCACTGTTTTATGTACGGACACTATTATCGGGATGTACGCACACTATTATCAGTACGTATGCCGGCCGGAAATAATCGTAACGAATCGTCCCAAAACCACGGAGACACTTCCTAAGTGCGTGCACTAGCAGTGACACAATGAACAACGTTAGCCTGAACTAATGGAGCCTCGAGTATCTTAAGAGCTTCGCAAACAGTTCCATTTAAACCAACTCGAATTCCGGCAGCTTGACGAGCTCCCGGATAAACTCCCTGGCAAGTTCATCGGGACCTCGTGTGGCAACGGAGCGAAGTTGTTTCCACTGCTTCAAGAGTGTCTCCCGACTGGCTTCCTCAATATCGCCTTGGTAGAAGAGGTCCAGGTAAAAATGCGGCAGTCGGTCAATGTCGGTAATGCCAGCAGTTTGGGCCAGCTGCCCAAAGTCCGGGGCTCGATAGGGGGCTAACCCGGTGAGGAGGTTGACGGCCAAACTCTTGCGAGCGAGGTAACTATGGGGGTTAATCCATGCGTGCCCCCCGGGCCATCCTTCGAAAGTAGGGGGATTGCACAAGTCTTGGCCCATGGCCGACAAAGCATGCACCAAAGGGGCAGTGGGCTGGACCACCGACGTTGTGCGGCAAATCCCGATGGCTAATTCTACCGGACTTTTGATCTTGGCCCGATAAGCTTCGTCCGAGAAAAACCACCGGGAGCGGAACATCCGTTCGAGCACCCGAGAAATAGGGGCTCCGCGATCCAGCTCGCCGGCGAGCGGTGCCACAAATTCATCGGCGGGATGGTCCGCATCACTTACAAACCACCGGGCTAACTTCCGCACAATATGAGCATGACTGGCCGGATGCCGGGCGATTAGACGGACTAGATCGGTTACTTGAAGATCCCCTTTGTGACCGAGGATCTCTTTCGGGCCGGAATCACGTTCGCTAGGCACAAAACGGATATTTTTATTCACAACAAACCAGCCGGTCCAAATGCGTGCCACTTCTTCCGCCGATGCTAAGTTTAGCCCCTCGGAGCCAAAACCGATGTAGGTCAGAAAGTACTTGCCCCAAGCCGTGTGGGGTTGCATCCGCCGATGGGCCGTTGCCCCGGCCGAAAGGAGAAACGCCGGATGCTGTGTGACCTCTGTTAAAATTTCTTCCCAAGAAGCAAAAGCCACCTTACGAAGTTTCTGCAGATAATCGGAAATGAGAAGAGGATCGCCCACCCGCCGTGCGGACACAGCAAAATGTGAATGCCAAAAAAGGAGTAATTTTTCCTCTAGGGGATAAGGCGTGACCATCATTCGCCTGAGCCACCATGCGGCAAGCCCGACCTCGCCCTGCGTTCGGGCTGCCCGAAAGAGTAGCTCATCGAACTCCTGGTGGAAAGCCTCCCACTCTGCTGGCCGGCGCAGAAGTCGATCTACCGTCTTTTCGAGGCCATCGGAAAAGGCTTTCTGGAGCTCCTGCCAATTTCCGCCCCAACCTATTCGCCGCAAAAGATGGCCTGCCTTCGGTAATGTCCAGGGTTTCTCCGGGCTGGGCGAATATGCTGCCCACGCCCGGTCGGGGT
>Ga0308310_1000458_pt1 | contig 17675 bp, 16 predicted proteins | sample HotsprSampleMS65_FD_203672 | JGI IMG/M metagenome (GOLD analysis project Ga0308310, IMG submission 203672) | Hot spring phototrophic mat microbial communities from Mushroom Spring, Yellowstone National Park, Wyoming, United States - 20090730_MS65 ...
ATTGTGCGTACACTGCGCAGCGGGTGGCTGCGGATCGGCGGTTACCTGGCGCACGTTGGCTTGATGGTGCTGCTGGTTGGGGCTGTGGCTTCGACGATCTACGCAACTGAAGAGGTGCGCCTGCTGGTGCCGGAAGGTGAGAGCGTTAGCGCCTTCGGGTACACGGTGACGTTCAATGGCTGGCGGCAGACGCCAGAGGGACGTGGCATTCTCGACCTGACGGTGACCCGCGGTAATGAGACGTTCCGAGCGACGCCGCAACTCTACTTTAACCAGATGATGGGCGCTACGATGGCCACGCCCGCCATTCGCAGTGAACTGTTCCACGATGTGTACATCTCGCCGTCAGAGTACCAACCGCCATATGACCGCAACATGGCGGATATGAGTATCGGGCAGTCGGGGACGGTCGGTCCGTATGAGTTTACCTTCCTGGGGTTCGATGTGTCGGATGCACATACGACCGGCAGCGCTGAGGTCGGCGCAAAACTGCGCGTGACCTATGAAGGGCAGTCGGTTGAACTGACCCCCCGGATTCGACTGGTGACCAGTCCATCAGACCCGGTGGGCGGCATTGTCGATATGCCGGCAGAACTCCCCGGCGGGCACAAAGCCACCCTGGCGGCGTTCGATCCGATGGAGCGACGGGTATTGATCCGGGTTGAAGGATTGAACCTGCCGGTCGATCCCGCTAAAGCGGTGATTACTCTGAGCCTGAAGCCAGGAGTGATGCTCGTGTGGCTGGGGGTGATCATCGGGGTGATCGGCGGCTTAATCGCCGTTGTGCGACGCACGCTCGAAGGGCGTGGCGCGCTTGAAGGGCGACGGGTGCGCCTGCCACGCGGATTTGGTGAACTGGCGCGCTTTGTCAGTTCGCGCTAACCATGGTGATACAGGATTACTACGAGATACTTCAGGTTTCGCCTGACGCCGATAGTGATACGATCAGTGCCGCTTACCGGCGTCTGCGCGATCAGTACGACCCGGAAAAACTGAGGGGTGCTGCGAAAGAACTGGTTGAACTAGCGCAGCAGCGGCTTGCGGTGATCGAAGAGGCGCACGCTATACTGTCCGATCCGCAAAAGCGCGCTCAGTATGATGCTCAGCGTCTTGCTGCGTCACCGGCGGAAGAGGTGCTCGACTACCGCCCGCTTCCTCCGGCGCAGCGCGCAGAGCGTCCACGGAATTTCAACCCGCGTCCGAAACTGGCGCAACCGCTCAGTACGGACCAGATTGCGGGTCCTACTGTAACGGTGATCGCCATTTTAGCAGTGGCGCTGACAGCAGTCATTTCAGGTCTGATCATCACCGGCGGCGGGAGAGCGCCGATTGCTGCCGCACCAACTGCGACAGCATCGATGATGGATGCGCTCGAAACCATGATCGCCCGCGCGCGCGAGTTTGCCGAACAGAACGAGAATGACGCGCAGGCATGGGTCGATTATGCGAACCTGCTCTACGACAGCGTTCAGATTGTGCGTGAGCAGGCGCCGGATAGTCTGCTCTACCAGCAACGCCTGCCGCGCTGGATCGAAGCTGCGAAAGCATATGAACGGGTACTCGAACTTGACCCGGAGAATGCTGTCGCCCGCGGCGATCTGGGAGCTTCGCGCTGTTTTTACGGCGCCGGATCAGGGGATCAGACGTTTGTCATCGAGGGGTTGAAAGACCTAGAAGCAGCAGTTGCGGCTCGTCCCGAAGATACGCGCCTGTTGCTTAACCTGGGATTGTGCCTCTCGTCAGTGCAACCGCCGCGCACCGAAGAGGCGATTGAGGTCTGGAAACGGATCGTCGCCCTTGCGCCAAGCGGCTCTCCCATTGCTGTCGAAGCGCAGCGTTTGATCGACCAGGCACGTAAATAAATAGGTGCGCCGACGGGCAGAGTACCGAAACTGGCGTTGTTCAGGAGACACCTGTTGCACATCGGATTTCCGAGCTACCGTGTCATTCTGCATCAACCGTCTGTGTTGTTCTGCTCTGATCAGCATCACACGGGGTGCGCGACTCCAGCAGAGTGCTCAGCCTCTGTAAGAACTGCAAGCACTGAAATAATGAGTTTTCAAAATCACAGCCTTAGATGCACTGACCATCGTTTTGCCGTGTCGCGCGAGACGCTTGCTGTAAGAACTACAATGCGCCGACATACACGTTGGCGTACTTCTCTCGTAAATCGAAATGAATTCTGGTCGCCTCCTGTAGACCGAAATGATGGTCTTTGATTAAACAACCCGCTTTCGCCCGCGCAGGTGGGCTTTGCCTCGCGTAGCCGAAGGCTTCAGCCCCACGGCTAGTCTGGCGGATTTAATACTCAATCTCCATCATTTTGGTCACTGTGCGAAGCGCACCCTTGTAGAAATTCATTTTGGTCGCCGCGCGGGGTGTGCGATGTTTACCGTGGTCGTCTGTGAAGTATCCATCTTCGTCCAAAAGGTTCAACCTCTGCGGGAACTGCGATAAGGCGTCGAGCTTGAGTAGTTCGTTATCCGGTCTAACCGAACTTCCTGAACCCGCTCCCGTAGTGTTGCGCCTTACCCATCGACGCCTCTTGCAAAGGAATGCACATCCTACCAAAATTCGGATGCCGCTGGATAACTATTGTCAAACCCCTATGCAGCATCCGACAAATGTGTTAAAATAGCTGCCATAAACGTTTACACCTATGAAAGAAAAAACTGCGCTTCACAATCGGGCGCTGCCTCAACGCAGAGGCATCAGCAGGCGGGAATTGATCACATCTGCGGCAGGCGCGCTCGTCGGTATTCTTCTTATCGGTTTGGTCTGGTTCGTAGTCGGGCGCGAGAATGACGCAGCCATGCCAGGTGTGGGTGAGCTCAACCGCCCCGCGCCTGATCTGACATTGCCGACGCTGGACGGCGACAACCTGCGCCTGGCTGATCTGCGCGGGAAGGTTGTGCTAGTCAACTTTTGGGGTACGTGGTGCGAGCCGTGTAAAGAAGAGACGCCTGCATTGCAGGAGGCGTACCGTCAGTTACAGGCGGAGGGTCTGGTAATCGTTGGCATCAATTTGCGTCGTCAGGAGCCAAGCGACGATGCAGTGCGTGACTTTGTGCAACAGTATGGCGTCACCTACCCGATCGCACTAGACGTTGAAGGCGAAGCGGCGCGACTGTTCCAGATCTCGCCGATACCGGTCAGTTACTTTATCGATCCAGAAGGCACAATCCGGTATGTTCGCATTGGAACGCTGACTGCCAATGACGTGGCAACGCTGTTTGCACGGTTACGGCGGAGCGCTGAAGGGGCATTACGGATTTCTGGACATCTGCACATATTGGCGCTATAGTGGCGCGAGAGGCAAGGTAAGCCATGCAGGGGAATGATCAGCGTCGGATCCTGATTGTGGACGACGAACCCGGACTGCGCGATCTGGTGCGCATTAATCTCGAGCACGAAGGATTCATTGTGCTGGAAGCCGAAAGCGGCGCCCAGGGTCTGCAGATGGTGCGGGAACAGCATCCTGATCTGATAATCCTTGATGTGATGATGCCGGAAATGGACGGATGGGAGGTCTGCCGTCGCCTGCGCGAGTTCTCGCAGATACCGGTGCTGATGTTGACCGCACGCACGCAGAGCAAAGATATTGTTACCGGTCTGGAGAGCGGCGCCGACGATTACCTGACCAAGCCGTTTAATATGGACGAGTTGACAGCGCGCATTCGAGCATTGCTACGGCGGGCGCCTTCGCCCAATCGCCCGATCGTCGCTGGCGGCGGTGAAATTGTGATCGATAAGCAGAAGCGCGAGGTTCTGGTGCGCGGTGAGCCGGTCGATCTGACGCCGACTGAGTACGATCTGCTTCTCCTGCTCGCCGAGCACGCTGGCGCCGTGCTCGACCACGAGACCCTGCTACGCGGCGTGTGGGGGCACGAATACACCAGAGATAACGATTACCTCAAGGTGTATATCTGGCATCTGCGCCGGAAAATTGAGCAGGATCCGCGTGAGCCAAAACTGCTACTTACTGAATGGGGTGTTGGGTATCGTCTTGCGCCGTAACGTCAACAACCGTAGTGTGAGATGCGAGAGCAGGGAAGTATCCCGGCTCTCATTATTTGTTGCTTCACGTCCCTCCTTGCCAGACCTCTGATCTGAAACGATGACGCAATTCCGTCGTATTGTGGTGAAAGTTGGCACCAACGTTCTTACCGCCGGAACTGATAAGGTGCATCGCCCCACAATTGTATCGCTGGTGCAGCAGATCGCTGCGGTACGCAACCAGGGGGTCGAGATTGTGCTGGTGAGTTCGGGCGCCATTGCCGTAGGACGTGAGCGCCTCCACTTTCCTGTGCGACGGCGCGACATTCCGCTCAAACAAATGCTTGCAGCAGTCGGTCAGAGCCGCCTGATGCATCTGTACGAGCAGATTTTTGAACTTTACGGCATAACGGTGGCGCAAACGCTGTTGACCCGCGGCGATCTGGCTGACCGGCATCGCTACCTGAATGCGCGCAATACGTTACTCGCTTGCCTGATGCACAATGTACTGCCGATTGTCAATGAAAACGATGTGGTTGCCGTGAACGAGATCCGCGTCGGCGACAACGATAATCTGTCGGCGCTAGTTGCCAACCTGGTCGATGCTGATCTGTTGCTGATCCTGACCGATATCGATGGACTCTACACCGCCGACCCGCGCCGTGATCCGTCCGCCACCCGGATTGCGATCGTTCCGCAGATTACGGAACAGATCTACGCAATCGCTGGCGGAAGTAACATCCGTGGCACCGGCGGCATGCTGACCAAAATTCAGGCAGCTGACCTGGCGACGCGCAGCGGGGCAGACGTGGTGATCGCCTGCGGCGCCGAACGCGATGTGATTACGCGGGTTGTGGCAGGCGAGTCGCTCGGCACACGTTTCCCCGCACAGGCAACGAAGGTCGAAAGCCGGAAACGCTGGATTCTGGCGGAAACTGTCCGCCATAGTCGTGTGGTGGCTGATGAGGGTGCAGCACGGGCATTGATCGAGGGTGGAAAGAGTCTCCTGCCAGCCGGCATTGTCACTGTTGAAGGCGAGTTCGCCCGCGGGCAAACGGTGCGGATCTATGCCATTGATGGCAGAGAGATTGCTCGTGGAATAACACAGTATGCTTCTGCCGATCTTCGTCGCATTTGCGGGTTGCGATCAACGCAGATCGCCGAAACACTTGGGTTCGACTACGGTCCAGAGGTAGTGCACCGCGACGATATGGTGTTGCTGTGACATGCTCAGGAAACTATACTATCCGTCAGGAGACCCTGTATGACGAATATCGAAGAGATTGGCGCGCGTGCACGCGCCGCCGGACGGCGCATGGCACTGATGCCGACTGAGCGCAAAAATGCTGCGCTTGAAGCGATTGCAACTGCTCTGATCGATGAAGCCAATGCTGCGGAGGTGCTGGCAGCCAATGCAATCGATGTCGCTGCCGGACGTGACGCCGGTCTGTCGCCCGCACTGATCGACCGGATGACGCTGACGCCGCAGCGCCTGGAAGCCATCGCTGCCGATACCCGTGCGGTTGCGCGTCTGCCCGACCCGGTTGGCGAGCGGTTCGACGCAACCGTGCTTGGAAATGGACTGCGAGTGCACAAACGTCGCGTTCCGCTCGGAGTCGTCGGCGTCATCTATGAGGCACGCCCCAATGTGACGGTCGATGTTGCGGCGCTCTGTCTGAAATCCGGGAATGCGGCGATCCTGCGCGGCGGTAAGGAGATCACTCGTTCATGCGCGGCACTGACGCGCCTGATACAGAACGCGATCACGCAGACAGGACTCCCTGCTGATGCGATTCAGGTGATTGATGATCCAGATCGCGCACTGGTGGAGCAGTTGCTGCGCCTCGACCAGTACGTCGATGTGATTATTCCGCGTGGCGGTGCAGGGTTGCACCGCTTCTGCCGCGAAAAGGCGACCATTCCGGTCATCACCGGCGGCATTGGTGTCTGTCATATCTATGTCGATCAGGCTGCCGATCTGGAGATGGTCGTTCCGATTGTCCATAACGCAAAAGTGCAGCGTCCATCGGTCTGTAACGCGCTCGATACATTACTGGTGCATCGTGCAGTTGCCGCCGATGTGTTGCCTGCAGTTGCTCGTGATCTGATCGCCAGCAATGTCGAACTGCGCGCCGATGAAGCGGCGCTGGCAATCCTGCGCGCTGCCGGTTTCAATACACCGCAGATCGTTCCGGCTCAGGAGAGTGACTTCGGCGTCGAGTTCATGGCGCTGATCCTGTCGATCCGCGTCGTGTCCAATTTAGACGAGGCGCTTGACCATATTGCGCGTTTCGGCAATCACTCCGATGCGATCATTACCCGTGACGCAGCAACGGCTGAGGCGTTTGTGCAGGCGGTCGATTCGTCGGCAGTGTTTGTCAATGCGTCCACGCGGTTCAATGATGGCGGGCAGTTAGGATTGGGCGCCGAAATCGCTATCAGCACCCAGAAACTGCATGCACGCGGACCAATGGCACTGCGAGAACTGACATCGTATAAGTGGGTCGTTGAGGGCGATGGGCACGTGCGCGCCTGATGTAGCCCCTTTCTGCCACTTTATAGCGCATTGGCGATCCGAACTGCTACAAATGGGTCGGCAAGTAGTGCCGAACCGACCTGCACTGCAGTCGCGCCAGCCGATAGAAACGCGCGAGCATCTTCGACGGTTCCGATGCCGCCACAGGCGACGACCGGTACGTGCGTCATTGCGCAGACATCGGCAATCGCAGCCAGCACCAGCGGTCGAATCGCAGGACCAGAGAGGCGACCGTGCAGGAGTTCGCCGGTGTGTGGATCTGGTGCGCAGGAACGCGGCGGAAAGGCAATCGTCAGCGCATCAGCGCCGGCATCGACAATGGATCGCGCTACAGCTATCAGCCGCTCGTGGAGCGGGAGTTTCACCAGCAACGGCAGCAGCGTCACCGCGCGCACTGCAGCAACGGTTCTGGCAGCAGCGATCAGTTCATCACCAAAGGTGATCTCCAGTCCGGCAATCCCTTCAATGCCTTCGAGCGCAGCAGCCACATCACTGTGATCGGCTGCGACGCTGAGAATAATCGGCGTTTTCCAGGTACGCCACACTGGCGCATACTCGCGCAGAACACGCTTCAGCCCCGGATTGCGCCACGTGCCCACACTCAGCACTCCTGCTGGCGTTTCAATCAGGCGCAGCGGCGGCAGAGCGTTTCTGCCACGCAGCGAGATGCTGCCAGTCACAATAGCGCCCAGGCACTCAACCGGCACAGTGCGTTCGTACTCGATGCCAAAACCGAAGCAACCGGCAGCAGTTAGAACCGGCGTTCGTAGCAGCAAGCCATACGGGTTGTCCGGCGCAAGATCGACCCGTGGCATCGCGAACGCTCCATCCCGGCAGGGTAAGACGCTGCCCTTTATCGTATCATATGTCAGCAGCGTCCGGAGACCCGTCGCCTCACATAGTGCGCCTGGTTGCCGATCGGCCACATTTCGTCTACAGTATAAGGTTGCCGGAGAAGAAGCATGCACCACACAACTGAACCACTGCCCGAACTCTAGAGTACAGCAGCGATTAATGATCCGTATCCGATCTACGACCGTTTGCGCGCAGATCAACCAATCCGCTGGACGGGCGGTGACTGGCAGATATTTCGCTATGCCGACGCTCAGGCGTTACTCCGCGATCCGCGCCTGGGCGCCGATCGTTTGCAGGTTGATCCGCAATGGTTGATAGCAAGCGGGTTGGAACCACTCTTCAAGACACGCGACAGCACGATGCTGTTTACCGACCCGCCTGACCACACCCGGCTCCGGACTCTCGTGTACCGCGCCTTTACGCCGCGCGTCGTCGAATCGTACCGTCCGCTGGTTCAACGCATCGTTGACCAGTTGCTCGACGCAGCCGCAGCGCGCGGCGCGATCGAGTTGATCAGCGAGTTCGCCTACCCGCTGCCAGTGACCGTCATTGCCCATATGCTCGGCGTCCCCGTCGATATGCACGATCAGTTTCGCCAATGGTCGGATAGCCTGGCAGCATTCATCGGCGGCACGACGCGACCAGAAGCCGACGTGCTCCCGGCGGCGCTGAAGGCAGTGCTGGAAATGAGTGATTTCTTTCTGGCGCTTGTTGCGGAGCGTCAGCGCGCACCACGCGATGATCTCCTTTCAGCTCTCGCGCAGACGAAGGACGGTGGTGATCGGCTGAGCGAGCAGGAACTGGTCGCCAACAGTATCCTGCTCCTGCTTGCTGGTCACGAGACGACAACGAACCTGATCGGCAATGGAACGCTGGCGCTGGTGCGCCATCCCGATCAGTTCGCGCTTCTGCGCGATCATCCAGAGTTGATCCCTTCCGCTATCGAGGAACTGTTGCGCTACGATAGCCCGGTTCAGCTGACGAGTCGCCGGGCGCTGACTGACATCGAATTCCGCGGGCATCGTATTGAAGAAGGTGAGGCGGTGACGGTGTTCATTGGCGCAGCGAATCGTGATCCGGCACAGTACCAGGACCCAGCGCGCCTGGATGTTACGCGCGGTGATGTGCGCCACCTGTCGTTCGGGCACGGTCCGCACTACTGCCTCGGCGCACCACTGGCGCGCCTGGAGGGACAGGTCGCTATCAGCACGCTGGTACGCCGCTTTCCTCATATGCGCCTGGTAGATAAGCAGGTCGTGTGGCGCGACAACTTCGCGCTGCGCGGGTTGCAGTCGCTACACATCGAACTGTAGCAAAACACGGATCACTCCCTTCCTCACCGGCGCACCCGGACGATATACCGCATTTGATACGCCTGAAACAGGCGACCCCAGGCAGTGTTGTACAACCAGCTCTCAAACGTTCGCATATCTGCGCCTGTCCAGCGACTAAAGCGATCCAGCGTCACACCGGGCACTGGATCGACCAGTCCCCAGCGATCCTTCAGCGCCTCCACATCGCCATAGCAGGTTATGGCACGGAGATCGGCGGTTCCCAGACCCTGCAGATGCGCTTTACGCAGGTAGGCGACATCACGCAAGGGATTAAGACCGAACTGCGCAGCAACGATAGCATCAAGTGCAACTGGATCGCGTGACGCCAGGATTGTGCTGCGGATCTCAGCATATTCCCCACCAGCATCACGTCCATCACTGATGGTGGTTGCGTCCGTTACCGCGATCAGCAGCGCACCTGTGCGACGCACCTGCTCTAGTGCGTCGCCGATGGAACCAGTGTTGCGGATCATTGCGCCGGGATGGAATAGCGCCGCCAGCGCATGAGTTGTGCCAAAGAGACCGTTGCGCGCATCAACGCGACCAGGAGCAAGCGCTGCAACCAGGGTCTCGCAGTCGAGCGGGGGCGCGCGGCGAAGGATAGCGCTTCCGAGCGCCGCTGCAATCGCCGTGTATCCGTACCTTTCGCTGTGTGGATTAGACAGTATCGTTGCAGTAGACGTGATGCCGCTCATCTGACACAGGCGCGTCATGATCTCGAGTTGCCATGGCGGAGTGCCTGAGCCAGGGAATGGCATGCGTCGCGCATGTCGTGGAACCAGAATAGCACGTCGCAGCGGCGCAGTCACTACATCCATTCCAGCAAGGCTAAGCAGGCGACGGTAGTCGGCATGGATCGTCTGCGGCGAGGTGTGTACGATGGCAACAACAGCATTTCGTAGGGGAACGGACATGGCGCCTCTATTAGACTTCCGGCGACTACAATCAGTCGGCATTGTGCACTGGCGTCTTTCGGAAACGTGAGCAGTATAGTACGACTTTTGCACTAGACAACAGGCAGAGTGGCGCGTCGTTATCCTACAAACAAGATTCTTCCTGTTCGATACGTCCTGCTGCACACCAGGACAAATGTCTCATCCGTGCGTTGGGTCTGAAGCGCATCGACCATGATGACGGATCGGTAGTATCTGTAACGTTCTGGGACAATAAGGAGCATGCTATGACCGAGTATCACGTTCGCATCCACGAACTTCCGCCAACCGACAAACCGCGCGAGCGATTGCGCGCCAGCGGCGCCGCCGCACTCGCCGACGCCGAACTGCTAGCAATTTTGCTGCGTGTTGGCATCGAAGGAATGAACGCCATTCAACTTGCGCAGCAACTGCTCGTCGAGTTCGGCGGATGGAATGGCTTGCAGCGTGCCAACTTCGAGGAACTGGCGCAACGCCGTGGCATGGGTGAGGCAAAGACTGCGCAACTCAAAGCAGCGCTCGAAATTGGGCGCCGGTTACTGCTGGCAGGCGGCGACGAACGGTTTCAGATCCGTTCGCCCACCGACGCAGCGCAACTGATGCAGGTCGAAATGGGCCATCTCGACCAGGAACAGTTACGTGCGATCTGCCTGGACACTAAGAATCGCGTTCAGAAAATCCAGACGGTCTATATTGGCAGCCTGCATACATCAATGGTTCGGATTGGCGAAATCTTCAAGGAACCCATCCGTCTCAACTCAGCATCGATTATCGTTGTGCACAACCATCCGAGCGGCGACCCAACCCCATCGCCAGAGGACGTTGTCGTCACCCGTCAGATCATCGAAGCCGGGCAGTTGCTCGACATTGATGTGCTTGATCATCTGGTAATTGGGTCGGGTCGATTCGTCAGCATGCGCGAACGCGGATTGGGGTTTGGAAAGCCTTGACAGTCGCATGCAGTCGTGCTACGCTTTACTCATCGCACCTGATCGCCTGCCGTCAAGGGTGTGAAGATACGCTGTTGCGTCGCCTGAGTTTCTACCATGTCGGAGAAGTACTATCAGGAGTATGGTCCTATCCGGCGGCGCAAGGGCGAGGGGCGGCTCCTGATCGATGAGCCGACGTCTGAATCGCCGCCTGAACCGTCAGAACCCAGGTTGCCGCGACGCAAACCGCAGGTGCGTCCCCGTCGCGCGCCGATTCTGGGTATTGCGCTGATTGTTGCTGCGCTTGGCATAGCGCTCTTTTTTGCCCAGCCATTTATCACCGATGTGCTCGCCGCCGATCGTGCAATGCCCGGCGTCAGCATTCAAGGTATGCCAGTTGGCAGTCTATCGCGTGAAGAGATCCGAACCGCACTGGCATCGCACTATGCACCGTTCATTGAAGCGCCGCTGACGCTGGTGTTCGAGGGGCGATCCTGGCAACCCTCACTCGATGATCTTGGTGTTCAGTTCGATTTCGATCAGGTTGCTTTAGCGGCGCTTGGCGTTGGACGAACTGGCAATCCATTGCGTCGGATCGAAGAACTGTGGAAACTGCGGCAGAAGGGAGGGATTGATATTGCACCTCGTCTACGGGTAGACGCAGCGCGGGTACAGCAGTATCTGATCGGTCTTGCCGCTGAGATCGACCGTCCGCCGCGCAATGCAGCGCTCAGTATTGCCGCTGGCAAGGTGCTGCCGACCGCTGCCCAGCCTGGACGCCAACTCCTAGTGGATGCCACAGCACTCGATATTTTGCGTGCGCTGCAATCACTCGAACCGCAGACGGTCACGCTCCGCACCCGCATCCTCGAGCCAACGCTGGCAGATGAAGATATTGCCGCAGCGGTTGTTGATGCTGAATTGCTGCTGAGCCGACCGCTCGAACTCCGGCAGGGGGAACGACGCTGGGTATGGGATCAAGATCGAATTGCAGAGATGCTGACCATCAGCGTCATCGACGGTCGCATGTTCATCAATGTTGACCAGGCACGGCTGGAACGCGCCGTCGACCGTCTGGCGCAATTTGTCGACTCACCGAGTGCCGAGCCGCGGGTCACTTTTCGCAATGGACGTCTTCAGATCGTCGAGTCGGGACGCGATGGCTTGCGCCTTAAAAAAGCCGAAGCCGTTGAAGCGATCCGTCTGGCGCTACGCACACCGGATCGTGTCGTCGAACTTCCAGTTGAAACAATCCGCCCGCAGATTACCACAGAAACACTGCCAACCCTCGGCATTGTTGAGTTAGTGGCAGAAGGAAAATCGAGTTTTGCCGGTTCTGCCGGGTATCGTGTGACGAATATCCGGGCTGGCGCTGCCCGAATGGATGGAGTGCTCATTCCGCCTGGCACCGAGTTCTCCTTCAATACGCAACTTGGTGCAGTCGATGCAGAGCATGGCTTCGTACAGGGGTATGCAGTTATCGGCAATCGTACCCAACTCGAGTGGGGTGGCGGCGTTTGTCAGGTATCGACAACGGTGTTTCGCGCAGCATTTTGGGCTGGTTTACCAATTACCGAACGTCATGCCCACCCGTTTCATATTTCCTGGTACGATGCCTTCAGTTTTCCTGACCAGGCAGCGCCTGGCATGGATGCAACGATCTACACCGGGGTGCAGGATCTGAGATTCATCAATGACACTGGACACTGGTTGCTCATGGAAGCCGTCGTCGATACGAGTGCACAGGTGCTGAGTGTGCGTCTCTACGGCACGCGACCGGATCGGCGTGTAGCAGTGGTGGGACCGGAGATTACCAACATCGTACCCCCTCCAGCACAGGCAGTGTACATAAACGATCCCAGTCTGCCCTTTGGAACAGTGCGTCAGACTGATCGGGCGCGGCGCGGGATGGATATCAAGGTCTACCGGGTAATCACCGAGCAGGGGGTGCAGAAGACGCCCGAACTCTTCTTCACCCGCTTCAAAGCCTGGCCCGATGTCTTTGTGCGCGGAACCAGGCGTCCGTAGGGGTGGGGAACGATGGGTGCTGATGTATCACACAATCTTCGATGATACACCAGTAGTGGTTGCGTGGCTCTTCGGATCGCGCGCCGGTGGCAGTAGGCGTGTGCACGCCCGCAGCGATATCGACATCGCCGTACTGTTTGCACTCGAAACAGCCCCGGAAGAGCGCGAGTACCAGCGCCTCGAATTGATCGGGCGACTGAGTGCTACCTATTGCTCTGATGCCATCAACCCGACAGTTTTGAACAATGCACCGCCGCTGCTGCACTACAAAGCGATACAACGACCTCGCCACGTGCTGTACAATCGTGATGACAAGGCGGGGTGGCATTCGAGGTGCGCACCCTGCAGGACTCGACTGGGCACCACGCTACCGCCGAATGCTGCGCGCCCGCATGAAACAGTTCGCTGAAGGAGACGTGAGACTTGGTCCGTGACTGGCGCTCTGACCATTGCCCGCATCTTGCGCAACTCTAGGTCTATGTGGCGCAGTTGCGCAAGTTGCAACAACATTCGCGCGCTGATCTCGATCAGAATTGGCGCATACGTGCAACAGTTGATCGCACCCTTTAACTGGCAATCGAGGTCGTCATTAATGTATGCGACCAGTTGATTGCCAGTCTCTCATTACCGCCCGATAGTGGGCGTGACGCAGTGCTGGCCGTTGTCCGCGCCGGCGCTATTTCCGACGATCTCGGTGCCAGGCTTGTCAGGGTGGCTGGCTTTCGTAACATTCTGGTGCATCAGTACATGTCAATTGATTATGATCACGTTTACGATATGTTGCAGCATGAACTTTCTGCATTTGAACAATTTCTCAATCAGGTCGGAGCGTTTCTTGATGCACAGAGTCTGCTATGACAACGCTCAATGACGCCTTTTCGCTTGGTGTGACATACTGGCCGCGTCAGGCAGGTCCACTGTTCTGGCAGCGCTATGATCGCGGCGCAGTGCGCGATGAACTGGCGCACATTGCTGCTCTTGGATTTGACACTGTGCGCCTCTGCCTGGTATGGGAGGATTTCCAGCCAGGTCCGACGCGGATCAACAGTCGCGCAATGCGCTCACTGGAGCATGCACTCGATGCCGCCCATACTGCCGGATTGCAGGTGGTGCTGGCACTCTTTCCGGTCGCCGCGCTTGGTCAGTTGCAGATCCCGGCGTGGGCGAACGGTCCTGATATTATTGGCGCATTGCAGCGCGCCCATCGACGGCAATCGTTGCTGATCGTGCGTCCGCCGGGGCTGGTTCCAGTCTTGACCGGCGGGTGGTATCGCCCGGTGCGGTGCGGCGATCTGTTCAGCGAGCCGATGATCGTCGAGGCGCAACGCTATCTGGTGCGCGAAGTTGCTGGCTACTTTGGTGATCATCCGGCAGTCCGGATATTGCAGATTGGTGAGGGGTTCGAGCGCGTCCATCGCCCGGAGTCCGATCAGGCAGCAGATCACTGGTTCGAGACCATTAGCGAAGAGCTGCGACAGATCGCACCCCACGCAGCGTGTATGGGGGTTGTTTCGCCGGTTGGCCTAAAACGACGTTCTGGTCCGCGGCCCGAAGATGTGACAAAGCACTGTGCACTTGCTGGCATCGTCGTCGATCCGCCGGAAACACCCATTGAGAACCAGACGCGCCATACGAATCCGGCCGCATACCTGCACGCACTTGCCGCCGGGCTTGCCGAACGCCGGATGGTCGTCATTGGCGTCGGTATGCCCACCATAACCGAAGGTGAATCGGCTGGATGGTTCGAGGATGATCTCTTTGGGCAAACGATGATACTGTATCGCGGCACAGCCGGGGAACAGGCGGAGTTCATCAACACGGCGCTGGAGCGGCTCTACCACGATGGCGCCGCTGGGGTCTGGCTGCCAGCCTTCGCCGATTTCCCCCCTGATCGGTGGCAGACACCGCCACTGGATCGCACACGCCGGTATCGAACCATTGGCGTGATTGATGCACAGGGGCGTGAGAAACCGGCAGCCGCAGCAATTCGTGACATTGCCCGACGCTTCCGTGGCGCTGCAACAAAACGCTCGCAACCTCCGGCTGTCGACGCTGAACGGTACTGGAGCAACCCGGTACGTATGTTCCGCGATTGGTGGAAAGAATTCAATAGCAGAGAGTAGCAGGATTTGTGCAGGCTTTGCCCGGCGGAGATGCACAGAATGGAAGACATTCTCTCTGCCGCTGTTGCCACGAAGGAAAGACATCGCGCCTTCAACGGGTAGGCAAGGGCAAGATGCCCTCACTCCCGTAGGATCAGTGGTGCACAGACAGCAAGCGGAGTAATTTTCAAACTGCAAAAACCATCCTGCAGACCTATCGCCTGCAGGATGGCTGCTGATCGCAATAAACCTTGCGTCAGGGGATGGTTGCCAGGAAACGATTATCTATCGTGCTCTTTGCTCCCTCGTGGAACGGTGCACGTTCCCTGGCTACTCATAGATCCACTGATCGGTACTACGGCGCATCTCAACCAGTTCTTCAGGGCGGAAGAAGAGATTGATCTCCATCTCTCCATTCTCCGGCGAATCCGAGGCATGGATGAGATTGCGTCCGATCTCCAGCGCAAAATCGCCACGAATTGTGCCCGGCGCGGCTTTGACCGGGTTCGTCGCTCCAACCATTGAACGCACAACCTCGATGACATTCCTGCCAGCAACCACCAGTACCACCACCGGACCCGACGTGATGTATGTTATCAGGCTGTCGAAGAACGCCTTACCCTCATGAATGGCGTAGTGTCGGCGCGCCAGCGACTCATCGATCTGCATCAACTTCATACCGATGATGCGCAACCCGCGCTGTTCGATACGCGTTAGAATCGGACCGATCAAACCGCGCTGCACCGCATCGGGTTTCAGGATGATCAGGGAACGCTCCATGCCTCCTCTTCTCCTTTATTTTATCTGCAAAAGAACACAAACATCGCGCCCTGAGCGCACTGCTCATGGGCGCGAAACCAGCCTTATGGAACACTGTTGCACCAGACTCACGCGCTACGCCGGAGCAATGCACCGGACAGGGAGAGACCATTAGATCGGAACGGCTTCGCTAATCCGCTTGGAAGCCCGGCGCATCTCCATTTTGACCAGGCCGAGATTGACCATGCGCTGGGTAATAACCACCAGGATCAATTCTCGCGCTTCGAGCATCAGAATCGATCCCTGCTCCGCGTCGATGATCGAGTCAATCAACGCGCCAACGCCAATACGTCGGGTGGCTTTGTCAATCTCCCCAAACACGGCTGCCGACATAGCGCCCAGGATCTCGGCATCTTCCTCATCCATCAGCGTACTGGCGACAACCAGACCATCCTTTCCGACGAGTAAACTTCCGATGACCCCCTCAACTCGGATGAGGTCTTCAACGATCCGGCGCATATTTACAGTCATTGCTCTTTACCACTCATGGCGTCGCAACACAGGTTGCGCAGATTATCTCTGTCCCGGTATCCAGCTATATTCGCGCATTGCGTCACGGAAGCGACCCTGACGCGAGTAGGCATCGCCGAGGGTGCGATGGAGTTTACGCAGCAGGCTAATGTCGCTGGTCTCGGCGATCATGTCGCTGAGATCATCGACAATTTCATCAAGAAGCGCATTCTGCTTGATGAGACTGCGGTAATGCTGCATTGCAAATTCTATCATACCCACCTGTCCGCCGACCCGTGCAATTGAGAGGCGAAGAATATGATTATCCGGATCGGTATCCAGCATGCGCACATACTCTTGTAGTTCCGGAAAGGCGCTCAGGTCTTTTGGAGCGGCAGGTAGCGATGATGGCGGCGATGTGGCAGCAGTGATCGGCGTCGCTACTGCCGGAGGCGGCTGTTTTTCAGTAACTATCGGCGGCACGACTGACGCAGGCGCTTCTTTGCGATCTTGCGCTGGCGGTTGTGGTGTGACAGTCGCTTCAGTCTCGACAACCGGTTCGAGATCGGTCAATGAGAATGCCTCTGCTTTACTCGTGGCAGAAGAAGGTGGTGCAACATCAGGTGTTGCAGCAGTTTTGTCTATCTGAACTGCCTCAGCACTCGACAGTTTTGGTTCTTCCGGCAAGAGCGACGACTCTTTCACCAGCGGTGTTTCGACAGCACTGCCCGCGGCGCTGATCATTGCGATCTCGTCATCCGATAATCCCAAATCCTCCAGTGAGAAGGGGGTGAGCGACGGTTCTTCTGCTGGCAACGATGCATTCTCCTGCTGCTGCTCCGCGGCTGCGGCGGCCAGTAATGCGATCTCGTCGTCTGACAATCCGAGTTCCTCTAGCGAGAAGGGACGCATCAGGTCTTCTTCCTCTGATAGCGTATCGTCATGTGCGGGTTGCAGAGCATCTTCTACCGACGTTGGCGTCTCTTCCTCCGCATATTCGGCATCAAGGTCGATAATCTCATCGCCGTCGCGGATCTGGATTCGCGCAGCATGCAGTTTGCGCCCGATTTCATCGATCCGGTCGGCTTCCGCTTCGGGATCCCTCACTGTAGCAATAATGTCGGCAATATCAACATACCCCCGCTCATGACCAAGCCGGATCAAACGATCCACTGTCTCATCAATGCTCTCAAAGCCAGGGGATGATTTATCCGACTTGAACGATTCGACTGGCAGCTCGCGAGCAGGCGCAGATTCTGGCAGCCATTCGAGATCACCGCCCGTTCCCAGAGCAGAAAGTTCTTCCTCAGTAATGCCCAGGCGTCCTTCCTCGTACTCTAGACCGCCCTCTGCCAGGTCTGAGAGATCGAACTCCTCCAGTTCCTCTTCCGAAAGTCCCAGATCGGCAAGCGAGAACGGTTGGATGTCCTCGATGACAATTTCTTCTTCTCCCAATTCAGGCGCTACTGAAGTGAGAGACTCGGCTGGTGCCCCAGGCTGGAGCGTCTCAAACTCATCCGTTTCAGTCGTTGGTCGAGCTGGCGCAGCCAGTTCTGCAGGCGCAGCGGATGGTGCTGATGCTTCTGGCGTGCTGAGACCAAGCGCAGCGATTTCTTCCTCACTCAACCCCAGGTCGGCGAGTGAGAATGGTTGCACTTCACCACGGGCAAGCGCCTCTTCTAGCGTTTCTGCCT
>Ga0308310_1000462_pt1 | contig 17658 bp, 14 predicted proteins | sample HotsprSampleMS65_FD_203672 | JGI IMG/M metagenome (GOLD analysis project Ga0308310, IMG submission 203672) | Hot spring phototrophic mat microbial communities from Mushroom Spring, Yellowstone National Park, Wyoming, United States - 20090730_MS65 ...
TTGGGGCGTCGCCAAGTGGTAAGGCAGCGGACTTTGGATCCGCCATTCGTTGGTTCGAATCCAGCCGCCCCAGCTTCCCCTGATCGCGAGGACGGCGCACGCTCACGTGAGGGCGCGGGCTATCCTCTTGTTACGCGACTTGGCCTTGCTGCGGGTGGACGGCGATAGCGCTGCCGTCAAAGCCTGGTCCACATGCTCAACGAGCACGAACTCCAGCGACCCGCATACGTCAGCGGGAAGGTCATCTAAATCAGGTTGGTTACGGCGGGGGAGGATGATTCGCTTGAGCCCGGCGCGGTGCGCAGCCAATACCTTCTCCTTGATCCCGCCGACGGGGAGCACCAGGCCGCGCAGCGTGATCTCACCGGTCATCGCCACGTCGGGACAGACCTTGCGACCGGTGAATAGCGACACCAGCGCTGTCACGATGGTCACACCAGCCGATGGGCCGTCCTTTGGCTGAGCACCAGCCGGCACATGTACATGGATATCGGACTTATCAAGCTCTCTGCGGTTGATTCCAAGCTCAGCCGCATGGCTGCGCACGTATGAGAGGGCCGCTTGTGCGCTCTCTTTCATGACCTCGCCGAGTTGTCCGGTGAGCAAAAAGCCTTTCGCGCCCGGCATACGGGTGGCTTCGACGAAGATGACCTCGCCCCCAAACGGCGTCCAACTCAAGCCAGTTGCCACGCCCGGCGTCTCCGTCCGCTCGACGACCTCGTTATAGAACCTGGGCTTGCCGCGCAGCTCAGCAACGGCCTCTGGTGTGACGTGAAAGGGCAGAGTGACTTTGCCCTCTGCCGCGCGGGCGACGAGCCGGCGGCAGATGCTGCCGATCTCGCGCTCGAGGTTGCGCACGCCGGCTTCGCGCGTATATTCGCGCACCAGTTTGAGGATGGCGGCGTCGCTGAAGGTCACCTCGCCTGGGCGCAGGCCGTTCTCTTTAAGCTGGCGCGGCACCAAGTAGCCATGCGCGATTTTGAGCTTCTCCTGTTCGGTGTAGCCGCTGAGTTGGAGCACCTCCATGCGGTCGCGTAGCGGCCCGGGGATCGTCTCCAGCGTGTTGGCGGTGCAGATGAAGATCGTCTGCGAAAGGTCAAAAGGCGCATCCAGATAGTGGTCGCGGAATTCGCGGTTCTGTTCCGGGTCGAGCACTTCGAGCAGCGCGCTCGCCGGATCGCCGCGAAAGTCGCTGCCTAGCTTGTCCACCTCGTCCAGCATGAAGACGGGGTTTCGGCTCTCAACGCGGCGGATGCTCTGGATGATCCGCCCCGGCATGCTGCCGACGTAGGTGCGGCGGAAGCCGCGAATTTCTGCCTCGTCGCGCACGCCGCCTAGGCTCATGCGGATGAACTTGCGCCCCATCGCGCGCGCGATGCTGGCGCCGAGCGACGTTTTGCCGACCCCGGGCGGGCCGACAAAGCAAAGGATGACCCCCTCACGCTCGCGACGGATCGGGTCTTCGGCCACCTGATTGGTCGAGATGGCGCTTTCCTGTGCCGGCTCTGCTGCCGATTCACTGATTTGCAGCTCATGACGGCGCTTGCGAACCGCCAGGAACTCGATGATGCGCTCCTTGATGTCAGGCAATCCGTAGTGGTCCTCATCCAACACACGACGGGCGTGCGCGATGTCGAGGTTGTCGGGTGTGGTCTTTTGCCATGGCAGCGAGACCATCCAGTCGAGGTAAGTGCGAATGACGCTGTATTCGGCGGCCTGCGTGGGCATCTTGGCCAGCCGATCGAGCTCGCGCTCGGCCTCACGGCGCGCCTCTTCGTTCATGCCGCTGGCGGCGATCTTCTCTCGCAGAGCGTTGATCTCGATCTGCTGTTCATCGGCTTCGCCCAGCTCTCGCTGGATGGCCTTGATTTGCTCGCGCAAGAAATACTCGCGCTGTATCTTCTCCATCTCGCTCTGAGCCACGCTTTGTATCTTCTTGCCGAGCTGGAGCACTTCGAGTTCCTTGTTGAGCAATTGGAGCAGGAAGAGCATCTTGTTCGGCAGCCCGTCCATCTCCAGCAACCGCTGCGCATCGTCTATGTCCATGCGCATATAGGTCGCAATGGTGTAGGTGAGCTGGCGGGGGTCCTCGATACTTTGAATCATCTGCGCTAGCTCATCTGGCATGTCAGGGCGCAGCTCGGCTATTTTGGCAAACCCCTCGCCTAGGTTGCGGCGCAAGGCCTCTATCTCTAGCGAACTCTCCCAGGGTTCCGGTAGCAATTCAACGCGGGCGACGATATAAGGGTCCTGGCTGATCACCTCGACGATGCGAAAGCGCTCTGTGCCTTGCACGATCATGTTCACGACGCCATCCGCCGATTTGAATTGGCGCGCAATCGTGACGATCGTGCCAACGGTGTGAATATCTTCTACCCCGGGGTCATCTTTCTGTGGCACCTTGCTGGCCACCATGCCCACAGAGGACTTGCGCAGAACAGCATCGTCTATCAGCCGGACCGCCCTGGGCTGTGCCGCGCGCAAGGGAAGGGCAGCCAACGGATACACCACCATCCCGCGCAGGGGCAGGATGGGCAAGACCAAGGGCACATCAGCGGGCTTTTGGGGGGAGCCTGTATCGGTCTCCCCAGCAGACTGACCAGACTTATCCAGAAGCTCGTTGAACATCAGCCAATCTAAGGATTCGCCAGTCATGGTTGTAAGCATAGACTGCTTTGCTCGCTGCGATGAGCCGAGGATGCTGATCACAGCGTCAACCGATGGGCGTCTACGGGATGGCCCAACAGCACGCGCGCGATATCCTCAAAATCTTTAGCGTCGCCAGTCGTCCAGAATTCGCGGAGTCTCGCGCTCGAAGACGAGCAGGCGCGTGTCCCTGTGAAGCTGCCGGCGGCGCGCTCGAGCCACAGATGTTGCGCACGCTTGGCAACCGCCGGCGCAGGATCGTAGATAGTCACGGTTGGGGCGTTGGCGCGTGTGCTGCGCCAGCGCTCAATCACCTGGCTTATCCACGGCTTAAGGAATGGAAAGTGGGTGCAGCCTAAAACCAGCACATCGGCGCGCTGTTCCAAGAGAGGCAGAATACAGGCTTCCACTAAAGAGGTAAGCAGGCGCGGTGCGCGCTGATAAAAGTTAAGCCGCTCTACAACGTTCACCCACGCCGGACACGGTTGCTCGAGCACACGCACGCCCTCGCCCCAGCGGTTGACCAGGCCAACGTAACGTTGGCTACGCAGCGTGTTATGGGTAGCTAACACCGCAACTGTGCCGGTCTGCGTGTGCTGGACGGCCGGCTTGACTGCTGGCTCCACGCCGACAAAGGGCACATTGCGAAACTGCGCCCGCAGCTCGTCAAGCGCCAGTGCTGAGGCCGTGTTACAGGCCACCACGATCAGCGCGCAGCCGCGCTGGGTCAGCCACTCAGCGAGGCGCAGCACGCGCGCGCGCACCTCTTCAGGTGACCGATCGCCATAAGGCACGTAAGCCTGGTCGGCCAAATAAACGACCGGCACCTCGGGCAAGGCGGAGACGACCTCACGCCACACGGATAAGCCGCCCACGCCCGAGTCGAAGACGCCGACGCGCATAACAAACGCTAGGACGCGCTTGCTTCGATGATCTCGACGTGGAAGAGCGTCTCGCCGGGATGACGTGCGCGGCTAGGGTCTCGCTCTGGAATGGCTAGGACGACGTCCATCCCCTCAATAACGCGCCCAAAGACGCTGTGTTTGCCGTCCAGCCAGGGGGTGGGGACGCGGGTGATGAAGAATTGCGAGCCGTTGGTGTTTGGTCCGGCGTTCGCCATCGAGAGCACACCCGGACCATCATGCGTTAGGTCTGGATGAAACTCGTCTTCAAAACGATAGCCAGGCCCACCCCGGCCTGTGCCGGTGGGGTCGCCGCCCTGGATCATGAAATCCTTGATCACGCGATGAAAGGTCGTGTTGTCGTAGAAGCCCTCGCGCGCGAGGAAGACAAAGTTATTGACGGTGCGCGGCGCTTTGTCAGCGAATAGCTCAACGGTGATGTCGCCCTTGCTGGTTTTCAGGCGTGCGAGGTAGCGCTTGGACGGATCGATGATCATCGCTGGCGGCGATTGGTATTGTTTTGCCATGCCCTGTATTGTCTCACTGAATGGCTGTGAAAAGAGCGCATGCATCGCTCTCTGAATTCATGGCGGTCAACCAGCAGCCCGCAAAGAGTTGCCCCTATTGGTCAATGTGCCTCACCCGCAGCGAAAGCCCATTGCACTGCGCGCTCATCCTTGAGGACTTGCCTTGAATTCTGCTGTCGGACAGAAAGTTATCGCGCAACTTGCGACGTCGCCGGCGGGGCTTAGAATCTCCCTCATGAGCACCCTGGATCCGAAGCGAACCGTTGAGGAACTCAAGGAACTGCGTAGCCTAACCAGCGATGCGAACACCGGCGGCGCGATGCGCGTGGCATGGACCGACACATGGCTCCAGGCGCGCGCATGGTTGCGCGAGAAGGCAGCCGGCTTGCCCCTCGAAATCCACAACGACGAAGCCGGCAATACCTGGTATACCTTGCCCGGCAAAAGCAAGCGCGCCTTGCTGATCGGCGGGCACATGGATTCTGTGCCGAACGGGGGCTGGCTGGACGGCTGCTTGAACGTGCTGGCTGGCTTGGAAGTGTTGCGCCGCATTAACGACCAGTATCATGGCCAACCGCCGGTCACCGTGCGCCTGGTGGACTGGGCCGACGAGGAAGGTGCGCGATTTGGGCGCAGTCTGCTGGGCAGCAGCGCCTGTAGCGGCAACCTGGACCCAAACCAAGAGCGAAACCGCACAGATAAAGACGGCATCCGGCTGGAGGACGCGCTGCGCCGATGTGGCGTGGAGATTGACCAGATGACCAAGAGTCGCAAGGAGCTAAAGAACGCCGCGGCATACCTGGAACTTCACATCGAGCAAGGGCCGGTGTTGGAGAGCATGAAGCTGCCGCTCGGCGCGGTGATTGGCACGTTCGGCGTGGAGCGACATGCCATCAAGTTCATCGGCCAGGCTGCTCACAGCGGCAGCACGCCGATGGATAAGCGACGCGATGCGCTGGCCGCCGCAGCGAAGTTGGCTTTGGAAATTCGCGCGATTGCCAACAAGTACGGTGGCGTGTGCACGGTCGGGAGTTGCGTTACCAAGCCTGGTATCGTCACCGCGGTCGTCGGTGAGTGCGACATCACCCTTGACCAGCGTCATCTGAGCGCCAGCAAACTGGCCCGCATGTATTCAGAGGCAGTAAAGGCCAGCAAGCGCTTCGCCAAAGAGGAGAAATGCGACGTGCAATGGAGCCGCATCTGGCAGATCGATCCGATCTTGTTCGACAAACAATTGGTGAAGATGTGCTATGAGAGCTGCGTAGAGGTGGCGGGCAAGGCCCATAAGCTGCCGAGCGGCCCGCTGCACGACGCCGCAGAGGTGGCCCGCGCCGGTGTGCCTGCGGTGATGATGTTCGTGCAGAGCCTGCGCGGCATCTCACATAATCCAATTGAGGACACCAAGATCGAACATATCGAGATGAGCGTGCGCGCCCTGGACCGCCTGGCCGACAAAGTGATGGACTGGATACAGCGTTAACCCTCGTGTGTTTAAGGGTAGAGCCGGTTGAGCAGGCGGGGGAAGGGAGAGGCTTCGCGCACGTGCTCGATGCCGCAGATCCACGCCACGGTGCGCTCGACGCCCAGCCCGAAGCCGCTATGCGGCACGCTGCCGTACTTGCGCAGCTCTATATACCAGCGATAGGCGGATGCTGGCAGGCCGTGATCGCGAATGCGCGCTTCTAGCAACGCCATATCGCTGATCCGCTCGCTGCCGCCGATGATCTCGCCGTAGCCCTCCGGGGCGAGCAGGTCGGCGCTCTTGCATATCTCCGGGCGGTCGGGGTAAGGCTCCATGTAAAAGGCTTTGATCGCTGATGGGAAGCCGATGACGAAAACAGGCCGGTCGTAGAGCTGGGTGAGCGCCGTTTCGTGCGGGCTACCGAAATCCATCCCCCAGCTTATCTGGAGCAGATCAGGGTCCTCAATGCCCCGCAGTGGCGCGCCGTCAAAGGCTGTCACCTCCTCGCCGGCCTTCAGGCGCGCCCGCAAGGATTGGAGTTGGGCGATGGCCTCGTCGTAGGACACGCGCGGGAAGGGTGGGACGACGTTTTGTAGCCGGCTCACGTCACGCCCCAATAGCTTCAGCTCGTCCGCGTTCTCGCGCAGACAAGTCTGCACGATGTGACTGACGAATTGCTCCTCGATCTCCAGCAGTTGGTCGAGGTCACAAAAGGCGATCTCCGGCTCCACCATCCAAAATTCGGTCAGATGGCGGCGCGTCTTGCTCTTCTCCGCCCGAAAGGTGGGGCCAAAGCAATACACTCGGTTGAAGGCGAAGATGTTAGCTTCGTTGTAGAGCTGGCCGGTCTGGGCCAGGTATGCTTTGTCGCCGAAGTAATCCACCTCAAAGAGCGTCGTCGTGCCCTCAGCGGCGCTGGGAGTGAGGATGGGCGTGGTGACCTCGATAAAGCCGTGACTATCCAGCCAAGCGCGGATGGCGCGCATCACCGTGGCGCGCACGCGGAGGATCGCCCACTGCCGCGCTGAGCGAATCCACAGATGGCGATGGTCCATCAGGAACTCGACGCCGTGCTCCTTTGGACCGATCGGGTAATCCTCGGCCCGCTGCACAACGTGTAGCGCCTGCACGTCTAGCTCATAGCCGCCGGGCACGCCGGGCGCGCGCGAGTCGGCCCGCACCTCGCCGGTCACGATAAAGCTGCTCTCCAGCGGCAACTTGTCTGCGATGGCAAACGTCTCGTCGCCCACTGTGGATCGGAACACCACACACTGACAGATGCCAGTGCCATCGCGCATTTGCAAGAAGACCAACTTGCCCTTGGCGGTTCGGTTATAAAGCCATCCGCGCAGGGTGACGACTTGCCCAACATGCTGGGGCAATTCCCTGATGAAGACGTTCTTCGCGGAGGACGTATGCATGGCGCGGATTGTATCGTCTGCGCGCGAGCAAGGCGGTGCATTCACCAGCCAATAGAGGCGCGGGGCCGCCGGCTCGCCGCGCCAGCCCGTCATGCGAGGGGTGTAGCGACGCGACGCCCTCACGCGAAGCAGTTTGGCGGGCGTAGGATGCTTCGTGCGGGAGCGCATTTACGCCCGGCAGCTACACGGCGCTATTTCGCCGGCGCGCATCTTGCAACGCGCCTACCGCTCAATTCCTTAACGAAAGGTTAATTGAAGCTCGTTACGCTGGCCTCGGTATGCGGGTGAGTGTGCGCGCCCCACTTCGTTCCCAGCGCCAGAAAGCTCAGGCCAGAGAAGCGTTGCTCGCCTACGTCTTGCTGGCGCCGGCCTTGCTCCTCTTCCTTGCCTTCACCGTATTCCCGATTGGCTTTGGGCTATACATCAGCCTGCACAACTGGCGGCTGGGGCCGCGCGAGTTCCTGGGCTTGGGCAATTACGCCCGTGCGTTGGCATTTGGTTCGGAGTTCTGGCCATCGCTCGGCGCGACGCTCACCTATTCGCTGTTGGCTGTGCCGATCCAGATCAGCATTGCGCTGACGCTCGCCTATCTGCTCTTTCAAAAGATTCGCGGGCGGGCGCTATTTCGCGTGGTGATGTTTCTGCCGTGGGTGACATCCACCGTGGCGACGTCGGCAGTGTGGGCGCGGCTCTATAGCCCGGACATCGGTCTAATCAACAGCGTGTTAAAGAGCCTCGGCCTGGCTCCACTGCGCTGGCTGCTGGAGGACAAAGGGGTATTCACCCTCATCGCAACGGGGCTGGGGATCAGCCTGCCGGATTGGCTGCGCGGGCCGAGCCTGGCGATGGTCTCGGTGGTGATATACACCACATGGGTGTTCGTCGGCTACAACATGACGCTCTTCTTGGCTGGCCTTGGGAACATCCCGAGCGAGATGTATGAGGCGGCCAGGATTGACGGCGCGGATGGCTGGCAGCTCTTCAGGCACATCACTTGGCCCTTGCTCTCGCCGACCACGTTCTTCGTCGTGCTAATCACAGTGATCGGGACGATGAAGGCGTTTAACCACATCTGGGTGATGACACAGGGCGAAAACGGGACGCAAACCGCCAGCATCCTCATTTACCGGCAGTTCTACGAATTCCAGCGCGCCGGCTATGCCAGCGCGCTCGCCTTATTGCTCTCGCTGGCGATCTTGCTGGTCACGATTGTGCAAAATCGCGTCGCCGCCAGCCGCGTGCACTACTAAATAAAACCATGGCGAAAACGACAGGGCTTCCTCTCGCCGAGGCCCGCCGGCGTTCAGCGCCACGCGGCGCGCTCAACCAGGTCAACGCGCTGATCTACCTCGTGCTGATCGTCGTTGGCATCATCTCGGTCATCCCGTTTATCTGGATGCTTCTCACCAGCATCAAAGACTACGGCGATGTGATGTCGCTGCGCTTCTGGCCATGGCCGCCGCTGGGCAACTCCACACCCCGCTTCGACAACTTCGCCGAGGCCATTCGCCTGATCGGCGTTGACCGCGATACCGGCTTGCCGATGTTCTTTCGCCACGTCCTGAACACACTGCTGGTCACGGGCATCGTTGTCGCATCATCGGTGGCGACATCGGTGCTGGCGGCCTATGCCTTCGCCCAGCTCCAGTTCCCGGCCAAAGACGTCTTGTTCATCTTGGTGTTGGCCACCTTCATGATCCCAGAGGAGCTGGTCCTTGTGCCGCGCGCAGTGATGATGAACAAGAACTACTTAAACTGGTACAACACGATACCGGCGATGGTGGCGCCCTTCTTGGCCGATGCGTTTGGCATCTTTCTGATCCGTCAGTTCTTCTTACAGGTGCCGCGCGAGCTTTATGACGCTGCGCGCATAGACGGCGCCGGACACCTGCGCTACCTCGCAATGATCATGGTTCCGCTGGCTAAGCCGGCCATCGTCACCCTGGCCCTGCTGGAATTCATCTGGACGTGGAACGAATTCCGCTGGATTCAGCTTGTCACCGCCAGCTCCAACATGCGTACCGTATCGGTCGGCCTGGTCGGTTTCCTTCAAACCGACGGCGGCTCGCAGACGCAGCTTGCGATGGCGGTAGCGGTGATGGTCGTATTGCCGATCATCATCCTTTATCTATTCACCCAGCGCTACTTCACCGAGGGGATCACCACAACCGGCCTGAAAGGATGATCGCAAGGCATCTACCTTTCTAAACCTAGGCTTAAATAAACCTTAACGCCAAGTGTTTATCTACTCCTTGTGAAAAGGAGGTAAAGCCATGATCCGCAAAGTTCTTCCCGTTGTGGCTACCTTGGCCGTCTTCGCAGCGGCCTGCGCCACACCTGCACCGCAACAGGCACCGGCTCCAACCGAGGCACCTGCACCAACGACAGCACCAGCGCAGCCAACCGAGGCACCTGCACCGACGGAAGCTGCCCCAGCCCAGCCGACTGAAGCCCCTGCGCCGACCGAGGCCCCAGCCGCCACGGGCGTGGATGCCATCACCCTGAGCAAGGACAAGCCGACGGAGATCCTGTTCTGGCACCGCTATTCCGGCGACGCCCAAAAGTTCGTCGAGTCGTTCGTCGAGAAGTTCAACGCCGAGAACGAGTTTGGCATCAAGGTGACGGTTGAGAAGATCGATGGCAGCTACGCTGACCTGTATAGCAAGATCAACGCTGCCATCGAGGGTGGCACGCCGCCCAACATCGCCCAGGCTTATCAGAACCAGGCCTCGTTCTATCGCCTGGACGGCAACGTGATTGACCTCTCGCCATACATTCAGAGCGCCAAGTATGGCCTGACCCAGGCGGAGATTGATGACTACTTCCCGTTCTTCCTGGAGAGCGACAAGAACCCGCAGTTCCCCGGCGAGGTGCTGGGCTGGCCGACCAGCCGCTCGGCTGCCGTGCTCTACGTCAACTTGGATTGGCTGAAAGAGCTGGGCGCGAACGAGCCGCCCAAGACGCTGCGGGAGTTCGAGGAGTTGGCATGCAAGGCCTCTGACCCGGCTAACGAGCGCTACGGGTTGGCTTGGCAGAACGACATCAGCAACTTCGCCGCTTTGGTGTTCGCCAACGGTGGCCGCGTGCTGAGCGAGGACGCGCAGAGTTATGTCTTCAACAGCGAGGCCGGCGTGGAATCGCTCGCGCTGCTCAGGCGGCTCTTCGAGAACAAGTGCGCGGTGGAGATCCCGAGCGCCGAACGCTTCGGTGAGCAGAACCGCTTCGCGGCTCAGAAGGTCTTGTTCGTGATGGCCAGCAGCACCGGCCTGCCGTTCTACGCTGATGCCGTCGCCAAGTCCGAGAAGCCCTTCCGCTGGACGTACGTAATGTTCCCGCAGAAGGATCCGAACAAACCCGTTGTGGACATCTACGGCGCGTCCTGGTCGGTCTTCAAGGGTACGCCGGAGCAGCAGTTGGCCTCCTGGCTGTTCTTGAAGGCGTTCACCGAGCCGGAGAACATCGCGCAGTGGGCGGTCGCTTCGGGCTACATGGCAGTGCGCAAGAGCGCTGCGCCAACAGCCATCGAAGCAGTGAAGAACAACCCGCGCTATGCGAACTTCCCAGAGGCCGCGGAAGCATACGCCCGCTTGTATGAGATGGTGGCCTTCGGCGCAGTGGAGGCCCCCGTGGCCGGCTATGACCCCGTGCGCAAGCTGATGAGCGAGGTGGTCTCCAAGGTCGCGATCAAGGGCGAAGGCGACATCAAGGCTGCGCTCGACGAGGCCGTCGCCCAAGCCAACGAGGTGTTGAAGGAGAACGCGCCCAAGGGCTACTAAGCGACTCGACGACAAGAGGTTGCCAAGGGCCGCCGATCGGCGGCCCTTATTATTTCCAGGCTATCTACACGCGCGGGGATGCCACCGCGCGCAGGATCGCCGCGTCGTCTGGATAATCGCCGACGTGCCGGCTATAGTAGGCGAACGTCACCCGCCCATCTGGCGCGATTACAAACACGCCGGGCATTTGAAACGGGTCGCCCACCGGCCTGCCGATCGGCAAGCCCTCAAACTTGCCTCCCAGGGTGACCTGCGCGCCCTTCAGCCACACGGCAGGCCCGAAGAGTTGTTCACTCGTGCCGCGCGTGAGGCCAAAGGCACGGTATGAGGCTGCGTCGGGGTCGCAAAAACAACGCAATCCTGGGGCGCGCTCGCCGCAAAAGCGCTCTGTCTCTGCCGGTTTGCCCATCGTTACGACGACGGTCTGCGCGCCGGCTGCTTCAATCTGCGGGTTTAGCTTGGCCAACCTGGCCAGCTCCGAACGGCAGAACACTCAACCGAAATGGCGCAAGAACACCAACAAGATAGGCCCCTGGCGCAGCAGGTCGCTGAGGGTGACTTTCTCACCTGTGGTCCGAGCCAGGGTGATGTTCGGTGCTAGATCGCCGATGTGCAACCGGGATGGGCGTTCAGTCTCTGACATGGCCAGTATCCTATATCGGGCGCATGATGGTGCGAGCGCACCGCGATGCGCCTCTATCGCCGGCGCGTCCATTTGTCATGCGCATATTTTGTGGCGCGCAATTCGGCAGCGGCGCTTTGCTCTTCTTCGGAAAGCGCAGCCGGCACAAAACGAATGCCCAACGTCTCGGCGAAGGCTTGCTGCCAGGCGGCGGCTGCCTCTTTCCAGGAGACGACGCGGTTGATCACCTCTTCGAGTGTGGCGGCGTGGGCGCGCACGCGCTCGGGCGCCGGCGCATCGAACAAGTAGTCACAAATGCGGGCGATATCCCCGCGCAGCGGCAGGCTGCCATGCTGGAGCACACCGTCTAGGCGGCGCCACTGCGCGCTGCCCACCAGCTTCTTGCCCGCGCCGACGACCTCGTAATCGCTGGGCGCCTCGAAGCACACAGGTCCCTTCGCCTTATCCTGAGGCGACACGCGGTCGGCGCGCGGGTCAGGCACGCCGAGGAGGGACAAGGCACGGAGGATGGCGCGGGCGATGCGACAATAAGAGGTCATCACGTCGCCCTCGGCGAGCGGATGCTGAATGGGCAGAGCGATGCTGTAGGTGAGTTCATCAGCGTGCAGAATGGCCAGCCCGCCGGTTGGGCGTCGCACGATGCTGATCCCATCCGCGGCGCAGCGCGCTTCGTTCACCGATGCGATGCGCTGGGATTGACCCAGGCTGATGGCCGGCGGCTGCCAGGCATAAAGGCGCAGGGTTGGCGGCTGCCGCCCTGCGCTTACCGCGCTCAGGATGGCCTCGTCGCGGGCCATGTTCGCTGCGCCGTCGTGCGCGCTGTCCAGGATCAGGCGAAACTCCTGTTGGTTCATCGTGCTACTCTGCCTGCGCCAGCGCTACGAGCGTGCGCACGCCGTAGCCCATCGCGCCTTTCACCAGATAGCCCTTGTTCTCGGGACTGAAGGTCATGCCGGCCATGTCCACGTGTACCCAAGGATACTCCCCCTCACCTTGGACGAAGTGATAGAGAAAGTAGGCGGACGTGCCGACGCCGCCGGTGCGCCCGCCGCTGTTTTTAATGTCAGCGACGTCGCTTTTAATCTTGTCCCCATACTCGCTGTAAAGCGGCAGCCGCCACATCCGCTCTCCTTGTTCGTCAGCAGCCCTGAGCACAGCGGCACACCAGTCGTCGTTGTTGCTAAAGACGCCGGCGGCGATGCCCTCACCCAGGGCGACCACACAAGCGCCGGTTAGGGTTGCCAAGTCCACGACGCCGCGCGGCCGGTAGCGTTTGGCATAGTGCAAGGCGTCGGCCAGGATGAGCCGCCCTTCGGCGTCTGTGCTGACCACCTCTACCTTTAGGCCGCTCATCATGGTGAGCACGTCGCCGGGGCGGTAGGCGTTTCCTGATGGCATGTTCTCCACCAGCGGGAGCAAGCCGATGACGCGCCGGCGCGCTTTGAGGTCGGCGATCGCTTGCATCGCGCCGAACACCGCAGCCGCGCCGCTCATGTCAGCCTTCATCGCCTGCATGCCGTCGCTGGGCTTGATGGAGATGCCGCCCGTGTCGAAGGTCACGCCTTTGCCGATGAAGACCAGCGGTGGCATCTCACCCTCTTGGCCTTCCGGCACATATTCGAGGATCACGAAGCGCGGCGGGTGCTGGCTGCCCTGCGACACGGCCAGCACGCCACCCATGCCGGCTGTGGCGATCTCGGCCTCGGTGAGGACGACGCACTGCAAGCCGTGCTGAGCGGCCATCTCACGCGCGGCCTGGGCGAAGGCATCGGGATACAGGACGTTGGGCGCGCGGTTGATTAACGATCGCGCTGCGTTCACCGCACGGGCGATCGCTTCGCCGGCCTGCGCGCCGGCCTTGACAGCGTCTAGCTTACTGCCGTCATACTCAACGACGAGCAGTTCTTCGATCGCTCTGTCGTCGGCTTGCGACTTGTGCTCGCTAAATTGGTAGCTGCCCATCAGCGCACCTTCGACGGTTGCCTGGGCAGCCCGCTGTGGGTCTAGGCCGCCGATGCCGCTGCCGTGGACAATGGTCGCAACTCGTTTACAGCCCAGGTCGCGTGCCTTGCGCACTGCTGAGCCACTGGCTTGCCGGATGCGGTCGAGCGTGAACGCTTCGCGCTTGCCCAGGCCAGCGATGAAGACGCGCGGAGCCGGCAGTTGATTGTAGGTATAGACCACCCCTACCTCATTGAGCCTGCCGGTGAGGTCGCCTAGGTGAATGAGCTGGCTAATTGCACCGTGCGCCTCCGCCTTGCCCAGGCGTAGCGCAGCATCCACTGCGCCCGTCGCGCCGCCGGGCACGGTCACACCTTCGAAGAGGTTCACGATGATCGCATCAGCGGGCGTTGTTTGAATCTGGCCCTGGATAACAGAGAGACGCATTTGACTAGACTGTACCCCATTCAGTGGAGATGTGGTTAAGATACACCAGGTCTCCACCAAACGAATGGGGTGCACACCAACTACCCTGATGTGGGTGGGTCGGTCAGCTTCCTAGGAAGCCATTGTTTCCCCGATCCGAATGACGGCCACGCCGTCATCAGGTGTTGCAGGGGAATAACCAGCTAGCAGAAAGTAAGCTACACTATAGGCGCAGGAAGGAAATACGCTATGGACATCGGAGCAACTCTCTCTAGAGCCTTCGAGATCACAATCAGACATCGCAGTCTGTGGTTGCTTGGCTTTCTGACCTCGCTGCTTGCCGGCGCGGTGAACCTACCCGCCTCGCCGATCAACCTGTCGCCCAGTGCGCTTTTGCCTGGGGGGCTGCCGCTCTTGGATGAGGGCGATTCTCGTCTGGCGGCGGCCTTGATCACCCTGCTGTGTGTCCTCGTCGTGCTGACAATCATCCTGGCTGTGGTCGGCGTGATCGCCCAGGGCGGGCTGATCGCCGGCGTTGGCCAGATCGAAGAACAAGGGAGCACTTCCTTCGGCCAAGCCTGGTCGGCCGCTGCGCGTCGGTTTTGGGCATTGCTTGGGTTGCGGATCGTGCTGGCCCTGCCTGTGCTGGGGCTGCTCGTGCTGGCGCTCGTGCTCTTCGGAGGCTCGCTGTTGCCCGTCGCGTTCGCAGCCGTGCGGGGGGAAGAAACTCCTGATCTGGGCAGCGCCGGCACCAGCCTGTTGTTGCTGCTGTGCAGTGGGTGTGTGATGATTTGTGTCACTGGGATATACAGCGTCCTCGCCTCGGCGCTTCAGACGTTTGGCGAGCGCGCGATCTTGCTGGAGGATCTAGGGGTCATCAGCGGCCTGCGCCGGGGCTGGGAGGTGCTTATCAGCAACCTGTTCAATGTTATCCTGCTTGCGCTGGTGCTCATAGTACTCAACGCGCTGTTCTCGCTGATCACCGGCTTGGTTCTGACCGCGCTCGCGTTGCCGGCTACGATCGGTGGGCTTGTGAGCAGCTTTAGCGAAGAGGGGCTTCGAACAAGCACGCTGATCTTCACCGTCCTTTTGTTCGTCCTCACCATGCTGATCGGCGCGTTGATCAGCGCGCTGGTCGCCACGTTTGGCTCCGCCGTTTGGACGATCGCTTATCGCCAGATCGCCGACACGCTGCGCCGCTCGCGACAGCTCGCTGCGCAGCCGGCTTAGCGCAACAGTTCGTCGTAGATTCGGCGCGTCTCCTCCGCTGCCCTCGACCAACTAAACTGGCCGGCTTGTGCTGGCCCACGCGCTTGTAGATCGCGGCGCAGGTCGTGGTCCGTCAAGACGCGCCGCAACGTCTGCGTCCACGCCTGGACGTCCAACGGCGGCAGAAGTAGGGCAGCCTGGCCGCAGACCTCGGGCAGCGAGGCCGCGTTCGACGCCACCACCGGCGCGCCGCAGGCCATCGCCTCCAATGGCGGCAGGCCGAACCCCTCATAGAGCGAGGGGAAGGCGAAGACTGTCGCCAGTGAATAGAGCTTGACCAACTCTTCGTCCTCCACGCCGCTGAGCAAGCGCACCCGACCGGTCAGGCCGAGGTCGTGGATGGCGCGAAAGGTTGGCGCGTGCAGCCAGCCGGCCTTGCCCACCACGATCAGCTCCGGCGCCAGCGAGTCATCCTCTTCCAACAGCGCCCGGAAGGCCTTGAACAGCGTGATCAGGTTCTTGCGCGGCTCAATCGTGCCCACGGCCAAGATAAAGCGATCTGGCAGGGCGTAGCGCGCCTGCGTCGCCCGCAGCGCGCTGCTGTCCAGCATGCGCCGAAAGCGCGGCGAGATGCCCTCGTGGATCACGCGCAGCTTATCCTCGGGCAGGCGATAGATGCGCATCGCGTCGCGCTTGGTGTGCTCGCTGACGCAGATGATCGCGTCGGCGCGCCGCAGGAAGCTCGGCATGGCCAGCGTGAGGAAGACCCGATTGCGCGGGAGGTGATATTCGGGAAAGATCTTGAAGATCAGGTCGTGCAGGGTGAAAACGGTCTTTAAGCCCTTGAAGCGCGGCAGGAGGTGCTCGGTGGCGTGGAAGAGCCGCGGCGCCGGCAGCGGCGCGCGCGTGTTGGTCTGGGCGCGGCTGAACAGCTCATCCTGCGCCAAGTTGAGCCAGTGGCTGATCAGCGCGCGCAGCCGCCAGGGATAGGGCGTCTGCGTGGTCGCAAAGCAGTTCAGCGATTGGATCAGCCGGCTGGGCGCAGCGCGGAGCGCATCGTGATAGAACACCCCGATCTCATGGTCGGTTTTGCCGGTCTCTGCCTGCGCGACCAGCGCGCCGATCAGCTCCTCGGCGTAGCGGCCCAGGCCGGCCTTGCGGTGCACCGCCGGCGATGCGTCAATCACGATCATGAGTGTTGAGAATATAAATGAACGTGCGTGCAACTGAAGTAAGCGCATGCACGTTTTGGGGCGCGTGCGCTTGGCGTAGAGCGCACGAGGGTGACCAGTAAGGCCGGCTGATCAACGCGCCCGCTAAGATGCATCGCCTCGCCGGCACGACAAGCCGACGCGACCGGCGAGCAGCCCGCCCTCATGCGCGAACGCAAAGAGCCAAGCGTTATGTAAAACCTCCGCCGTCGGCTTGGCACGCTAACAGAGGCCAAGCACAGCGCAAAGATTGTTTTAACTTTTGTATGGAAGAGTCATAGTCATGAATGAGCGGTTTGTGCTGAGCGAGGTTCCGGAAGCGAAGGAGATTTACATGATCGCCGGCTGGCGGCAGTGGGCCGATGCTGGCAACGTATCTTCTGGCCTGCCCAAGTACTTGATTGAGAAACTGGGAGCGCGGAAGATCGGGACCATCCGTTCGGATGGCTTCTATCTCTTCCAGACGCCGGTCTCGCAATTCCTCTTCCGGCCACGCTTTAAGTTCGAAGAAGGCTATCGCAAGGAGGTAACCACCTACCAGAACGACGTGTACTACTGGGGTGGTGACCAGCGCGGGCTGCTGATCTTCCTGGGCGACGAGCCGCACATGAACGTCGAGCGCTACGCCGAGGCGTTCTTCGACCTGGCCAAGGCGCTGAACGTGAAGCGCATCGCAGCGGTGGGCGGCGTGTATGCGATGGTGCCGTTTGATAAGCACCGCACCCTATCGGTCACCTACGCGATGCCGCACATGAAGGAGGAGCTGGCCGAATACGCCGTCTCGTTCTCGAACTACGAGGGCGGCGTGAGCATCGGTTCATACCTGGAAGATCGCGCCGAGCAGGTGGGCCAGGAGTACTTCGCCATGTATGCCCTCGTGCCGGCCTATGACTTCTCACAGTTCATGCAGCGCGACGGCGTCCAGCCGGTCAGCGTGGAGAACGACTACAAGGCCTGGTACGACATCCTGGTGCGGTTGAACCACATGTTCAAGCTGGGCCTAGACCTGACCGAGCTGGCGCAGAAGAGCGCGGAGATAGACGCGCAGCTCCACGAGATCATTGACAAGCTGGCGCGCAAGTTCCCCCACGCGCCGATCAAGGAGTGGCTGGCCAAGCTCAGCGCCGACTTCGTCGAGATGCCCTTCAACAAGCTGGACGACGTCTGGGAGGACGCGCTGGGCGAGATATTTAAGGACGCGGAGTGAGCTTAATCAGCTCAGCCGGCTGGGCACGCGGCAGTCGCCCTAGCCTAGCGCTCGTGCTTCATGCGCTCGATCTCGGCGTGCGAGAGCATCGGCGCTTCGCGGCCCGCGATGCCCAGCGCGTGGCGTTGTGCCTCGCGCCAGCGGGCCAGGCGCTCGGCGATGACTTTCTCGTATCCCTCCTCGCTGGGCGTGTAGAAGGTTAAGCCGGCGATCTCGCGCGGCAGGTAGTTCTGGGCCACCCAGTGGCCGGCGTAATCGTGCGGGTAGAGATAGCCCTTGCCGTGCCC
>Ga0308310_1000464_pt1 | contig 17601 bp, 8 predicted proteins | sample HotsprSampleMS65_FD_203672 | JGI IMG/M metagenome (GOLD analysis project Ga0308310, IMG submission 203672) | Hot spring phototrophic mat microbial communities from Mushroom Spring, Yellowstone National Park, Wyoming, United States - 20090730_MS65 ...
GTTGCTCGATCAATCCCCGAACAGACAGGCTTGGTGAACTGGAAAGGTTTACTCGGGGGATGCCCGCTAACGTGTCCGCCGAGGCACTCGCGGCTCGGATCGAAGGGATTTTGGGACCGCAAGAGGTTACGATCACCGGGGTGCCCGCCGATAGCCATTTTGCTCGCGTGCTTATCTCGGCGGATTATCGGATGAAACGAATGGGCTTGGGGCTTGAGCGAGCACCGGTGGCCGATCTTCCTCCCTTTACCACATTCATTCGTGGAGAAGCGGCTGGAATGATGCCCCGGTGGTGGTTGGTACCGGAAGTAACATCACTCCAGCACGATCCGGATGGGTTAGTCTGGCAGGTGCCGGAAGTTGCCGTGAAAACGCTCAGCGAAACCCAGTTCTTGGGAATGCGTGACCCTGGTGGGCGGACTGGCCGAAGTGTCCCGGGGGCCGAACGTTGGGCCGAAGTAATGACCCGCCGGTACGACGAACTGGCCAAGGCGGATCCCATTTTTGACCAGGTGCGGAATTGCATGGAGCTTTCGTTAATTGCAGCGATTATCGTAAATTATCGGTTGCCGGAGCGGGTAGGAGCCGATATCTCCCTGCTATTGGATGAAGGTCGCTTTCCCCGAACCAAGATTCAGCCGGCAACGAAGGTCCCCAGTGAATCTGTTGTCGTTCGTTCGGGGCGAGCGGCTTTTGTCGCTTGCGGCGGAGTGGAGATTAACCCCTGGAGCATCCTCGCCCGAAGTAATGAAAATCCGGAGCTGCAGAAGGTTTCTTCCGAAATGCGGTTGGAAAATGCTTCGGGGTGGTGGTCGAATTGACGAATTAGCATGTCGCAGCAAAAGGCCGGGGAGGTCTCATTCGGAATCTTTTGTCAGTCGGAGCCATCTCGGACCTTCTGAAAAATTAGGCTGACAAGGCAGGAGAAGTTTGGGGATAAGTTAGGAGCGGGCAGAACTGCCGGCTCTTTTTTCTTTAGAAGTCTCCTTTCGAGTTTTCTCCACAAACGTGTGCTTTTGAATCTGTAAGCTTCGCCAAAGTTTTGCATGGGGCCCTCTTGTCTGTGTCGGAGTAGGACCTCGTTCTGTGCATGCCTCGCGGTGGGGCTATTCCGAGCCTTCCGCCAGTCCGTTCCTAAGAGGTGGAGGGTCTTGGGTCGACGGATTCTCAGTTGGGCAGCCCAAGCCACAGGGACTTCACAGGGACTTCACGGTTGAAGAACGACCTTGAGGAGACCCGGTTCTTTTGCTTTGAGCCTGGCAAACCACTGTGGGCCTTTCTCCAAGGGAGCGATGGCGGAAATGAAGATGCTTGGGTCCACTTTCCGTTGCCCAAGCAGTTTTAACGCCAGGGGATATTCTCCCGCGGAGGCATAAGAACCGAAAACGGAGATTTCCCGGGTGACTACGGCTTGGAGGGGGAAACGGACCTCGGGGCGGAGGTTGCCAATTAAGGTGACAGCTCCACCCTTGTGGACTGTCTGAATGGCCGCACTAACGGTTTCTTCCACTCCTACTGCCTCCACTGCCAGATCGGTCCCGCCATCAAGCCGGCGGACTAGTTCGGAGGTCACTTCTTGTAGTCGCTGGGGATGGTCGATGCAAAACGTCTCGGTTGCACCAAGCCGTTTGGCAAGCTCCAGCCTATCTGGGGCTTGATCGGCCACAAATATTTCCGTGCAGCCTCCGATGCGGAGGGCTTGAAGGGTGAGAAGTCCGATCATCCCGGCCCCCATGACAAAAGCGGTTTTGCCGAGAACGGGGCCCAGCCTTCCCACTGCATGCAGTGCTACCGCCAAGGGCTCTGCGAGGGTGGCCTCCTCAAACGAAAGACCTTCCGGGAGTTTGACGAGGACATGCTCAGGAACGAGTACATACTCCGCAAAGGCACCGTCCCGACGGAATTCTTTGCACGCCACTCCAAGAACTTGCCGATTTTCGCACAGGTTGACTTTCCCCTGGGTACAGAAGCGACACTGTCCACACCAGATGGTAGAATCGAAGGCGACGGCCTCACCGACTTGCCATCGGGTAACCCCTTTGCCGAGCTGAGCTACCTGGCCGGCAGCTTCGTGTCCCATGACAAGCGGTGGAAGCCGTCGGCCTGTACTGCCGTCTAGACCTTGGACATCGCTGCCGCAAATGCCGCAGGCCCGAACCCGAATCGAAACCTCCTTCTCCGCGGGTATTGGCTGGGGAATGTCCCGGTATTCCAAGCGATTTACGTCAGTGAGAACTAGGGCTTTCACGGTAGCACTCTCCTCCAGGGGGTGGATAGTCGCCGTTCTCCATGGAGCTACACTGCATCGTTATATTAAGCCATAGCGGCGATCTCTTCATAGAGTTTGAGCTAACTCGGCCGAATTTCCTCGGTGGTACGACTCGTGGAGAGTTTACCTCTGATTTTCTCGATTTGGCGTGGGTCCGGAAAGCCAGGCAAAAGATGCTTCCGCCTGGTTTTGGCAAATTACTCGATACCGGATTAGTCGGCAAAAGGTGTCGGAGAAGATTTGATGAAAGTAACGATCCTTTGATAGTAGGAACTATTGGGAAGACCTGCTTCACTTCCAGGTTGGATCCAATAATGCCGGGCTTTTTAAAGCCGACGACAGATCGCCCTAAGTTCTTGAAAGTGGCAAAAGGGGCATATGTTGCCTTAGGGAAGGTGGCAAGAACCAGCTCATTCTTGCCGGGGGGACGTTGGCAAGACTGGAGGCGGAGGGTGCCGCCATTCGTCTTAACCGTTTGAGCGAGGCTCGGCAGAGAAATCTCTATTGAGTGGGCTGGAAGTGCTTTCGAGCACCGAGTTTGACTGCCCACCCATGGGGAGGAAGTCCGCTTGCGCATAATGTATTCTGTGCATAATGGGTTCTCTAGGCTTGGGCCGAGCTCGACTCTCGAGATCACAAGGGACCTGCGGTCTGATTCCCGGGATAGTTTGTAATCTTGCAATTCCAACGTTGCGGTCTCGCACAATGTGAGAATGTAGGGCCATGAATTGGCAATTTTGCTTCGGGAAGTTTCGGAAGGGGCCTTAATTGCTGGGCCTAGTTGATACACCCAAGTATCCAGTGCAAAATGATTGTGGAGGGTTCGGGCCGTGAGACTTTGATAGGTCTCCAAAATTCATGTCAAAAAAGAGCATTTTGGTGAACTGATGATTACATTGGGAATTCGACGATCACAAAAGTTTGTAATGGGTAGGTGAATGTCAATAGTTTTGGCTTTCCGAAAGGGGACGGAAAGATTGAGGCAGCTGCTTCAGGGGAAAGTTGTCAACGCTTCAGGAAGAGTGCCTTATCTTGGCAAGGGACGGAGTCAGGCGGAAATTTTGTGAATCACCCTCCATCACAATGGATGGAACGGAGGTCGGACGAAGCTCTTGGGCCAAAAACCGTTTGGGGTGGTTTTGTCCCCGACTATCCGCGATTTAGTGTCCGCCACCAACCGCCAGGCTCTTGGATTTGGGGGTTGCTAGGTCCGATTTGGAAGATGGAGCGGGAAATGCCTTCGGGGGGCCTCATTTAAAGAAAAGTTTTGTGGGTTGGCACATTGGGAGACTCAGTGAGGGGAGTTCCTGGCCCATGAGATTTCCGAAGATTTGGAGCGAGGTTTTCTTCTGGTTGCTGGCTGTTGCCGTTGTGCTGGCGGGACCGGTTTTTGGGGACGTGGTCCGGCAGACAGCCCGAGGTATTCCGGTCGCTTACGAGGTAGATGTTGCTATCGTTGGGGGAAGTACGGGGGCGGTAGCCGCCGCCGTTGCGGCAGCGAAGGCAGGGGCCAAGGTATTTCTAGCGGCACCCTATCCTTATTTGGGAGAGGATATTGCCGGTACCTTGAAACTCTGGCTGGAGGAGGGCGAAGAACCCGCAGATCCTCTTGCTAAGGAAATTTACAACGATCCCCAGGTCCGGCAGGTTTCCGGAGTGCCCCTCTCGTTTACTTACCGAGCAAATCTACCTTCGGACAGTCTCCACCGGGACACCGACCCCCCTTCTCGGTTGACCGATGGCAGATGGGGGCATGCTCCGAGCGAGAGTGTTCAGTACAACGACAGTGTCTCGATTTCCCTCGACCTTGGTCAGGTGAAGGAAGTTGAGGCTGTGCGGGTAGTCTACTATCACCGGGGTGGGGGGGAACCGGCTCAGCGGTTCAAGGTCAAGAGGATCGTGCTCCGGGGAGGAGACCGGCCGGACTCCCTGCAGGAGCTTGGTGTGTGGGATGGTGGGGAAATCTTGAAACAAAATCCGGGAGGTGACCCGGCAATTGTGGCGGAGTTACCTGGCAAGGGGCGATGGCGTTACCTGGAGGTGTTTGTGGAGAAGACGGAGGATGCCGGGAGAGTGCTCTTGGGAGAGATTGAGGTATTGGGTCCTCAGCCGCCGGGTCTTCCGGGCCCACCCCGGCCGATGCCTCGACCTCTTCATATTAAGCGGGTACTCGATCGAGCTTTGCTCGATGCAGGTGTTCAGTACCTGTATAGCTGCTATGTAACGGATTGCATTCGAGATCGGGAAGGTCGGATGGCTGGTTTTGTGATGGCCAACCGGGCGGGAAGACAGGCGGTTTTGGCTAAAGTGGTGATCGATGCTACGGAGCGGGCTGGGCTGGCTCGCTTGGCCGGGGTACCATTTCGGCCATTTTCTCCCGAAGAGTATACTTTCGAGTTTGTGGTCATCGGAGGGGAACCGAAAGATCATCCTAACGTGAAAGGTCGCGTGATCGACCCCCCGTTTTCTATAAACAACGTTTCCGCCCGGGCTGCCGTGGGAGGGCCGTACCCGGTAATCCATTACCAGATCCCAATGCCCGTGGAAAAGTTAGATTGGCCCACGCTGGCCAAGATCGAACAACAGGTTCGTTCGTTGACCTTTGACCCTAGGCAACAATTTACTTCGGAGATGCCTTGGATGTTGCCGCCGGACCCGATGGTCGGCGAAAGCTCATACCAAGGTTCTTCGGCGGCAGTGACGGAAGTACCGTTGTCTGCTCTTCGGCCGAAGGGGCAGCCCTACCTTTTGATTTTGGGGCCCTGTGCTGATGTACCACGAGCGATGGCTGGGCGAATGGTTCGCCCGGTGGTCGCGACGCTCTTGGGCAGTCGCGTCGGTAAGGAGGCAGCAGCCGAGGCCACCCGACGAGGTCCGATCCAAGATCCGGTGGTCAAGAGCGAGTCTTTAGTTGCAGGATCCCCGATTCCCGGGGAAATTCGGGAGATCCTGGTAGGAGTGCGGCCTATCCAGGAACTGCCGACGATCACTCAGCCGGAGACGATGGTGCCCGTCTTAGGTCAATACGATGTGGTGGTGGTCGGCGGTGGCACCGGGGGAGCTCCGGCGGGGATAGCTGCTGCCCGGCAAGGGGCAAAAACCCTTGTGGTGGAAATCCTCCACGGACTTGGCGGAGTGGGGACGGAAGGGGCTATTTCGTCGTACTACTGGGGTAATCGGGTAGGATTCACGGCCTCGATTCCCACAGGTAACCGGTGGCAGATCGAAGAAAAGAAAGAATGGTTCCGGCGTGCTTTGCTCGATGCCGGGGCTGAGATCTGGATGGGAACGGTGGGATGTGGGGCAGTGACCGAGGGAAATATCGTCCGCGGTGTTGTGGTGGCTACTCCCCTCGGGAGGGGTGTGGTTTTGGCAAAGGTGGTCATCGATGCCACAGGAAATGCCGACATTGCCGCTGCCGCCGGGGCTGAGTGTTATTACACAGACGAGTCGGAATTCGGCATGCAGGGCACAGGACTGCCTTATCGAAATTTAGGGGCAAGTTATACCAATACCGACTTTACGATCGCCGATGAAACCGATGTGGTCGATATTTGGCACCTGTTTGTGTATTCCAAAGACCTTTACCCTGGGGCGTTCGATCAGGGCCGGTTGGTCGACACTCGAGAACGCCGGCGAATTGTGGGTGAGTTTACGATGACGCTGGCGGATCAATTAATTGGCCGAACCTATCCCGACACGATCGAGATCGCCTATAGCAATTTCGATACTCACGGCTATACCATCGATCCTCTGTTGGAGGTTGAACATCCGGAACAACGTGGGTTTTACATCCGGGTACCTCATCGGTGTTTGATTCCTAAGGGGCTGAAGCATATTTTGGTGGGTAGCTTGGCCACCAGCATGCACCGGGATGCGGTGCCGATGACCCGAATGCAAGCGGACATTCAGAATCAGGGGTATGCTGCCGGTGTGGCGGCGGCTATGGCCGCCAAGGCAGGGGTGGATGCCCGGGAGATTGATATCCGCAGCCTGCAGCAGCATCTCGTGGAAATCGGCAACTTGCCAAAGGAGGTGTTGGAAGAGACCGATAACTTTCCTTTGCCGCCAGAGCGGATTCGGGATGCTGTACAAATGGTTGCATCCGAGGGACATGGGGCAGCGGTGATCCTCGCCCATCCCCGCGAGGCTTTGCCTCTGGTAAAGGAGGCCTACCAAGCGGCCACGGAACCTCAAGCCAAGCTGATTTATGCCCAGATCCTGGCTATCCTTGGTGATACCACCGGACTGGAAACCATCCTGGAAGCAATTCGGAGCTACAAAGGGTGGGATCAGGGATGGAATTACCGCGGCATGGGCCAATTTGGCCAGGCTTTAAGTCCGCTGGACCGCCTCATAATTGCTGCTGGGCGGACGCGGGATCCCCGGGCGGTGCCCGTAATTTTGGAAAAGCTGGAGTTACTTGGGCCGGAAAGCGAATTCTCCCACTACCGAGCCGTAGGTTTGGCGTTGGAGCTTATCGGGGATCCTTCGGCAGCTCCGGCGTTAGCAGCTTTGTTATCTCGACCGTATATGACAGGTTATGTCCATCGGACCATCGAGGATGCCCGCCAACATGCCTTGAAGGATCCGGCGGGTACCCAGGGGGTTCTTAGCCGACGCGAATCTCTGCGGGAATTGTTGATTGCTCGGGCTCTCTTCCGCTGCGGGGACTACGGGGATCTTGCTCGGCAGGTTCTGAAGAGCTATACGGAGGATCTTCGGGGGCACCTCGCTCGACATGCAAAGGCTGTCCTGGAGTATGGTCCCAAGCCGATGCCCCCAGAAGTTGGGCCGTAAGGACCGGTTCCCCGGTGGTACCAGCGGGGTTGGCTTTTAAATAACAGTTTAGGTTCTTCGAAAACGGCAGCTTGGTGAGCCGAATACTTTTGTGCCCTTCGTATCTGCAGGTATGTGGGGCCAGGGAAGGAGCATTGTCCGTTGATATTGGATCTTAGCAAAACCAACACCCGCAAACCTGGCTGAAAAATGGGAATTTCAGGGGCTCCACGGTTTACCGAGATCAAGGGGTGGTCGATATCGTTTAGCACCGAAATTTGGGTAGAGCTTGTTTGGAAGTCCTGACCGGTCACAGAGCTCTCTTAATGTGTGCCGGAAACCGGGAGGCCCCTATTCGAACATTTGAACTGGGGCTGCCTTTCAATCCTGACGGCCGGTTGGCCCTCCGTGAGAGGAAAAAGCTTGCGGTACTGTCGGGATGTGGTTTTGGCAAAACGCTGAAGGCAAATAGGAAAGGGTAAGAGGGGGAGCTGACCGCAAGCAGTGAGAACGCGGGCCACTCCCTACTTTTCGGAGTTTTCTCAAGCATGGATGCTGCCATGCCTTCAATATTTTTTCTATGCCCCTTTGGTATGCCCCGGTGACTAGTGTTTGGAAGATCTAGCGGCAACATCCCTTGGGATAACTCGAGCTCATCCCGGCCACGGAGGGTTCGGAAGGAGGTAGTAAGACGGAGATAGCGGAACCCCCCAGGATATAGCCCGTTTGTACCATCCTGCCTAGCGATGCCGGCGATTACCCGCCCGAAGGGGCGGTACCCAGAGGAGGGAAACCCCTGAAGCGACTTTTTGGAGCGGCTTATTCCCCGCGGAGTTTCAAGCCGAAAGCTGCTAGTTTATCTCGCACCTCGTTAAGACTAGTCACTCCGAAGTTTTTGCATTCTAGGAGTTCGTCCGCACTGTATCGAATCAATTCTCCCAGTGTGTTGATTCCCAACCGAGCCATACACTTTCGTGCCCGCACTGAGAGGTTAAGATCGCTCACCGGACGATTGAGCAGGGCTTGCTGGTCCGGCGTCAAATTCGCAATGTCCAACCAAGCAGGGGGACGCCTTTCCCCGGCCAACATTCCCAGTCGTAATCCCTTGGAGGCCAGCATTTCTTTAATTTCTTGGAGACTGGTTTCTCCGAAATTCTTGCTGGCCAACAGCTCTTGCTCCGTGCAGCGGCAGAGATCGCCAAGGGTGGTGATTCCCATTCGCTGGAGGCAGTTCCTGGCCCGGACCGACAACTCGAAGTCGCTCACCGGTATGTTCAGCAACTGGGCTAATCGATCCCGTCGCCGCTGCATTTCTTCGTCATAATACATGTCGCGGACCGCCTCGACATCCTTGAGGTAAAGTCGGGCACGCTCGTGAGTGGGGTATGCGTCTAAAATCCGGCGGTAGCACTCGGCTGCCTTCTCATATTCCTCGCGGTCCTCGTAAGTGAGGCCCAGATTTAGCAAGGCCCCTATATGAGGAGGAAACCGGGAGGCAGCTCGTTGGTAAAGCTCCAACGCTTCCTCGTCGTTGCCTCGGCGATCGTTTTCCAATGCCAAGCCAAATAAGGCCCCGGGATGCTGGGGATCAGCAGCCACCGCCTGTTCGAGCAGAGCAATGATTTCCTCCGGATCGCCCGATAGCTGCCGAAGGGTGGCTGCCTTTTGATAAAGGTATTCCGCCGATGCCTTGGCCTCTCCGGTTACGCTCTCCAAAACCTTCCAAGCATCCTCCGCTTTCCCAGCCAGGCGAAGGACCTCGGCACAAGCCAACTTGCACCGTTCTGGGTCAAAACCAGCCCGAGCCGCGGTTTCAAAAGCCTCCTTGCCCTCCAAGTATCTTTCCAAACCAGCCAAGGCTTGCCCTGTGTAAAACCACGCTAGGGCACTGTTATCTCCCTTTTTGAGCACCTCTAAAGCTCGCCGGTACTGCCCCAACAGATACAGACAAACTCCTAGCCGCACGTTCACCGCCGGGCTTTCATCTTCATTAGCCTCTAACTGGCGAACTGCCTCCCGGAGGAGTTTCAAATTCGTGGGATCAGCGGAGATCGCCTCGCAAATTTGTTCAATCTCTCGGGGGCCAAACACGCCGCCGAAGAGCACGGTCTGTCGGATATCCACGACCGGAACCGCCTGAACCATCGGTTTTTCCCTCTCCAACGGGATAGTCTGTGTCGAAACAGGAACCGAAAACTCGACCTAACCGACCGATTTAACGCTGTTATGGCTTCAGCGTGGGCTCTAAACTGAAAAAGAGCCAGCGGTGGGACTTGAACCCACAACTCCAGCATTACGAATGCTGTGCTCTGCCATTGAGCTACGCTGGCCCAAACCGAATAAAGTTCTCGACAACTAAAAAGCCAGGTCCTTTGGCAAGCCAACCCTCTTGGCTTTTCCGCACTATCCCATAGCTCGGGACTTATTTTAGGAACACTTCGCCACCGATCAATACTAACCTGTGGCCCCCATTTCCCCAAGTCCTCTCAGCCCACGGAATTCGCAAAACCTGACTGACAGGTCAGGGTAGAAATCTTACTATTCCCACAAGTTTTAGCACGATCAGTTCAGGACTGCCCGGCTAAGTGCAATACCTAATTGGGGAATTGACTTCCTCGGCATTAAGTTTGCCGAAGCTTGGTAAACTTGGTTATAAGGGAAACCCCTCTTTGGTATTGCATAAGGCAACCCTTAAACGTGAGCGACAAAAATTCCACTCCGCCGGTTGCCTCACACGGAGGGAAGATCCCCGCGAGACAAGCATTGCCGGCCCCTAAATATCCGCTAGAACCCGATCAAAAAACTCAACGTAGTTAGATTTTTTGTCTGAGGCTCGGGCTTCAATTGCTGCCCGGGGGTGCAGGTTCAGTTGACCGGTGATGTAGTACTGGGGATAGGGACCCCACTCCCAGGTTTGCCGGAGCGGCTCAATATAGTTTTCCAAAAACTCGTAGATAGGACGGACCTTAAATTTCGGATTCCGTAAAAAGCCGATGAGTAACTCCATTGGACAGTTGCCCGCCCCACGTCCGAGGCCTCCCATGGAGGCATCCAAGCGACTCGCACCGTGAATGATCGCCTCGATGGTGTTCGCGAATGCCAACTGCTGGTTGTTATGGGTATGGATCCCAACTTCTTTGCTTTTTGGCCGAGCAAAAGCCAAGTACTTTTTCACTAAGAGCTCTACCTGCTCCATGTACATGGCACCGAAGCTGTCCACGACGACCAGCACTTGTGCGGGGGTTTCTGCCAAAAGCTCGAGCACTTGATCGATCTCTGTCTCCGTGTTCCGCGAGACCGCCATTAAATTTGCCGAAACTTCATAACCGCACTCAGCGGCGTGCTTGATCATCTCCACTGCTTCGGGAAGTTGGTGGGCGTAAAAGGCCACACGAACCATGTCCACAATGCTTTGCGATTTGGGGGGAATGTCCGTCCGCCAGTCAGACTTACCCGCGTCTATCATGACAGAAATTTTCACCCCCGGCTGGTCGTCGCCAATTACCCGCCGGATGTGATCCTCCTCGCAAAACATCCATTTGCCGTGTTTGCCCGGAGCAAAAATCTTTTTGGAATTTCGGTATCCAATTTCCATGTAATCGATTCCAGCCTGGACGCATGTTTCGTAAACCGCCCGGACAAACTCGTCATCAAAGTGATGGTTATTCACCAGTCCGCCATCACGGATTGTGCAATCTAGGACTTTGAGTTCCGGTCGGTAGGTAATCCAGGGTGCTGGCATACTACTTCTCCCTTAAAATGTTGTGGTACAGTTGGCCCCTTTCTCTTTCCCGTTTTCCTGCTTCTCCGAAGAACCTTCACACTCCTATCTGAGGTAATCTGCTACCTGATACTTCGGGTAAATACTATACCCGGTAAATTCCCTACCAAGGTACCGATACATTCCAGTGTAAAATTCGGCCTTGTGTGGGAAAAGCGTCCATTGCAAATTCCTGCGAGAAAGCGGCAGGTAAAGGCCGGGACCACCTTTTAAGCTCCCGGGTTGGATCCTCAAGGGGATCTTTGCTCGGTTCCTTGCTTATGGTATACGTGTGCCCAGTGAGGCCAGCCGTCCTCAACCAGGGCCTGACGAACGAACCGGATGGCGGCTGCAAGAGGATCCACCAGGGTCATAGCGGCGGGCGGACAACCGATGGCCTGAAGCCGTTCCAACACCATTCCGCGAAGTTTCTCGAAGTTCTCTAGTAAACCCCCGCCTACTGCCAAAGGAAACCCGCCCGACCCCCAGCCCAGCTTCCAGGCGGTACAACGTACCAGCTCGACCAGGTAGTTTCGGGCTTGCTCGAGAATGCCAAGGGCAGTCAGGTCTCCCTCGGAACTACACTCGAGCACAATCGGAGCCAGCTGGGCCACCAAAGCCGGCTCCTTTGCAAATCGGGGGGAAAGCGGGATCAGGTCTTCGACCCGGCCCAGGCCCAGATGCTGGAGGATTCGGGGCAAAAGCTGACTTTCCGGATCCCGACCGTCGGCCACCCGTACGGTTGCTTCCAAGGCTTTCCGCCCCATCCAATAAGCACTCCCCAAATCGTCGAGAAAAAACCCCCAACCGCCAGTCCTTGCGACTTGCCCTGTCGAGTTGATACCCCAAGATGCCGAGCCGGTACCGGCAACCAAGGCAATTCCGACTCCTTCATTGCTAACTCCCGCCACGAGCAGGGCGACATCCGGTAAGATACAAAAGGACTCCGCAATTCCCAAGCCGGCAAACCACTGGGCCAAGCGGGAGCGGGTTTCTTCTTTCCCTGTGCCAGCTATGGCAAGTACCGCATAGTGGACCTTCGGTTTGGAGGATTGCTCCGAGCGGAAACCTCGCAAGACCTCCTCGCAAGCCTGCCAAAGGTTTTGCACCGCGGTTTCCCAGCCGACAGAGACCGGATTAGCCGGCCCCGTGCGGACGGATGCAATCACCTCCACATTTTCACCAGACCCCACTTGGACGAGGACAGCAGAAGTCTTTGTCGCTCCAGCGTCCACAACCAGGATCTGGGCGTCAGAAATACCTCTCAAAGCTGGGGCCTCACAGAAATTTCCACCTAGCCACAGAGAAAGCACCGCCGGTGGAGCTTTGCAGTTTGGTCCGTGGACCTCAAACTTTTTTATTCATCTTGGGAAGACCAAAGGCCAAGAACTTTCCTAAAAACCGGGGCTTTTATTATTTGCAAGGGTGGGGAAGATCAATAACAGCCTCCCGCCACTCCAATCATTGTCTTCGTGGGATGGCGTCGGCCTGGAGAGGCCATGTAACGAATTTTGTCTTCTTTTAGCAGGTTTGAAGCAAAAAGGACAACCGGGTTAAGGGGTGGGTTTTTCAACGCTCTCGAGGATACCCTCAACTCCCTACACAGCCAGGGCCACCGGAGACAAAAGATTAGTGCTTTGATCCCATCTGCGAATCCTGCCGAAATTGGTAACCTGGCGGAGACCCGGGGGAAACTCAAGGGAGAGCTTGAACTCTTCCGATTCGGAGTGCCACCACGGTAGTTTGGGGCATTACATTTTGCTGCGTTTCTCTCCGCGGTCGCTTTCGAAAAAAACCTCCGGTGCACATTCCTTTCCAAACATTAGGTTTCCACACCTCCCCGGTGCAGCATGTGCCCCGATATCCCCTCCTAAAAACAAGCTTTTTGAAGCTAAGTTTGATCGATTGCGAAACGAACAAAGTTACGAGTTATCCCGCGGTTCTATGTTTTCGGTAGTAGATCGTGGCAAATGGCTGCCTGACTGGAGAGCTTGGCGAAGCCTTCCCCCGCAAGATGCCAACCGCTGCCGTGCTTCCTCCGGGGTAAGTCCCAACTGATGGACCACGATGGCCGTCTTCACCTCCCCGTTACACCGTTCCAATAACCGTTCTGCCTCATCTCGGGAAAGCCCGGTGAGGGTGGCGACGATCCGCCGAGCCCGATCCATCAGTTTAGAGTTAGTGGCTCGTAAATCGACCATCAAATTGCCATAAGTTTTACCAAGCCGGACCATCGCCCCGGTGCTGAGCATATTAAGGACCATTTTGGTGGCGGTTCCGGCTTTAAGCCGGGTGGAGCCAGCAAGGACTTCCGGCCCTACGATGGGGGCAATCACCAGATCGCAATCTTTGGCTAGTTCGGCCCCTTCGTTACACGTGATTCCGATCGTGTAGGCACCTACCTGGCGGGCAAAGCGGAGGGCGGCCAAAACGTAAGGGGTTCGCCCGCTGGTAGCAATTCCTACTACCACATCTTTTTCCGAAAGCTTTAGTTGCCAGAGGTCTTCCACCGCTGCCGGTCCGATGTCCTCTGCTCCCTCCACACTCTGGAACATGGCCTGAGGACCGCCGGCAATCACTCCCACTACCATCTCCGGCGGAGTATTAAAAGTGGGGGGACACTCGGTGGCATCCAAAACTCCTAATCTCCCCGAGGTCCCTGCCCCCACGTAAATCAACCGGCCCCCTTGGGCCAAGCGGTCTGCTATCAGTTCGATTGCCTGGGCAATATGTTTTGCCTCGCTGGCGACAGCAGCCGCTACTTTAGCGTCCTCAGCGTTCATCAGGAGGACGATTTCCAGGGGGGAAAGTTCATCCAGCCTTTCCGAAGCGGGGTTCGGCGTCTCGGTTGTCAACCGACCCAAATCGCTCATGCTTTCACCGCAGTTGCCCGAGCTCTCGCCAAGCGTTTTTCCTCCCATCGAGAGAACCACACCAAAAGCGGGGAGGCGATGAAGATCGAGCTGTATGTCCCCACGATCATCCCCACCAGAATCGAGAAGGCAAAGGCATGAATCGCTGGTCCTCCCCCCACATAGAGGACCACAACGACCAAAAGCGTGGTTAACGAGGTGAGAATTGTCCGGCTAAGTGTTTGATTGATACTTCTGTCCACCATCTCCGCGGTAAGGCGTGGAGCTCGCCCTTTGACCTCCCGAATCCGGTCAAAAACGATAATCGTGTCGTTGAGCGAGTACCCAATGATCGTCAGGAAAGCTGCCAATACAGACAGGCTGATCTTAAATTCGCCGATCAATAACCATCCCAGCCAATTGGCTAAGTAGGCACTTGCCGCGATAGCCCCCAGAGTGAACAACACGTCGTGGATGAGGGCCACCACGGCAGCAATTCCGTAAATCAGCCGCTGGAATCGTACCCAAATATATGCCACGATGAACACCAGGCTGCTTAAAACGGCGGCGATTCCTATAATCCGGGTACCGGCTGCCACTGCTCCTCCTACGGTGTTCATTGATGGAAAATAGGGGATGTCGTTGACCCGAGCCACGATTAGATCGAGGACCTCTTTCGATAATTCCGGAGACAACTCTAATTCGATGTCCCAGATGGAACTGGCACTCTCGGAGTCTGCCTCTTCTTCCGCTGGAGAGAGAGTATACGGGACAATCCGATCGATCCTTCCGGCTCGAAATTCCTCTTCAATGGCTTGGGCTACCAATGTGTCGACAGTCTCATAAACCACAGCTTGCTGGAATGTTAGCCGGGCCTTCACCTTCGGGCGGGGGGCAGCTCCCGCGGGTTTTTCGGTTTTGGGAGATTCTTCGGCTTTCTCGGCGACAGCCCCCGCAACATTTTCGGGCTGTTGCGTTCCTGGAAAGCGGGATTCTGGGCCGGCAGTGGAGCTACTTTCCCCAATGACGGCCGCCTCCTGAGAGGGTAATCCTCCCCCAGTCTCTACTCTGGTATTACCCACGGAGTCGCTCGAACGCTGAATTTCCGCAGTTTGGGTAGAGGGAGGACTTGGCCTATCCAAAGCGGACCCCTGGAGGGCTACATTTTGAGCGGTTTCCACTGCCGCCGGCGGTTGGGCTTCGGCTTCCGAGGCGGTTTTCTCCGACAATTGAGAAGGCGGTTGCTCTAAGGTACCGGGAGATCCTTCTCCAGGCGAGCCGCCGGCATTTGCCATCCTCACGGGGGTCTCAGAAGAAACGGACTCCTCTGAATACCCCTGGATTACATTTGCTACCGCTACTGCCCAATATGCCGGGGGAACATGAGGGTGCGATTCCAATCCGAGCAAGCTCCTCCCGGTAGTGAGGCCTCTCCCACGCGGTGAGTGGGCGGAAAGAGCTTCCTGACCGGAGAGAATCGAGTAGGTGACCGAATAATGGGCAAGCTGCCGCCCGAAAACTTGCTTCAAACGCCGTTGAACTTCCGCAAAAACCTCACTTGGAGGAGCATTGGGATCCATCCCCCGAACTCCGGAGGTATTAATGAGGAAATGTCGGCCAGGAGTGGGATCGTCCAACCGCCGCACATCGCTGATGGCGAGGTCCATTAAACCTACTTCGGGAGAGCCCAGTTTGGCCCGAACCATCCCGATGTCTTGAGGTTCCACAAACTCCACTTCGATGGAAACCCCTCCTGTGAAGTCGATATCCAAGAGGCCTCGCCCCCGAGCTACCACAGCAATTAGGCCGAGGATAATAAGTGCCGCCGATCCGGCCATCGCTATATGGGCCCGCTGCATGAAAGGAACGGAGGGGGTGCCGATGAGCTTGAACATTTTTAGCCGGGAGATCCACCGCTGGCGTTCTGCAACTTCAAGGATGACCCGGCAGCAGTAAAGCATGGCGAACATGGCCATCACCACGCCCAGCCATAAGGTAACGGCGAAGCCGCGGATTTGGTCCCGACCAATCACATAAAGCACGGTGGCCGTAATAAGCGTCGTAAGGTTGGCGTCCACAATGGCTGACTTGGCCCGGTCGAATCCGTTGCGGATGGCCATCCGCAGCGATGCACCTTTTTCTAGCTCTTCGCGGATTCGCTCGTAAATTAACACGTTGGCGTCGACGGCCATTCCCAAAGTCAACACCAAGCCGGCAAATCCAGGAAGGGTGAATGCCGCTCGGATGGAAATCATTACCGCCAAAATGAGGAGGACCGTTTGCACTAAACCGAGGCAAGCCACCAAGCCGGCAAACCAATAGTACCAAATCATGAAGGCGAGGACGAGGATGGCTGAGGTGATCATTGCGATCATCCCTCGGCGAACCGTGTCCCGGCCTAAAGTAGGGCCTATGACAAGCTCGCTGACTGGTTGCTCGGACAATCGGGCCGGCAAGCTTCCGGCGTTCAACACGTCCACAAGGTCCTGTACCTCTTCCCGGGTGAATCGCCCAGTGATTTCGCCGTGGGTAAAAATCGTGTCGCGAATGGCAGGGGCGGAGTACAAATAACCATCAAGAATGATCCCCAATTTCCGCGTAAACTCCACCTGCCCGGGTTCGGGGAGATTGTTCCCAGTAAGGCCCCCAAACCGCATCCCACCCTCGGAGTTAAAGGTGAAGAAAACCGCGGGTGCTCCTGTTCGATCAAATCCGGGTGCCGCGTGCACCAGATAAGCACCCGTCACGTCGAATGGATCTTTCACCACAAGCACCTCGGTGAATTCATATCCCGTGCGGGGATCCTTCCGCTTGCGGGTTGCGATTTCGGGGTAGGCAAAGTTACCTTCCTGCCCTCGCGCAATTGGCACCCACCACGCCAGCACCCTTCCCTCGGCATCCCGGAGAACGCGATCCTCTCGATTGAGGGCTTGTTCGATTAACGCTTGGTGGTCACGATTGTTCGCCAAAATCCGAAATTCGAGAGTACCAGCCGCCGAAATCTTTCTTTTCAGCCGTTCGACTTCTTCCCGGTCCGCCTCCGGAATGATCACTTCGATTTGCGTGTCCCCCAACGGGCGAATGGTAACTTCCAGGACTCCCCCTGGGTTTACTCGCCGGTTAATTGCTTGCACCAGCTTTTCAATATCCACCCTCCGCGGAGCAACTTCTTCGTCGGGGGACGTGGTTTCTTCGACCGGTTGATCCTCGATCTCATAAATGAGAATCACCCCCCCTCGGAGGTCGATGCCCCGGCGGGGCGGCCAACCCATTACCACAATGGCCAACCCGGCAAAAAAAGTAAGAAGTACTACAGCAAACCTTGTCTGATACTCGGGCATTCGCCATTGAATGGCCAAGAACCGAGCAACTCCGAGCCCCAGAACAATCACCAACGCTGTCACGATCAGCTTCAACCATGGGGCTTGACGGAGGTCGCCAGCGCCGGATCTGGCGGGCAGGGGAGCCGGGGCTGTGGGCTCCTCTTGGTTAGAACGGACAGCGCTGTCAGCCGACGGGGCTTGCGGAGTTGGAGGTGACACGTCCCTTTCCTGCCCTTGGGCCTCCTTCTGAGAGTCTTGAGGCTCTTTAGGAATAGAAGAACTCGCTTCTTTGCCCTCCCCTAAGGAAGCCGGGGGGAGTTCCCTGTCCGTAGGTGAAGCCGTCGGGGAAGTAACTTCTGCAGCTGCCGATGAAGCAGACTGCACCGCAGAAGTGTCGTCCCGCTGTTCTCTCGAGGGCAGTGTTTGGTCGGACACCTCAGGTCGCGGGGCACTATGTGCCGGTGTAGGGGTTTCTTCCTCTGGTTGCAAATCCGACTCCGATCCGGAGGGAGAAAGAGACTCCGCTTGCACGATTGCCTCGCTTACGGAGGGTTGACCATCATAGGGCCGCGGCCTCTCGCCACCGGTTTGCAAACCCTCACTCCCGCTATCCCCAGG
>Ga0308310_1000469_pt1 | contig 17521 bp, 10 predicted proteins | sample HotsprSampleMS65_FD_203672 | JGI IMG/M metagenome (GOLD analysis project Ga0308310, IMG submission 203672) | Hot spring phototrophic mat microbial communities from Mushroom Spring, Yellowstone National Park, Wyoming, United States - 20090730_MS65 ...
GGGCGTAGGCCAATGCGTCGCTCAACTCGCCGGTTTGCCACTCGTGGTACTTGGCCATTTCTACCAACCCTTCCACATCGTTGCGCTCGGCTAAGCGCTGCCAGAGTTCAGCGGCCTCGGCCAACGCATGGCGGCGCTTGAGCAAGCGCGCCAGATGGCGCAGCAGCGCCAGATGCAATCCATCGCCGGTCGCTTCATCAAGCTGTGCCAGCGCAGCGCGATAGCATCGCTCTGCGCTTTCAAAGTCGCCCCGTTGCTCGTGGTAACGGCCGGCTGCATAGTGCTCCACGGCGTTGCGCGGCTGGGCAATGGCCGCTGCCAGCCGGCCGGCCAGAGCGACCATCGAGAGGATGTCGGCCATGTTGTGATACATCACGCGCTCCATCCCTTCGGTGAGCGCGCCGCCGGCAGCCAGATACTCGCGGTATAGGAAGGGGATGACGGCGCCTGGCACATCGCGCTGCGCGCGCCGCACGCCCAGCAGGTGAAACTCCAGCGCGCTCAGGCTACATGGACCCAGGATGAGCCGGCGCGCCGCCGTGAGCAAGTCTAAATGCTGCTGGCCGCCGAAGGGCGAAGGCAGGCGCGCGAGCGTAAAGCGCGATTCAAGCAGCGGCAGGTCAAACGACCGGCCGTTGAAGCTTACGACGACGGGATGGCGGCGCAGCCGGCGCTCTACCTCGAAGAGCATCGCCGCTTCTTCGGCTGGGTCGCGCAAAAAGAACTGCTCGATGACGAATCGCTCACCCTCGGCATAGCCCAAGCCAACCAAAAAGGCCAACGTGCCGGCTGCGCTGCTCAGGCCGGTGGTCTCGAGGTCCAGGAACACGGCCTGGCTGAGTGCAGGGATGTTCTGACCGGCGAAACTGGCCATCTGCGCCAGCGCTGCGCCGAGCGCGTGTTCGCCGTGGCGATGGGTGAGGGGATACTCGTGCTGCCGCCGATAGGCGCTGCCGAGCGGCGTGCTAAGTGCCTCCAGCTCAGCATCCGCGCCTCCAAAAGGCGAAGCGGCGGCTGGCCTGAGATGCGCACGCTGTATGCCCTTGTAGAGTCCCAGCCGGCGCAGTCGTTCGCGCAGATCAGCATTATTCATGCCCACGCCCGGCTATGTTAGCGCAAGCCTGCCGGCAGATCAATAATCACCGTGACGATGACTGACATCCGCGTATCTGCGTTGTATTGCTACCCGATCAAGTCCTGCAAAGGGGTTGCCCTACAACAGGCAACCACCGATGCGCGTGGCATCGTTGGCGACCGCAGGATGATGGTTGTGGATGAGTCGGGCACATTCATCAGCCAGCGCGAAGTTGCGCGCTTAGCGCTGATCGCGCCTCACCTGAACGACGATGGCTCGCTGACGCTCTCTGCGCCGGCCATGCCCGCGCTGACCTTCTGGCCGTCTGGTCGAGGACCAGCTCGTCCTGTGCGCGTGTGGCGAGATACCTGCCTGGCCGTCGATCAAGGTGACCACGTCGCTGAATGGTTTAGCACTTTCCTGGACATGTCGGTGCGCTTGGTGCATATCGCCGACGACTTCGTTCGACACGTGGATGCGCGCTACGCGCGTTGGCCGACCGATCAAACAGCCTTCGCCGATGCCTATCCTTTCTTGTTGATCTCACAGGCTTCGCTGAATGCATTGAATGCTCGGCTGCCGACACCTGTGCCGATGAACCGCTTTCGGCCTAACATCGTGGTGGATGGCTGTCCGCCCTTCGCAGAGGATGAATGGCGAGACTTCTGCATCAACGGGATTACCTTTAGCGCGGTCAAGCCCTGTGCCCGCTGTGTCGTCACCACGATAGATCAGGAAACGGCTATCGCAAGCCCGGAGCCGCTGCGCACGTTGGCGTCTTTTCGCGCCAAGGGTCAAAAGGTCTTGTTTGGCCAGAACGTAGTCGCCGACCGGCCCGGCAGTTTGCGCGTGGGGGATAGCGTGACCCTTCTATCGGTATGATGCGCCCATGCAAATCTATGACCTGCGCACCTATCTGGAACTGCTGGCGCAGCGCGGCCAGCTCATGCGCATCCAGCAGCCGGTGAGCCTCATCCACGAAGCCGCCGACGTCGCAGCGACCTGCGAACGAACCGGTGGACCGGCGCCGTTGTTCGAGCACATCTACTTGCCGGACGATTCAGGTCAGCCAAAGCCGTTCACCGGTTGGCGGCTGTTTGCCAGCGCCGTGGCAAACCAAGAACGGGTGGCCCTCGCGCTCGGCTGCGACAAAGCGCAGGTCACCAAGGTCATGGCCTATGCGCTTGACCCGGCCAATGCGATCTCGCCCGTGCAAGTGCGCGATGCGGCCTGGAAGAGGAACCTCATCACTGATCCGCGAGCGATAGACGTGAACACGCTGCCGATCCCGAAACATGCAGTGGGCGATGGAGGCCGATTCATCACTGGCGGCGTGGTGGTGAGCAAACATCCAGAAACCGGCGTGGGCAACCTCAGCTACAACCGCATGGAGATCCTCGGACCGCGCACGTTCGGCATGAACATCAACCAGTGGCGCGACCTGCAGCGCGCCCACGCCGCAGCCGAAGCGCGAGGCCGGCCGCTGGGCGTTGCAGTGGCCATTGGCCTAGATCCAGCGATCATGATTGCCGCTGGGTGCAAGTATGAGGGCGATGAGCACAACATCGCTGGCGCAATCCGTGGCCGGCCGGTCGAGGTGACGCGCGGGGTCACCGTAGATGTGGACACCATCCCTGCGCACGCTGAACTCGTGCTCGAGGGTCACATCCTACCCGGCGCCAGGCGCAGCGAAGGGCCGTTGGCCGAGTTCCACGGCTACTACGGTGAACCATGGGAATCGCCGGTCTTCGAGGTGACGGCAGTCGGCTGGCGCGACGATCCGATTTATCAGACCATTGTTCCGGGCTGGAACGAGCACATTTACATCGGCAATGTGCTGCCGCGCGAGCCGCTGTTGATGCGTTTTGTCTCGCACGCCAGCAAGAACGTGCGAGCGGTGCACATTCCGCCCTACACAAACGGCTTCCTGGTGGTGGTGCAGCTCGCCAAGAAGACCAACATGGGCGAGCCGCGCAACGTGGCGCTGGCCGCGTTCGCTGCCCATCCGAACTTCCGGATATGCGTCGTGGTCGAGGACGACGTGAACATCTACGATCCCAGCGACCTGCTGTGGGCGCTGACCACGCGGGTGGATTGGGGGCGCGACGTGTTCACCGTGCCCGGTGCTCAAGGGCACGAGATGGATCCGGCCAACGACAGCAAGGGCATCGGGACAAAGATCGGCATTGATGCGACGTTTGACAAGGGCCGGCGGCCCTATGGCCAGCGGGTGAGCTATCCGATGGTGGAGCTGGCTAAGTATTTGGAATCAGCAAAGCAAGTGAAGTCGTAAGTGCGCACGACCTCGATCAACCTAGCCATCTCAACGCTGCGCTGCGCTCGGCATGACAACGTGTCGCCTTTCGCCCCAAATGAGGACGCACGCATGGTATGTGCTCGCCGGTGAGGCGCAGCCGCTCGCGGGCTGCTAACCAGTTGGTTGATCTAGGGAGTGAGCAACGGCACTGCCGCCGCCTACTCAGGGTTCTGCCCCCTGCCATGGATGCATCCTAGTCTCACACACGCCTGTCGCTAGAATATCTCATTAGTGTGTCGCTGCGAGGGATCAGCGAAGTCGTGGACAGGCTGCCGGCGTTTCAAGCGCTGGTTGAGGCGCTTCGCGCGGGCAGCACTTGCGCACCACTGGGGCTGCCACGCGCTGCGCGCCTGCCGGTCCTGGCCGCGCTCTGGCGGGCCTTGCAGCGGCCCATCTTATATGTCACCTCGTCCGTAGAAGCCTCGCGCGTGGCCACCGACGCGCTTGCCAGGCTAGCCGGCGCTGCGCCGTTGCGATTTGTCGAGCCGAACACCGCCTTCTACGACTCCGTCGCGCCCGTGCGTGCCGTGATCGCCCAACGCTCAGCGGTCCTGGCCGCGCTGCACGTCGGAAACAAGGGTGCTCCGCCGTTGATCGTCGCTAGCCCGCGCGCGCTGATGCAACCGACGCTCTCCCCAGCGAACTTCAAAGCGCGCACCCAGATCATCAAGCGCGACGCCTACCTACGGCTAGATGCGCTTCTGGAGCATTGGCTGGCGATCGGCTATGAAACCGAATCGGTGGTCGAGCGTGTGGGGACCTTCAGCCGACGTGGGGGGATCATAGACGTATGGTCGCCGGCCCATCCGCTGCCGATCCGGATCGAGCTATTCGGCAACCTCGCCGAGAGCATCCGCTTCTTCGATCCTGCCACGCAGCGCAGCAGCGAGGCCGCTGAGCAAGTCGCCATCACGCCGCTGGACCTGCCGCCTCCCGGCGAGCAATCACACTCGCTGATTGACCACATGAGCACAGGCGCGCTGCTGATCCTGGACGACGAAGACGAACTGCGCGCGGCGTGGAGAGAACTGGAGTCCAAAGCCGAACGCGAGCGCGAGGCGTGGCTCGCCACCGCTCAACCGGCCGCCGCGCCCGCCTATCTCACGTGGGAGGACTTCGCGGCAGCGCGCAGCCGGATCTCCGGCCTCGTGCTCGGCCATGGCGAGGAAGGGGGCCTGAGCGAACATCCGCTCGCCAGGCACTTCGCCCAGCCACCACACTTCGCCGGCCAGCTCACCCCGCTCATGGAGTATCTGCGCAGCCAAACCGCAGATGGCCGGACGGCTGTCGTCGTCGTCTCGCGTCAGGCAGCGCGGTTGGCCGAGCTATGGCGCGAGCGCTACACCGCGCTGGCCGCGCACACCGCGCTCGACGCGCCCCCAGAACACGGCCTGAGCTTCGTCGTCGGCATCCTGCCCCAGGGCTTCCTCGTTCAGCAGGCGACGGCCCGGGGCGAAGGGCAGCTCGCACCTTCTTTTGTCCTGCTCACCGATGCGGAGATCTACGGTTACGTTCGCCCGGAGTGGTTCGCCCGCGCGCCGGCGCGCAAGGCCGCGCCGGAGAAGGCCTTCGCCGACTGGCAGCCCGGCGACGCCGTGGTGCACGAGGATTACGGCATCGGCATTTACCGTGGCCTGGTTCGGCTGACCGTCAACACCGGCACGCCGACGCAGCCGGTCGAAGGCGAGCGCGAATACCTGCTGCTGGAATACGCCGATGGCGACCGGCTCTACGTGCCGCTGCACCAGCTTGACCGCGTGACGCGCTACGTCGGCAGCGATGACGCACAGCCCAAGCTGGATAAGCTGGGCAGCAGCGATTGGGAGCGCGCCAAGCAGAAAGCCCGCCGCGCCGCTGCCGAATTCGCCCGTGATCTGCTCCATCTCTATGCCGAGCGCGAGCTGGCCACGCGCCCGCCTTTTGGCAAGGATACCCCCTGGCAGATCGAGATGGAGTCCGCCTTCCCCTTCATTGAGACGGAAGACCAGCTCCGCGCGATTCAGGAAGTGAAGGCGGACATGGAGCAGCCGCGCCCTATGGATCGCCTGGTGGTGGGCGATGTTGGCTTTGGCAAGACCGAGGTAGCGCTGCGCGCGGCGTTTAAGGCCGTGCAGAGCGGCAAGCAGGTGGCCGTGCTGGTGCCGACGACCGTGCTGGCCCAGCAGCACTGGCAGACCTTCACCCAGCGCCTAGCTCCCTATCCCGTCCGCATCGAGTCGCTCTCCCGCTTTCGCACGCCGGCGGAGAAGCGCGCTGTATTGGCCGGGCTGGAGGACGGCACGGTTGACATCGTCATCGGCACCCACGCCCTGCTCAGCGAAGGAGTGCGCTTCAAGGACCTCGGCCTGCTCATCATTGACGAAGAGCATCGCTTTGGCGTGGCCGCTAAAGAGAAGCTTAAGAAGCTGCGCAAGAGCATTGATGTGCTCACGCTCACAGCGACCCCCATTCCGCGCACGCTGTACATGGGCCTCAGCGGCGTGCGCGCGATCAGCCGGATCGAGACGCCGCCGGCGGAGCGCCTGCCGGTGATCAGCTTCATCGGCCCCTGGGACGATGCGTTGGTCCAACAGGCCATTCGCCGCGAGCTTGACCGCGATGGCCAGGTCTTCTTCGTCCATAACCGCGTGCAGACCATTCTGATGGTCGAGCAAAAGCTGCGCCGCCTGGTGCCCGAGGCGCGGATCGCCATCGCCCATGGCCAGATGAGCGAGCGTGAGCTGGCGCGCGTCATGACGCGCTTCGCGGAAAGCGCCCTGGCGCCGGCTGACGAACGGATCGACGTTTTGCTCTGCACCAACATCATCGAAAGTGGTCTGGATATCCCCAACGCCAACACGTTGATAGTGGACCAAGCTGATCACTTCGGGCTGGCGGAGCTGTATCAGTTGCGCGGACGAGTTGGCCGTTCGACGGTGCAGGCGTATGCGTATTTCTTTTACGACCGGCAAAGCAAGCTCACGGCGGAAGCGCGCGAGCGGCTGGAGGCGCTGCGCGAGTCGGCTGGCATCGGCGCCGGCTATGCAATTGCCCTGCGCGACCTGGAGATGCGCGGCGCAGGCGAGCTGCTCGGCCCAAAGCAAAGCGGCCAGGTCGCCAGCATCGGCTTTGATCTTTACACGCGCCTATTGGCCCACGAAGTGCAGCGGCTGCGCGCGATGCGCGACGGGGTCGCGCCCCCGCCGGCAGAACCACAAGCGGTGACGATTGACCTGCCGCTGACGGTGGGCCTGCCAGAGGGCTACGTCGGCGACCCCGCCCTGCGCGTGCAGCTGTACCGCCGTGCGGCCAGCCTGGAGAGCGAGGCGCAAATCCGCGCCTTTGAGGAAGAACTCGAGGATCGCTTCGGCAAGCTGCCGCCAGCGGCGCGCAACCTCACCTATCAGCTTCGCCTGAAGTTGCTCGCCAACGCGCTCGGCGCGCGCAGCATCACCACGGAGGGCAATCGGGTGACCATCCGCGCGGACGCGATCAGGCGCATGAACCCACAGCAGGTGCGCCTGGCGATCGGCAGCGATGCGCTCGTGGGGCGCACCCAGGTCTCCTTTCTGCGCAGCGGGACGCCGGAGCAGTGGAAGGGGCGCCTGATGGCCGTCCTCCAACGCTTGGCTGCGCTCAAGGCGTCGCTCCCGCCGGAGACAACCGACGAGCCGCCGAGGGCTGCTGCGACGACCCGCCCGCCGGTGGTCGAAGGGCTGCCGCCGATCGCGCGGGATCAGGATTGGTGAGCATGGCGGGGCGCTCGTTGGGCCGCGCCGCCGCGGTTGTGGCCGGCTTCTATGTGCTCAGCAACATCACGGGCTTCATCGCGCGGCTGCTGATCAACGCGCGCTTCGGCGCCGGCGCGGCTCAGGATGCCTTTCGGGCCGCGTTCGTCATCCCCGACCTGCTCTTCAATGTGCTGGCCGGCGGCGCGCTGGCCTCTGCGTTCATCCCTGTCTACGTCGCGCGCTTGAGCAAAGGGGAAGCAGCAGTCGCCTGGCGCTTGGCGCGCAGCGTTGGGTTCATCGTGTGCGCGCTCCTGGCTTGCCTGGCTTTCCTCGCCGCCTGGTTTGCCCAACCGCTGATCCAAAACGTGGTCGCCCGCCAGTTCGACGCCGACCAGGTGGCCCTCACGGCCTCGCTGATGCGGGTGATGCTGATCGCCACGGTCGTGTTTGGCGCGAGCGGGCTGTTCATGGGGCTATTACAAGCAAACGGTCACTTCCTCGCGCCGGCGGTCGCCCCAAGCCTATACCAACTCGGCATGATCATCGGCGCGACCGCGCTGAGCGCCTACGGCATTCACGGACTGGCGCTTGGCGTGGTGTGCGGCGCGCTGATGCACTTGGGGATACAACTCCCCGACCTGTGGCGGATCGCCCGCGCCAGCGAGCAGGCGAGCAACGATGCGCCCGCCGGGATTGGCGCAGACCTGCGCCAAGTCTTCACCCTGATGCCGCCGCGCGTCCTAGGGTTGGGCGCGGTGCAACTGAACAACCTGGTGAATACTGCGCTTGCTTCCGGCTTTCGGGGGGGTGTCTCGGCGTTCAACAACGCATTCGCCATCCTGGTGCTGCCCATCGCAGCGATCGGGCAAGCGATCGGGACGGTGATCTTCCCGGCGATCAGCGCGCACGCCGCGCGCGGTGAGCAGGAGCAGTTTGCCCGTGCCTTTGTCCGCGCGATGAACGGCGTGATAGCGCTCAGCCTGCCGGCAGCGGCAGGGCTGATCGTGCTCGGTGAGCCGCTGATCCGCTTGCTCTTCGAGCGCGGCGCCTTTGACGCGCAGGCGACGGGCTGGGTAGCGTTTGCGTTGGGCTGGCTGGCGCTCGGCCTGCCGGCGCATGCCGCGCTGGAGCTGGTGACACGGGCCTTCTACGCGCTCAAGGACAGCCTGCGTCCGGCGCTGGCGGCCGCCCTGAGCGTCGGGCTGAACATCGCTATGAGCATCGCCTTCTACCGCGCCTTCGAGGCGCTGGGCTGGTTGCCCTTCGGCGGTTTGGGCCTGGCCAATGCCTTGGCCACCACCATAGAGACCGGCGTCTTATACGCCGTTCTGACAAAGCGGGCGCCGCAGATCGCCATACGGCCGGTGATCACGGCGCTGCGCACGGCGGGGTTGGCCACGCTGGCGATGGCGCTGGTGCTGCGCGGCTGGTTGATCCTGGCCGGCGATGGCGCCGCAGCCACGCTGGCCGCGGTTGTCCTGGGCGTAGGCGCTTACTTCGGCGCAGCGCTCCTGTTGCGCAGCGAAGAAGCCCTCCTGGCGCTCGGCGCGCTTCGGCGATCCATTGCCGCGCAGGCGCAGCGGCTGATCTAGGCCAGCGCCTGCGCCAGGTCGGCGATCAGGTCATCCGCGTGCTCGATGCCGACCGAGAGGCGAATCAACGCCGGGTCAACGGCCAGCGGGGAGTTGGCGACGCTGGTGTGCGTCATGGCCGCCGGCACTTCTATCAGCGACTCGACGCCGCCCAACGACTCGGCCAACGCGAAAAGGCGCGTGGCCTCGGCGACGCGGCGCGCCTCCGCTGGCCCACCCTTGACGACGAAGGAGATCATGCCGCCGAAGCCGGACATCTGCTTAGCAGCGATGGCGTGGCCGGGGTGCGATGGGAGGCCCGGATACAGCACCTGCGCGACGCGCGGGTGCGCTGTCAGCCAGGCGGCGATGCGCATGGCGTTCGCGCTGTGACGCTCCATGCGCAGCGGCAGGGTCTTGATGCCGCGCAGGACCAGGAAGCAATCGAGCGGCCCCGGCACGGCGCCGACGGCGTTCTGAAGGAACTTTAAGCGGTCGTGCAGCGCATCGTCGTTCAGCACCACCAGCCCGCTCACCACGTCGCTGTGGCCGCCCAGATACTTCGTCGCGCTATGCACGACGATGTCCGCGCCGAGCGCGAGCGGGCGCTGTAGATAAGGTGAGGCAAACGTGTTGTCCACCACCAGCAGCGGGCGCGCAGGCGCCTGCGCCAGCACGCCGGCGATGCCGGCGATGTCCGCTATCTTGAGCAGCGGGTTGGTGGGCGTCTCCACCCAGACCATGCGCGTGGTTGACCGCAAGGCAGCGCGCACGGCGTCTAGGTCGCCCATCTCAACGAACGAGAAGGCGATGCCGTAGTCTCGATAGACGCGCTCGAAGATGCGGTAGGTGCCGCCGTATACGTCGTTGCTGGCCAACACGTGGTCGCCGGGCCTGAGCAGGCGTAGGACGCAGTCAATCGCTGCCATGCCAGAGGCGAAAGCCAGGCCGTGCTTTCCGCCCTCAAGCGCAGCGATGCACGCTTGCAGCGCAGTGCGGGTGGGGTTGGCTGTGCGCGCGTAGTCGTATTCGGTTTCCCCGATCTTCTTCTGGACGTATGTCGAGGTTTGATAAATCGGGACCATCACCGCGCCATAGGCGGGGTCGGGAGCTTGGCCGGCGTGAATCGCAAGGGTCTCAAAGTGCATGATGACGCATTGTAGGCGCTCACTTGCTCAGCAGGGGGCGTTCACTAATAGGAGCAATTGCGGCAAGCTGCCAACCAGCAAAGACTATCTCGTCGCTACCAAAGGTTTAGCTGCCGAACACATCGATCCCCGTTGCGATGGGCGGGGAGTGAACCAATCAGAAGAGGTTTAATTTAGAGACATGTCTAGAAGACTAGCCAACCATCCAGGTGTGCAATGCCAGTTCTGCGGCAGCTAGAGAAGCAAGGCACTCGCAGCGGCTCGCACATGCAAGCGATGCGGACAGAAGACCACGCCCGAACCAAAACCTAGAGGACAAGATGCGCCAAAAGGCAGTGCAGATGCCTGTTGAGGGACTCAGCCAACGCCGCGTTGCGCGCATGTTACAGTGAGTCAGTTCGCCGCTGGCGAGACAAGTATGTCGCCTCGTGAGCCGCCCATGCCTGCCACCTCGGAGGTAACCGAGTTGGACGAGTTATAGGCATTTGCGGGGTCAAAAAACAGATATTTCTTGATTACAGCAGTTGACCGCGAAACAGGATGGGTTGGGCTCTAGTGACCGAGCACCATTCAAAAGCTGGTTGACCGATACGTTCCAGTTCTGCTCAGACGGATATCCCGTCAGGTGAACTATCGTCGCAGTCGTCATCTCGTGGCCCATGGCAAGTCGCAGACTTACTCGGTTGAGGCGAGGAGTTACGTCCTTTTGTATCGCAGCTTGACGCGAGGATTTGCCAAGAGCGCTGCGAGCTTCCATTGCCCTCTTCGTGCACTGCTGGCATGCTCGACAGTTGTTTAGACAGCGCTGTCCCAGAGGAGCCTCTCTGAGTTTATATCACTCCGAATTTGAGCACTCTCCCATGCGTATACTTCGCCAGCATAGCAGAGAGGTTTGACCATGGGACTACTCACTGGCAAGACCGCGCTGATCTTCGGCGTGGCCAACGACCACAGCATCGCTTGGGGGATCGCCAAGGCGTTTCACCGCGAGGGGGCAATTCTGGGCTTTAGTTACGCCACCGAGAAGTTGGAGCGCCGCGTGCGCCCGCTGGCCGAGTCGCTCGGCGCTGACTGGGTTGAGCCATGCGATGTGGCCAAGGATGAGGACATCACTGCAGTGATGGAGAAAGCCGCCAGCCGCTTCGGACAGATAGATATCCTGGTGCATTCGATCGCCTTCGCCAACCGCGAGGACCTGAGCGGCCCGTACTACACGGTCAGCCGGCAGGGCTTCCTGACCGCGATGGACATCAGCGTATATTCGTTCACCGCGCTGGCGCGCGCTGCGTTGCCGCTGATGCGACCGGGCGGGGCGATGCTCACCCTCACCTATATCGGTTCGCAGCGCGCCGTGCCACACTACAACGTGATGGGGGTGGCGAAGGCCGCGCTGGAGGCCAGCGTGCGCTACCTGGCCGCCGATTTCGGCGCAGATGAGCGCCGCATCCGCGTGAACGCTATCTCCGCCGGACCGATCCGCACGCTCGCAGTGGCCGGCATCGCCGGCTCGCGCGCGCTGATCAACGCCTTCGGCAAGGTCAGCCTGCTTCACCGCAACATCACGATTGATGACGTGGGCAATGCCGCGGCCTATCTGTGCTCTGACCTGGCCGCCGGCGTCACCGGCGAGGTGCATTACGTGGATGCCGGCTTCAACGTCGCCTTCCCGCTCAACGAGGAAGGCGAGGATGCGTGAACGGCGTGTTGCCCCACCCCCGCTGTGAACGCTCCCGCGCCCCGCAAAAGCAACGACATCTGATAGACTCACACATCACATCTTTGTTTCAACGGAGCATGCGCGATGACGGTGATTCGATTGGGCATCATCGGCGCGGGCGCCATGGCCCGCCATCATATCCAGCAGATCCTCAAGCAAACCGACACTACGCAGATCACGGCTATCTGCGAGCCGAACAAGGAGAATTACCACAAGGCCGCTGAGCTTTTTGAGCGCGCCGGCCACCCTGTCCCTCCTTGCGAGCCAGACTTTGATAAGTTCTTGAAGAAGTATGCCAAGCACATAGACGCGGGCTTCATCATCACGCCTCACAACCAACACTTTCCGCAGGCCAAAGCGCTGTTGGAGGCCGGCAAGGATGTGTTAGTGGAGAAGCCGATGGTGATGAACGCAAAGGAGGCCAAGCGCCTGATCAAAGTCCGCGACAAAAGCGGGCGCGTCCTTGCCGTGGCCTTCAACGGCAGCATGTCGCCCACCGTGCGCAAGGCGGCCGAGATGCTGCGCTCCGGTGAGATGGGCGCTGTCCTCACCGTCAGCGCCAATGTCTGGCAGGAGTGGGAACAGTTCACGCGCGGCCAGTGGCGCCAAGACCCCAAGATCTCCGGCGGCGGTTTCATGTTCGACACCGGTGCGCACTTGCTGAACACAGTGGCAGATGTGCTGGGCGAACCGTTTACCGAGGTGGCCGCCTTCATTGACAAGCGCCAGACCAAAGTGGACATCCTCACGGTAGCGATCGCCCGCACTGCCTCCGGCGCGTTGATCACCATCCACGGCTGCGGTGCCGCGCCGGTGACCGACTCTGATGTAAAAGTCTTTTGCGAGAACGGCGTGATCCAGTTGGGGGTGTGGGGGGATTACCTCAAGGTTCAGATGCGCGGCGAGCCACATCTAAAGCCAGTGAACCTGCCGCCTAGCTTGGGGGTCTGGGAGACCTTCGTGCGCGTGCTGCGCGGTGAAATCGAGAACCCCAGCCCGGCAGAGAACGGCCTGCGCATGATCCAGCTCTGGGATGCGATCAAGAAGAGCGCCAAGCGCGGCGGTGAGCCTGTAGAGATTTAACCGGCGCTCGCCATGCGTTCGCCGGCAGGGCGCAACCTCGCCCTGCCTCGTGCGGGCTTGTCCCGATTCACGAACGCATTCAGTGATTCGTTCGCTCTTGTACAATCCATCGCGGTTTCACGGCGTCCGCCCAAGGCGAACGCCAAACTCACGACAAAAGAGCAAGCGCAATGAACTTCCACATCACCCCTTCCGGCAAGAAGCTGGTCACTGTCATCCCCGGCGATGGGATCGGCCCTGAATGCGTCGAATCCGCTATGCGCATTATCGAAGCGACCGGCGCGCCGATTGACTGGGAAGTGCGCCACGCCGGCGCGAGCGTCTTCAAGCAGGGCATCGCCTCCGGCGTGCCCCAGGACACTATCGAATCCATCGCAAAGACGCGCGTGGTGCTCAAAGGCCCGCTGGAGACGCCTGTGGGCTACGGCGAGAAGAGCGCCAACGTCACCCTGCGCAAGCTGTTCGAGACCTACGGCAACATCCGCCCGGTGCGCGAGCTGCCTGGCGTCAAGACGCGCTACAGCGGCAGCGGCGTGGACCTGGTCGTGGTGCGCGAGAACGTCGAAGACCTCTACGCCGGCATCGAGCACATGCAGACCCCTGGCGTGGCCCAGTGCCTCAAGCTGATCTCGGCCAAGGGCTGCGAGAAAATCGTGCGCCTGGCCTTTGAGTTGGCGCGCGCCGAGGGCCGGCGGAGCGTGGCCTGCGCCACCAAGTCCAACATCATGAAGCTCACCGAGGGCATGCTCAAGCGCACCTTCGAGGCGATCGCCCCAGAATACCCAGACATCCAAGCCTGGCACATCATCATTGACAACTGCGCCCACCAACTGGTCAAGAACCCCGCCCAGTTTGACGTGATCGTCACGACCAACATGAACGGCGACATCATCAGCGACCTGACCTCGGCGCTGATCGGCGGGCTAGGCTTCGCACCCTCGGCCAACATCGGCAACGAGGTGGCCATCTTCGAGGCCGTGCACGGCTCCGCGCCCAAATATGCCGGCAAGAACGTGATCAACCCCACGGCGGTGATCCTCTCGGCGGTGATGATGCTACGCCACCTGGGCGAGTTCGAGGCCGCCGCGGCGATCGAGCATGCCGTCCTGGTCACGCTGGAATCCGGCGTGCTGACGCGCGACGTGGTCGGCGACGCCAACGCCGCCTCGACCACCGCCTACACCGACGCGATCATCGCCAACCTGGGCAAGAGGTCGGCCAACTGGACGGTGCGCGATTACAAGCCCATCCGCCTGCCGCAGGTCTCTGACCACCCCGTCGCCGTCGTGCCCAAGTCGCGTCGCGTCGTAGGCGTGGACGTGTTCGTGGAATGGCCGGGCGATCCAGCGTCGCTGGGCCGCAGCCTGGAGGCGATCGCCGAGGGCACGCCCCTGCGCCTGAAGATGATCTCTAACCGCGGCACGAAGGTCTATCCTTCGGTGGGCGCGATCACCGATTGCGTAGATCACTGGCGCTGTCGGTTTGTGCTGCGCGACGAGCACAACGGCGCCGACCTGAACGACGCCGACCTGCTCGCCCTGCTCCAGCGCGTGGCAGCGCAGCACCGCTGGATGCACGTGGAGAAGCTGCCGGAGTTCGACGGCCAGCCCGGCTATACCAAAGCGCAGGGCGAGGATTAGGCCGGCGGATTCACTCTTCGTCCAACAGCAGGCCACTCTCTGCGAGGATCGCTTGCACTGCCGCGAGGTCGCGCTGGCGCAACAAGACGCGATCCGGCCCGCAGCGCGCCACCACCAGCCGGCGCAGGCGCGGCAGGCGCAGGATCGTCTCCATAACAGCCGCGTCGGTCGCCCGCAGCGCCACGCACGGCGCAGCGCGCACCTCAGTCCCGCGCTCTTCCCAGCGCAACAGCGCGCGCCGGAGCGGATCCGGCAGCGCCTGCTGGCTGTGCTGTTCCAGGAACGCGATCACGCGCGCCACGCGGATGCCCTGTCGGCGGGCGCGTGCCAGCGCGCGCGGCGCGAGCCGGTAGGTGTAGCCCTCGGCGCGCGTCTCTTGCCAATCCGCCACGCGCGCCAGTTGAAAGCGCTCGTAGCGCAGCGCATGCGCGATGTGCACTTGTCCGTCGGCGGTCACGCGAAAGGCTGGTTTGTTCTCTCCACTTGTTGCCTTCGGCGAGGCAGTCAGCCAGCGCATCGGGCCTTCAACCAAGTAGCGGATCAGCGCCCCTTCTACGCGCGCCCAGTGTTCAAAGCCTTGAAGGAACTCGCCAGTCTGCGCATCGCGCACATACCAGGTGTCATAACGCCCATCGGGCCGCGCGAAGTCGGGCGCGCGCGCCTGCACATAGCGCACGAACGACTCGGTCGCGCCGTTCTTGTGCTCGGCCTGCCAGTCCTGCCAGAGCGCGGCGATCGCCCGACGCGCGCGGGGCGCGTCGTATGACCAGGCGTGCGTCATCTCCAGCTTGAGCGTTGGCATATGGGCCAGGTCGTTCCATGTCGCGTCGCTTAGCCAGGCGTCCATCAGCGCAGCGAGCTGGGCTTCGGCATCGCTCCGCAGCCAGGCCAGCACCGGTCCAGGCGCCAGGCGCAAGCGGCCTTCCTCGGCGCGCATCCAGCCCATAGATGTCGCTAAATGGAGTAGCCAGGCGAAGCGACCGGAAGGCGCAGGCGTCGTCGCGCCCTCCGAATCGCGCAGCATCGGGGCGAGCGCCCGACGGGCCTTGAGCGGCCATCCCCCGTCGGCGGTGAGCTGCACCTCGTGATTGTGCACGAAGCACAGCAGGGTGGTCAGGTCATCGAGCAGCGGAGCGTCTTGCGCGCCGGTCGCGGGCGCCGGCGGCGACGCGCGCAGGTCAAACGCGCCCTCTTGCGAAGCTGGACCGAGCGCCTCGTAAAGATCGCTGGGCACGAAGAAGATCTCCACCGGCGCACCTGGGGCGCGGTCGAAGGCGCGGAAGATGAAGCCGCGATACCACAGCACTTCGGCCGGACTGGCCGGCGCAAGCCAGGGGCGCTCGCGCTCCAGGCGGCCCGGCCCCATCGGGCGGATTTGCCCGAAGCGGCGCTCGAAGGTCGCCGCCGGCATGCGCCCGCGCGCGGCGATCAGCGCATCCAGCGCAGCGCGCGCCTCGGCGGGCAGCGCCTGATAGGCTGCCTGCGCGCGCTCAGGCTGCGCCATGAAGGCCGCCAGTGACTCGGCCACTTGGCCGGCGGAGGTCGCCTCGATCGGCGCTTCCCACAGGTCGGCCATCGCCATCAGGCGCGGCAGCGGTTCATCGGCCAGACACGCGCGCAGCGTCCTCACCAGTTCAGATACAGGGTCAAAGCTTCAGCGCGCTCATCGTGCTACGCACCAGGGCCGCACTCTTGTTGAGCATCTCCTGCTCCTCCGGCAGGAGCTTGATCTCGATGATTTGCTCGATGCCGCTGCGGCCCAGCTTCACCGGCACACCGAAGAACATCTCACGCAGGCCATATTCGCCCTCTAAGTAGGCGGAGCACGGCAGGATCATCTTGCGGTCTTTCAGGATCGCTTCGGCCATCTCAGCGACCGCAGCGCTGGGCGCATAGTAGGCGCTGCCGGTCTTCAGCAGGTTGACGATCTCCGCGCCGCCCTGGCGCGTGCGCTGCACGATGGCCGCGATCCGATCGGGTGGCAGCAGCTCGGTGATCGGGATGCCGGCGACGGTGGAGTAGCGCACCAACGGCACCATCTCATCGCCGTGCCCGCCGAGCACGAAGGCATGGGTGTTGCGCACGCTCACGCCCAATTCCTGGGCGATGAACGTGCGCATGCGCGCGCTGTCGAGCACGCCGGCCTGGCCGACCACGCGCTGCTTGGTGAAGCCGTAGTGCTTGCTGAGGATGGTATAGGCCAGGTAGGCCATGGTGTCCAAGGGGTTGGTGACGACGATGACGATCGCGTTCGGCGAGGTTGCGCCGACGTTGTGGGCCACCTCGGTGATGATCTTCTGGTTGATGCCCACCAAGTCCTCGCGCGACATGCCGGGCTTGCGCGCTGCGCCGGCGGTCACTACCACGATGTCGCTATCTTTGGTGTCGGCGTAATCTGTAGTGCCGGTGATGCGCGTGTCGTAACCCAGCACCGGCCCGGCTTCCTCCAGATCAAGGGCCTTGCCCTTGGGCATGGTTTCGGTGGCGGGGATGTCCAATAACACGATGTCGCCCAGCTCGCGCTCGGCCAGCCAGTGCGCCGTCGTCGCGCCGACGAAGCCGGCGCCCACGATGGTGATCTTGTTGCGCGTCATGATGAGACCTCGTCTTGTGAGAAGTCGGTTGGAATCATACCCTTGCCTTACGCAGCCTGTTCGCAGGGGAGTGCTCAACTTTGGGGTGATTTGGCTCACCGAGATGAGAGGCGCAGAGAGCGCAGAGGATATGTAAAAATCTCTGCGTCCTCTGCGTCTCTGCGGTGCGTGTTTCTTGTATCACCTTCAAGTGGCGCACTCCCTTCGCAGGGATGCATTCATGGATAGGGGCAAAACGCTGGGTGGGCGACGGCACTGCCGTCGCCCACCCTGAAGTTCTGCCCCTACCTGTGAATACATCTCTTGCCCGTGAGTCCTTGCTAAAATCTTTGCTGGCGAGAGCATTCTAAAAGGATTTATACGGGGATATTCACTGGGCCTGCTTGGGATAGATGAGGGTGCTCAACTACACGGAAGCAACGGCCACGCATACAATTCGCGCAAGGTTTATCTTGGCCAAGCGCTCACCACACAGCGATAGAGTTGCTTGCAACTAGCCTCACGATGCAAGAACCCATTACAGAGTCGCTGAATCGCGGGACAGTGCGCGATGCGCTCCGCGCATGGCATCACGCCTCAGCCTTGTTGGACCATCCACTCCAAAATACCGCGCTGGTCCAGCGGGAACGACAACGGGCAGGACAAAGCGCAGACGAAGCGCTGCGG
>Ga0308310_1000473_pt1 | contig 17484 bp, 10 predicted proteins | sample HotsprSampleMS65_FD_203672 | JGI IMG/M metagenome (GOLD analysis project Ga0308310, IMG submission 203672) | Hot spring phototrophic mat microbial communities from Mushroom Spring, Yellowstone National Park, Wyoming, United States - 20090730_MS65 ...
TGGCAGTCGGGAAAGAATTGGATGAGAACCTCCTACCCACTCTCCCAATAAAGTTCACCGGCTGATGGTGATTCGGTTGGCTAACCCATCACGGGTACCTATTTCTTTTTCTCGACGTGCCAGGTGCGTCGCCGGCATCGGGGGCAGAATTTCCGCAGCCGGAGTTTCTCTCCGCCGGGCTTCCGGCGAAGAGCATAGTTGTAATCACCTGTTTCTTCACAAACAAGGAATACCGCTTCGGCTTTTTTCTTCTTACCCTTTCCTTTCTTCGCCATAGATTACCCACCTATAAGACTTTGATATCTTTTGTTCTTGCAAATTCCCCGCGTCCGCTCCGATGTTCTCCTCGGATTTAGAATCCCCGTTTCCTCCAGGGATTCCCCTGCCGGGATTATGGCTGTTAACTTCCAACTACGGTATGTTCGGCAACTAAGCTCTATTTAAAGGTATGTTCGGCAACTAAGCTCTATTTATCGGTCGTCACCATCTTAGACCCGATTATAGCGAATCTTTTTGGTCCGGAAAGCCCACCCCTGGGAAAGCCGCCCGGCGGCCCCGCTGTCCGATCAAACCCACCCCCATTAGGCCGCTTGAGCGGGTTTTCCCATCCCATCCCTCTATCTGGAGAGGTATTAACCGTTGTGACTGCCACTCCTCCCTACTGGCTATCCCGCAAGTACAATCACATTGCCAACGTTAGTCGATTTTAACCCTTACTTAAACCCAACTTTGTATCTAACTGTAAGGATCTTTCAGGGCTACCACAAAGGACATGAATTTTGGCCTGATTAGGGGCGGGAATTTTTTGCGGAGGGCGGCAACTTTCCCGAACCTCATGTCCGCTATTAAAATGCCGTGGAAGGGAATTATTCCCTGGCTGAATTTCCCGTGGGAGACCTTCAGTGGAGGGAACCAATCGGGGTAGCGTCTGAGGATTGTTTATTTCCTGACGCAAGTTTCTGACACTCGCTCAGGCCATTATTTTCTGGCCGTCTCGAGCACTTTCCGTTTTAGCCTTTCCCTGGGCGGACTGGTTAAGACTTTCCATGGGCGGAGGGGCCAAGGTTAACCAAAAGCCTTCGGTTAACCAAGAGTCTTCCGGAATAAGGAGCAGCTCAGGAAAAGTGTGGTGCAATGGAAAGATCCCACCTAAGGCAGCCCATAGAACGCCGCCATACTTTTTATCAAGGCCGTGTTCAAGGAGTGGGTTTTCGCTATACGGCCCGGCATATCGCTCGGCGGTATCAAGTTTCAGGTTATGTCCGGAACTTGCCTGACGGACGTGTAGAGCTGGTGGCCGAGGGCGCGCCTGAGGAATTAGACCGTTTTTTTGCCGAAATTCGGAACGAAATGGCTGGTTTTATCCGCCATGAAGACGTTACGCGGTTACCGGCTACCGGGAATTTCACCGGATTTGAAATTCGATACTGAAGTCGTGATACCGAAGCAAGCTTTGTTAGCCGGGTCCATTCCGCGACTTGGGGGAAGGGTTTCAAAAAGAAACTGAGTACTCTAACCGCCATTCTCTGAAGACGGCTAAGTTTTTCCCGGTCAGATTTTAGTAAACCCTTCCGGGACAAGGCTTCGGACCAAATAGAGCTTTTTTAAGAGCCTTGGGTCAGCCGGAAACGTAGAACCTCCAAAGCCACAATCTTGGCAGGGGGAGAAAATCGTGGGCCTCAAAAACTAAATAGTAGAGTTCCGCCCAGGGAACTTGACCGATGCATGGCCCTGGGCAAGACCAAATGGCCCATGATAAACAGCTCGCGATAAAAAGGGGGCGAATATACAGGCCTTTCTCAGGTGAACGGAGCTGGGCCAGTACTGGGGGGCTTAATAGTGGCCTGCTTTCGCTTTCGCTTGCTAGGGGAGGGTTGAAGGAGCCTTGAAGGTCATCAGCTTCTTGTGCCTAAGGAGAAGGGGAAGAACATTGGCTAAAGATAGGACATAGGGAGGACCCCCTAGTCAGCCGGAATTCTGAGCTAACTTCACAAGTTTTATCACAATGCCTGCCCTTCGATTTAGCGAAAATTGGCGGCAATCCGGGTTATGAGGAGCCCACAAGCCGAATGACTCGCCTAAAATCGCGAGTGCCGTCGGGCACACAGGTGAAGTCCGCAGGTGTTGCAAAGAAGTGAGTAAACCGCACTATCCCAGAAGATTTCGCGAGGTGCAAATTATGGACCTCCCAGTATTCGCAGCTTTGATGACCTGGGTACGGCCGTTATGGGTGGTGGCTGTAGGAACTGTCGGTGTGGCATTTATATTCTGGGTCCTCTGCTGGATCTTAGAAGCCTTGGCACCCCGGGTTTATGCCATCGCCCGAACTGCGGCGAAGGAATCCCTCTCTCAGCCCCTAGCTTACGTACTTATTGCCCTGGGGATCACCGCGATCGTGCTTTTCCCGTTTATCCCCTACAACACTTTTGGCGAAGATATCAAGATGCTGAAGGCCGAGGGGCTGACCCTCATCAAAGTGTTGGCGGTAATCCTTGCAGTGTGGACGGCCAGCGTGTCGATCTCCGAGGAAGTGGAAGGGCGTACAGCTCTTACATTGCTATCGAAGCCGATTTCTCGGTGGAAACTCGTGGTAGGCAAATTTCTGGGCGTGATGGGCCCCGTAGTGCTTTTGTTCCTTATTTTGAGCCCTTTGTTTTTGGGGAGCGTTTCCTACAAAGTAGTTTATGACGCCCGAGAAAGTGTCCTGCCGGAACCACGGTCGGCCGACTGCCTTAATGAGATGGTCCAAACTGTCCCCGGATTAGTATTGGTTTTCCTAGAAGCGATCATTCTTGCCTCCATTGCGGTGGCAATTTCCACCCGCCTGCCCATGCTTCCAAATTTGATCATTTGTTTTACCATCTATGTGGTCGGTCACTTAACCCCTCTAATTCTCAACTCTGCGGTAGGCCGATTTCCCATCGTGGGTTTTGTGGGCAACTTGATCGCGGCAGTATTTCCTGTGCTCGGTCATCTCAGCGTGGAAACGGCCATTTCTACCGGTCGAGCGGTGCCGCCCGCTTATTTAGCCACGGCCGGCCTGTATACCGTGCTGTACTGTCTCCTGGCGATGGCAGTCGCTTTGCTCCTCTTCGAAGACCGAGACTTGGCATAAAAGGCCCGGCAAAGATCGGGAAGGAAAATCTTCTTCAACCCGAGTTGTCTCACGAAGCCGAAAAGACGTGTATGTTGAAGACGTATGTCTTGCCGGGCAGTTTACTGTAAAGATTTTCGGCCAAAATGAAGATCGGCGAAGTTCAAATATTGTTCCCAATCAAATTCGGTCACATCATGCTTTCCGCGGCGAATGTGATAGCCAATGGTACTCCTAACCGGTTGATCTAGAGGGGGCATCTCTGCCACCGCCAAACCGTCCGTGCCTAATAGCCGATACACTGGGTCAGCAGCTTTGCATGCCAAAAATTCACCCCGAGGATCTGCCCACAAGTCTCGCTCAGCACTTGCTACGTAGACCGGTCGCGGGGCAATGAGAGCGATCAACATGTGCTGATCCACCGGCAAATCGTCTTCCCGGTCGTTGAATTGCTTGAAGTTTTCGCAGAACCAATGGGGAAAGGCAGTATTAATCCTGCGGACGGTCTCACCAAAACGCCGGCGACTCAAGGCAGCACCTCCGCAACCGGAATTGTTCGAGATGACAATGGCGAACCGCTCATCCTGAGCTCCCGCCCACAGAGCGGTCTTCCCTAACCGGGAGTGCCCCATCACTGCCACTCTTTTGCTATCAACTTGAGGATCGGTCTCGAAATAATCCATCGCCCGACTTAACCCCCATGCCCAAGCTCCGATCGCTCCCCACTCATCCGGGGCCGGGCGGGTCTGACCTGAGCGATAAAACAGGGGATGAACTCCATTTTGAAAGCCGTCGTCATAATCCGGATCCAAATCCCCGTAATAGATGGTGGCCAAGCCATAGCCACGCGAAAGAATTTTTTCCACAGGCCACCGACTTGCGGCTTTTCCCCGCGACTCCTCCGTAGCCCGATTATCCACAATCCCATACTCCTTATTTGGCCTCATCCATGCTCGAGACAGAGTAATCCCGGGATCCGGATGAATCGTGTGATTTCCGTAGAAGTTCAGTCCCAAAAACAAGGGCACTGGTGGCTCCACTTGTTTCGGGAGGTAGATCAAAATGTGCATGGCTGGGCCGGAAGCATCCTTGGTGAAATACACCGTGACCTCCTTTCGGATGGCCATGCCCCCTAAGGCGTTGTCATCCACGCTAGTGGTTTCGAACCTCATCTCCGCAGGGCGGCCAGGAGACTTTCCGTACACATAAGTCTGAAACAGAGCCAAGATCTCTGGCCGCCGCTTTTCAAACCAAGTCTTTGCGTCCCGGACCGGGGTACCGTCGAGGCAAACCAGAGGATCCGGTAGAGTATACGGAGGTACCTTACTCTCGTCGTAATTCACTTCTTGAGCCGCTATCCCTCGATCCCCGCCATTCCCAGCAAAGAGAACGATTCCGCACCACAGCATTACAACAAGAGCTACAAGTGAACGCCGCCGCATTTTCTCCTCCCTTTCGCAAACCGTAGGGCCCATTTTCCAGCTCAACGCACCTTTTCCTCGCCCTCAATCGTTCCAGAAACTCGTTTGCTCTCCATACAACAGGTAACTCCAGCCTTGAGTGGTCCAACTTTCCGAAAACTCCTCGGATCCTCGCTTATCCTGGGAGCACTTCTGACCTTAAAAGCTATCCCGAAATTGCTAGCTCCAATGGGGCTACCCCATCTCCAACCATTGTCCCTTCGACAAAATGCCATTTCTAGGTTTCGGGAAAGCTAAAGACCACTCGAGCGTCCCAAATTCCGCCTATAAACGGGATTGGGACGGACACCTCCAGAAATCGACCGGTAATGTCAGCCTTCGAAAGAAGGTTGCCCCAATAGTACCCCTGAACCATCCGCTTGACGGGGGCTAAGTGTCGTAGGCTGAGCTGGCAGACTGCCGGGTGGAATCCTATTTCCCGAGGGCCCAGGCCTCCAGCATGCGAACCTGAGCAGCAAAGTCATGCTGGTCCACCCCGTAGGGACTTTTAAAGTAACAAGCCAAGAAGGGCATTGGGCCGACGTGGCCCCGCTCCGACGCGAGCACGCTCCACCTGGCCAGATCCAACACCAGCGGAGCGGCTAACACGGAGTCGCAGCCTTGCCAAATAAATTGCAAGACCATTTTTGTTCCAAAAAACCCCTCAAAATGAACATGATCCCAAGCGGTTTTCCAGTCGCCCAAACTCTCGATGTATTCGATCGAGACATGGGTCTGGGGACGATATCCCAAAATAGCATGCACCAAAGAATCTTTCGAGGCGATCTTGCTGGCTTTGTGCTGGGGGTGATCAAGGATTTTTCCATCCAAGTTTCCGAAAATGTTGTGTCCGACCCAACTGAGTACTCGCAAATTTCGGCAGGCAAACAGGGGAGCAAGGACACTCTTGAGCAACGTCTCACCGGTTTTCCCGTCACAACCCATCAAACAGCACCCCTGGGCAAAAGCCAACTCGAAAACTGGCGGGAGATTCGGACCCAAAGAGGGAGTGAAATTAATGTAAGAACATCCGGCCCGCAAAGCAGCGACCGCGTACAAAGTACTCGGGGGAAGGATTTCACTGTAAGAACTTTCTAACCATCCGGCGAACCTGGTCCAATCCCCGGGTACCTCTTTCGTATCCACCGGTGGCTCCGTGGAGGCCACATGGACAACTATCACATACTTCAAACCAAACTTTCTTCGGAACTCCGCGATATCCTGCTCCAACCGGGCCACCGCGGCTGCCGCCGACGAGTCCGTGGGAACTTTGGGACTGGCTAGGCTTCGAATCGCCTCGTCAGCTCCCCAAAGCGTGCCCCATCGAATGTTCTTGTCCACCGCTTCCAGATCTTCGGAACATTGGTCCACTAATAGGGAATCGAATGCCTTATTCTGGCGAGAAAATTCCCGAAGCTCTCGGTCCAACGAGGTCTCTCGAATCTCATGCCCGCCTACCACCCAATCATGCCAAGCAGGGAAAGGTAACTTTGCAAATTGGGGAAGCTCCGTGGTGAGCCCCCATTTAGGAATCAGGCCCCTCTTGAGGGCGGCCAGACCCAAAATGGTACACCCTGCCACTCCTCCGCGGGCTCCGATAAGCCATAGACCGTACCCGAAGTTGCTCATGTCCCCAACTCTACCATATTCCGCTCTCGATTACTCATATTCCCCCCTTCAGGGCTATATTCATATGCGTCCGAAGTTGGTAACATAAAGGTCTTCGTAGCAGACGGAGGAAATAACGGGCCTATTCCAGGAGGCCCTCCACCATCCCGGCGCGCGTGATCCAGGAATAACCCAACTCCTATTTTGCTAGCCGGATTAACTTGAAAACCCCCGGACTAACTTAAGAACCCGGTGTGCTTCCAAGGAGGTCTCTCCGGGGCGATTTTCCCCGGCAAGGAGTATCGGGTCAATAACCTATCGGGTTCGGACTAACCGATCGGGGCTGCCACGGGGTCCCCCTAGCCCAGACAGATGAACCTGACTGTTGCTGGCTAGGGGCATCCGGGGTTCCGAAAGCTATCGCGTCCGCACTAACCGATCGGGCTTTACTAGGGTCCCCTAACCCGGAAGTACCAACCCAGCTGTTTTAGCCCAAGGTCACCTGGGGTTCCAAAGCCTATCGGGTCCGCACTAACCCATGGGGTCTGCACTGGGGTCCGGTAACCCGGAGAGAGGAATCCGACTGCTACTGGCCAGGGTTTCCCGGGGTTCCGAAGACCCGTAGTGGATACTGTGCTATCTGTCAAAAAACAGGGCAAGCATTTAAATCCCCCTGGAACCCGGTAATCGCAGAGTGCCAGAGGGCCCGGGGAAGCTCGGTATTGAGGAGTGCGGAGATCTTGAGGCCCTTTCCGAGCCACTCACATCGCCCGGAAGTTTTTAGCCTTGTAAGATCGTTTTGCATCGGGGAGATCCAGAGAGGACCCGCAGCGTAGTGGGTGTTTGTAGCCTTGAATAGCCTCATTTTGCGGGAGGAGAAAAGAGGTCTATGACGATGAAGATTTCGCGACTCATCCAAAGTTTGGAGCCGTCGGCAACCTTAGCGATGTCCGCAAAGGCCAAGCAATTAAAGGCAGAGGGCCGGAACGTCCTCGATTTGAGTGTGGGAGAGCCCGACTTTCCCACCCCTTGGCACATTTGCGAAGCTGCGATCGCGGCTATGAAGGCCGGCCACACCCATTACACCATTGCCAGCGGGATTCCAGAACTGAAAAAAGCTGTGGTAGAGGATTATAAGCGGCGTTATGGATTGGAGTACAGTCCCAGTCAAGTGGTAATATCCAATGGGGCCAAACATGCCATCCATAATGCTCTCACGGTTTTGCTCGATCCTGAAGACGAAGTAATTATCCCTTCGCCTTACTGGGTGAGCTATTCGGAACTGGTGAAGCTTACCGGAGCTAAACCCGTCATTGTTCCGACGCGGGAGGATAATCAGTTCAAATTGACCCCGGAAGAATTCCGCCGGGCAATTACGCCTAAAACCAAACTCCTCCTCCTGTGTACACCTTCGAATCCCACAGGTACCACTTACACGAAGGAAGAGCTTGAGCGACTGGCGGATATTGTGTTGGAGCATGATCTGATGGTGCTGGCCGATGAGGTCTACGACCAACTCACCTACGGCGGCTTCTCATTCAGTAGTTTCCCCACCATTCGGCCAGGACTTCCCGAACGTACCGTTGTCATCAACGGAGTGAGCAAAACCTATGCCATGACGGGTTGGCGAATCGGTTGGTCAATATCTCCGGCTAAAGTGGCGACAGCCATGGGAGATCTGCAAAGCCAGGAGACATCGAACCCTTGCAGCATAAGCCAATATGCAGCTTTGGCAGCACTTACCGGTCCCCAAGACTGTGTAGCTGAGATGCGAGGGGAGTTTGCTCGCCGACGCAACTTTGTTTGCCAACGATTGCGGAAAATCCCCAACATCACTTTTCCGGAAATGTCCGGGGCCTTCTATGCTTTCGTCAATATTAGCCATTACCTTGGCAAAAAATACAACGGGAAGGTGATCAACGGTACTGCCGATTGGTGTTTGGAATTCCTCGCTCGGGAGGGTGTAGCCACGGTTATGGGCTCCGCCTTTGGAGCAGAAGGGTATGTTCGCCTCTCGTTTGCTACAAGCATGGAGGTGCTCGAAGAGGCACTGGACCGGTTCGAATGCTTCCTACAGTCTGCAAGCTAAGTTTTCGCACCGTTTCGCCGAATATTTGCCTAGATAGTCGGCTCTGTCGCAAACGAGACGAAGAGCGGCTTCGGGGATGAATCTTCGCCGCGGTTCCCTAGCGAAGTGAAAACCGATGGCTGAATCACCCGGCCCAATAGGGGCGGTGTTTTGGCCGATCTACTTCATCATCGCAACCTCAAGAGACAAAAACCCGGCCGCAAAATCGGCATTTTGACCCCCTTAGGTTTCTCGTAAGGGTCCGAACAGGCGGGATGTGGCCCTTTGCCGGCGAGAGGAGAAGCGTGGAGCCTTTGCCCACGAGGATCGATTCCCCGTCTGCGACCTGATGGCAGACCGGTTGCCGCGGAGCCCCTGCCCACGAGAGTCGAATCCCGGCCTAGTAGAATGCCCCCAATTGCAGGAAACCGCGATTAGAGAACATTGTTCTTGCTCCCGAGCAATTCTAGGCAGTCACCCAGGGAGAACTGCTCCCCCCAAATCGGAGCTACGGCAAGCTGTTGCAATTATCCGCGAGCTATCCTTCGGTTGAGATCATAAGTACTCTGCAAACAGTTCCCGACTGGGGTGAGGAATCACCACTTCGGAAACCAGTAGCCCGCGACGCCGCACTTCTTCGGAACCTGCTTGGACTGCTGCTCGGACATCGGCTACCGAGCCCGTCAGCAAAATAAGCCCTTTGCCGCCTAAGGCCATTGCCAAGTGGATTCGGAATAGTGTCACCCGACCTGCTTTTGCCGCCACATCGGCTGCAGCCAGAGCACTCACTGCACTAAAAGTTTCGATAATGCCTAAGGCCCCGACATGATCCGCATCCAACGTTACAGACTGACCCAAAGCTGGAAAGACTGACTCGTGCACGTTATTACAGATTAAATGGTCAATAATTGAATGCTCGGCCCGTTCGAGAGCACTTCGGACCGATGCTTCTACGTCACTGACCGACCCCCCCACAACAATTAAGTACTTTCCGGAACAAATGGTCCGGGCCACAAGCAGCTGCACCGAGGCTGCTTTCAGCATATCATCTTGGATATGGTAGCCGATCCCGATACTGGAAAGCTCGATTGCTCCCACAGATCGCATCTGAGGAAGAGTTACCATAACTTCGTAAGTCCTCCGGGATAAATTTTCTTGCCACAACCCAATCTCGTTGAAACCACCAATTTGATAAAAATGAAATTGGCAGCCGCCAATCGCCAGTCGGGATCGGTCTGGCCACCCCCTTTACTCCTCAGTTCGTGTACCTTCCACTATGGGCTCAGCTGTATTAGCGATGAACCGGAAACCATCCAAAACTCAAGCCCCCGAATGGTCGGGAGCCAATGTGTTGATCATCCTAACGGTGGGATACCCCGCTATCGCGGCTTGTGTAAATTGTTCGGGGGTCCCAAAGATATAATCTCACGAAACCGGACCGGGGTCCCCCAAAACATGGAAACTTGCTGGGCTACTCCTGTTTCTCGGGGTGGGCTTCGATCCAAACCACTCCGTCCTCGATCTTGATGACCGTCCCTGCAATGGATGCATGCACAGGAGCACCCAGCGCGGCCTTCCCATTGAGTACCGGCGGTCTTCCTACAACCTCACCCTTCTCCACCACTTGCCCAACACGCACCAAAGGTTCACAAGGTGCTCCCACGTGCTGCTTCAATCGGATCCCAACCCGCTTTGGTTTGAAGTTTTTGTCCACCAACGGCCCTACGTTGGGGTATTCCTGCAGTCCTAGCTTGTGGATGAGCCGCTCCATCGGAGCCCGCCGATTCCTAAGATGGAGCTCAGCCCGCCGGGGGTCGAACGGAGGATTTTGCCATCGTTTTCCTTCGGCCGCCAGACGTCGCTTATTCTCGGCACAAACGTTTTTCGGATCTAAATCTTCAGGGCACGAATACAAAGAGCATAAATTACACTCACAACAAAAGCTTGTACCGGCAACGTTCGCCTGCCCCACCAGATTAAAGCCTAGGCTCCGCATAGCTCGGTGGGGCTCGATCGGATGTCCCAACAGCCAACGAGGGCACAGTTCCGTACAGTAGGCACACTGGTCGCAAGCACTTCGCCCAATCCGAACAATTTGCCGCCAATCCTGCCGTCGACGAACTGCCAAGATATGATCCTCCGGGAGAACGACAATACCCCCTAAAGTCTTGTCGACGACAGTGTCCGGCTCGGTGACCATCACCCCCATCATCACGCCACCCAAGAAATAGCAAGGGCGGTCTACCGTGAGGCCCCCAGCTGCCTGAACACATTCCCTTATTGAGAAACCCACCGGGACTCGCAGGGTCACCGGCTCGGCCACCGCCCCAGCGACCGTTAAGAACTTTTCGGTAACCGGCGTCTCCCGCGCTTGTGCCACGTTGAGAGCCGTCTCCACGTTGATGACGACCACACCTACGGCCAAAGGAATTCCCCCTGGCGGGACCACCCGACCCACAGTGTCGTAAACCAAGATGAATTCGTCACCGGAGGGATAGCAATCTTCCAAGGGGACAACTTCGATCCTTCCGGCACCATGCCGCCGCATAGCCTCAAGTACGTCCTCATACTTTCCTTTAATCCCCACTATGGCCCGCCGGGCCCCCACCAGCTCTTGCGATCGCAAAAAACCTTCGATTACTAGCTCGGGGAAATGCTTAAGGAGTTCTTTGTCCTTATGGAAAAGCGGCTCACACTCCGCCGCATTTAAAACAATCGTGTCTACCTTAGCGGATAATTTCACATGGGTGGGGAAACCAGCACCTCCAGCCCCAACTACTCCCGCTTCGGCTACAATTTCCGGGGTGAATCCTGCAGACATCGCTCGAATCCGATAATCGAAAACCCTGTTATGAAGCCGAAATCCGACAAACCTGCTTCTTCCGATATCGTTGCCCCAGCCGTTCTTTCGAACCTTGGCCGACGCCCCTAGTCTCGAGGTTTCAAGGCCTCAAGTGCCTACCCGGCATTTTCTCAATATTCTACGTTTCTCCTTGCACCCCGGCCCTTATTTAAGCCCATCTACTTTAAGCCCATCCACCTTTTTCTGGTCTTAGCCGAAAAAGTCGGCTTCAAATCCTCACCCTTTGACTGGCATACCACGGCATACCTCGCTCCCATTATCAAAGAAACAAGCAAATCCCCCACGCCAATTTTGTCCCGGGAAACTCCCGGCCAAACCATAGGAATCTCCCCAGGGCAAAAGTCGATCCAGTTTCGATTCCTCCCTTCGAGCCTTTAATGGGGGCACACCCGTCGATGGGAGCGGCACACATCAATGTAAAAATACTTCCATGGGCTTTAATTAGTATGCCAACAATTCACAACCCGGGGCTGAATCTGCCCGGTCTACGGGCGTTGCTTGGAAGCTTAACCCGAGTGCCCTCTCGCGAATTGGGCAAGAAGATGGCCGAGGGGAACCACCACCCAGAAGGTGCCGAAAGCTGTGTTCAGTATGAATCGGAAGGTCAGGCTCCAAATCTTTCCCCGCATATTTGGGGGGCTTATGTCCCGACAGAAGGCCAATCCGCCCACCTGCCCGCCGGTAAGGCAAGCATACTTTTACTCCGCCTCAAGCGATGTACAGCCCTACTCCGCTTCAAGGGATACAAAGTCCCGACCTTGCGAAAGCACATCGATCACACGACTACCGTCCACGAGGAGTTGGTAACGAATCCCAGGCCGGCCTTCCACAACCGCTTTTCCTTTCTCGATTCGTACCGGAAACGGCGAAACGACTCTTCGGCCCTCCCCTGTAGCTACCACCGGCCGATGAATTTCCCCACGAATTGCCCGATCCAAACTCACAATAGCACATGGATTGATGAAAGGTGCCAACCTCTGCTGATTCCGCAGGTGAAATGCATCCGGCAGAAGTCCTGCGTTCGCGCCTGCCCCCTCGGGAACCTGCATCTGCTGGGCTGCGATCAAAATCCCGCGAGCCAGATGACGCCAGTCCAACGTGGCATCATATGGGGCGAGCATGTTAAGGGCATATGCGTATACAATTCCACACCACTGAACCGGGAGTCCCATCCAATTGGGAGCCCTCCAATGGGTGGCCCCGTAGACGGGGATAGTAGCATAGAGCATGATGGGAAATTCCCCCCAAAGATATACAAATGGGACACCACTTAATGCCCACCGCCGTGCCTCCTGCAAATACTCCTCTCTTCCCGTCAACTCGTATCCCCACACATAAGCCCGGACTAATTCCGCCGAGGCCAAAATATCCGGAGTATGCAGGGAGAGCTCCCACGTTTGTGCTCCTCGGGGCACGCAAAACCGTTTCATGTACTCCAGGGTTTTCAATCCTGCCTGCAAAGCCCGTTCATCCCCCAGATAGTGGGCAGCTTCCAGCAGGAGCCCGGCCGGCCGGGCACAGTGCCCGCTCGCCGTATCCTCGTAATGTCCCCGAGCAAATTTTCCTCCATACCGGAATGAACCATCCGGTTCTTGGCTCTTCAAAAGCTGCTCCGTCCGAGCCTGCAGATGAGCAACCCATTCCCGTACCCGACCCGTCAGAAGCCATGCTGTTTCATTGGCAATATGAGCCCCGTTAGGAACTAAATGGGATACCTCTGGCAACTCCCCGGACAAGTGCCAAACCGTCGAGACCATATCCACGTAGAAATGCCGGGTCCAATTCGGTTCCACGCAGTGCCCCCAACCGTTAGCGTCCCGCAATGGTCCTTTGGTAAGAGCCCAAAGACACAGCCGATCTTGCTCCTCTTTCGATCGAGGAGGGTTTGGCAGCGGTGGAAGGCCGTGTTTTCTTACCGCCCACAAGATGCTTTCTTCCAATCGCCCGGGTTTAACCCGAACGGTGGCCCGGATATGGCTTCCCCGAAGTGACATCCGATGTTCCGGTGTCCCCTCAAAAAAATTAGGGGTTGCATACACCGGCTGAAGCCCCATATCCTCCCAGGTCATTGCCACCGCTGCTTTTGATGTCACGAAAGCCATAAGCGGCATCGTAACCTTCAGCCGATCCGGGGCAAAGCGAATGTGTTCTTCCGTCTCAATATCCGCGCGAGATGAGCTAGGTTCTCCCTTGCCGAGATATTCGAGCCCCGAGAAAAGCCCCTGTTCTAAGGGACCGAAGACCCGTACCACGGGCCCTTCGATTTCCAAAGACTCGCTCGCTTGACTCTGTTTCCGCGAAGACGACACCTTTTGGAATTGCCCGGGGTCTTTACCCTCCAACTCCACAAAAAGTTCTCCTCCTGAGAAACTGAGCCGAACCGAAATGCCTCCAACCCCCAGGAGACATTGGTTATCATCCTGGTGAAGGAGTTGGAGGGGAGGGACCTCACGAAAGAGTCCCGGCCCTATCGGGTCGGCCTGCACAACAATTGGGGCAAGGGCCGCCACCGTCACCCCCGCCAAGCGAAATCGGGCAACATTTGCTTCAGGGCAAACCTCCACGGAAAGCTCGCTCTTCGGCTCCGAAAAAAGCCGAATCCATCTTCCGGGAGCATCGTCGTGATAGAGGAAGCATATCCGTTCCAGCGGAGGGAACCCCTCACAGTCAAATGAGGCCACTATTTTTTCCAACACTTGGTTCCTCTGAAGCCGCTCTAAGACCAACCAACTCGCATCTGGAGTAAGCCGGTGTTCCTCACCTCGCCACCGGCAGACCACAGGCTGAGTCCCCCGATTGCAAATGCGGAACTCCAAGCCCTCCTCTCTCAGCCGTACGCGATCAAGCTCCAAGGGATGGAGAAAGTAGCCCGTTACCTCCACCATCTGAATCTCGTACCGTCCCGGCCGGGTCCCCGGATCAATTCGCAACTCTCTAAGGCCCCCGCCAGCCTTAACGTCAAACACGTAATCATGCCACTGCCCATCGCCAAAAAGGGCTCGGTGCTGGGCCCGCCGCTCTGAAAATCCTGCCTCTTTTCCACTACTCCAGTAAATGCTAAACACCCCAGTCTCTTGGGTCCTCACCCGGATCCGAATCCGAAAGTGCTCCCCAGGCTTATCAAATCGCCGGGAAATGTACGGATCATCACCTTGACTATAAACGACAAGGACTCCATCCTCCACCGCCAACCGACATTGGTTGAGTGCCTCAAAGCCTGCAAGGTCCTTCTCGAAGGTCACGCCTTCAGTCCGTTGGGGGACCAGGGCTCGAGGCACAGGATTGATCACCAACTCTTCCCCTTCGGACAAGGCCGCAAATCCGATTGCCACTGTAAAAGTATAAAGCCAAAGCATACTCTCACTCCTTCCGGGGATGACCGTGATCTCCCGCAACTAAGCTGCCACTCTACCCGCACCTCAGGCGGAGGCAACCCGCATGTCTGCGACGCTCTTCCAAGGAAATCGCGAAATATCCGGTACCGCGTCGGTACTCCTTGCTCCGACCTTCTGCAAATCGGAACGCAAGAAGTATTCCCGGCAACAATGTCCCCACTCAAATATTCAACGTGGTCAAACCCCACGATATGATAACAAGCGGTACGATTTCTCGAAAGGTAGGAGGGCAAAGGCTTGCCACCATCGACGGTCGAGAAAAACGCTGACGCCTCCGTGCTCCACCAATGTACAGATATCCTTTCCTCAAGGTGTATTGGCCGGCTTTCAAACGTAAACCCAAAGGAGACCCTGATGATGAAAAATCGCAGTACAGGCTGGCCCCCCTCCCGATTTGGCTTCTGGCTTCTGAATGTACTGGTGGGAATTCCGGAACGGCGGTATCCGGCCTTTGTGGCAGATGGACGCCCGAGTGCTCCACTCATGAAATCAAAAGCCTCATCCATGCCCTTAGGCAAATTGTCCTTTTGGGCTTTGACACTGTGTCTTATCTTCTTCGCCACATCCGTGAAAACACGTGGCGAAGAAAGGAAAGTTCTGAAAGCGGGTGCCTCGATAAGCAATATCACCCCTTTTCTGGATATGCCCATTGTCGGTGGGTGGACCGCTCCGCCTGCTACCCATATTCACGATGAGCTATGGGCCCGATCCGTCGTCCTGGACGATGGCAAGACCCGCCTGGCCATCGTCATCGTCGACAACATTGGACCGTCCAGAGCCGTATGCGACGAAGCCAAAAGAAGAATCGCCGACAAGACGGCGATTCCCCCTGAAAATATCATGATCGCCGGCACTCACACGCACTCCTCCGTAAGTGCTCGGGGAGCAAGTCGGCTCCAAAAGGAACTGAGTTTCAACGACTACCAAGAATTTTTGATTCGCCGCATCGTGGATGGGGTCCGCCGAGCGGTGAACCAGCTGGAGCCGGCTCGCATCGGTTGGGGTTCGACCGAGGAACCCACCCAAGTCTTTAACCGCCGCTATTTCATGAAGCCCGGCACACCCACCCCCAACCCGTTTGGGGGAACAGATCAAGTAGTGATGAATCCCGGCCAGGGCAATCCCAATATTCTCAAACCGGCCGGACCCACCGATCCCCAGATCTGTTTTGTGTCCGTGCAGTCGCAATCCGGTCGGCCCATCGCCCTGCTGGCCAACTACGGCCTGCATTATGTCGGACCGGGACCTGGCGCCGTCATATCCGCTGATTACTTCGGCGTGTTTGCCGATCGAATTCAAGAGCTTTTAGGGGCCGATCGTTTGGATCCTCCGTTTGTCGGAATTCTTAGTAATGGAGCCAGCGGTGACATCAACAACATCAACTGGCCCCAAAAGGAGGAACGGCGGTGGGCACCGTACGAACGCATGCAATTTGTCGCCCACCTCGTTGCTCAACGAGTCCATGAGGCCCTATCAAATGTCACCTATCACGAGTGGGTTGAACTGGCCGTGCTAGCAAGCGACCTAACCCTTAGTGTGCGAAAACCTACGCCCGAGCAAATCGAATATGCAAAGGCAGTCCTGGCCAAGCCGGCAGATGCTCCCAAATACCACGTCCACGAAAGAACCTATGCCGAACGAGTCCTCAACCTGGTTCATGACCCGGACCAAGTTGACATACCCTTGCAGGTTTTCCGAATTGGGGAGGTGGGCATCTGTGCCCTGCCCTTCGAGGTGTTTGCGGAAATCGGTTTAGAACTCAAACAGAAAAGTCCCTTGCCGCGTACGTTTGTGATTTCCCACGCGAACGGACATTTTGGATACCTGCCCACTCCTGAGCAACACGCCCTGGGCGGTTACGAAACGTGGCTCGGCACGAATTTCGTCGAATTCGAAGCCTCCGTAAAAATTTTCCACCGCCTGTTGGAGATGCTAACGCAAGTCAGTCAGCGAGGATCGGCCCAAGACCCTTGAGGCAAACGCTGAGAAATTCGAGACCGGAAACGCGAAGAGGCTGTCCCGAAATTGCCTTTTTCTCGCATTTATGCCCAACCGGTATATCCGCCATTGTCACAACTCTCATACAACGATATTCGGTGAGAGCAAAACGGATCGGAATGGGATGGGAGGCCCCGGTTAAACCGCCATCGTGGGACACCTCCTAAGACTGAGTTTGTTGAGGAAACCCTAAAATAATGCAGGGCAAAGGGGAGGTCCGCCGCAATACTTTAGCAACTCTCCGGGCTGCCAAAAAACCGGGTTTGTTGTCACTTGACTAAAATGTCCCGGCAATTAGACTACAAGCTGCGGGTGCGATTTCTGGCCAGACGCTAGAAAAGCAAAAGGAGGAGGGTTATGAGTCATTTAAAGCTTTTTGCCGCGGCGGGGATTCTCTTCTCCATTGGGGTAGTGGGTGTAGCCGGGCTGAGTTTAAATTCAGGCGATACTTTTAGCCCTGGGGGCAATGCAAGCGGGCCAGTTGCCCAGCCCGGCTCATTCGCAAACTCGCGGGAGTTGGCCCTAGTTGAGGGCCGAGTTGCGGAAGGGAACTTCTCGTTTCTTGGCCAATCGAGCCTTCAAAATTCCGGCGGTCGGTTAACCAATACCGATATTTCCTATTGTCGTGGGATTTCCGCTCAAAAAACTTATCCTTTACAGTTGGCCCACGCGTTGGGAGCCTTACAGTCTGGCTTGACTACTGCTTCTGGTGCACGGCAAAATACCGCCGGGGTAAGATTCGTCTCTTTTCAGGACGCGGGGGTAATATCCTCGGCCGAGACATCACTACAGGAAGCCGCTCCTCCTGAGGAAAAACCTTCCCCGGACGTTAGCCCTGACACCGAGAAGTCCGAGCTTCTCCATCCCGATCGTGCCTTGGAAATCCTCCTTAAAAATTTTCGGGAGTGGCTAAAAGATTTTCAGCCGGCCCGTTCGATTGAACTGGACAAGATGAAGCTAATTTTGCCAGAGGAGGGTAAGGGGGGAATCATTGTTGA
>Ga0308310_1000476_pt1 | contig 17466 bp, 12 predicted proteins | sample HotsprSampleMS65_FD_203672 | JGI IMG/M metagenome (GOLD analysis project Ga0308310, IMG submission 203672) | Hot spring phototrophic mat microbial communities from Mushroom Spring, Yellowstone National Park, Wyoming, United States - 20090730_MS65 ...
CTCTCGATCACTTCGCGCATACCGACGATTGAGATTGCCGAGTTGGGAACCTCAATGCCGATCACGTTCTTGCCGGGAATAGGTGCTTCGATGCGGATGGACGTCGCCGCTAGCGCCAGCGCCAGGTCTTTTTCCAGTGTGGTGATTTTGGAAACCTTGACGCCAACTGCTGGCTGCAGTTCGAACTGCGTTACGGCAGGACCGGTATTCACCCCGACGACCTGCGCCTCAACTTTGAAACTCGCCAGTGTCTCTTCGATCAGGCGTGACCGCAGCCGTTTCTCTTCATCAGTGATCGTGCCTTCCGGGTAACTTTCCAGCACGTCAAGCGATGGCAGGGGCCAGGCGCGGTGCGTCGGCGAGATCTCGAATTCTTCGAGCACTTTTTGCGCGACTTCCGAAGGTGCACGTGGCACCGGTGTTGTCAGCAGATTGGTGAGTAGCGTCGTATTGTCGGGGGAAGCGCTTCCCAACTCAGCCTTGGGTGCAGGCTCAGCAGTTTGTTGTTGCGCTTGTGTGCGATGTGCACGCGTTTCGGGGCGCTGAAACAGACTGGCGCGCGTCGGACGTTCAGCAATCGGTGTGGGCACAATATCGTCGACGCCGGACTGCAACGGTGGAACATCGTTCGTCGCTGCATTTTTGTCAGTTGCTGGCTGGCGCACCGCCGGTACAGACGACTCCGCCGCGCGTTTCTGACCAGGGTTCCACACCGTCGCCCAGAAACGCGCAAAGCTATCGCGCAGCGACGAGAACAACTCGTGCAGGGTAATGTCGAAGGTCAGCAAGATACCCGCCAGCCCTGTCAGACATGCAACCACAAATGCCGCTGGTCGTCCAATTGCCTGTGAGAGAAGCGCTAGTACGGCGTACCCAGCGATACCGCCCCCTTCGCCGATGCGCGCATTGAGACCCTCGCGCACGCCGATCGAAAACTCCAGCAGCACCAGCAGTGCCAGCAGCACCAGTGCCGTGCCGATCACTGTCGCACTGGTCAGACGCACATCCTCGTACTGTTCCTGGAGGAGGATTGCCAGCCCCAACAATCCAAGCGATAGCGGAACCACCAGAGCGCCCCATCCCAGCAGGCGGCGGGTCAGTTCGACCCATGACGCGCCGATCACGCCAGCCGTACCGGTCACATAGAAAACGACCGTTACTGCTGCGACTGCAATGAGACCAAGTGCGAACAATTCGCGCTGATGCTCAGGACGCAGCGCAGGAGGTGATGCCGCACTGGTGCGTTTCCGACGTGCACTTGCCGATTTGCGACCTGATGATTGCTTTGCGCGAGCCATAACTGTCGCTCTGGTGCCGATCCGAAATCAGACAGTATCACAGTAACATATGTTCGCATAGGTTGCAAGCAGGGTAAATACGGAGCGTCAGAGCGGTCGCGCGGCAACGGGTGCACCGTTTGCTCAGAGGGTATGGCGGTCACACGGGCAGGCGAAGGTAGTGCCTTCGCCTGCCGGTTGCTGCGCCTACGAGGGGACTGTTCACCGCACTATCAGGCTCTTGCCGGTCATCTGCGGTGCTGGATCCAGGCCCAGCAGATCGAGGATCGTCGGCGCGACATCGGCGAGCCGTCCGCCATCGCGCAACGCCACCTGCCCCTTGTCCAGCCCCAGACCCGGAGCGGCGATAAGATAGGCAGGCACTGGATTGGTTGTGTGGGCAGTGTGAGGTCCACCAGTTTCTGGGTCGATCATGAGTTCGGCATTACCGTGGTCCGCCATGACAAGCGCCACACCGCCACGCGCAACCACTGCATCGACGATTGCACCGGTGCATTCATCGACAACTTCGCACGCTTTTACCACTGCCGGGATTACGCCAGTGTGCCCAACCATATCGGGGTTAGCGTAGTTGACCAGAATGAAATCGTACTGATCGGACGCGATTGCTTGTAGCACGACATCACGCACGCCGTAGGCGCTCATTTCCGGTTTGAGGTCGTAGGTTGGCACGTCCTTCGGCGAAGGCACAATCTGCCAGTCTTCGCCAGGGAAGGGGTGCTCGCGTCCACCGTTGAAAAAGAAAGTGACATGCGGATATTTCTCGGTTTCCGCTGCGTGGAACTGTCGCAGTCCGGCGTCGCTGATCACTTTTGCCAGCGGCACAGCCACATCGTCGTTCTGGAACGCGACCTGGTACGGCATGTTCTTCTCGTACTCGGTCATCGCGATATAGATCAGGTCGCGCAACATTTCACGCTCGAAGCCATCGAAGTCGGGCAAGGTGAAGGCGCGGCTGATCTGTCGCACCCGGTCGGCGCGGAAGTTGAAGCAGACAACTGCATCGCCGTCGCCGATGGTCGCCACCGGTTGGCCAGCCTCGTCCACGATCACCGCTGGCTTAATGAACTCATCGGTCACGCCTTCGTCATACGAGCGCTGGATCGCCGTCAGCACGTCGGGGGCAGGACGCCCGACACCTTTCGTCAGCAGATCATACGCCTGTCTGGTGCGCTCCCAGCGTTTGTCGCGGTCCATCGCATAATATCGCCCCACTACCGAAGCAACCCGACCAATCTGGCGTTCTGCCATAAATGCGAGCAGATCACGCGCAAATTCAATCCCGCTCTGCGGCATGGTATCGCGCCCATCGGTGAAGAGATGCACGTAGACGCGCTTTAGACCTTCGCGTTTCGCCAGTTCGAGCAACGCTTTGGTATGGTTGACGTGACTGTGCACACCGCCTGGACCGAGCAGCCCCATCAGGTGCAGTGCCGTGTTGCGGTCCCTGACAGTGCGGAAAGCAGTACAGAGCACGGGATTGGTGAAAAACGTTCCATCGGCAATCGAGTCGTCGATCACCGTAATATCCTGACGCACAACGAACCCGGCGCCCAGGTTCAAATGCCCCACTTCAGAATTGCCCATCTGACCGGTCGGCAGGCCGACATCCTTGCCAGCGGCGCGCACCAGCGTAAAGGGGCATTCAGCGCGCCAGCGGTCATCGTATGGCGTGTGCGCTAGTTTGACTCCGTTCCCCTCGATCTCATCACGTTCGCCCCAACCGTCGCGGATGACCAGCAAGACCGGTCGCGGTCGCAAAATAGTTTTCATAGGTCTATCACCTTATCGATTGATTCACTTCTTTCGGGCGGATGCATCCTTGCCGCGCGGCGCCTGGGCAGGCGATTTGCCGCTGTGTGGTTGTGGGTTCGCCGGTGGCGGGGCAGCACGTCCACGCGGAACCTGTGATGTTAGCGATCTGGTCGCCGTTGCTTTTGGCGCCAGTTGCGCCGACGTATCCGCAGCACCCGCCGCTTGCTGATCCGTCTGGCGCTGTTGCAGCAGAGCGATCAGTTCTTCCTCGCGACCCCAGTGGCAGACCTTGAACTTCTTCCCGCTTCCGCACGGGCAGGGATCGTTGCGACCGGGGAGACGCACACTGTAGCGAACCGTTCGCGATCTCTTTGAATGACCATCGGCGGCGCCCGCTTGTTGCGCAGCGATCAGGCGTTGCTGCTGCTCAGCTTCCACCTGGCGCAGATGCTGCTCATACTGGAAGGAAACCGGAATAATCTGGTAAACGATGTCGCGCTGGATATTGGCTTTCAGTTCTTCGAACATCGCGTAGGCATTCCGCTGATACTCAATAAGCGGGTCACGCTGCGCGACAGCTTGCAATCCGATCTCCTGACGCAGATCCTCCATGCCAGTCAGATAATCGATCCATTGACGGTCGATAGCGCCAAGCATCATGCGCCGTTCAACATAGCGCATGTTCTCTTCGCCGATGGCTTTCTCGCGCTCCTGGTAGTCCTCCTCGATTGCCTGCATGATTGCATCTTCGATCTCCTGGCGCGAGAGATGTCCAAGTTGATCCGGCGACAGTTTCGTTTCGTTGAGCAACGGGTCGATTGCGCGCGCTGCGCGCACCAATCCCTCGATATCCCACTCCTCGAAGTCGTCGGCGCGCCCCTTCGTCTCCGGCAGGTAGCGTTCAACCAGCGCATGCACCTCATCGGCGATCATGTCGAGCACCCGCTCGCGCATGTTCTCGCCTTCCAGAATCCTGCGCCGGTCGGCGTAGATGACCGCGCGTTGCTTGTTCATTACATCATCGAACTCGACGGTATGTTTGCGTATGTCGAAGTTGTACCCTTCGACACGGGTTTGAGCACTTTCGATTGTGCGATTGATCAACCCCGCTTCGATCGGCAGGCTGTCATCGACGCCGAGCCGCTCCATTAGCCGTTTGATACGGTCCATCGGACCGAAGCGCCGCAACAGGTCATCTTCAAGTGATAGAAAGAAGCGCGAAGAACCGGGATCGCCCTGGCGACCGGCGCGTCCGCGCAACTGGTTATCAATACGCCGCGCTTCGTGACGCTCGGTGCCAATGACGTGCAACCCACCCAGTTCGCGTACCTCTTTGCCCTCAGCCTCAGTAATGCGTCGCGCTTCTTCCCTTGCTTCTCGGATCTGCTCCGGCGTCGCATGTTCGATCTTAATGCCGCGTTGAGCAAGGATCTCTTCAACCAGACCGTCCGGGTTGCCGCCTAGCAGAATGTCGGTGCCACGCCCCGCCATATTCGTGGCAATAGTTACTGCGCCCTTGCGCCCTGCCTGTGCCACAATCCGCGCTTCACGTTCATGGTACCTGGCGTTCAGCACCTGGTGCTTGATGCCACGCCGCTTCAGCATGTCGCTCAACCGCTCTGAAGTCTCGACCGATGTGGTGCCGACCAACACCGGTCGCCCGATGGTATGCATCTCCTCGATTTCTCGGATCACTGCCTCGAATTTCGCCTTCTCCGTCCGGTAGATCTGGTCATCATAATCCTTGCGGATCATCGGGCGGTGCGTCGGAATAACGACGACTTCCAGATTGTAGATTTTGGCGAACTCCTCCCGTTCAGTGTAGGCAGTTCCAGTCATGCCGGCGAGTTTCTGGTACATGCGGAAGTAGTTCTGGAACGTGATCGTCGCCAGGGTGACATTCTCCTGGCGCGGCTTCACTCCTTCCTTCGCCTCCACTGCCTGGTGCAGACCATCGGACCAGCGGCGCCCTGGCATCTTGCGACCGGTGAACTCATCGACGATGATGACCTCACCATTTTCCACAATGTAATCCCGGTCGCGCTGGTAGACGAACTCCGCTCGCAGCGCATTATCCAGATAGTGAGTCAGACGGTAATATTTTGGGTCATAGAGCGACTCACCCTCAGGAATCTTCAACAATCGCTCAATCTTCGCCACGCCCTGATCGGTCAACTGAATACTCTTCGAGCGTGGTTCAATCACAAAATCGCCCTCTGGATCCTCGATCATCTGCCTCTTGATCTGGTCGGGCGTGTAGGGGCTGGGTTTGAGATGGCGCACCAATGCGGCAAACCGGCGATATTCATCACCGCTCTCCTGCGCTGGACCAGAAATGATCAACGGCGTGCGCGCCTCGTCGATCAGAATATTGTCTACTTCATCGACAATCGCGTAGTGCAGTTCACGCTGCACCAGTTGCGCAAGGTCCCATGCCATATTGTCGCGCAGGTAGTCGAACCCGAACTCGTTGTTCGTCCCATAGGTAATATCCGCAAGGTAGGCTTCGCGCCGCGTGCAGGGACGCCAGTGAACCAGACGCTGATCGTCGGGGTTCGCCTTTGGATCAACATAATCCGGATCGTAGATCGCCGAATATTCGTGCGAAATGGTAGCGACTCTCAGACCGAGCAGATGGTAGATCGGTCCCATCCATCCTGCGCCGACTTTCGCCAGATAGTCGTTAACTGTAACCAGATGACACCCTTTGCCAGTCAGTGCATTCAAATAGAGCGGCAGGGTCGCCACCAGCGTTTTGCCTTCGCCAGTCTTCATCTCAGCGATCTTGCCCTGGTGCAGCACAATGCCGCCCATCAACTGCACGTCATAGTGGCGCTGACCAATCGTGCGGCGCGCCGCCTCGCGCACGACGGCAAACGCTTCGGGAAGCAGATCGTCAAGTGTTTCGCCGTCGGTAAGACGCTGCTTGAATTCGTCGGTTTTGGCGCGCAGTTCGGCATCAGAGAGCACCTCGACCGATGGTTCGAGGCTGTTGATCCGCCGCACGATCGGTTCGATCTGCTTGATTGCGCGATCTGAACCAAAGCCAAGTAGTTTCTCGAAGAATGCTTTCATTGGATCTCCTCCGCGTTTCGCGGACGGATGGAATGTGCTGTTGTGAAACGTCCGTTGTTCACAGCAACGTGTGGAAATGCGTCGCGTGCCGTGTGAATTGTGCCAGCGCTGTGTTCGGCATATCCCTATGCGAACATGCCCCTCGCGTGCGTGCGCCGAACGCGATACGCATGGAAGGGCGATAATACGCCCATCGGGGATGCATTATAGCATACGCAGTTCTTCTCTGAGCGCTTGCGAGTCGCGCGTTGCACTGACGCACATTGCGTGCTATCATCCAGAACGACGATCTGCACAGTGCCGCTCAGGGACGATGACGCCCTTGTGTGACAGGAGCGCAGACTGTGGTCTGCGATGTATCGTATGACGACCGCTCCTTCCACTCTTCCCCAGTTGTATCAGGCTAAACGTTCACAGGCGATCCGCTGTGCAACACGGTGTGATTGCGTTCTTTCTGGCAGTACTGACAGTCTTCCTGTTGCTTATCACCGAACCGCATGTGTCGAACAGTGTGGTGTGCTGCTCACGGAATTGTGGGAACAACTGCGCATTCGCTGATTATGATCACAGGCATCATCCTGGCAGCCGGGTCTTCATTGCGCATGGGGCAGCCCAAGCAGCTCCTCGATTGGGGCGGTCGTCCGCTTGTGCATGTGATTGCCGCAACTGCGCTCGCTGCCGCCCTCGATGAGGTCATCGTTGTCACCGCCGACGCTGATGCAGCAGTTGCAGCAGCGCTTGCCAACCTGCCGATCCGGATCGTGCCTAATCCGCGTGCAGGGGAGGGTCAGAGCACCTCGCTGCGCGCCGGTATTGCTGCGCTCTCTACCAGTGTCGAGGCGGCACTCATCCTGCTCAGCGATCAGCCGTTCGTAACTGCTGCAATCATCAATGCGCTGATCGATGCCTGGCGCGACCGGCGCGTACCGATTGTTGCGCCAGTATTCGCTGGCGTGCGTGGCAATCCAGTGCTGTTTGACCGGTCGGTTTTCGCAGAATTGTTGACTATCGAAGGGGATCAGGGAGCGCGCGGGGTAATTGCCCGCGATCCAGCGCGGGTGCACCTCATCCATTTTGATGATGAGCGCCCGTTGCTTGACATCGATACGCCCGAAGCCTACACGCGCGCCCGCCGTTTGCTTGACGTATGAATAATGAGGTTGCGCTATGTTTCTTGCGACGCTCCCCATCGATCAGGCAGTCGGTCATATTTTACGTCATAATATCGCTGATGCCGCCGGACACAAGGTGCTGCCGAAGGGAAAGCGCCTGACCGATGATGATGTGACGCGCCTGCGCACACTGGGGATCACATCAGTGCGCGTGGCAGTGCTGGAGCCAGGTGATGTTCACGAAGACGAAGCTGCCAGGCGTCTCGCTGCTGTCGTCTGCCGTCCGGGTGTGACAGCGACCGACGCCGTGCATAGCCGGGTGAACCTGCTTGCCGAGGCGGACGGGGTGGTCGCAGTGGATGAAGCAGCACTCCTGGCAATCAATTCGATTGACGGACTGACCATTGCCACGCTACCGAACCACGCGCTGGTCCGCCAGCGCAGGCGCGTTGCAACGATCAAAATCATTCCATTTGCGTTGCCCGAAGCGCTGGTTCAACAGGCGGAGCGGATTGGCGTCGAAGCTGGCGGCGTCATAGGGGTGCGACTGTTGCAGCAACGGCGGGTTGGCGTGCTATTGGTCGTCAGCCCTGAAGCACGCGAGCGCATCACGCGCCTGGTTCTTCCTGCCATCGAAGCCCGTGTGACAGAACTTGGCTCGACGGTAGGCGCGGTGCGCTACGCCACACTAGACGAATGCGAGGTAGCGGAAGGGATTGCTGCGCTCCGTGCTGCTGGCAACGATCTGCTAATCACTGCCGGTGAAACGTCGATTATGGACCGCGATGACGTGACACCGCAGGGGATCCGGATGGCTGGCGGACGTATCGAACACTACGGTGCGCCAGTCGAACCGGGGAACCTGCTCTTACTGGCATACCTGGACGACGGAACGCCACGCAGTATACCGATCCTTGGCGCGCCCGGCTGCGTCCGCTCCCGTGCAACCAACATTGTTGATCTTCTGCTGCCGCGATTGCTAAGCGGCGAGTATATTACCCGGCGCGACATTATCGAACTGGGGCATGGTGGGTTGCTGGAACGGTAAAAGGGGATATGTGGTGCCGGTGACTGGAATCGAACCAGTGACCTAACGATTATGAGTCGTTCGCTCTAACCACTGAGCTACACCGGCACGATGCCAGGAGCATACAAAATAGTAGCACGCCAGGGGCGGGTTGTCAAGGTTGTGACAGGGTTTGCAGTAATGTGACAAAAGGACTGGTATCCCTCCATAAAGGGAGAATTCTGAATAGCATCACGCTTCTCCTCCCCCTTGATCTTCCGCCATTTGGAGCGCGGGATGAGATCGTGCGCTGCCGAACATCGTTTTGATCATCCTGATCGTTTCTCATCGAAAGTCTGCGCGCGCAGGAGTTCCTGCGCTGTGCGTGAGCGCAACACCACAACTGAACGTGCGCCGACTGTATAGAATGGTTGACAGACCGGCGTCTCGTGCCCCGCCTCGTAAATATCATCGGGAGAAGGGCGTGCTGTATCGATGACCCGCCACCATCCGCCTGGTGGATGTTCCTGGATGGCAAAGATCAGATCTTCCCAAAAGGCGTTGATCATCACATAGAGATCGCAGTCGCCGACCGACGCTCCGTGCAGGCAGTAGGCGAACGCATGCGACTCATACGATGTGTCGGGGGGACCGTTGACGCCGTACCAGTGCACGTCATCGCGCCAGAAACGACTGCGATGGATTGAAGGGTGCGCTTTGCGGAACGCGATCAGCGTCTTAACGAAGCGAAACATATCACGATTGCGCTCCAGCAAATCCCAGTCGAGCCAGGTGGTCTCGTTGTCCTGGTTGTACGGATTATTGTTGCCGCGCTGGGTATTGAGGAACTCATCACCAGCGCAGAACATCGGCGTGCCATTCGCCAGCATGAGTAGCGTGAAGAAATTCCGCGCCTGACGACGACGCAACGCCAGCACCTCCGGTGGTGCCCCTTCATCTCCCTCCCAACCGCAGTTCCAGCTAAAGTTCTGATCAGTTCCGTCGGTGTTCTGATGCCCATTCGCCCAATTGTGCTTCTGATTGTAGGACACCAGATCGTATAGGCAAAATCCGTCATGTGAGGTTACAAAATTGACGCTCTGCGTCGGGCGGTACGAGTCCGCCAGTGTATCAGGGAACAGGTCATCGCTGCCATACAGGCGACACATCACATCGCCGACCTTGCCAGGATCGCCGCGCACAAAGGCGCGCACATCGTCGCGGAACTTGCCATTCCACTGGCGCCACGTCATCCCTGGAAAGGCACGTCCCAGCAGGTAAGCGCTGATGTCCCATGCTTCGGCGATCAGACGCACACCGTGGCGCTGGCCGAGCATGCTGATCTCGTGGATCAGCGCCGGATCTTCGTGATTGAGCGACCCATCATTGTTGCGTGCCAGGATCGACGCAAGATCGAAGCGAAACCCATCGACGCGCATCGACCGGATCCAGGTATCGAGGCTATCGATGATCAGGGTGCGCACAACTGGATTGGCGCAGCGCAGCGTATTGCCGCAGCCGCTGGTGTTAATGTACTGGCGTCGGTCAGGTGTCAGCAGGTAATAACTTCGGTTGTCAATTGCCCGGTAGGAGTATGTCGGTCCGCGCTCATCGCCCTCGCTTGTATGGTTATAGACGACATCCAGCCAGACTTCGATGCCAGCTGCGTGCATGGCTCTGACCATCTCGCAGAACTCGCGATGTGGGTCCTCAATAGCGTAGTCGCGGTGTGGCGAAAAGAAGTTGAGGGTCATATACCCCCAGTAGTTCCCTTCCTGTGGGTCAAACTGGTGAACCGGCAAGAGTTCAATCGCCGTCACCCCCAGTTCCAGCAGATAAGGAATTTTCCGGATCAAGCCGATGAATGTGCCGCGCTCTTCTGGCGCAACCCCCGAATTGGCGCGCGCGGTAAAGCCGCGCACATGCAATTCATAGACAATCAGATCGTGGGTGTGATTCGGGCGCACATCGCCGCTCCAGTCATACGGCGGTTCGTGGCGGGGCAACACGCCGAGCGGCGCGCGCCCGTCATTCGGACCCGGACGCATCGCCGCTTCGCGACTATAGTTCGGCGGAAAGAAGACCTCTGGCGCATACGGGTCGAGGACGATCTTCGTCGGATCGAAGCGGTGCCCCTCTTCCGGTGCACGCGGTCCATCGACGCGGTAAGCATAGTAACGCCCGCCCGGAATGGCGGAAGCCGGAACCCAGCAGTGCCAGACATGCTGGGTTTTGTTGCGACGCGGATCGAGGTGATGACGATAGATCGGCGTCACAACATCGTCGGCGCTATAGATCAGCAGCGTCACACTTGTCGCGTGCCGCGAGAAGAGCGCGAAATTGTACCCCTGAGCTGCAGGAACCCACGTTGGACCGAATGGAGCAGGCGAACCTTCGCTCCGCTCCCAGGCGGTAGGTTGATGCCAAGACGCCGATTCTCTGGTGAGCATGATGCAGCAATGATGCACAACGCTATACTGCGTTGCACCCAGAAGGATGGAGTTTTAACTATTTTATCATACTCCAGTAATACACATACACTCCAGACCCGATAGGAAACAGAAATTTTGTGCTTGACAGAATGGAACATGCATGCTACACTCAACCCATCGGCATCGCGCCGGTATCCGGGGCGCTTCGGTCAGACGAAGGTCCTGGTGGGACGAAATCGGTACTGTCGGGAAGAGGAGGCTTAATATGGCCAGGGATCTGAACAAGGTCATGCTGACCGGTCATCTGGGAGCGGACCCGGAGATGAGGTTTACTCCCCAGGGTAGCGCAGTAACAACATTCCGTGTTGCATCCAATCGTTCCTGGAAATCAGGCGATGGGGTTCAGCACGATGACACCGAATGGTTCCGCATTGTCGCCTGGGACAAACTGGCGGAAATCTGCAACGAGTATCTGAAGAAGGGAACGCGCGTCTACATCGAGGGGCGCCTGCAAACCCGCAGCTGGGATGATCGCAACACCGGTGAGAAACGGTATATTACTGAAGTGGTTGCGCAGGATATGATCATCCTGACCCCTAAGGGTGATCGTGTGCCAGCTGTCGATACAGAAGAGATGGATGTTCGCGAGGTGGGTAGTGTTCGTGAGTCGGGAAGCCCGTCTCGTCGTGCTCCTGCTCCTTCGGTGCCTGATATGCCAGCGCCTGTGTCAAACGGTTCCGCACGCGTCAGCGCAACCCGCGCTCCGGCGCGCAATACGCCGCAGACGGTCGAAGAGGACGATATTCCATTCTAACGTAGGGAGGCGCAGCATTGCTGCGCTTATCACTGCTGAACAGCCTAGAGGGGGAGGTTTCCCCGATCTGGCGTTCTATCTCTAGCTTTGGTCATTAAGAAGCTCCATTGCCCCTTTCTCCCCTCGTGGGAGAAAGGAGCAATGGGGATAAGTGGGTAAGTACCTCGGTATTCTATCTCTAGTTTCGGTCACCAAGATGCCCCATCGCCCCTTTCTCCCCTTATGGGAGAAGGGAATTGAGTGAATGCCAGCTGGATTGAAATCACGGTTCCCAATGCCCTTTCTCCCCTTGTGGAAGAAGGGGGTTGGAAGAGTTGAGGAATGGGAGCGCTTTGGAAAGTCACACCCACCACCATTACTTACTTACTCTTCCATTCTCATCTGGTAAGTGTCTATCTGCGCCCGCTGAAGCGTCCCCGAAAAATCGATATAGATCGATTTCCACTCGCTGAAAACGTCGAGCACCTGAATGCCGCCTTCGCGGTGACCGTTGCCAGTGCCCTTGGTACCGCCGAAGGGAAGATGAATCTCCGCGCCAATCGTCGGCGCATTCACATACACAATGCCAGTGTAGAGATCACGCATGGCACGGAAAGCAGCGTTGACGTCGCGGGTGTAAATGGCAGACGAAAGACCATAGGGTACGTCGTTGGCGACATCGATCGCTTCTTCCAGGCTGTCCACAGTGATGATCGACAGCACCGGACCAAAAATCTCTTCCTGAGCAATGCGCATGGTGCGCTGCACATCGGCAAAGATCGTTGGCTGGTGGAAGAATCCGTGCGCATATACTCCATCGCGTAGCACCTGCCCACCAACGACCAGACGCGCCCCCTCGCTCTTCCCAATCTCAACGTATCGCTGCACTGTCTCGAGTTGACTCTGGTTGATTATTGGTCCCATATCGACGGTCTCATCAAGACCATTGCCGACGTTCAACCGCTCGGCGCGATCCGCCAGGCGCTCGGTCAGTTCACTAACGATCGCGCGGTGAGCGATCAGCCGTGATGTGGCAGTGCACCGCTGCCCCGTCGTGCCGAATGCGCCCCAGATCGCGCCATCGACGACCAGATCGAGGTTGGCGTCGTCCATAACGATCATCGGGTTTTTGCCCCCCATCTCCAGTGAGACATGCTTCATTCCCTCGGCGCCGACGCGCGCGACCTTGCTGCCAATTTCCGTTGAACCGGTGAATGAGATAACCTGGACATCGGGATGGCGAATGAGCGGCTCGCCGACGCGACTGCCGCTGCCGGTGACGATGTTAACCACGCCATCGGGGATGCCAGCATCGAGCAGGCATTGCACCAGATTGTACACCGAGAGCGGTGTGTCGGACGCTGGCTTGATAACGACCGTGTTCCCGACAATCAGCGCTGGCAGAATCTTCCATGAAGGGATCGCCATCGGGAAGTTCCACGGTGTGATCAATCCACAAACACCAATCGGTTGACGCACCGACATCTGGAACTTGTTCGGCATTTCAGAGGGGGTTGTTTGTCCGTAGAGGCGGCGCCCTTCACCCGCCATGAAGAAGCACATGTCGATGGCTTCCTGCACATCGCCGCGCGTTTCTTTGAGCACTTTGCCCATCTCGCGGGTCATATCGCGCGCATACTGCTCTTTACGCTCGACAAGCAACTGCGCAGCTTTGAAGAGAATCTCGCCTCGTCTCGGCGCGGGAACCAGCCGCCAGTAGCGGTATGCCCGCTTTGCTGCCTCAACCGCTGCCTGGACGTCGCGTTCGTCGCTATCCTGAAAAATCCCAATGATGTCGCGGGTGTCCGCCGGGTTGCGGTTCTCGAAGGTGCGCCCGCTTGCAGAGTCGACGAACTTGCCACCGATCAGATTCTGGTATACCGGAGGGGTTGACATATGCGTTCTCCTTTGAACTGCGAGCGCAGCATAGGTGTGGAGCGACCGCGCTCGATTGCTCTGGCAGGTGTCGTTGTGCTGTTCATTGCGCGATTATAGCATGGGTCAGCCGGGCGCCGTTCGAGGAGAGGTTTGCAGAGACATCATCAAGGCTTCAGTGATATATTTTACGACCTGAAAAGGTGGGAGAAACGATGTGCAAATATCAATCCATTATTGAAAATCCGGCAAAATGACGTTCCATGACTTTTTTACGTCATCCCAAATTCGCTTTAGTAAACGCATTGTTCACCTTCATCGTGTTCAGCGTGCGCTCAACCGCGCAGCATCAGCGGCGGCGCGCAGCGCCGTCCACTGCATGCTGTTCGTGGGCCACACGTGCTGCGCTGTATGCCCGGTGTCAGTCCATAGCGGGATCCCTTGCGGCGTCAGGCGCCACGACCCCGTTGTAGCGCATTGCCCTGCGGCAGTTGCCATCTCAGACTCGCCCGAGGAGGCGACGGAAAAAACCCGTCTTTGGTGACGGCGCATCGACGGGTCTTCCGACCAGCCAGCAGTCGGCGATTGCGAGTATCGCACGCTCCGGGACCTCCACGGCATCCGTTGGTGCAACAATGTCAATGGGGCCGCAAAGAGTACGGACGCGCGTGTGTACGAACCGCGTCCCCGTGATCTCGTTCTGCGCGAGATTGACCGCCTCGACATTCCCGGTGAGCAGTGCGCGGGCGCGGGCGCCAAGATGGCCTTTGGCGACAAACATGCCATACGGCAGGAATGCCTGGTCCGCGAGACGCAAGGGCTTGCCGGGCTCGCGCGGACTATTCGACTCGACTTCGCCGAAGAGTGCTGCCTGTGCACATTCCAGGTCGTTGTGCGTGGCGCAGAGCGAAAGTGACGAGGCAAAGCCGACGACAGTGATGTCAAACGTGCGCTCGTGCTCGAGCCAGACCCTATAGGGCTCGAAGAAGAGGAACTGGAGTGCGGTCCGAGTGCACATTTCTTCGGAAAAAGGGTCCGGGACATCGTAGTCAGCACCACTACAATGCAAGCACTCGCTATCGAAGTGGGGCGCACTCGTGTGCACTCGCCAGCGCGTTCCGCCGTCGGCCGCAGCGAAAAACGGAGTGATGCACTCCACCCTCCCTTGAGAGTCGACTCGAGCGGCGAGGGCAGCGCCACTTGCATCGCGAAACCAAAGGTACCTGGCCGCTGACGTGCCCAGGTCCGCCGGGGGAGCGGCTCGATTGAGCACTGTGCCAACTGTGCGCAGGAAGTCGTCTTCGGAAGACACAACGAAGCCGATTGCGGCGAGTTTGCTCATAGGGTGTTGTTTCTGAAGTTCCTCACGCAGCAAGGTTGAGATACTCTGGCGGCCCAACGGTATGCGCTTTAGCCGCGCCGCAGAGCAAGCGCAGCGAAGCGACGTCGGCTGCAAGCGCGGGTTAGCCCGTCCCTGGCAGAATCAACCTACGCCACCTGAAAAGATTAACCCAGCGGTTGGAACTCGGCAACTTCTTGCCTTTCCAGTTTCTGTCGGATCTGCTCAAAGCGTCTGACAGTCTCCATCGAATACAAGCGTTCGCCGCAGCGCAGGCATACATCCGCACGCACCTTGAGCACGGCGGTATGGATACCGCCTTTGAGCAGTTTCTCTACGTCCTTCTCAACGAATTCACCACCACAGACAGGGCACGTATCAAAAGGCTTCATTTCTTTCTCCTGATGCGCCAATCAATCCATCGCTCAGGGTCAGGTCGGCGCACAGTAACCAACACTGCCCATTGTGTTGCGTGATTGTAAGCCCAAACACGGTGAATGGGTTCGCCAGCAAAACTGTCACCATAGATCAGGCAACTCGGATAAGGCTTGTCGGATGGATAGTCTTCGATGATCTCGCCGTGCAGAACACTGGAGAAGATTTCATCGAAGGAGAGACGGTCTGCCTGGGCTTCTTCGTCAGCGTGGTCGGTGATCCGAACACGATTGTAACGGATAGCATCAATAATGGCTTGGATGTCCACAAGATAATCTTGCCAAACGGATTCTGCTTACCATTGTAGCGCGACATGCCGAGACTGCAAAGGGCTGGCGAACGATAAAGCTCAGCCGTCCGCCGGAGCGACAGCGGGGGCGGGTCGGCTGCAACGGGTGTTAGGCGCTATTTTCAGGTCTTGGATATTGGGCGTTGACGTACTCGCCCTCGTTCCAGGACGGTGAATTTTCCTTCCAGAGAAATGACTTTTTGTTCCAATAGAACGAGTAACTGTTGCGCCGGCTCTTCGGGCGTCAGTGGATCGAAACGAAAATAAACCACCCCCACCGGGGCAGGCATTCTGGCACGATAGATCAATTCCCCATAGTCCCGATCAAACGTTAACACGATGCGTTGCTCATTCACTGCTCGCGTGAGAATCTCCGCATCCTTCACACCTGGAGAATCCTGAATGATCGCAGCAATTTCATAGCCGGCTCGCCGCAGGAGATTCACACTGGCGAGAGGGAAATTCTCATTCGCTAGAAATCGCATTACGGTGTTCTAGTAGGGAGAGCATACAACGCTTCCTCACGCATACATTCAGCCGCAAAGGCAAATACGGCTCGTAGGGCTTCTGGGGTCAGGGTCGGATAATTCTCCAGTACCTGCTGTTCTGTCCATCCCGCTGCAAAAAGTCCAAGAATAAACTCCACCGATAGCCGCGTGCCTTTCACCACCGGCTTGCCCAAAAGAATCTCTGGGTCTGCGTGAATGTATTGTCTCCAATCCATACGATTCCTTCCTCACAAAAATTGAAACTACGCCTAAGAGCGTGATCAAAAACTAACATCTCGGATAGAGCCAATTCAGGAGCATTGCGATAGAACCGGGATAAAGAAAGGCTTCGATTGATTCTGGGTTGCGGTTGTTGCGGCGAATAATTATTCGCCGCAACAACCGATTGCGTCCCGCCCACGCAATCGAGCGTTCCACCACCCATCGCTTCGGAATGACCGCACATCCCGTTTGTCCGGGCGGTTTTTCAATACTATTCAGGCGTATCGTCGTGTTCTGTTGCAGCCATTCATCTAACCCTTTTTTTACCCCTCATCTACGCGAATCTCGCGCATCCGGGGAAATGATTGATGATGCGCGGCGAGAAGCCACTCAGCGCCTTCAGTATCCGAAATATCGGCGGGATGTACCAACACGCGCAACAAGAACCCATTGGCGTCAACCCAGAACTGCCGTTTGCGCCCGTTGACCTTTTTTTTCCCATCATAGCCGCGTTCTCCGCCTGCTTCGGTCGTTGTGACGGATTGGGAGTCCAGGACGCTGATGGACGGCTCCGGGTCGCGGTTCAGCGCTTGTCGCGCCAGTTTCCGCAGCGTATCATTGATGGTGATAAAGGTTCCATCACGATTCCATGTGTCGAAAGAGGAGCGAACCGAACTCATTGGCGGAACATCTTTCGGACGCATGCGCCATTGACAGCCCGTGCGATGTTTGGAGCGCAGCGCGTTGACGATCGCGCGGCGATCAATTTCGGTCGGGCGGCCGCCGTTGGGCGACGGGGTGACGACCAGCGGCGCGATGGCGGCCCATTGCTCATCGGTCAGATCGGTCGCATCCTTGGTTGGATAGGATCGAAGCGCACGTCGTGGCATACCAGATTGCTCCTCATCAGAACGGCATGGTCACCATCATGATACCACAAATCCGGTTTTCTGATCGCCCTCTCAGCCGCCTAACGCCTTGCCGTTCAGCGGCGCCGCCCCAATAGATCGGGAAAGCCTTCGAGCTGATTCCAGCCTTCAAAATCGGCCCGATCTCGCTCGACGCGGAGCAGCGTCCGCGGCAACGGCGTGTTGGGCGGCGTCATTTTATCTGTAGGGACTGTTCTTCCTGACCATGCGCCGTACCAGATCATGATACACTGACCACGCATTCCAGACATCTCTTGCCCATCGCTCAACAAGCTCTTGATGCTCTGAAATGTCTCGCGCTTTGACTACATCCAGTACTGTTATCTGCCCATTGGGAAGCGACGCGTACCCGCATGGCTACCGTGTCCTCGGGAGTGATCGTGAGGCCAGCCGCCCACGTCTCCATCCACGCGTCTGG
>Ga0308310_1000479_pt1 | contig 17427 bp, 13 predicted proteins | sample HotsprSampleMS65_FD_203672 | JGI IMG/M metagenome (GOLD analysis project Ga0308310, IMG submission 203672) | Hot spring phototrophic mat microbial communities from Mushroom Spring, Yellowstone National Park, Wyoming, United States - 20090730_MS65 ...
TGGCTGGAGGGGATTCTCCGTCACCTGCGGGGCGAAGAGATGCAGGAGTACCGGGGGATGATGCTCCTCTCCGGCGACCTGCGAGACTTCCACCTTCCCGACCTGATCAAACTGATCGCCTCCGGCCGCCACAGCGGCACCCTCACCGTCACGGACGGCCTTTCGGTACGGACCCTCTCGTTCCACCAGGGGCGCCCGGTCTGCGCCACCTCCCGCCGGCCCGAGGGGGACGTGCGCGACCCCGACCAGGTCCTGAACGACATCTTCGACCTCTTCCGCTGGCAGGAGGGAGCCTTCACCTTTGACCAGCGGATGGGTCCCCAGGAAGGCTGCCGCCTCCTCCAGATGAGCGCGGAAAACCTCATCCTGTCCGGCGCGCGCTGGGTGGACAACTGGGCCATCATCCAGCGGGTGGTCCCCTCTCCGGAGGTCATCTTTGAGCGCCGGGACAACATCTCCCTGGAGGAGGGGTGGGACGTCCATCCGGAAGAACGACGGGTCTGGGAGAGCCTGGACGGGGTGCGCAATGTCGCAGAAGTGGCTCAGGTCTGCGGGTTGACAGAGTTTGAGACCAGCAAGGTTCTCTACGGTCTCTACGAGGCCGGCCTGATCCGTCCCGGGGACGTGGACAAAATCCGCCTCCGGCGGGCGTTCCGGGAGTTCGCCGAACTCCTCTGCCGGGCCACCAAACCGTATCGGGCATCCCCGAATGATTTCTCCTGTGAGGAAGAGGTTAACCATCGGGCCGCTCCTCTCCCCATTCGGTTCAACCTCAGCCGCATTGAGGACCGGACCGAGCCCGCGCTTTCCACAGATGACTTGGCGGAGATGTACCGGCGCTTCCTGCAGGCGCAGCAGGACGTGGTGCGGGAGCGGTTCGGCGAGGCCACCCTCCGTCAACTGCTCCGGCAGGTGATGGCTCAGGTTAACCCCTCCCTGATGGAAACCCTCCGGCGATACCGCCTCGTTGCCACCTCTCTGTAAAGCAGGAAGTAGGGGGCAGCGGCCAGGCCACTGCCCCCTACTTCTTCTTCCCCCACTTGACGTCTCGCCATTTTGAGGTAGCATAGATACTCAATGAAGCCGGAAACTGCTCAGGCTCACAAAGAAAAACGGGCGGTCGCTCTCAGTTCGGTCCTGGCGGCGGTTTTCCTCACCGCGTTTAAACTGGTCATCGGCATCCTGACCAACAGTCTCGGTATCCTCTCCGAGGCCGCCCACTCCGGACTGGACCTGGTGGCCGCGCTCATCACTTTCCTGGCCGTGCGCGCCTCGGGCCGCCCGGCCGACCGGGAACATCCCTTCGGCCACGGGAAAGTGGAGAACTTCCCCGCCCTGATAGAGACGCTCCTGCTACTGGTGACATGCGTCTGGATTATCTACGAGGCGATCAACCGGCTGCTCTTCAAAACGGTGGAGGTGGAGGCCACGGTCTGGGCCTTCGTGGTGATGGGGCTGGCCATCGCGGTGGATTTCACCCGCTCGCGCGCCCTCTATCGGGTCGCGCGCCGCTATAACAGCCAGGCCCTGGAGGCCGACGCACTCCACTTCTCCACCGACATCTGGAGCAGTTCCGTCGTCATCGTCGGGCTGGTCCTGGTGCGCCTGGCCGACGTGTTCCCCCGGTACCGCCCCTGGCTGCTGCGGGCCGACGCCGTTGCCGCGCTGGTGGTGGCGGCCATCGTCATCTGGGTCAGCCTGCGACTGGGCCGCCGCACGGTGGACGCGCTGATGGACCGGGCGCCGGAAGGGCTGGAGGAACGGGTGCGCGCGGCCATCGCCGGGGTGGAGCACGTCCAGGAGTGCGGCCCTATCCGCCTGCGCACCGCCGGACCGGTCACCTTTGTGGAAGCGACGGTGCGCGTCGCCCCCGAGATGCCCGCCGGGATGGCCCACCAGGTGGCCACCCGCGTGGAAGAGGCCGTTTCCCAACTCTGCTCGGATTGTGACGTGACCGTCCACGTGGAACCCGTGGCCCCGGTGGACCCCGTCATCGGGCAGGTGCGGGCCATTGCCGCCGAATCCGGCCTCTCCGTCCACGACGTCCACGTCCACCGGATGGCGGACGGGTACCACGTGGACCTGGACCTGGAGGTCTCCGGGCATCTCTCACTGGACGAGGCCCACCGGATGGCGACGGCCTTTGAGGACCGGTTGCGCGCGCAGGTGGAGGGGCTGGCGGCGGTGGAGACGCACATTGAAGTGGCCCCCGTCCCGCTGGAGGACCCGGGGCAGGACGTGACCGGGATGTACGCCGATATGGTGGAGGAAATCCGCCGGATTGCCGAGGCCCAGGACGGGGTGATAGAATGCCACGACGTCCGGCTGCGGCAGGTGCACGATGCCCTATACGTTTCCCTGCACTGCGTCTGCCCCGGGGAATTCTCTATAGAAGAGGCTCACCGCTGCTCAGCGCAATTGGAGGGGCGCCTCCGTCAGGCCTTTCCAAACGTGGCCCATTTCCTGGTCCATACGGAGCCGATGTAGGGGCAGGGCTTGCCCCTGCCCCAGGGGGCGACCGCAAGGGCAGGTGACCGCAAGGGTCGCCCCTACTCTTGACCCATCTGCCACAAAAACGAATATGGACAACAGCGCGCCAGAGCCAACCGTAGAGGACATCCTGGCGGAAGTGGAGCGGCGACGGGCCGCCCGCCGGGCCGAAGAAAACCGTTCCCCCCGGGAGCGCCCCCTGGCCCACGGGGCCGAACGGGTGGGCCAGTGGTTCGTCCGCCACTGGCTGGCCCTCGTGAACCTGTGGTGGTTCCTCTACGTCGGTGTGCCCTTCCTGGCCCCCATTCTGATGCACGCGGGCATGGAGGGGCCGGCCCGTCTCATCCACCTGGCCTATCAGCCCCTCTGCCACCAACTCCCTTACCGCTCGTGGTACCTGTTCGGCGAACAACCGTACTATTCCATGCAGGAACTCATCCAGCGGGGAGTGGACCCGGACCTGCTGGTCCCCCACGGCTACATCGGCGACGCCGTTCTGGGCTACAAAGTGGCCTTCTGTCAGCGAGACACGGCCATTTACGGAACCATTTTCCTGGCCGGGCTGGCCTTCGCCCTCTCCGGCCGCCGGTGGCGTCCCCTGCCGCTCTGGGCCTACCTGCTGTTCGGCCTGGTGCCGGTCGCCCTGGACGGGGGAATTCAGTTCGTCTCCCAGGTCCTGGTGCTCCTCTTCCCGTCGGCGGGGTTCGTCGCCGTGGAGAGCACTCCCCTGCGGCGGGTGGTCACCGGCGCCCTCTTCGGCCTGATGACGGTGTGGATGGTGTATCCCACCGTCCATCGGGCGACAAAGGAGGCCGTAAATACTCAGGAGCACACCCGGTGTGTGCCATTCCAGCCGGAGTGATAAGGAGGGATCATGCTACCCACAGGCTATCCGTATAACCTGGCAAGGTTGAAAGTCCAGTGGAAGACCTTTGTTAAGCGGGGGGTTCTATCTGCCTCGGAACTGGACCCTGCCATTGCACGTTCATGGCTCCGTTGCCAGCAAGCCGGGCTAGATCCCACGGCAATTCCTAATCCCTCTCGTTACCGCACGGAAGAATTGGACTACCAGCGCCAAAACTGTTTTGAATTGCTTGCGATTGCCCGGCCGCTGATGGAGGACATCTATCAGTTTTCTGGCAGGTCTAAGATGATCGTTTACCTGACCGATCACAACCTGCACATCATAGACATGCTGGGCGATCCAGACCTGAGCGGCGTGTTATCTGAAACGGGTCTGAGCGAGGGGACTTGTCTATCTGAAGAGTCCATAGGTACCAACGCGGCTGCCCTGGCACTGGCTGAAGGCGGGCCCGCTCAGGTAGTTGGACCGGAGCATTTCTTTGGGGTATGGCATTTCATCACCGACACTGCGGCCCCTATCTACGCCCCTGAGGGGGAAGTGAAGGGGATGATCGGCGTGATCACCCTGGAACGTTACAGCCAGCCGCACACCCTGGGGCTCGTGATGGCGATTAGCCGGGCCATTGAGAACCAGTTTCAAGCAGACGCCGCGCTGGCCCAGGCCCATCACCATCTGGCTGTCCTCAACGCATCCCTCCAAGCCATGCGCCAGGGCTTCATACTGTTAGATTTGAAAGGAACCGTCACTCATATCAATGCAAGCGCCGGAGAAATACTGGGCATTTCCCCTCGGACCGCTACAGGCAGGCCTCTTTCCTCCCTGGTCCAGATTCCCCCCGAACTGGAAGAAAGCCTGAATCAGCGAAGTCCCATGAAGGGAAAAGAGATCACCTTTGTGCAAGGCAACACCCGGCATCCTGCCATTGTAGCAGTAGATATCCTGAAAGAGGGACTCAGCCAGACGGGCTTCGTGCTGGTGCTGAACCGTGTAGACGAAGCCCGGGAGTTAGCCCGTACGATTATGGGGGCCAGGGCCCATTTTACTCTTGACGACATTTCAGGATGGAATCCCCGGATGCAACAGGTTATCCGATACGCTCGCGCTATTGCCCGGTGCGATGCTCCAGTGCTGCTGGTGGGAGAAGCAGGCACGGGTAAAGGGTTATTCGCCCAGGCCATCCATAACGCCAGCCATTACGCGGAAGGGCCTTTCGTCGCGGTGGATTGTGCATCTATTCCCCGGGAGTTGATCGCCTACGAACTTTTCGGCCGGGAAAAGGATTCCGGAGTCATTCAGCCAGGTAAGTTTGAACTGGCCCATGGAGGTACAATTTTCCTGCAAAACATTGAGAGTTTACCCCTCAATTTTCAGGCAGCACTCCTTGGGGTTATGGACCTGAAGCAGGTGATCCGACTGGGCGGTACGACGCCGATCCCCATCAAGGTTCGCATTATCGCTGCTTCTAATGTGGATTTACGGGAAGAAGTGCGCCAGAAACGATTTCGGGAAGATCTGTATTACCGCCTGCGTGCCCTGACGCTGACCATCCCACCGCTGAGAGAGCGGGGGAAGGACATTGTTTTTCTCGCCACGCAAATTGTTGAACAACATGCACGTCGTCGGGGGAAACAAATCGTCATCACCCCACGTGCTCTCGCAGCGCTGGAAGCTTATCGCTGGCCGGGAAATGTGCGCGAGTTAGAGAATGTCCTGGAGTGGGCAGTTCAGATGGTGGAGGGAAACGAATTAGATATTGTGCACCTGCCGGAAGAAGTACGCCGGGCCGCGCGGGGCTCCAGCGATGAATCGGTTCCCACGCTGCTGGAAATGGAGCGCCAGGCCATCCTTCGCGCCGGCCTGGCTTGCCAGGGGAATGTGACCGAAATGGCCAGAGTGCTGGGCATCGGACGCACCACCTTATGGCGCAAGATGCGCGCCTTTGGCCTCAAACCAGAAACCTTCAAATCCGCCCAGATAGCGCATTAATCCCCATTGCCCCTATCCTCCGGTTAACCCTCGCGCGGGGGTAACTGTTCAAAGCATCATCGCGAGCCGCCTGCGAGAGCGGTAACACAATTCCCTCTTTGCCCCTGGGCCAGGGTAGAACAGGTGACCCCAAGGAAACCCCCCGGGGAAGGCTCGCAGCGGCGGGCTGCTGCACGCTTGCTTCCCCTGTTCTATTTCATAATGAAACATCAACTTCCGTAAAAGTGTCCCAATTTGGAACAATCAAACCTCTGGTTATTGACATGCTCCCCCTCCTGTATTACAATACATTGCGATTCCTCATCAGTTTACCCACATGCGCGAAAGGAGGTGATTATCGGCGGACCAGTTGTGGATACGGCGGATTGACCCCTTTTGCTTATTCCCCCAAGATCAAAAACATTCACTTCATCCCATCATACTATGCTAAAGGAGAGAGCGATGAAAAAGAATAGTCTCCTGGCCGAGTGCATTGCGGAGGTCTTCGGGACCTTCATCCTGATCCTCCTGGGCGACGGCGTTGTCGCCAATGTGGGGTTGGCTCCCCGACTGGCGGCCCCCGCTTATAACTGGAACACCATAACCTTCGGGTGGGCCATGGCGGTGGTCGTGGCGGTATATGTGGCCGGTGGGGTCTCCGGCGCCCACATTAACCCGGCCGTGACGCTGGCGATGGCCGTGCGGGGCGCTTTCCCCTGGAAAAAGGTCATCCCCTACTGGATTTCCCAGATTCTGGGCGCGTTCCTGGGGGCTCTCGGCGTGTACCTGGTCTATATGGAAGGTCTGATTGCCGCCGGGGTGCCCAACGTCTGGTGCACGGGACCGGGTTCGGTCTTCGGCCAAGCCTTCTGGGGCGGCGCAGGTGGTAACTCGTTGGCTTCTTACTCCCTGGTCAACGCCCTCATCGCCGAGATTTTCGGCACCGCGGTGTTGCTCTGGGGAGTGGCCGCTGTTGGCGACACCCGGAATCTGGGCGTCGGGGCCAATCTGGGCCCTCTACTGGTTGGCCTGGTGGTTCTGGGGGTTGGTCTCTGCCTGGGTGGTCCCAGCGGCTACGCCATTAACCCGGCCCGCGACTTCGGCCCCCGGCTCCTGGGCACCCTGGTGGGCACAAAGGGGCTCTTCACCGGCCTGTACTGGTTCGTGGCCCCGATCATTGGCCCGCTGGTCGGCGGTATCCTCGGCATCCTGACCTACGATTGGCTCATCGGCCGAGCCCTCGCCGCCAAGCAGGCGTAAGGAATCCCGGTAGGGGAGGGGACCATGAAAAAACTCATCAACCACCCAGCAAATGTGGTAAAAGAAGAACTGGAGGGCATTGCTCTGGCCTATCCAGGCCTGGTGAAAGTCCACTTTGAGCCCAACTTCATCTACCGCGCCGATGCGCCGATCCCGGGCAAAGTGGCTGTCATCTCCGGTGGTGGGAGCGGTCACGAGCCAATGCACGGCGGGTTCGTGGGCGTGGGGATGTTGGATGCTGCCTGTCCGGGCGAGGTCTTCACCTCCCCCACCCCGGACCAGATGTTAGAGGCGGCCAAAATGGTGCATGGGGGCGCCGGTGTGCTGTATATCGTCAAAAACTACACCGGCGACGTGATGAACTTTGAGATGGCGGCCGATATGGCCCGCGCAGAAGGGATCCGCGTTCTCAATATCCTGATTGACGATGATGTGGCCGTAAAGGATAGCCTCTACACCGCAGGCCGCCGGGGTACCGGTACAACGGTGCTGGCGGAGAAGATCTGTGGTGCGGCCGCGGAACGCGGGTACGACCTGAAGCGGGTGGCCGATCTCTGCCGCCGGGTCAACATCAACGGGCGATCCATGGGCATGGCGCTCACCCCCTGCACGGTCCCTATGGCAGGCAAGCCGACCTTTGAACTCGCCGAGGACGAGATGGAGGTCGGCATCGGCATCCACGGTGAACCCGGTCGCGAGCGAATGAAACTCAAGACCGCGGACGAGATTACCGAGATGCTCGCTCTGGCGATCATTGAGGATCCGCCCTATCGGCGCACGGTGCGGGAGTGGGATGAAGAGAAAGCGGAATGGGTGGAAGTGGAGTTGGAAGACCCGCCATTCCGGCCCGGTGATCCGGTGCTGGCCTTCGTGAACAGCATGGGCGGCACGCCCGATATTGAGTTGCCCATCGTCTACCGGAAACTGCACGAGATTTGCACCAAGAAGGGGCTCAAGATCGTCCGCAACCTGCTCGGGCGCTATATCACCTCGCTGGAAATGCAGGGGGTCTCCATCACCCTCCTGCGCATGGACGACGAGATGATTGACCTGTGGGATGCACCGGTCAAGACGCCAGGCCTGCGGTGGGGGATGTAGCCCATAGACAAACCCTGCCCATTTCCATGGCCACCGGGAACCGGATGAACGCCCGGAAATGGGCAGGGTATCTTATAGGAGTGGGGAATTGACCATCACAAGGAGTGAGGAATTGACCATCACAACAAAAGAACTCCTGATGTGTCTCCATAAAATGGCAGAAGTGCTGGAGGCCAACCGGGAATACCTCACGTCGCTGGATGCGGCTATCGGTGATGCCGACCACGGAATCAACATGGACCGGGGCTTCAAAGCGGTCCTGGCGAAACTGCCCTCTGTGGAGGACAAAGACGCCGGGACGATCCTGAAAACCGTTGGTGTGGCCCTGGTTTCCACAGTGGGAGGAGCCGGTGGGCCTCTCTATGGGACGGCCTTTATGCAGGCAGGCATGGCCGTGGCCGGTAAATACGAACTGGAACCCCAGGATGTGCTGGCGGCTTTAGATGCCGCACTAAAGGGAGTGGTGATGCGGGGGAAGGCCGATTTGGGGGACAAAACAATGGTAGATGCTCTTACCCCGGCCGTGAACGCCCTGCGCCGTGCCCTGGAGAACGGTTCCGGTTTGACCGAAGCGTTAGAACAGGCGGCTGCAGCGGCCGAACAGGGCATGAAAGACACCATCCCTATGCTGGCCAAAAAGGGCCGTGCCAGTTACCTGGGAGAGCGCAGTATCGGCCATCAGGACCCTGGAGCGACCTCCTCCTACCTGCTCATCAGGGTTATGGCCGATGTGGCACGGGAACTCCAAACCCAACAGGAACCATAAATCTTTACGCAAAAGGAGGGAGAAATGGCTAAGTACGTTGCCGCTGTGGATCAGGGTACAACCAGTACCCGCTTTATGGTCTTTGACCATGCCGGTCTGGTGGTGAGTGTCCACCAACTGGAGCACGAACAGATCTATCCTCAGCCTGGCTGGGTAGAACACAACCCGATGGAAATCTGGGAGCGAACCCAGCAGGTGATCAAAGCGGCCCTGGAGAAGAATGGGATAGATCCCAAGGAGATCGCTGCCATCGGCGTCACCAACCAGCGGGAGACCACCATCGTCTGGGATAAGAAGACCGGCAAGCCTTACTACAACGCCATCGTCTGGCAGTGCACCCGCACCAAGGACATCTGCGAAGACCTGGCCAAGGACGGTGGGCAGGACCGCTTCCGCCCCAAGACCGGCCTGCCGCTGGCGACCTACTTCTCCGGCCCCAAGATCAAGTGGATTCTGGATAACGTCCCCGGCGTCCGGGAGGCGGCGGAGAAGGGGGATGCCCTCTTCGGCAACATTGACACCTGGGAAATCTGGTGGCTGACCGGTGGCCCCAATGGCGGCGCTCACGTGACCGACGTCTCCAACGCCAGCCGCACAATGATGATGAACCTGGAGACGTTGGACTGGGACCAGGAAATTCTGGACATCCTGGGCATCCCGCGCCAGATGTTGCCGGAGATTCGCCCCTCCAGCGACCCCCGGATTTACGGCTACACGCCCAAAGACGGGCCGCTGGGGGCCTCCATCCCCGTCTGCGGCGACCTGGGAGACCAGCAGGCGGCGCTGGTGGGCCAGACCTCCTTCAGCCCCGGCGAGGCCAAGAACACCTACGGCACCGGCTGCTTCATGCTGCTCAACACCGGCACCACGCCCGTCCCCAGCAAGAGCGGCCTGCTGACCACCCTGGGCTATAAATTCGGCGACGAGCCGGCCATCTACTGCCTGGAGGGCTCCATCGCCATCACCGGCGCTCTGGTCCAGTGGTTGCGGGATAACCTCAAGTTCTTTGACTTCTCCAAGCACATTGAGGACTACGCCCGGCAGGTGCCCGACAGCGGTGGTATCTACTTCGTCCCGGCCTTCTCCGGCCTCTTCGCGCCGTACTGGCGGCTGGACGCCCGCGGCGTCATCGTCGGCCTCACCCGCTTCATCAACAAGTACCACATCTGCCGCGCCGCGCTGGAAGCCACCGCCTACCAGACCCGCGAGGTGCTGGACGCGATGGAGAAGGACTCCGGTGTGCGCCTGACCGCCCTGAAGGTGGATGGCGGCATGGTCTTCAACGAACTGCTGATGCAGTTCCAGGCCGACATCCTGGGCGTGCCGGTCATCCGCCCGGTGGTGGCCGAGACCACCGCGCTGGGCGCCGCCTACGCGGCCGGGCTCGCCGTCGGCTTCTGGGAGAACCTGGACGACCTGCGCAAGAACTGGGCTGTGGACAAGGTCTGGGAGCCGAAGATGGACCCCGAGACCCGCGAGCGCCTCTATCGGGGCTGGCTGAAGGCAGTGGAGCGGACCTTCGGCTGGGTAGAATAGTGCCCTGAGAGTCTGGGGGGAGGAGCGGGATCGGGGAGGCCCCGCATCCTCCCCCCTTTTGTTGTGAGGTCAGATCATGCACATCATCGTATGCATCAAGCAAATCATAGACCCGGAGGTCCCCTTTCACCTCTTCCGGATTGATCCGGTCGCGAAACGGCAGATCCAGGGGACTCACCCCCTGGTGATCAGTACCTATGATGAAGTTGCTGTAGAAGTCGCTCTGCAGCTGAAAGAGAAAGTCGGGGGCAGGGTGACCGCTCTAACGCTTGGGAAGAAAGAAGCTCTCCAGGCGCTCCATCAGACGCTGGCGATGGGCGCTGACGATGCCATCCTGCTCTCCGATTTGAATTTTGAAGAAATGGACTCTTTTGGAAAGGCCCGCGTCCTGGCTGCGGCCGTGCGAAAAATCGGCGAGTTTGATTTGATCCTGTGCGGACGCCAGGCGGGAGACGTAGAGTTGGGATTGGTCGGACCCTTCCTGGCCGGAGAACTGGGCATCCCGTGCGTTCCCCTCGTCGCCAACTTTGAAGCGGCCAATGGTACCATTCGGATGAGACGGCCCGTTGAGACCGGGTACGAAATCCTGGAAGCCCCGTTCCCTCTCCTGGCGACGATCACCAACGACACGAGCAACGTCCCCCGGTACGCTTCAGTGAAAGGACTACGGGCAGCCATGCGGGCCCCCATCCCCTGCTGGTCGTTGGCCGATTTAGGCCTGAGCGCCGATGCTCTGGGCCCGAAACCTCTGCGGATTGAGATAGACGAACTGTTTATCCCCCATCGGGAGATGCGCTGTGAACTCATTGAAGGGGAATCCGGCGCCGAGAAAGCCCGCAACCTGGCCGCGCGACTGAAAGCGCTGGGGTTGATCGGCTGAGGAGGGATACCATGGTTCACATCCTGACATTTTGCACAGCATCTCAACCGGAAATCCCCCGCCACCCGCTGGAACTGCTGGCCGCCGCGCGGGCACTGAGCGCTCAACTGGGGGAAGGTACGGTGCATACTCTGTGTGTGGGACCGGCATCGGGGGCCTACGGAGAGGAACTGATCCACCGGGGCGCCGATCGGGTGCTGACGGTGGAATGTCCATCCGTAGAAGCGGAAATAGCACTGGCCGTGGTGGAATCGGCCGTCCGGCATCTGGCCCCCCAGGTTGTGCTCCTTCCCCACGATGATCTGAGTGGAGCCTATGTGGGGCCGTGCCTGGCATACCGCCTGGAGACAGGGATTGCCACCGACTGCGGGGGCTTCGCCGTTCAGGGGGAGGATATCCGCTGGCTACGCCCTGTTTATGGGGGGAAGGCCATGGCGTATATGCGCATTCGGGGGCCGGTTCAACTGGCCACTATGCGCTCACGCGCTTTTGACCCCCTGCCTGCTGACCCGACACGTCGGGGAGAAATCCAGAGTTTCCCGGCCGACTGGGAAAGCGTCCGTCCGCAGATCCGCGTGGTGGAACGTTTGGAAGAAAAAGAAGAGGGAGAACTGCCGCTGGATCGGGCAGAAATCATCGTCAGCGGAGGGAGAGGAATCGGAAGCGCGGAGGGGTTCGCCGTTCTACGGGAACTGGCCCGGGTACTGGGAGCCGCAATCGGTGGCTCCCGCCCGGCCGCGGACCTGGGGTGGGTGCCCCACTCTCACCTGGTAGGTCAGACCGGGAAAATCGTTGCCCCCAATCTCTACATTGCGGTGGGAATTTCGGGGGCAGCGCAACACATCGCCGGGGCCGGTTCATCTAAAACCATTGTCGCGATTAACAAAGACCCCGACGCGCCCATTTTCAAACTTGCCCATATTGGTGTGGTAGAGGAGTGGGAAAAAGTCATCCCGGCCCTGATTGAAGCCTGTAGGGAATGGCGATCATAACCCGTCATTGCGGGTCGCTGGAGGCGGCGAAGCACTCCTGGCGCTACTCGCTGGAGAGGCTTCGGGCAATCCACACTCCCATCTGAATGTACGAAAGTCAACAGAAGCGGAGAAAGGAGGCAAAAGAATGATCCGACTGGAGACCAGAGTCGTGGTGATTGGTGGTGGAGCGACAGGGACGGCGGTCTTGCGGGACCTGGCAATGCGAGGAGTTGAGGCCGTCCTGGTAGAGCGGGGTAATCTGGCCGAGGGAACGTCGGGGAATTTCCATGGCCTTCTCCATAGCGGTGGCCGCTACGCTGTCAAAGACCCACCCGCCGCCGAGGAATGCATCCATGAGAACGCCATCCTCCGCCGAATCGCTCCGCAGGCGATTGAGGATACGGGGGGATTTTTTATTGTGCTGACCGACGAAGACGAGGCGTTCCTGCCCCGTTTCCTGGAAGGGTGCCGTCAGGTCGGCATTCCGACGGAGGTGCTTTCTGGCAGCCAGGCCCTTCAGGAAGAACCTGCCCTTTCCCCTCAAGTGCGCTGCGCTGTGACCGTCCCCGATGGCAGTATAGATGGCTGGACCCTTTGCATCGGCAGCGTCAAGGCGGCCAAAGAATACGGGGCTAAAGTCTTCCTCTACACACCGGTTACAAAAATCCTGCGCCAGGGTGACCGGGTGGTGGGCATTGAGGCGGTGGACCGCTCTTCTGGCAATGAATACGAAATCCGGGCCGAATACGTGATCAACGCTACCGGACCATGGACGACCAAAACTGCGCGGTTGGCCGGATTGGAAGTGCCAATGGCTCTGGACTATGGGACAATGGCCGTCCTGAACGGCCGACCGGTCCGGCGCGCGATTAACCGTTGTCGCCCTCCGGCAGATGGGGATATCATTGTGCCTGTGGGCACAACAATCGTCCTGGGCACGACCTCGGTGCCAATTCAGGACCCGGACGACTTCTGTATCCAGGAGTGGGAGATTGACCTCTTGCTGGAAGAAGCCGTCAAAATGGTACCCGTTGTGGAGGAGATGGGGGTCCAGCGATATTATGCGGCCGTCCGTCCTCTCTACAAGCCGCCGACGGGGGGAACAGAAGGGCAAAGAGAAGTCAGCCGGGCTTTTTACGTCCTGGACCACGAAGAACTGGACGGACTCGGAGGGCTGATCACCATCACTGGCGGCAAGGTCACGACCTGCCGACTGATGGCAGAAAAGACGGTGGACCTGGTATGTGCCAAGATGGGGATTCAGGCTCCCTGCCGCACCCATCTGGAGCCGCTCCCGCCCGCTTAGCAGGCCCGAGAGATGACAAAAAAGAAGTCTCCAAAAGCGGAAAAGAGTGCACAACCCCCGCGTCGCCCCCTGTGGTGGTGGATTTTTGCCTTTCTGTTCCCGCTGGTGATAAGCGAGGTGATGTTCTACATGGCGGGCCGGGTGCTCAGTATGGTGATTTTTCCCCTTGTCTGGGTTGGTTTCTGGGCCGCTATGGCTTACCGGGCCGGTTGGTTCTCCAGGGAAAAGTAAAACAGGCAGTAGCCATTCGGATCGTCATTGGGGGAGGTTTTTGTGGCCCGCGAAGCCAGCCACAAAAACCTCCCTTTCTCCCTCTGTAAGAAGCAGGACAATCGCTCCAACAGAACACCCGACCAGGAAAGGGACTACCTGGCGCGCGAAAGTTGCCGAAATCCAGTTGGCAAAGCAGGTCCTTCGGATGAGGGAAACCGTTATCCCCAAAGCACTATGCAAGGATTTTGCCCACTTTCTGCAAATCCATGGCCTGGAGGAATGGGAGGGCCAGTTCAGCCGGTATGACGAGGAGACCTACCAGGCCGTTCTGGAAAGAGTGGGACCGGAAGACATCGTGATAGAAATCGGGGCGGGAGACCTCTATCTGGCCCTTCGGATCGCTCAAAAAGCACACCGTGTATATGCCATAGAGGTCAATCCAATGATAGTTGCTGCAACGCTCGCGGCCATCGGTTTTTCCCTGCCGCGAAACCTCCATGTCGTATGTGCAAATGCATTGGATTTCCCTCTCCCACCCGACGTGACAATAGCCGTATTGCTGATGCGGCATTGTCAGCATTTCGGTGAATACTTTGACCGCTTGCAGATGGGGGGATGCCGATGGTTGCTCACGAACGCTCGCTGGAGATGTGGAGTTGAAGCCATTGACCTGCAAGCACCAAGAATCCCCTTTGAGCAAGTGGATGAGGGCTGGTACGCCTGTCGGTGTGGGGCCATTGGCTATGTCGGGACAGGTACAGGAGTGAATACCTCACCCTGGGAGGTTGCCAACTGTCCCCATTGCAATCCTTGAAGCCCCTGGTTCTGCAACCATTCGTCACTACCTGCCCACCCGCGTCATTAGCGAGCCGCCGAAGGCGGCGAAGCAATCTCTAAATTCCCTCCACTGAATAAGAGCATTCGTGAAGTTCCCTCCAAAGAATAAGAGTATTCACTCTAAGGCAAAATCCGCACTTTGCTTGCCGTATGGGGGCTGCACCCTCACCCCTCCCCCCGCTCCCGTTCGCCTTCGGCGGCGGGAGCGGGGAGGGGGAATGGGGGGATTTTGCGGCGGCCTTTGGCCGCCGCCGCAAAATCCCCTCTTTCATCCCCCTCTCCCCAGAGCGAAGCGATGGGGAGAGAAGGGACAAAGGGGGGTGAGGGGGGGCCAGAAGCCGCTTGAGCGCATCAGGCGTGAATTTTGCCCTATAGTGAATATTCGTGACGCCCGTGAGGGGATCGCTTCGGCGGCTATCGCCGCCTCGCAATGACAGCAGGTAGGTGGTTACAGTAAGGAGAGAATTGGTTGGTATCATTATTGTCGCTCACAGTGAACAACTGGCCGCCGGGGTTTGTGAAGTGGCCCTTCAGATGGCTGGTGGGGAAAATATCCCGGTCATCCCGGCAGGTGGGACGGAGGACGGCCGCCTGGGCACCAGCCTGGATAAGGTGCTGAACGCCCTTCAGCAGATATTGGGCCAGGGACACAGCGCTCTGGTTCTGGCCGACCTGGGCAGTTCCATCATGGTGGCGGAAATGGCCCTGGAGTATCTACCGCCGGAATGGCGGGAGCAGGTACGCCTGGCAAATGCTCCCCTGGTGGAAGGTGCCCTGGCAGCCGTCGTGGCCGCCTCAGGAGGGGAGGGCCTGGAGGCAGTTCAATATGCCGCCGAACAGGCAGCGCGGGTTTCCAAGATTTTGGGACCATCTCCTGAGATCGCACCCGCACCGCTCATTCCAGAGGAGATCGCGGAAGCCCCTGAGGAGTCAGTGGAACTGGTGGTTCCGAATCCCACCGGTCTCCACGCTCGCCCCGCCGCCCGATTCGTTCAGACTGCCATGCAGTTTCGGGCCCATATCACGGTGCAGAACGTTTCCCAGCGACGTCCGCCGGTCAATGCCAAAAGCATGGTGGAAGTCGCCAGCGGGGGAACGGCCTGGCAAGGGGAACGGATTCGGATTGTGGCTCGCGGAGAAGACGCGAAGGCGGCCATCCAGACTCTGAAGATGCTCGTTGAAAGTGGCTTTGGAGAGTTAGAAGAGACGTTGCCCCCTCCGATTGTGACACCCCGGCCGATAGAAGTTCCAGGAGGAGAAGGCCTGAGAGGCATTCCGGCCTCCGGAGGAGTGGCTGTCGCTCCGTTATTCCAGTACCGTCCCTTAACGTGGCACGTTGAGCGTTACCCCGTTCAGGACATTGCCACGGAAATTGCCCGTCTCCACAAGGCCCTGGAACAGGCGCGCCAGGAACTGATCCATCTTCAGCAGGAAGTGGCGGTCCACCATCCCGAGACGGCGCGCATCTTTGAGTTTCAACGGCTGATGCTGGAAGACCCTACTCTGGTAGAAGCCATAGAAGAGAGAATCCGGCAAGCGGCATGGAACGCGGAGGCCGCGGCCAATGAGGTCTTTCAGGAATGGGTTGCCCGTTTTGAGCAGGAAGGCACCGAAATCGCCCGGCAGCGATCCGCCGATGTCCGGGACATTGGACAGCGCACCATCCGAATTCTTCTCGGTCTCCCCGAAGAAACCTCGTTGCAGGCCATTCCTGAACCCGTTATCGTGGTCGCCAGAGATTTGACCCCCTCGGATACCGCCCGATTGAATCGGGAGATCGTCAAAGGGGTCTGTACGGTCGGTGGGGGAGTCACCTCGCACGTCGCCATTCTGGCGCGGATGTGGAATATCCCGGCGGTTGTAGGGATAGAGGAATCGGTCCTGGACATCCCCGACGGCACGCTGGTAGCATTAGATGGTGACACGGGCCAGTTGGTGATCAATCCCTCCGCAGAGACTCTCGCCATCTACCAGGAACGGCAGGCCCGCAGGGCGGTGCAGGTCGCTGAAGCACTCCGCCGGAGCCAGGAGATGGCGGTGACGAAGGACGGACATCGGGTAGAGGTCTTTGCCAATATCGGAGATATTGCCTCCGCTCGCGAGGCTTTATCTATGGGGGCCGAAGGGGTCGGTCTCCTGCGCACCGAATTTCTCTTCGTGGATCGGGCGACGATGCCGGATGAAGAAGAACAGTATGCCGCCTATCGGGCCATTGCCGATGTGATGGAAGACCGCCCTCTGATTATCCGCACCCTGGACATCGGCGGCGACAAACCCCTGCCATACCTGGACCTGACCCCGGAAACCAACCCGTTTCTGGGAGTCCGAGCCATCCGCCTGACCCTGCGTCGTCCCGATCTCTTTCAAGCCCAACTGCGGGCCATTCTGCGCGCCGGCGTCGGCCGCAATGTAAAGATAATGTTTCCGATGGTGGCGACCGTTGAGGAAGTGCTCCAGGCGCGGGAGGCTCTGGAAGAGGCAAAGGCCGCCCTGGCGAAAGCCGGAATTCCCCACGCAACGGAGGTGGAAATCGGCATTATGATAGAGACACCGGCAGCAGCCGTCATCGCCGATATTCTGGCCTCGCAGGTGCAATTTTTCAGCATCGGCTCCAATGACCTGACCCAGTATGTCCTGGCCTGTGACCGAACCAATGAGCAGTTATCTTCCCTCTATCAGCAACTGAACCCTGCTGTATTGCGTCTGCTTCGGGATGTGATTGAGGTGGCGCATGCGGCGGGAATATATGTGGGGCTGTGTGGAGAGTTGGCCGGGGAGCCAAAGGCGATCCCTCTTCTTTTAGGGCTGGGATTGGACGAGTTCAGTATGACCCCTGCCGCAATCCCGCAGGCCAAACAAATCATCCGCTCTTTGACGATGGCCCAGGCCCGGGAGATTGCCCGACATGCCCTCACCTTGCCTACCGCTGCCGAGGTCAACCTTTATCTGGAAGAAGCGCTCCGGGATTGCGGGGTTGCCCAAAATCCGATATAATAGCCCCCAGGGTTGCTGATAGCGGCACCCTGGGGGATCAGGATGGGTAAACTCCTTTCGCTTTACGGTTTCGTAACGAGACAAAATCCGCACTATATGGATGTTTCCCCTTCCGTTCTCCCCCCTTCTTGCTCACCTGATATGCTCAAGCGGCTTTTGGCCCCCCCTCACCCCCTTTATCCCCCTCTCCCCCACCGCTTCGCGGCGGGGGAGAGGGGGATAAAGGGGATTTTGCGGTGGGCG
>Ga0308310_1000483_pt1 | contig 17382 bp, 16 predicted proteins | sample HotsprSampleMS65_FD_203672 | JGI IMG/M metagenome (GOLD analysis project Ga0308310, IMG submission 203672) | Hot spring phototrophic mat microbial communities from Mushroom Spring, Yellowstone National Park, Wyoming, United States - 20090730_MS65 ...
CGGGATGTGTTGCGCCCTGCCGGATTGCTGCGACCCGACATTCACCAGGAAGATGCGGCGCCGCACCGTTTTGCGCAGGGGATGGGGGCGACGGTGCTCATTCTGGCAAGTCTTGCGCTGTTTCTCGGTGCACCGACGGTTGGATGGGCGCTGGCGCTGCTGGTCGTTGCGCTGGCGGCGATCAACCTGGTGTTCGGCTTCTGCGTCGGATGCTTCATTTTCTTCCAGATTCAGCGCCTGGTGCACAGTCGGTAGCCAGGCTGCTTCGCTGCGCTTCTGAAAGATGATCGAACGACTGCTAATTATTATCCTTGTTGCTGTTGTGATTGCGCTGGCGTGGATGGCGATCCGCGCATGGCGCGCACAGCATTTGCGCTCCCTTGCCCACAAGACGCCATTCGCGGGGATCATTCCGCCGGGCAAGCCCGCCGTGGTTGGCTTTTCGACCCCTGGCTGCGTTGAGTGTCGCACCCGTCAGGCGCCGGCACTGGCGCGACTGAGCGCCAATCTGGGCGATCAGGTGACGGTGCGCACCCTGCCAGTGTCGGAGTATCCGCACCTGGTCGATCATCTCGGCATCCTGACCGCCCCCGCGACCGTGGTTATCGACGCAACGGGAGTGGTGCGCTTCGTGAACCTGGGATTTGCCGACGCGGAGAAACTGGCCACTCAGGTGAACAGCATTGCCCATCCGGTTCACAACCGCTCCGATCCTCAGACGGCTGCGTGCCAGGGGTAGCGTTCCTGCCACAGGCGACTCTCGCAGACATTATCGGTCCGGCATCACCCGCAGACGGCGCAACCAGCGCTGTGAATACCCGAAGACCCGTGCTCCACATTAACGATCCCGATGTTGATCTGTTTGCGCCATTGCCGAACAGCGGCGAATACCGTCACACGATCCTGCGCGAGATTAACATTATTGCGACCCACAATTCGTACCACATTGGCGAACTGGCGATCAGCGCAGCGTAATGAACCTGTGGCCCTCAGAGTAGTGCTTCACGTCGCCAGCAGGCGCATCGGCGCGCTCAACGTCAGGGTTGCCAGGGCCACAACTTCGGCGATCTCGCACAGCGCCCCATAGGTGTCGCCGGTCAACCCGCCCAGATCGCGCGTCCACCAGCGCCCCAGCAGGTGGGTCACCATCCAGACCAGCGCCAGCGCAATCAGGCCGCCAGCGCCACCCACAATCAGCGCCAGTGCCAGCGTTGCGACGCTGGCGCTGGCAAAATCACCGGGACGCAGATACGACTGAAAGGTGCGTCCTAGGCCCCCTTCGCGCGCTGGCGGAAAGCGCACAATGCCATATACGTCCGCCCAGCGCCCAAGCACCGGTGCCAGCACGACCGCCGTGAGCCAGGCGTCTCCGGCGCCTGCCAGAAACGCCGCTTTCAACCCCAGCACCGCCGCCAGCGCCAGCGCCCCCATCACCCCTATTCGACTGTCGCGCATGATCTCCAGTTTGCGTTCACGCGAACGCCAGCTCATCACCCCATCAAAGGTGTCGCTCAAGCCGTCAAGGTGCATTCCTGCCGTCAACACCCCCCAGGCGACCACCAGGACAACCGCGCGTACCGTTTCGTTCCATAGCATACCGGCGCCCCAGCCAACTGCAGCAATCATGCATCCGATCACCAGACCGGCAATCGGGAAGTACCGGATTGATTGCGGGATCGCTTCCTCGCTCATTGGCGGCAAACCCGGAATGGGAAGAATGGTAAGAAAACGCAGCGCCTCGCCAATGGGAGCGAAGGGTCCCCACCAGTTGCGTGGTGCACGCCGTGATGTGGTATCCTCAGGTGACACGATGCATACTCTTGTCTCAATAAAGGGGTGATATGGATCCTCGTGGGCTAGCGCTTCTCTTCGGCGCAATCGTATGCGAACTCATTGGAACGAACGCCCTCAAAGCAACTGACGGCTTCACACGTCTGCTGCCAACCCTCCTGGTCATTGCCGGGTATGGTGCATCATTCTACCTCATGTCGCTCAGTCTGCGCACTATTCCGCTTGGCATCGCCTATGCCATCTGGTCGGGTCTGGGTACGGCAGCTATTGCGGTCATCGGGGTAATTGTGTGGCGCGAGCAGTTGAATACGGCGGGAGTCATCGGCATTGTGCTGATCATTATTGGTGTAATGCTGCTGAACATGTTCGGTAGTGAACAGTGAATCGCGCGCAGGTTTCGTCCTCAGGCGTGTTCCTCACTGCTCCCCTGCTGCGTCAGGCGCGGCGTTTCATTGACCACGCGCACAATGATCGCATCGCTGTTGTAGACATCGAGCGCCGTCAGACTGCCAGCGTCAACGCGCCAGCGCCAGTGATCGGTCGGCGATAGACTAGTGACGTGGCATAGGATGAGCTGGATGGGGGTTGAGTGGGTCACCACAAGGATGCGACCGCCGTGATAGTCGCGCAGCAGGGCGTGCCATGCCTCCAGGATGCGGTCGTTGACTTCAGCCAGGCTTTCACCACCCTGCGCCCGTCCATGCAGCGGGTCGGCGAAGCGTGCAACCGACTCGTCTGGGAAGCGCGCACACACCTCGGCGTAGGTCAACCCTTCCCAGCGACCATGGTTCGTTTCGCTCCAGCGCGTATCTTCGATGATCGGCGTCGTCCGATCCCGCAGTACAACCATTGCCGTGGCGCGCGTGCGCCCAGTCGGGCTGACGAACGCGATGGTAAAGGGAATGCGTCGGAGACGGCGCGCCAGCGCTTCCGCCTGTTGCATGCCAAACGGCGTGAGCGGGCTATCGACAATCCCCTGGTAGCGGCGTTGCTTGTTGAGCGTGGTCTGCCCGTGGCGAATGAGCCAGATGCTGGTGCGCACGTTCTGAATACCCCGAACATTCAGGTCGTCTTCTCTGGCACTGTACAATGGGATTGTACCATGAGCGTCCCGTCCGCTGCGTTGACATCAACCACGGATCGCCAAGGATGGGCATAGATGGACACGGATGGCGGTCGACCCATCCTTGCTGACGTCGTAGCCGTTCCGATCCGGCATAGCAACGCACAGCGCATATGACGGTTCTACCCTTCACTGTCGCTTCGGGGAACAATAACCTAATGATGAGTTGCACACCCTAGCCACAGGAACCGATGACGAGCAATCCTCCAGATCAGTTCACAACGACCGTCTCGCGCAACGAATCGGAAGCACTGCTGCGCCGGATCATACACGAAGAGTTGACCCGCCCGCTCGAAGCGCAGCGGCTATCGCTTCTCGAGGGACAGAGTCGCGAAGGTCCTGATGACCCGGACAGTGACGCTGCGTTGCTGGCGGACATGCTGGCTCAGATCGAACGTGAAGCAGTCACACCAGCGCCACGTATCGACTGGGCAGCGGTCAAAGCTAAGCTGGCGCATGTGGAGGCTGCGGGTAAGTCACCGGATTGAACTGTACGTTCTCTCGTTTTGGGCTTCAGGACACCTGAACTCCCGTAGGGGGATGAGGGGTAAAAGCGCACGGGAATGCGGAAAACCGCTCATCTCTCCCAAGAACTCTACCTCCGAGAGCGGCTTGCAGGGCGTAGAGTTGCGCTGGATACGGGTGACAGGCTGCAAGCGACCGGGGCGCAACCGAACAAGACGCTGGGACAGATCAGGAAGGTTGAAACAGGCAGTGCAGAACCTTGTCGCAGTGCTAACAGTAGTGTCACCGATTGCTGGCCTTCATTGCAAGCGAGACGAACAAAAACGCCGGGAAGCCGCAGTGCTAACAGTAGTGTCACCGATTGCTGGCTTTCGCGCTGGGGTTTCCATAATGCTATAATACGACATGTGCAAACGGTCACAAAGCCGACAACGACTGGTTCCAGCACCGGTTCCATATCTGCCCTTCCACCGCTGCCGCCCGATCTTCGCCCCTTTCCCGTACACAGGCGGCGGCGGTTTCTTCGTGTGTCCTGGTTCTTTTTCCGCGTTATCGTTCATGTCTTCATTTTCGACATTCTGTTTAACCGATACCGGCTGACGCGCTGGTACGCGCAGCGCACCGGCGTCAGGCGCTACCAGCGCATCGCGCGCGATTTTCGTCGCCTGGCAGTGCGAATGGGAGGAGTGCTGATTAAACTCGGTCAGTTCCTCAGCGCGCGCGCCGATGTTCTCCCTGCGGTTATCACCAATGAACTGGCTGGCCTGCAGGACGAGGTGCCGCCAGCGCCGCTTCCATATGTGCTGCAAACCCTCATTACCGAACTCCGTAGACCACTGGCAGAAATCTTTGCCCGTTTCGATCCAACTCCTGTGGCAGCAGCATCGCTTGGTCAGGTCTACTACGGCGAACTCTGTGACGGACGAGCGGTTGCTGTCAAGGTTCAGCGTCCACGCATTGATGAGATCGTCGAGATCGACCTGAGCGCCGTGCTATGGGCAGTGCGCGTCGTCAAGAACTATCCCTTGATCCGGCGACGGGCAGACCTGGAACTGTTATTTGAGGAATTCGCGCGTGTGCTGCGAGAGGAACTCGACTATGAGCGCGAGGCGCAACACGCGCTGCGTTTCCGGATCAACTTTGCCGATACGCCAGGTGTCTACTTCCCCAAACCGTACCCTGAACTCTCAACCCGGCGCGTGCTGATCATGGAACGGATCAGCGGCATCAAGATCACCGATTATGCTGCGCTCGAGCGTGCTGGCGTGGATCGTACCGAAGTCGCAACCCGGCTTAATCGCGCCTACCTGAAACAATTTTTCCTCGATGGCTTCTTTCATGCTGATCCTCATCCCGGCAATATTTTCGTGCGCGTCGAAGGTCCGCCGCCGCCTCAAACCAACGGCATTAAGCCGGGCGCACCCTTCACGCTCATCCTGCTCGACTGCGGCATGGTTGGCTATCTGCCACCAAAAACTATGGAAATCATTCGAAGCGGCGTGATTGGACTGGCAACCAACGATCCAGAGCGGATCGTCGATGCCCTCGACCGCCTAGGAATGATCCTGCCAGGCGCCGACCGACGCTTGATCGTGCAGGCATTGCAGATTGTGCTGCGTCATACCTACGCGCGCACACAGCGAGAACTGACAAACATCGACGTTGAAAAACTGTTCGATGAAACGGAGCATCTCGTGCGTGATTTGCCTTTTCAGATCCCACAAGACCTGATCTACCTGGGACGGGCAATCAGTCTGGTGAGTGGGATCGTGACTGGGCTGCATCCCGACATCAATCTGTTTGAGGAGACGCAACCATTCGCACAGGCAATGCTTGAACGTGAACGAAAAAATGGTGACTGGCTAGAGGAGATTCGGCGCGAACTAACTGAGCTCAGCCAGGTTGCGGCGACACTGCCGCGTCAGATGGATGCGTACTACAAAGCTGCCAACCGCGGTGAATTGCAAATACGTGTTGATCTGTCGCGTCTCGAACGCGGTATGAAGCGTGTCGAGCGGGCGACAAACCGACTCTCCAGCGGTATCATTGCAGCGGCGCTGTTCATCGGCGGCGTTTTGCTACGGATCAACGGTTTCGCCGACGAGGCATTTTGGTCGTGGGTTGCGGCTGCTGCAGCTACGTTGTGGACGATCTGGCCTCGCAGCGACCGATAAGCAAGGTGTGTGCCTGCATCCTGGCGACAACGAGTGTGCAGAGCGGGTGTCTTGCAGAGGATCATCCATGGCCCTGGAAAGCGCACAATCTCGTCTAGCATCGTATGCTGCCGCGCTTGCCGAACGCCTGGATTGGCTTCGCGCGCTCCCCGACGGCATTCTTTGCGATCGGCAGTTGCCACAGGTGCGTCTGTGGGTCATCAAAGAAGGGACTTTTATCAGTCTCTTCTTTCTGAATCCGGTGAGCGGCGCACTCGATGGTCCAATGTCGCGGATCGACATTGCACGTCCGCTCTACCTCCTTGCACTATACAATCGCGCACTTCTGCTCACCCTCCTCTGGCGTCCATCACCACGCCGCGTGTGCATGCTGGGTTTCGGTGGAGGGCGCATCTCACTGGCGCTCCACGCGCATCTCCCCAACGTCATTATCGATAATGTCGATATCGATCCAGCGTTTGAGATGGTTGCTGCCACGTACTTCGGAGTGACCTTCGATGAGCGGCAGCGTCTCCACATCGCCGATGCACAGGAGTACCTCCGGCAATCGCCGCACCGCTACGACATCATCTTCATGGATGCATTCAGCGATGCACGCGACAATCTCGATCACCTGGCAACGGCTGAGTTCTATGCCCTCTGTCAGAAGCGTCTGCTGCCCGGCGGTGTTATTGGCATCAACCTGCTCCGCAGCGACCCGCGCTTTGCTGCGAAAGCACACATGTTCCGCACGTCATTCCGCACAACGCTGGCGGCGCCACTGCGCCATTCGCTGGTACTGTTCGGCGCCGGTCGTATGCCTGCTCCGGCAACAACCCTCAGGGAGCGCGCACACGAACTTGTGCTACGGTATGGCTTCGACGCCGATCTGACCAACATTGCTGCAACCCTGCGTCCACTGCGCGATCTCTGGTAATGTCGAAGCGATATACTACACACGGTCGGCGGGCGATTGCTGCCATCAGTTCTGTTTCCAGAAACGTCGGGGGCGCCATGGAAAACACGCGCTACTATCTCGGATTCAACTACGTGAACGGCATTGGTCCGGTGCGACTGGATCGCCTGATCGAACAGTGCGGCTCGATTGAAGCAGCCTGGCATGCCTCCGCCGCTGAACTGATGGCGATTGGGTTGGAACCCAAACTGATCGAGGCGCTGGTCGAAACCCGGCGCAACCTCGACCTCGACCGAGAAATGGAACGACTCCAGCGCGCCGGAGTCGCTCTCATTGATCGTGAGAATCCCGCGTACCCCGCAGCGCTGCGTCATATTCCGTCACCACCGCCATTGATCTACGTGCGCGGCACCTTCTCCGACGTCGATTCCTGGAGCGTTGCAGTGGTGGGCACCCGCCAGCCAACGGCATACGGGCGCGAAGCGACCCGCCGCCTGGCAACTGGACTGGTCGAAGCCGGTGTGACGATCATTAGCGGTCTGGCGTTAGGTATTGATAGTATCGCCCACATGACGGCGCTCGACGCTGGCGGTCGAACGCTGGCAGTGTTGCCGTGCGGCGTCGATCTGGTCTACCCCGAACGGCATGACGCCCTGGCGCGCCGTATTGCCGACCATGGTGCACTGATCTCGGAGTTCCCACCTGGCACACGGCCAACACCCCAGCTTTTCCCGGTGCGCAACCGCCTGATCAGCGGACTGGCGCGCGGCGTGCTGGTGGTGGAAGCCGGTGTCAAAAGCGGTGCGCTGATCACCGTCGATTATGCACTCGAACAGGGGCGCGATGTCTTCGCCGTGCCCGGACCGATCTTCAGCCCGCGATCTGAAGGAACCAATCGCCTCATCCGCAACGGGGCAGGGCTGGTGACGTGCGCCGAGGATATTCTCGAAGCGCTCGACATGAGCACGGCGGCGAGCCAGCAAGAGATGCGTGCTGCTCTGCCTGATGACCCCGTTGAAGCGGCAGTGCTGGCACTGGTGGGGTACGAGCCGCTCCATATTGATGATCTGCAACGACGTACATCCATGCCGGTCCACGAAGTATCCGCAACGCTGACGGTGCTTGAACTTAAGGGCTTTGTGCGTCAATGTGCACCAATGTGCTACGTTCTGGCGCATTGACCAGCAGACCTGTACAACCGGCGTACCAGGAACTACAGGCAGCGGGGACTATCGGGCTATTTGCAGGAGAAGAAGCATACCTTAAAATTCAGGTAAAGACGTACAGCGCGTGCATTGTACCAGGACGTCTCAGGGAGCGCTTCCATGCATTGTTCTTTACCCTACGCTCTTCGTATCACCCTTCTGCTGCTTGCCGCTGTGTTGGCGTTAACGACGCCAGCGCTCTTTGCCCAGACGACGACCGATTATCTTACCAGCATTGGTGAACCAGCCACAACTGACAATACGCCAAGTTCCATCCCCTTAGAGATAATCAGTGCATCCACGGCGAGCCACACGGCGTACCTGCCGCTCGTGGTCAAACCAGCAGTAACGGACGGCAGTGGTACAAGCGTTCTGTCACCGCTGGCGCAGCAGGTGGTCGATCTCACTAATGCGTACCGTGCTGCGGCAGGATGCGCATCGCTCGTAGTGTCACTGCAACTCACTGCGGCAGCGGCAGCTCACAGCCAGGATATGGCGCAGAATAACTTCTTCGGCCATATCGGCTCGGACGGTTCCACACCCTGGGATCGAATCAGGCGAACTGGATACTCCTACCAGAGTGCGGCTGAGAACATCGCTGCCGGTTATCGCACTGCCAAAGATGTGGTGCAGGGATGGTATAGCAGCCCCGGACATCGACAAAATATGCTGAACTGTCATCTGCGCGAAATTGGAGTCGCCTATGCCGATGGCGGATCGTATGGAAGATACTGGACGCAGGTATTCGCAACTCCACGCTAGCACGTCCACGATTGCGCAAGTGGGATTGCAATTCGACCGGCCCTTGCACGTCCCTGGGAGCACAGGCGTCTTGCCCGCATGCCTCCCATACCCCGGAAGCGCGGGCGTCTCGCCCATGTGCCGCAGCGTAACCCAGGCGGATTCCCCCTTTGATGCTAGATCGCAGGCATAAGCGAACCGGGTGCAGCACGCCACACTTGGCGCTTTTTATCCGGTCAGTAGCGCCATTTCAGCGTGAGGCATCACAGTTACTCTTCTTCCTCAAAAGAGCGTGGTGCAGGACGATCATTGCGCGCCCTCCCCCGCGAGTCGCGATCATTGCGTCGTTCTCCACGATACCTACCCTGCTCCTCCTGCCGCTCCCGATACCTCCCGCTCTGCTCCTCCCGCCGGAAGTCGCGCGGTCCATTTCCCCTGCGCTCCTCCTGCCGCTCCCGATACCTCCCGCACAGCTCCTCCAGCCGTGAGCCGCGTCCATCACCCGAACTGCGCCTGTCACGCTGCTCACGGCCATATCTATCTCGCCCGGAACGGCGGACATCGCGTGGCGGACGTTCATCATTTCGGATTCGCTTGTTATTCCGTGGACTGCGCCTCTCATCGACGACCGGCAGCTGGTGATCTCTTTCGACTGCCTCATCGAGATCGGGGAGCGTCGTGTCTGTCACCTGATTGCCCTTTCGCAACAATCGCGCCGACGGAGTAATTCGTCGCAACCGTCGCCCGCTAGAGACCTGCGTCTCACCCTGTTCACGCCGACGCGGCTGTTCCGCTTCAGCGACTGCCGCGTTTCGTTCGGCGTGTTCTCGCAACATATCAACCTCTTCATCAGTAAGAAAACGCCATGTACCGCTTGGAAGGTCGCCCAATGTCAGCGGACCTTCGCGCACACGGATCAACCGCCGCACCTCATACCCTAAAATGCGCGCTACTTCACGAATCTGGCGCTTGCGCCCTTCGTGCAGGATGACGCGCACCCAGGCACCATCGGGAGTGCGCTCGATCAGCTCAACCCACGCAGGCGCAGTTTTCACCCCATTAAGTTCGACACCAGTGCGCCAGGCGCGCAGCGCAGCCGGTGAGGGTGCATCGTTCAAGAGCACACGGTACTCTTTTTCGACCTGGTAGCTCGGATGGGTCAATTTCTGGGTCAGTTCACCATCATCAGTCAACAGGAGCAACCCTTCCGAGTCATAATCCAGCCGACCTACCGGAAACAAACGCTGTTTCAGGTTGACCAGATCAATCACGGTAGGACGACCCTGCGGATCGTCGGTTGTGGAGACTACGCCAGCCGGTTTGTGGAGCATTACATAAGTGCGGCGATGAATTTTCCCAATGGGCCTGCCATCGACCAGTATCTCATCGTGTTCTGGGTCAACACGAGTACCGGGAATGCGAACCACCTTCCCGTTGACCATAACGCGCCCTGCGGCGATATACTCTTCGCAATCACGCCGCGACGCAATGCCAGCACTTGCCAGCACCTTCTGTAATCGTTCTGCACTCAAGGTTGAACCTGTCTCCTCGATATGCGGGCTTTCATGACATCCCGGCATTCGCCGGTTTCTCTACGCCCTGCTTTTTCAGTACGCGGGCTTTCACTTTCGGTATTCCGGCATGATGGGGTGTCGGGAGGAAGCGCCGGAAGATCTCAAAGGCTCACACTTCAAGCCGTCGCAATGTCTGCCTGTAAACGGACGCGCACGCTCTGTGGTATTGTTGGTTTCCCTGCGGCTCCGCGCCGGGGGACGACTGGCAGGTTTTGCTCCTTCGTCTCTAACGAGGAATAATGAAGTGTGGACATTATTCATTATACCATAGACTCAGAATGCACGTATTGCTGCACAACGCATTAGGGCTAGATTTCAACAATCTGCTGGCGTTGATCGAAGCGACGGAATTGCTCGGATTCTCCTGTGTCGAAACCGGCGACTCGATTATGACACCTTTGGAAGAAACGTTCGCCGACGACAGCATTCTGGCACATGAAGAAACCTTTGCCTCACGCCTGCGACGCCTGCCCTTCTTCTGAATGCTGCGCATGCCGGAAGCGCTGGGAAACGGTGGCTGCACCACGAAGTGCTTCTTACAGCTCCGGAACGCAACTTCCCTCCTAACGAGGCGGAACTGCAACTCGACATCGCCAGCAAATGGGGACGCTATACCGAACTGTTCGGCCATGACGACGCCCAGCAACGATTCTTCCTGGAAGATGTGGCAGTCACCGTATGATGAAGGGCAGACTCACGCGATAGAGACGATCAATCACCGGTCGGATGCGCAACAAACTTGCACTGTTTGCGTCGGTCGAAATGTAGATGAACCCGTCTGGTCCCACAGTCACATCCCGCAAACGACCGTACTGACCGTTGATCAGGATCTCTCGATCCATGATCGTTCGATTGTGGATCTTTAGGCGATAAAGCCTGCCGGTTTTCAGTGTCACGAAGAACAGATCGCCATTCCACTCGGGAAAGGCGCTGCCGGTATAAAAGACCATATCCGAGGTTGCGATAGTGCTGTCAGTGTTGAACACAGCAACCGGCGGCATAAAATTGGGCACGCCATTACAGTTCACCGTTCCTAGGCAATACCGAGGCGGATCACCCACCCCCAACCATAATTGTGCCCGGCGACTAGAATGTTAAGTTCGTCCATAATATCTGGACTGTGCTCCGTGCTCCAGAGATCGCCGGTCGTTCGGATGAAACCTTGGTGCTGACAGGAGGATGACAGCGAGTATTGCCGTGCTCCAGAGATCGCCGGTCGTTCGGATGAAACGCCAGCCCCTGGTAGTTGCGATGCCCCAGCGTCCAGATCAGTGAGCGTGGTAACTGACCCGCGGCATAGAATGGGTTGTCAGGTGGGATGCCGCCGTCCTTGAAGATGCGGAAAGTCTTGCCACCAGTGCTGTTGAGATCCTGCGCCAGCAACGGGTTGAGTGCATCGCCCATTGAGACGAACAGATAGCGGTTATCGGGTGAGACGATGACACGACAGCCATTGTGATGGGTGGCGCCGACCATGTCGTCGATCAGAACAACCTCATCACGAACTACGCCGGCACCAAGATCGACGGTGAAGCGCGAGAGACGGTTCTTGCGATTGGTATCTCCATCGATGTAACTGTAGCAGATGTACGCCCAGCCATTGCCTACAAAATTTGGGTCGAGTTCCATCCCCAGCATTCCCGCCTCGCTTTCAGCACGAAACTGGGATGGCGGCAAACCGCTGAAGGTCTGCACCTCGCCAGTTGCGATATTCAAGGCGTACAGGCGTCCGTTGTTACGAGCAGTAAAGAACAGGCGTCCATCAGGGGCAAAATTAATGCTCCATGGGCGGTCGAGTCCCGTTTTAACCACATCCGATCTCAAACGACGGTGCGGCGCGGGTAACCGCGATCCCGATCATCGATGCATATGCTGCAACTGACAGTAGTAGTATCTAGATCAAATAGCGAGTCATACGAATTTCTCTCTCAACCAGACGGAGCGGTGCAACACGTGACCCCACTGCAAAAACGCACTGCCGAGATGCCGGGCACGCAGCGTTTTCCTTCAATCGCTCGCTGCGTCCGCTGCGATGAAATATCCCTGTTGCGAGAGACCTCACAAATGCAAAACAGCGCTGCATTGCTATTCTTGCACATCCCTGAGTACTGGTGCCCCCTCAGACAACAGGACTATTGTCCTGTTTTTTGCAGTGGATGCAGCCCGTACTGCACCTATCCGGACACCGGGCTGCCTCCGGCATCAACGAGGCGCGGCAGACATCCTGCCTGAGTCTGCGGTGCACACACTGCTCCTGCTCGATTTGCATCCCAGAGCGAGGGATGAGAACGAATACGATGTATGTGTTCACATTTCTCCTGGGAGCGAGGGCATCTTGCACTCGCAGACGCGACGAGAACGTCCCGCCCTTTGCGCTCAGGCGCATATGTTACCCCAGGCGTGAACAGCTACAGTGCGACGTAATATTGACGCACACCTGATTGAGACGTACAATATGTCCCCGCGACACCAGACAGTATTGATTGCTCTTCTGAGTCGGTAGTTGACGTCCGACTCCTGCCATCTCTGCATCGAACGAGGTTCATGTGGTAACACCCGGAACGACTCTCCAGGACCGCTACATTATCAAGCATCTCCTTGATAGCAGTCCTTTTGGTGATCTCTACCTGGCGCGTGACCAGCGCACGAAACAGGATGTCAATGTCAAGGCAATCACCCATGTTGAGCCGGATACCGATACGCTGTTCGCCCGTGAGGCAGCTGCGTTTGCCACTGTGCGCCACGCAGCGCTCCCAGCAGTAGTCGATATGTTTGCGACGGTCGATGGGCGTTTTCTTGTCTTCGACCATATTCCTGGTCTGACCCTGGAAGACATCCGCACGCGCCATGCACAGGGGCGACTCGGCGCCGATACTGCAATTCGCTTGATCCAACCCGTGCTCGACGCGCTCGACCGGCTTCATAAGCACACGCCCCGCCTGATTCACCGCGATGTGCGGCCGCCGAACATCCGGGTCACACCTGCGGGGCAGGTCTACCTCACGAATCCTGGCATTGCCGGACGTTCAGACTTGCCCTTTGCCGCAGATGATCCGCGCACCGATCTGTATGGCATCGGCGTGACGCTCTACACGCTCCTGACTGGCAGCATTCCGCCTGCGCCCAACAAGCGTCTCCAGAGCGATCCATTGCTGCCAGTACAACGGCTCCGTCCTGACATCTCAGACGATCTGGCGCAGATTATTCAGAGATTATTGTCGCTCGATCTGGCACACCAGTACGCTTCCGTCACCGACGCAAGCCGCGCTCTGATCCAGGCTGCCCCCGATGTGACCTGCTCGCGCTGTTCGACGACGAATCGTGCCAGCGCGCGGTTCTGCCGATCCTGCGGCGCACCGCTTCCCGCATCCGATCCGCGCAGCACAATTCGCGCACTGATCGAGCATCTGCCAGCTCAAACCCCCGACGCTAGTACGGGCGCAGTGGCGCTGCGCCCTAACGACGCGCCGCTGCACCCCCCTGCTGCTGCGCCGCTGCCTTCCGCGGACGCTCCCACTATCACCACCCCGCCTTCCAGCGCTGCTGCGCACCCTGTCGCTGCCAGTTCGAGCGCAGCGCCGCTGCGCCCCTCTGATGCCCCTACCATTATCACCCCGCCCTCCAGCACTACTGCGCCGTCTGGCGCCCCGCTGCCGCGCCTCTCCGATGCTCCTACCGTCACTACCCCGCCTTCCAGCGCCTCCCTCAGCGCTGGCGCCTCGCCACAGCACCATCCCGATACCCCACCGTTGCGCCCACCCGCTCCCCGCCCGGCGGCAACCAGATCGGAAGCTCCTGCTGGTGACTCACAACGGCAACGCGGGCGGTTGATCGGCGGAATCGTCGCTGCAGTTGTACTTCTGGCAGCCTGTCTGGGCGGCAGCTACTTCGTACTATGGGCAAGCGGGCTGATCCCCACAGCAACCGCTATCTCCGGCGTATCGCCAGTTCCTGTGTCACCGGTAGACGCACGCACACCGGCAAGTGGCGGGAGCGCTGCAACTGCCGAAGCGCGACAAAACGCTACGGCAACCGCCATCGCCGCAGCCCAGCAGGCAACGGCGACGGCACGCGTCAGTGGGCAGACGGCGACGGCGCAGACGGTTCAGGCAATCGAAGCGCAAACTGTAACTGCAATTGCGCGGCAGACAGTCGCAGTAGCGGCGCAACAGACCGCAGCCGCCATCGCAGCGGCGACTCAGACAGCTACTGCTCCAACTGCCACACCCACGCCACAGTTCCTCCAGCCGCAACCGGGCACGCTCTCGCTGGCGGATTATCAGGAGCAGACACGCAGATTGCGGCGGCTCCTGTTTGAAACATTCGACCGGGGTGAACGCACAAAAGCAATCTGGGCGCAGGTGGACGATGAACAACGACGTGCGGCGTTGCGTGACAACCTCTACTATCTGACGATCAAAGTACCAGACCTCTCCACATGGTATACCTGGGATCGCGATCTGGGGAATACCTACAATATCGAACTGAGTGTTGCGTTTCAGACCGTTGGCGCGCCAGCAGCGGTCGGCATCGCCTTCGATGTGCAACCGGATGCCAATAGCGTGCTCCTTTTTGAGATTACTAACGACAAACGCTGGCAGTTCAGCACGTTTGTGAATAGTGAGTTTGTTCCAGAACGGAGTACGCAACTCATCCCTGAAGACATCATTGTTGATGGTAACGGTACAAATGTGCTCTGGGTCGTGCGCACACCAAACGAGATTCAACTCTGGATCAATAGCAAACATGTTGCCACGGTATCACCGGGTACTTCCCCTGGGGGGCGGGCGGGGGTTGTTGTGTCATCGTTCAGCAGTCTGACGCAACCAGCAACGGTGATCGTGGATAATTTCCTGGCGCGCGCACCGTGATGGGTTGACTGTTACAGTCGGGACCGTGGGTCAAGCGCATCGCGCAACCCATCACCCATAAAGTTGATGCTCAGCACGGTCAGAAAGATCAGAGCGCCCGGAATGAGCGCCAGCCATGGCGCCGCCTGAAGATACTGACTGCCATCGGTCACCAGGCGTCCCCACGTTGGCGTATCAGGCGGGAAGCCGACACCGAGGAACGAGAGGGTCGATTCAGCAATGATTGCGCTCCCAATCTCCAGCGTGGCAGCAACGATGATCGGGCTGATGGCATTCGGCAGAATATGGCGGAACATAATCGCCGTCTGAGAGATGCCCAGACAGCGCGCTGCCTCAACAAACTCCTTTTCCTTGAGCGAAAGGAACGTTGCGCGCACGACGCGCGCCGTCTGCATCCACGCCAGCGCCCCAATCACCGTCACCACAATCACGAAGATGCCTGCCTCCGGTGACCCTATCGCCTGGATAACCGGCTCGCGGAACAGATAGACCGTCAGCAGGATGAGCGGCACTGAGGGAAGCGACAGGAACAGATCGGTCAGACGCATGAGCACCTGATCGACCATGCCGCCGAAGAAACCGGCTGCTGCGCCGATAATCGTCCCTAGCGAAATGGCGATCAGCATTGCCACAAAACCCACCGCCAGCGAGATGCGCCCGCCATAGATACAGCGCGCCAGCAGATCGCGCCCCAGATCATCGGTTCCGAACGGATGCACATGGGTCGGTGGCGAAAGGAGCGCTAGAAAATCGAGATGATCGATCAAGACACGAATATCGGGGTTCTCCGCCGTCACCGGAATGCCCGATTGCGCCAGTTGATCGACCAGGTAGCGTTCATACCACCACGCGCCGACCGTTACTGCCAGGGTCAGAAAGATCAGAATGCCAGTGCCGACCATAGCAAGTGTATGCCTGCGGAAACGCCGCCAGGCATCTCCCAGCAGCGTGCGCGGCTTTGCCGACACGCCAAGTTGCAACTGACGAATGGCAGCAGTAGTATCAGACACGGAAGACGTGTTGATGGTCTGGTTCGCTTCGGACATGAGCGCCTCGTTTGACGTAACGAACTAACTGTAACGCACACGGGGATCGAGCACGCCGTAGAGTATATCGGCGACCAAATTGAAAAAGACCGTGAGACAGGCAAAAATAAACGTGATTGCCATCACAACCGGCGTATCAGAGTTCTGGATCGACGTAATCAACAACTGACCGATGCCATTCACGCGAAAGAGGTTCTCAGTAATAATTGCGCCAGCGAAAATTGTCGGAATACCAAGCGCAATTAGTGTCACGACTGGAATCAGGCTATTGCGCAGCACATGGCGAATAATCACCAATTGATCCGCCAGACCTTTGGCGCGCGCAGTGCGCACGTAATCGAGCGGAAGATTGTCGAGCATCGATGAGCGCATGAAACGGGTTAACGCCGCCGTCTGCTGGACGACCAGCACTGTTACTGGCAACACCATCTGATGCGCCTGCCTGACAATCCCATCCCAACTGGCCAGATTGAGCGTCGAGTCGTACACGATTGGAAACAGTTTCAAATTGACAGCAAACACCAACATCAATACCAGACCAGTAAAGAACGACGGCACTGAAAAGCCAATAAACGCAATAAAAGTTGCTACCTGATCGAACCAGGAATACTGCTTCACCGCCGAGATCACACCGATAGGAATGGCAATCAATACAGCGATAACATATGCTAGCCCTACCACAATCAATGTCTGCGGCAGGCGTTGCCAGATCAGATCGATCACTGGACCACGCGTTCCGAATGAAAACCCCCAATCACCGCGCGCCAGCGCGGTCAGCCATTTGACATACCGCACATACCAGGGCTGATCAAGACCAAACTGAATACGGATCAACTCACGCGTCGATTCAGGAACTGCCGGATTGAGCGCGAACTGCGCCAGCGGATCGCCCGGCGCCAGCGCCAGAATGGCAAAAATCACAAAACTGATAATCAACAAGGTCGGAATAGCAATAAGTATCCGCCGCACAATATACTGAGCCATGCCACGTCCCTTTTACCAATTGAGTATGACAATGCAGGGGACAGGCGTTTTCCTGTCCCCTGCACAACACACCTGTGTTTACTTGCTCCAGGAGGCGATATTCCAGATGCTCGAGTCGAATGTGTTGAAGGTAGGTCCCTTGAGCGCCTTGACCTTGGCATTCGGCGTGCGGCGGTTGATCAGCGGAATCACCGCACCATCGGTCACCAGCAGATCGTTCATCTTGATCGCCAGTTCGACGCGCTTCTTCGGGTCAAGTTCCTTCTTCAACTCCTCGAAAAGCTTGTCGTACTCCGGGTTGCAGTAGCGACCATCATTGCCGCGCCTCCACTGGTTGGCCGCCGAGGCGCGCTCTTCGCAGATCCAGCGCTGGAGTTCCGGCTGCGGATCGGTATAGCTCAGACCGCTGGCGTACATCTGGAGGTCGGCATAGAACTTTTTCAGCGTATCCGGGTTGCCCGCATCGCCGCCAAAGAAGACGCTGGCATCGATAGCCTTGACGTTCACCTGAAT
>Ga0308310_1000485_pt1 | contig 17363 bp, 16 predicted proteins | sample HotsprSampleMS65_FD_203672 | JGI IMG/M metagenome (GOLD analysis project Ga0308310, IMG submission 203672) | Hot spring phototrophic mat microbial communities from Mushroom Spring, Yellowstone National Park, Wyoming, United States - 20090730_MS65 ...
ACGTGACGAGATCGTGGTCCTGGAGGCTCTGGAACACCTGGCTCCGGGCGTTTTTGAACTCCACTTTGCGGTAGGCCTGGGGGTCCACGTCCACGAGAAGTACCTGCTTTCCCCTCGAGGCCATCTCATACCCTAGGTCACGCGCCAGGGAGGTCTTTCCTGCTCCCCCGGCATGGGTGAAGAGCGTGAGAACTACCCCATCGCCCCCTGGAGCTTCCACCTCCTGCACCACGTACCAGTAGCGCCCAAGACGCTGTGCGTTAAGCCTTCCCTCCTGGATGTACTTGAGAGCACTGGAATAAGAGAGTCCCCGTTCCAACGCCCACTCCTTGAGGGGAGCCAGCGCTGTTTTCTTCATGCTGGGAACACTATAAGTGTCAAAACTCACAAGAGTTGTGTTTCTGCTCAAGAGAAGAGAAGGGGGCGATCCCGTCCTCTCAGAACCAGTGAGGATGTTTAGAACCATCAGCAAACGAGATGGTCCAGGAGGTCCTTATGTGGGGCCTGTCCGAGTGCACCTTAGGACTCAAAACTTGCACCACCTGCAGAGCCCGCATGAACCTGCATCCGGCGGTGGGTGCCAGAGGCCCAGGGCATGGAGTTCCCCCAGCACTGTCTGAACCGTGAAGACCCCCTGCCCCGCCCACAGGCGAAAAAGCAGAGCAGCAGGATGGGGTCGCCTCTCATGGCTTTCTGCCCCACAGGAGCACCACCCTTCTGAACATGGCCACCACACACCGCCATCTGAGTTCAGGGGGCGCTGACCGTTTCGTAACCCATCGTCATCCCTTTCACCCCTCAAGGGGTTGACGACGGGCCACTGAGGGAACCTGGCTCGCTCGGCCTTTCAGTTTTCCAGGGCCCGCTCCAGGTCCCGGAAGGCCTCCTGGGGGGCGCAGGAGACTCCGCTCCACCAGGGAGCGTTCTCCCGCTTCCACCGGTTCCACTCCTGGCGGGCTGCCCCCACGTGCCGGGCCAGGGCCTGGCGATCTAGCTCAAAGCGGAAGGCCTGGTTCACCCGCATCCCATGAGCTCCGGGGCCCTTTTGGCCCGCTTCCCGACCGCCTCCACCACCAGCCGCTTACCTGAGGCATACAGGGCTGCTTCCAACCCCAGCTTGGGCGAAGGCTTTGTGGCGCTTTGGGTCCGCCCTGACGTGGGCGTAGCGCACGGTGCACCTCCTGGGGCTGGGTTCCTCCACCAGGAGGAGCTGGCGGGTGGGGAGCCTCCCTCAGGCGGTGAGGTAGCGGATGTCGTGCTTACGGGCCCAGTGGGAGAGCTTCACTGCTGATATGGATGATAATAAAAAGGCTAGGTACACGACAAAACTTGCCAGAAGCACGTAGGAGCTGATAAAAATAGGGACTGCCCCACCAGAGGTAGTCCCATGCATCATCACAGTGAACTCAGCGAAGTTTTTCGACCCCACCTGCAGTGGCATCGAGCCCGACTGAATGGCCGCATTTGTGCTGGCCTTGATCCGCGTCCGCAGTGTCAACCTGGCCCAGATCGCCGGTGCACATCGCCTCCAACTACCGCCGCTGCCAGAGGTTCCTGGCCGGGTTCAGCTTCGACCAGGAAACCATCGGACGGCTGATCCTGCACAAAACCCGGAGCAAAAGCTGGTCTTGAGCCTGGATCGTACCGAGTGGAAGTTGGGCCGCCGCAGCATCAACCTGCTGTTCATAGGGGTGGCCCATCAGGGGGTAGCTTACCCCCTGGTGGGGTGCTTTCTGGGTAAGGCCGGTAGCAGTAACCTGCGGGAGCGACTGGGCTTGCTCCGACGGCTGCTCACTTTCTTACCCAAAGCGCGCATCGTGCGGATCGGGAGTTTGCCTGCGCTGGCAGAAAGTGCCCTACACCCTGCGCATCAAAGCGGGGAGCCGGGTCACCTACAAGGGCCAAAGCCGACCCGTCCAGCGGTTGTTCCGGCATCTGGGGAAGCCCTGCCCAAACCGGTTCGGCTGTGGGGGCAACCCACCTATTGCGGAAGGGGGAGTACCTGCTTCTCACCGAGGCCGATCCCCAGCAGGCCCCTGCTCGATACGCCCGGCGCTGGGAGATCGAAACCCTCTTCAAACAAAACCCAGGGCTTTGACTTCGAATCCACCCACCTGACCCGGGCTGAACGGGTGGAGTCGCTGATTGCTTGGATGAGCATTGCCCTGGTCTGGGCGCATCAGGTGGGGGAATGGCTCTCACGAACCAAGCCTATCCCCATCAAAACCCGTGCGCGTAAGCTCTACTCCACCTTTCGCTATGGGCTTGATTATCTACGCCAGCTTATCTTTGCCGCAGAGGTTAGGAAAGACGAGCTGTACGCTTGTATGAGGCTTTTGTCATGTACCTAGGGGTGGGACATACTAACCCGGGTCATCTTTGGCTTTCGAGTTTCGCTCATGTTAGGGATAGTGGTTCTCTTGCTGGCGGTACCGGTAGGGGTGTTGCTAGGGCTGCTGGCAGGTTACTTCGGAGGGCGCACCGAAGCCATCATAATGCGCATTACTGACGTGTTTTTGTCTGTGCCTCCATTGGTGCTAGCCCTGGCTGTGCTAGGCTTTTTGCCGCCTAGTCTGTTCAACGCGATGATAGCGGTTACGGTGATGTGGTGGCCTTGGTACACCCGCCTTGTCTACAACCTGACCCGCTCGGTGCGCACGGAAGGTTTTGTTATCGCTGCAGAGGTGATTGGAGCGCCCAAGTGGCACATCCTTTTCCGCGAAGTACTTCCCAACTGCACCCCTTCGATCCTCACCAAGATGACCTTGGACATGGGTTTTGTAATCCTGGTCGGCTCGAGCCTTTCCTTCCTTGGGTTGGGGGTACAGCCCCCAACCCCTGACCTTGGCTCGATGGTAGCTGAGGGAGCCAAGTACCTTCCTGACCAGTGGTGGATTTCAGTGTTTCCAGGGCTGGCTGTGCTGATTTGCGTGTTGGGCTTTAACCTGCTAGGTGATGGGTTGCGTGATCTGCTGGATGTGGAGGTGTAGATGGCAGCCTTGCTGCGAATTTCTGATCTCCATCTACACTTCAAACTTTTTGAAGGGATCTCCTACGTGCTCAAGGGGGTGAACCTCAAGGTTGGCCGGGGCGAGCGGGTAGCTTTGGTGGGAGAGTCTGGATGTGGCAAGTCGGTCACTTTGCAGCTCATCTTGGGGTTGGTACGGCAAAACAACGCACAAATTAAAGGTCACATTGAATTTGACGGACTGGATCTGCTTCATAGCCCAGCGGCCAAGCTGCGGGAACTGCGGGGACGACGCATTAGCCCTATTTTCCAGGACCCCATGGCTTCCTTGAACCCCACGTTTACCATCTTCGACCAGATGAGTGCTGTGATCCGCCGCGGAGGCAAAGCCCGCCGCCGGGCCGAGGTTTTCGAACTGGCCCGCTCGGCTTTGCGGCAGGTTGCCATCACCGACCCAGAGCGAGTGTTGGGGGCCTATCCCTTTCAGCTCTCGGGGGGTCTTAACCAGCGTGTGTTGATTGCCATGGCTTTGGTAAACCAGCCAGACCTGATCCTGGCTGACGAGCCTGGCACTGCGCTCGATGTGACGGTACAGGAGCAGACGCTACGGCTCATGCGACGGCTTACTGAGGAGACCCACTCGGCGGTACTGCTGATTACCCATAACTTAGGGGTGGTGCGCGAGTTTGCCGAAAGAGTGTATGTGATGTATGCCGGAAGCGTGGTAGAGGAAGGGCTAACCAAGCAAATCTTCGCTAGCCCCAAACATCCTTATACCCAGGCTCTCCTAGCCTCAGTTCCCAGGCTGAGTGGGGGAGAACTTCCTCAGGGTATCGAGGGATTTGTGCCTGATTACACCAAACCGCCCTCCGGATGCCGCTTTCATCCGCGCTGCCCCCACGTCCACGCCGCCTGTCAGCGAGATCAGCCCCTGCGTGACCTGGGCAACGGTCATCGCGTGGCCTGTGTCCTTTATGAAGAGGTGAGCCGTGCCTGAGGCTTTACTCGAGATCCGTGGGCTGAGCAAGCACTACGTGACCCGCACGGGCGTGGTCAAAGCCCTTGATGGGGTGACCCTGGATGTGTTTCCTGGTGAGACCCTGGCGGTGGTGGGTGAGTCCGGCTCGGGCAAGACGACCCTGGCCAATCTGGTGCTGGGTGCTGAAGGGCCGACGAGTGGTAGTCTCAGGTTTCAAGGCCAGGAACTCGGTACAAACCGGGCCCTGGGTCTGCGCCGTCAGATTCAGTACGTCCAGCAAAATCCCATGACCACCCTGAATCCTCGTCACACCATCTTTCAGAGCATTCAGGTCCCCCTACAGACTCACCGGGTGGGTTTGACAAACGATCATCGTAAGCGGGCGGCTGAGCTATTACAGGTAGTAGGGATGAGCCCGGAATACCTCGACCGCTTCCCCTCTGCTCTCTCTGGCGGCCAGAGGCAGCGGGTGGCTATTGCCCGAGCCCTGGCGGTCGAGCCAAAGCTGCTGGTGCTGGACGAGCCTACCAGTGCCCTGGACGTGAGCGTGCAGGCCAAGGTGCTGGCCCTGCTGATCGAGCTTCAGGCCCGATTCAGGCTCACTTATGTCTTTATCACTCACGACCTCTCGGTAGTGCGCAACATCGCGGATCGGGTGATGGTGATGTATCGAGGCAAGGTGGCCGAGATCGGCCCCACGGCTGAGCTCTTTCGTGACCCCGAGCACCCCTATACCCGCACGCTCATTTCCTCGATTCCGGTTGTCTCTGAGGAAGAAGAAGCACTCAAGCCGCAGTGGCCCTGGGAGCGAAACCTGGCTCTCGATAGCGCTGCGGTCTCACAGGGCTGTCCTTTTGCCCCCCGCTGTCCATTTGCCGAGCAAGCCTGCTGGGCGCAGCTCCCGCCGCTCACTATGGTTCGCGAGGATCACTACTCGGCTTGCCACATGGTGAGCGGAGAGATCCCCAACAAGCTGGTCAAGACATGAAAGGATTGCCATGATCGGACAGAAACTCCCTGAGGTTCAGGAATTCCTGCGTGAGGCCGAGATTGATGGCTGGCTGGTATACGACTTCCGTGGCACCAACCCCTTCGCCGCCAGGGTGTTTGGCCATAGAGGAACCCTGCTTACCCGGCGCTGGTTCTTGTGGATACCGGCTCGAGGTGAACCACAGGTTCTGGTACACGACATTGAGTTCGGTTCCTTCCCGCGGGCAGGCTACGCGCTGCACAAGTACAACAGCCGGCAGACCCTGCTCCAGCAACTGCGCAACCTGCTCGGCGCAGCCAGGAGGGTGGCCATGGAGTATTCTCCCAACGGCAATATCCCCTATGTCTCCAGGGTGGATGGGGGAACCCTCGAGCTCATTCGCTCCCTGGGTGTGGAGGTGGTGAGTTCAGGCGATGTGTTGCAGCTTTTCCTAATCTGGACACCCGAGCAACTGGCCAACCACCTCAAGGCTGCCGAAGTGCTCACCCGCACCAAGGACGCAGCGCTAGAGCTGTTGGTCCAGCACATTGCCCGCCGGGAGCCCATCGACGAGTACCGGCTTCAGCAATACATGAACCGCTTCATCGCAGAACAGGGCATGGACCCCGACCACCCGTCTATCGTGGGCTTCGGGCCGGGAGCAGGGGACCCGCACTACGTGCCCTCGGCCAGCCGCTCCAAGACCCTCGAACCCGGCGATGCCATCCTGATGGACCTGTGGTGCAAGGTGCCGGGCGACAATCCCTTCGCCGACATCACCTGGATGGCCTTCTACGGCTCACCTAGCCCAGAGTTCCTGCAGGCTTTCAAGACGGTGCTGGCCGCGCGCGATACCGGAGTAGAGTTGCTGCAAAACCGCCTTTCGGCCGGGCAGGCCGTGCGGGGAAACGAGGTGGATCGAGTCGTGCGCGAGGTGCTCATTAATGGGGGCTTCGCAGCCAATCTCAAGCACCGCACTGGGCACAGCCTAGGCATACAGACCGTCCACGGAGAGGCCGTCCACTTCGACGACTTCGAGACGCTGGGTGAGCGAGCGGTGCTGCCTGGTCTGGGCTTCACTATCGAACCGGGAGTCTACTTCCCCGAGTACGGCGTGCGCAGCGAGATCAATGTCTACAGCACTGCCACAGGCATCGAGATCACCACCGCCAGGCAGACTGGGCTGGACGTGCTGGGCTGAGGCCCGGCCCAGCAGGCGATAGGAGGAAGCATGAAACCATCAATCATTCGCGCGGCTATCGATGTTGGAGGCACTTTCACCGATCTGGTGTATTTCTACACCGACCCTGCCACGGGCCGCCAGGAGATCGTCACCGCTAAGTCCGACACCACCCCGCCCAATTTTGAGCAGGGGGTGATGAACGTGATTCACAAGGTGGGCCTTACGCTGAGCGACATCGACTTCTTGGCCCACGGTACCACCGTGGTGATCAATGCCCTGACCGAGCGTAAGGGCGTCAAGACCGCCCTCATCACCACTCAGGGGTTTCGCGACGTGCTCGAGATTGCCCGGGGCAACCGCCCGGATTTCTTCAACCTCTTCTACAAGAAACCCGAACCCTTTGTACCGCGTTACCTGCGCCGGGAAGTGCCGGGCCGCCTCTCTCCTCAAGGGGAAGAGCGCCAGCCGCTCGACTTGAGCGGATTGCCGGGGATTCTCGAGGACTTCAAGAAGGAGGGAGTGCAGGCGATTGCCATCTGCCTGCTGCATTCCTACGCCAACCCTACCCACGAGCAGAGGGTGCTGGAGCGAATACGCGAACTCTGGCCCGAGGTCGCGGTGGTGGCGTCCCATCAAATTACACGGGAATGGCGGGAGTATGAACGCAGCAGCACTGCGGTGCTGTCAGCCTACGTTCAGCCCATTGCCGAGCGCTATCTGAGCCGCCTCGGGCAAGGCAGCAAGGCGGAGGGTTTCGCTGGACAACTCTACATTATGCAGTCCAACTGTGGCGTGGACTCTACCGAGCGGGTCAAGCAGATCCCAATTACCATGGTGGAATCTGGCCCGGCGAGCGGCTTTTGGGGAGCGGCTGAACTTGGCCGCTTGATTGGGGAGCCCAATGTGTTGGCCCTGGATATTGGTGGCACCACTGCCAAGTGCTCCCTGATCGAGGGCGGTCACGTCAAGATCATCTCTGATTACTGGATCGAGCGCAGCCAGAAATCGGCGGGCTATCCCATCATGGTTCCGGTGGTGGATCTGGTAGAAATCGGCAACGGTGGAGGGAGCATCGCCTGGGTGGATGATTTCGGCAAGCTTCACGTGGGACCTCAGTCTGCCGGGGCCGTACCTGGGCCAGCAGCGTATGGTCGGGGCGGGGAAAACGCCACTACGACCGATGCTAACCTGGCTCTGGGCCGGATCAACAAAGACTTCTTCTGTGGCGGCGAGATCAAGGCTGACGTGGAGGCCATGAACCGGGCGCTCGACCGGATTGCAGCTCAATTGGGGGTCACGCGAGAGGAAGCCGCCTGTGGCATTGTTCGCATCGCCAACAACAACATGGTCAATGCCCTCAAGCTGGTCTCGGTGAACCGGGGCTACGATCCTCGGGATTTCACGCTGGTGGCCTTCGGCGGTGGCGGTGCCATGCACGCCGTGGCCCTGGCGAGCGAACTGGGGATGCGCAAAGTCGTCATCCCTCGGGCTGCTGACGTTTTCTCGGCCTGGGGCATGCTGATGAGCGACCTGCGGCGGGATTTCTTCGTCACCCGCATTGTAAGTCTGCGCCCGGAAAATGCAGGCGCCATAAACACCTTGCTGGAAGAGGTGACCGCCAACGCACTCAAGCAATTCGCTACCGAGCAGATTGGGGCTGAGCAGGTGCGTTTCCTGCGATATGCCAAGCTGCGCTACGAGAACCAGGAGCACGCTGTCGAGATCCCGCTCCCCGAAGGTCCTATAGAGGCTGGTACTATCGCCATGATCGCTGATACGTTTCACCAGTCCTATGAGCGTGAGTACACCTATCGGCTCCACGCCCCCATCGAGTTCGTGGGAACCCACGTGGTGGCTTTCGCTGCTGTAGGCAAGCTGGAGCCAGCCAAGCTTCCAGTAACCGGCCGCAGCCTGGGGGATGCCAAAAAGGGTCAGCGCGAGGTGGACTTCGCCTTAGAAGGAATCCACCTCTCGGATATCTATGATGGACACCTGCTTGAGCCGGGTATGAGCTTCTCTGGTCCGGCCATCATCGAGACTCGCGGGACCACCATGGTGATCCACCCCGGCAACCGTGTGCGGGTGGATGATTATGGCAATGTGCACATCACCCTTCAGCAGAACGTTTGAGAAGGAGGTGGCCCATGATCAAGACTTCTGACCCCATCACGCTCGAGATCATCCAGAACTCACTGCAGGCCATCAGCGATGAGATGTTCGCGGCCATGCGCAAGACCGCCATGAGCGCCATCATCTACGAAGTGCTGGACATGGGCACCGGTATTACCAATGGGCAGGGGCAGATGGTGACTTCGGGTGCGGGGATTCCTTCTTTTGTAGGGGTATTGGACAAAGCGGTCCAGCGCATTCTCGATATCCATTCGGGTGACATCCAGCTCGGCGATGTATTTGTTACTAATGACCCCTACTACGGAGGCGTCACTCATCTCAACGACGTGGTGCTGGCCATGCCGGTGTTTGCCGGTGGGGAGCTGGTCGCTTGGACCGCTAACATCGCCCACTGGAACGATGTTGGAGGGATGGTCCCAGGTTCGATGTCGAGCAGCGCGACCGAGATTTTCCAGGAGGGGTTGCGCTTGCCAGCGGTCAAGATTATCGAAGGAGGTAGGCCGATCCAGTCGGTGATAGAGATCATGAAGGCCAACAGCCGCCTGCCGGATTTTCTAGAGGGTGACCTATGGGCGGGGATCGCTGCTGTGCGGATTGGTGAGAGGCGAATTCTAAAGCTGGTCGAGAAGTACGGGGTGGAGACGTTCAAAATCGCTCTCGAGCAATACCTTGACTATGGCGAGCAGGTAGCGCTTGCTGCGCTTGCAACCCTTCCCAAGGGAAGGTTCAGTCTCGAGGAAGAGCAGGAAAACGGAGCCATCTACAAAGTGGTGGTGGAGATCAGCGACCGCACGTTCACCGTGGACCTGCGGGACAACCCACCCCAGGATAAAGGTCCCTACAACACCTCGAGGGACGGTGCCCTGGTTTCGACCCAAATGATCTTCAAGGCTATTACCGATAGTAGCCGCACAGCCAATGCTGGGCATTTTCGACCCCTGCGCCTGCTGACCATGCCCGGCACGGTCTTTGACGTGCAGGAACCGGGAGCCTCTGGGTATATCTTCGAGGTGCGAATGCGTTTGTACGACTTGATCTGGCGCTGCTTGGCACCACACCTGGGGCCTGAGCGCTTGCCGGCAGGCCACTTCGCTTCGATTTGTGGGACTGTGATTGGCGGGACCCACCCGGACACTGGGCGGTACTTCACCATCGTAGAGCCACAGATTGGGGGCTGGGGGGCATCGGCCTGGAGTGATGGGATCAGTGCCACTTACAGCGCCGTTCATGGGGAAACCCTTCGGTGCCCCGTGGAGGTAGCTGAGGTCAGGTATGGCCTCTACGTTGACCAGCTCAGGCTAAACGACGAGCCGGGCGGCGAAGGGCAATACCGCGGGGGCAAGGGCATTGTGCTGGACTACCAGGTGCGCTCAGACAATTGCTTCCTTACCCTTTCCTATACTCGCAGCAAGTTCAAGCCTTGGGGGTTGAAAGGTGGGCGAGAAGGTTCAGCTAATTATGTAGAAATCATTCGCGGCGATGGGCGACGCGAGGTGTACTCTACAGTCACATCCTTGAGGCTTTACAAAGGTGACGTGATCAGAATCCACACCGCCAATGGAGGGGGCTACGGAGATCCACGAAAACGCCCCAGGGATAGGGTACTTGAAGACCTCAAGAATGGTTATATTACTGAAGAGCAGGCCAGAGATGTTTATGGGCTTGAGGTGTAGATAGATATCGGCTGTCTGGATGTGAAGGGCTCGATCACGTGAAGGCTGCCCTGAACTTTATGCGCCTGCGGAAATTCGAACTTGCGGCCCGACCTCCTGAGGCTCCCGCTGGAACCCTCGGCCTATAACGAGTATTGACAGGCCCTATTCCGCTGTCTACACTTCTTTTAGATAAACAGAACGTATGTTCTATTCAGTGGAACAACCTATTCCTCAGTCCAGAGATAATCCTGGAGCCATCGATAAGCTCCTGATTACGTTGCTGGCCTTTGAACAGCAGCCCTGTTGGAGGTTGAGCGATCTTGCACGAGCCCTCAAGATTCCTAAGGGAACCATGCACCGGCTCCTCCTAAAGCTAGTTTCGTATGGCTTTCTGTATCGACAGCCCGCGACTGAGGCCTACTGCCTGGGGTCAAGAATCAGGGTACTGGCTGCTCGGGGCTGGCCATTTCAGTTCTTGTCCGACTTCGCTCATCCCTATCTGGAACAGTTAGCCCTAACTACGGGTGAAACCGCCTTTCTAACAGTTGTAGAAGGGTTTTACTGCTTGTGCGTGGGCCGGGTGGAAGGAAATCAGCCCTTGCGGTTGACCATGACTGTGGGTGAGAAATCCCCTCTACATCTGGGAGCTTCCAACCAGATCATGCTCGCCTATCTCCCCGAATGTGCCCAAACTGAGATATTACGGTACTGGATCCCTGAGGAATCACGGCGGCTCGAGATGCAAAAAACCCTCAAAAGCATCAGGCAGAATGGGTACGTCTACACCGCTGGGCAGCTCACACCTGGAGTGGCTGCGCTGGGAGTTCCTGTGCTGGATGAGGCACATAACCTGCTGGCTGGACTGAGTCTCGCAGGACCTGCCGATCGCTTTTCAATCGAAGTAGCGTATAAGACTTTACCTCTTCAACAACAAGCGGCGTCGGCCATCGCCAGGGAGTTGAAAAGATTGAGCCCTCAAGGCAATCGCCAGAAATAGAGAGACTAGGGAGGTGTTGAGGATATGCGAGTGGTAAGGACGTTTTGGTTGGCTATCGTTTTGGCGTGGGTAGTTCTGATGGGGGTTGCACAAGCCCAAGTCACGTTCACTTACCTTGCGGGACAGGAAATACCAACCATTGACCCAGCCAAGCACACCGACGAGACCTCTCTGCACGGTGTGATCAACCTGTACGATCCACTAATCTACCCTAGGGTGTCACAGGGTTCTATGGCTCCGGGGCCTCATGTAGCGGAATCTTGGAGAGTGGATCCCGATGGGCGGACCTATACTTTCAAGATTCGCAGGGGTATCAAATTCCATGATGGAACTGAACTCACGGCCGATGACGTGGTTTTCTCGATGCAGCGAATGCTGGCCCTGAAAAAAGGGTTCTCCTGGCTGTGGCTGAATCTTTTGGATCCCAAGGACGTCAGGGCCCTGGATCGCAACACCGTGCAGTTTAGGTTGTCCCAGCCTTTCGCCCCCTTCCTCTCCACTTTGACACAGCTATTCGTGGTCAACAAAAAGCTGGTGCTAGCTAATAAAAAGGCGGGACCTTATGGCGATAACGGCGACTACGGCGAGGCCTATCTGACCAATGCGGCGGCTGGGTCAGGACCCTTCCAGCTCAGCAGCTACGAGCGTTCGACAATCCTCGAACTCAAGCGCTTCCCCGACTACTGGAGGGGCTGGAAGCCTGGGCAGATAGAGAGGGTGGTGTACCGCGTGGTTAAGGAAGAGGCCACTATGCGTACGCTTCTCACCAGCGGACAGGCGGACATGATTGATCAATGGCGTACCCCTGTGACTTACGAACAGCTAGCAAAGGCCCCGGGTGTCGTGGTAGATGAGAAGCCCAGTGCCCAGCTTTTTCATATCCAGATGAACACCCAGCGAACTCCGCTCAACAACATCCACGTGCGCAAGGCCATCGCAATGGCCTTCGATTACGACACCGCCATAAAGCAGATTTTTAGGGGGGCGATCCAGGCCAGAGGTCCAGTGCCCCTAGCGGCCTGGGAATCCTACGATATAAGTAGCAAAGATCTGGATAAGTATGGGATCGTAGCTTACAAGTACGATCTCGAGGGAGCCAAAAAGGAACTGCAACTCTCCGGCTTCATGCCTGGCCAGATCCAGCTCAACTATGTCTTTCCCGAAGGCGGCAACTTGCAGCGCCAGGCCGGGTTGCTGCTACAAAGTAGGCTCAACCAGCTTGGTATCAAGCTAAACCTGCAGGAGCTTCCCTGGGTACGAATCGTGGAGATGTCGGCTTCCGAGGCTAGCACGCCGGATCTGGCAGCCATTTATGACACCCTCAAGTACCCCCACCCAGATAGCCACACCTACGGCATGTACCACCCGAGTGCCTGGGGAAGCTACCGCACCATTAGCCGCTACAGCTACCCTGTTGTGACAGCCCTCCTGGAGCGGGCACGGCGGGCTACGGATCCTGAAAAGCAGATGGAACTCTATCTCCAGGCCACGGGTCTGGTCGTTAAGGACTATCCAAGTATTTACGTGGCGAACCCCATGCACCGCATAGCTTTGCGTGATAACGTCAAAGGCTACCGCTACGTGGGGCTTCTAGGCTACGATGTGGCTTTCTATGATTTCACCGTGAGTAGGTGAGTAGGTAAGCCAGACCGGGGAGGGGCTGACGGTGGGTGCCCATGAATTCGCTATCCGAAGATTAGTCCAGTTGGTCCCTACCCTCCTCGGCCTCTTGGTCCTAATATTCTTGATCGCTCGGGTGATGCCGGGCGATCCCGTGCGTTTGGCTCTTGGCCCCGAGGCTACTGCTGAGCAAGTCGCAGCCCTGCGGAACCAATTAGGCCTGGACCAGCCCTTGCCGGTTCAGTTTATCAACTACTTGATTGGCTTGGTACGGGGAGATTTCGGTGTATCCCTACGCACCCTGCGCGGAGTTGGATCAGACATCGCGGGATTGCTCCCGGCTACGCTCGAGCTGGTTACTGTATCGCTGCTTTTTTCGATTCTGTTGGGGGTTACCGCAGGGATTTTCTCGGCGCTCTATCAGAACAGCTGGGTGGATAACCTGGTACGGCTGACCTCGATCTCGGGCGTGGCTCTGCCTCGTTTTTGGGTCGGCATCCTGTTCCAGATCTTCCTAGCCTCCAAGCTCGGCCTATTCCCCATCATCGGCCGAGCAGCCGCCCCCATTCATGGGCCAACAGGCTTCTATACCCTCGATGCCCTGTTGGCTGGGAACCTACCGGGATTCTTCGACTCCCTATGGCACCTCGTTCTTCCCGCCCTGACCCTTGCCCTTCCTACCGCAGCTCAGCTGGCTCGGCTGAGCCGGGCTAGCATGATCGAGGTGCTCAGACAGCAGTACGTTCTGGTGCACCGAGCATATGGTGTTCCGACCTCAAGATTGGTGCTGCGCTATGCCCTGCGCAACAGTCTCACTTCGGTACTCACCTTGCTGGGCCTGAGCTTTGGTTCTTTGATCGAGAACGCCTTTTTGGTGGAGGTGGTGTTTTCCTGGCCGGGGATCTCGGCCTATGGCGCAGCAGCTGTTCTGGCTAAAGACTTCAATGCAGTTGTAGCGGTGACGCTGATCGTCGGGTTGGCTTTTATGCTGGCCAATCTGATTGTAGACCTGCTCTATGGAGTGCTGGATCCAAGAGTGCGCTATGACTGAGGCAGTTCGTCAAAAGGTACCCTCGCGGGTACTCCGGCGATTCTTACGCAGCCCGCTTTCGCTGGTGGGTGTGGTTGTCGTGACAGCAACGCTGATATGTGCACTTCTAGCTCCCTGGGTCGCTCCCTATCCCCAAGATGCGGGGGCGGTGGTGCATTTTGACCAGTCTATGCAAGCTCCCAGTGTTGCTCACTGGTTCGGTACGGACGAGGTGGGCCGTGATATCCTCTCCCGCGTGATTTTTGGCACACGGCCTGCCCTCCTCTTCGTAATAGTAGTACTAGGTATTGCCTTGACCGTGGGCATTGTCACTGGATTGGTAGCTGGATATTGGCCTGGCAGTCGTCTTGCCGCCCTGATCTTACGAGTGACCGATATTTTCCTGTCTATTCCACCTCTAGCCCTGGCACTTGCGGTGACTGTGGCTTTCAATCCCAGCCTGGCGACAGCCATGATTGCGGTGTCTTTTACCTGGTGGCCTTGGTATACCCGGTTGGTTTACGGTGAGGTTCTCAAACTTCGTAACGAGCTGTTTGTAGACGCGGCAAGGGCCTTGGGACAGAGAGATTCAGTCATCATGTTGCGGCATATCCTTCCCAACATGATCTCTCCTATCGTGGTCAAGGCTACGCTAGACATCAGCTTCGTGATCCTCTTGGGAAGCAGCTTGTCCTTCCTGGGCATTGGTGCACAAGAACCCACGCCGGACTGGGGAGCCATGGTAGCTAGGGGTCGGGTATATCTGCCCGATGGCTGGTGGGTCAGCACCATGCCCGGCCTAGCCATATTCGTGGTAGTAGTAGGCTTCAACCTACTAGGCGATGCACTGCGTGATGCGTTGGACGTGCGGAGTTGAGCTGAAAGGGAAATCTGGAGGAATTTCCATGATTGTAATTGACCGGGAGACAGCAGAAGCCCTGGCTCTAGGTGGAGGCGTGCTCGGGGCAGGCGGAGGTGGGAACTGGCGTGAGGGATTGCGCTACCTACAGCTGGCCATGGAAATTGGACGGCCACACCTGGTGAGCCTGGATGCTCTGCCGCCCGAAGCTACCGTTGTGACGGTCTCGGGGGTGGGGTCTCCGGCCGCTACCGAGCGAGACGTACGGGTTTCAGATTACCTGGAGGCCCTCGAGTTGCTGATAGAGAGGGCAGGAATTCAGCCTGGCGGTCTCATTTCTTCGGAGAACGGCGGGGCTTCCTCAGCCAACGGCTTCGTGCAGTCGGCCCTCACCGGCATCCCAGTGGTGGATGCCCCGGCCAATGGCCGGGCCCACCCCACAGGGGTGATGGGATCCATGGGTTTACACCGCCTACCGGGTTATCTGGCTCGGCAAACTGCAGTTGGTGGAACCCCTGAGCGCCGAGTGTGCCTCTATGTTGAGGGAAGTTTAGCTTCTGTGGATCAAGTTGTCCGGCAAGCTGCAGTGTCTGCTGGTGGGCTAGTGGCAGTGGCGCGTAATCCAGTGACTGCTGATTACGTACGTGAGAACGGGGCTCCGGGAGCCCTTACATTGGCTATTGAATTGGGCCGGTTGATCCTTTCCCATAAGGACCAGGGCGGAATGCGCGTAGCAGAGACCCTCCTCGAGTACTTTGGTGCTGGAGAATGTTTGGGGCCAGCTATAGTTCAAGAAGCGGCACTCGAGACCAGGGGTGGCTACGATATTGGTCAAATCCGAATTGGCGAGGCTGAAACCCGCTTCTGGAACGAATTTATGACTGTGGAGATATCAGGGGTACGCAAAGCTAGCTTCCCCGACTTGATTTTTGCCCTAGGGGCCGAGGATGGGCTTCCGTACAATACTGCCGAGTTGCGGCCCGGGAATGAGGTGGTACTGGTATGGATATCTAAAGAGCGGCTGCCCTTGGGGACAGGGGTGCGCGGACCCGACGCGCTCAAAAGTGTGGAAACAGCTCTCGGAGTTTCCCTTGCCCCACAGGAGGCGTGATGCTCAGGCAGGTTTTGCAGGTATTGGATGTACTGGATGACCCCTTGTCTTCAGGAGAGGCTGTGGCTGCCCTCTTCCGCTCAGTGGACTCCGGGATACGTGTGGAGGTGCAGAGAGTTGCCGGGGATAGGGGGTTCACTGATTTCGTAAAGTTGCGCTTTCCTGGCAGCGCAGGCAAGATCAAGGGGGGATCATCGCCTACTCTCGGGATTATCGGGCGTTTAGGGGGTATTGGGGCCCGTCCCCATAAAGTGGGCCTGGTATCCGATGCCGATGGGGCCGCTGCTGCCCTCAGTGCCGGGCTTAAGCTAGCAGAAATGGCTCGCCGGGGTGATTGGCTCCAGGGAGATGTGATTGTGGCTACTCATGTCTGCCCTAATGCACCCATGATCCCGCATGAACCAGTGCCTTTCATGGGTTCGCCAGTGGACATGCTAACTATGAACCGCTACGAGGTAGACCCGCAGATGGACGCCATTCTCAGCATCGACACTACTCGGGGTAACCGCATTTTGAACCGCAAAGGCATCGCCATCACACCCACTGCCAAGGAAGGCTGGCTCCTGCGCCCAAGCCCTGACCTGTTGGGGATTCTTGAGCGGGTGACCGGGGAACTACCGGCGGTGCTTCCCCTCTCCATGGCCGACATCACCCCCTACGGCAACGGGGTTTACCACATCAACAGCCTAATGCAACCGGCCACGTCCACCTCTGCGCCTGTGGTGGGGGTGCCGATCACCGCACAGACCGTAGTGGCTGGCAGCGCTACGGGAGCCAGTCACGAGGTAGATATTGCTCTGGCTGCCCGATTTGCTCTGGAGGTGGCTAAGGACTTTGGCGCAGGTCTGGCCCGCTTCTACGATCCGGGCGAGTTCGATCGGTTGGTGGCACTTTACGGCGAGATGCGTCAACTGCAGACCTTGGGGAGTCAAAAAACGTGAGAATTGGCTTAATCACGATTGGTCAATCCCCTCGAGATGACCTAGTGCCAGACCTGCGACCTTTGCTGCCGGGTGTGGAGATCATCGAGCGGGGGGCGCTGGATGGCTTGAGCCCAGAGGAACTCGCCGGGCTTGCTCGAGACCCCAGAGGTAGTCTGCTGGTCACCCGATTGCGGGATGGCCAGGGGGTGGTGGTAGGGAAGACCGACCTGCTTCCTAAGGTCAGGGCCTGCGTAGAGCAGCTTGCTGAGGAGGGCGTAGATTTGATAGGGCTGCTGTGTACTGGCTCATTCCCGCCCTTTAGCGTTGGAGCCCCGGTGCTTTACCCCGAGCGCCTACTCATGCACTTCGTAGCCGCTGTCAGCCAGGGTAGCCGCGTAGGAATCCTCACTCCGGAAGCAGGCCAGATGGCTGATCAACACCGGCGCTGGGCTAGAGCTGGACTGGCCGATCTTGAGGTGGCCCCAGTCAACCCCTACACGCCCGACAGCGCTCGACAGATTCGCGAGGCCGCAGAGCGGCTGGCGGCCTGGAAGGCCGACTTAGTGGTGATGGACTGCCTCGGCTATACCGAGGTCATGCGCCAAGTTGTTCGCAAAAAGCTTCGACGGCCGGTAATTCTAGCTAGGACTGTGCTGGCGCGAGCCATTGCAGAACTGCTCAGCCTCTAGCGCTAATGCGCAAAATTCCTTCCTTCGTGTGCTACCTCATATCTCCATCCCGGCCATCTTGTTGCTTTACCTGAAGGGCAAGCCCACATTCCGCACCCCCTTACCCCAGGAGGTAATACCAATAGGACTTACGCAGTTGAGGCAAACTCATAGACACGATGCGCCAGGTAGGTTCGGATGGCGTCGCGAACTATCGCGGTCTTGGCCTCATACCAGCTCACCCCCACCTTCAACCGATAGGCCTCCAAC
>Ga0308310_1000487_pt1 | contig 17353 bp, 17 predicted proteins | sample HotsprSampleMS65_FD_203672 | JGI IMG/M metagenome (GOLD analysis project Ga0308310, IMG submission 203672) | Hot spring phototrophic mat microbial communities from Mushroom Spring, Yellowstone National Park, Wyoming, United States - 20090730_MS65 ...
AGCGGGGCAAGCCAGCGGCCCTTTTGCTGCCCGTGGACGCCGTTCCTCCTCAGCCCGACCCGGATGAGGTCTGGGCGCGGTTGGAGGCGCTGGGCGAGGAAATCGCGCGCAACTGGCAAAGTGAGAAGAGCGCTGTGGAGATTCTCTCGGAGATGCGGCGATGAGCGGCGCCTTTACCGTTGACGCCAGCGTCTTCGTCAGCGCCTTCACGCCCTCTGAACAGGCCCACCAGGCCAGCAAGGCATTCCTGCGCCAGATCCGGCAGACCGGCGCGCCGATGATCCTGCCTACGCTGGTCATTGTTGAAATCGCTGCAGCCATCGGACGAGGGCAGGGGAAACCTGATCTGGGATATGCGTTTGCGCTGGAAGTCGGCCGCTTACCAGGGTTGACACTGATTGCCCTGGATGGCAGCCTGGCTCAGGAGGCCGCCGAACTTGCCGCCCGCTACCGCCTGCGCGGCAGCGATGCCGTCTATGCCGCCGTAGCACGCCGCTTTGCCGCCACGCTGGTTACACTGGATGCGGAGCAAGCAAAGCGCGCTGCCACCGTTATCCCGGTGCAGCGGCCAGAAGTGAGAAGCGATACGGTTTCATGAGCATGAGATTGGAGGCTGTCCCTGCTCCCCACGCTTATCCATGCCCAATTCCAACTACAGGAGCCACCGATGCCCGAAATCACTGTCGCAGTCGTCCAGATGCAGCCGGTTCTCGGCCAGATAGAAGAGAATCTGGCCAAGATGGGCGAGTTCATCCGCCGTATCGCCACCGAACAGCCGGTGGACCTCATCGTCTTCCCGGAACTGGTGACGACGGGGTACGAGGTCGGGCCGCGCTTCCCGCAGGCGGCCCAGCGGGTGCCCGGCCCGGCCGTCAACCTGATCGGTCAGCGCGCCGCCGACTACGGCGTCCACGTCGCCTTCGGCATGGTGACCAAAGAGCGGGTGGAGAGCATCCTCTACAACTCCGCCGTGCTCATCGGACCCGACGGCGAAGTCATCGGACAGTACAACAAAATCCACCTGCGGGGCGAGGAGCGAATGGCCTTCCGCCCCGGATTCCGCCTGGCCCCCTTTGAGACCGACTTCGGCGTCATCGGGCTGATGATCGGGTGGGACCTGGCCTTCCCGGAAGTGGCCCGCAGTCTGGTCCTGGACGGGGCGGAACTGCTGGTCGTGCTGGCGGACTGGGAGGCGCCCCGCCAGGAGGAGTGGCATACGTACCTGAAGGCGCGCGCGTACGAGAACGCGGTCTTCGTCGCCGCGGCGAACCGGGTGGGCGAGGAGCCGTCCTACACCTTCTTCGGCCAGAGCACCATCGTCGGCCCCACTGGCCGCGTCTACGGAGTGGTGGACGAGCCGGTGGAGGGGTACGCGGTGGCCCGGCTGGACCTGGATGAGGTCCGGCGGCAACGGGAGGAGACCCAGATTCTCCAGTGCCGCCAGCCCATGTCGTACCGGGCCATCGTCCGCAAGTATTAAAGAAAACCACGAAGAACACGAAGGGCACGAAGGTTTTTTGAAGACGTACAAGATTGTGCCAATGTTGAAAGAAAATCCGGGTTCATTCGCGCTCATCGGCACTCTGCTCCTGATGAGCATCATCGCGGGATGCCGTTCTTCCGGACCATCTCCGGTAGAGACCGCGGTCCCCGTCCACACCATCGTCAACATCGGCTCCGACACCCTGGTCAACCTGGCGCTGGCGTGGGCGGAGGCGTACATGCAGCAGCATCCAGAGGTGCGCATCTCTGTTACCGGAGGAGGGTCGGGGACGGGCATCGCCGCGCTCATCAACGGCACCGCCGACATGGCCAACGCGTCCCGGGCGATGAAGCGGGAAGAGATAGAGGCGGCGCGGGCCAACGGCATCAACCCGGTGGAGTTCACCGTCGCGCTGGATGCCATCGCCGTCGTCGTCCACCCGTCCAACCCGGTGGACCACCTCACCCTTCAGCAGATTTCGGACATCTACACCGGGAAAATCACCAACTGGAAAGAGGTCGGCGGCGAAGACCGGCCCATCGTCCTCCTATCCCGGGAGTCCAACTCCGGGACGTACGTCTATTTTCTGGAACACGTCATCCGGCTGGGGGACCCCAAAAGTGACCTGCTGTTCTCCCCGGACACGCTGCTGATGCCCTCGTCGGAGGGGATCAGCACGGAAGTGCGGCAGAATCCGAACGCCATCGGCTACGACGGCCTGGGGTATGTGACGCCGGACCAGAAGGTGATCGCGGTGGGGCGGGAGCCGGGCGGCCCCTTCATCCTGCCGTCCGTGGAGACGGTCAACGACGGCACCTATCCGGTCTCCCGTCCGCTGTATATGTACACGGCAGGCGAACCGACGGGGGTCGTCAAGGCCTATCTGGAGTGGATTCTGACCGAAGGGCAGGCTATCGTCCCGACCCTGGGATTTGTCCCACTGCGGTAACGATTGCCAGTAGCGCGGGCTCTCCGCCTGTACCGGCCTGGCGGCCGGCGCTACACGGGCTTTGGGAGGGAATATGACACGCAAACAGTGGCTGGTGATTGTCCTGCTGGGTCTGGCCGATTGTGTGGTGCTGGGGGGCCTCATCTTCGCCGTTACCCAGACCTCTCGCCTTATTGGCACCCCGTCGGCAATGGGGCCCTCGCCCACCCCCTCGCCGACCGCCACGCCCGCCCTGCCGCCGACCTGGACGCCGACGCCTACCCTCACTCCGGCCCCCACGCCGACGCCGCGCCCGACGCCCACCCCGGCCCCGCCCACCCCAACTTCTACTCCTTTCCCCACCCTTACCCCCACGCCCATCCCGCCTCCCGAACTGGTCAACGGTACGTTTGACCAGATCACACCGGCTGAAGTTCCCGGTTGGACTGTATCCGCCGTCGCCAACTGGTCACCCGGACAACCTTACGACTCGGAAAACTCCTACGCCTACCCCAAGTTCAAATACGCCGACGACCCGGTCCGTTTCATCACGGGGAACACGCTCCAGATTGAGTCCACCGACCAGTACGCCAAATTCCAGGTGACCCTCTATCAGGTGGTCAACGTTCCCGCCGGGACGCAGGTCCAGTTTGAGATCAAGGCAAAGGGGTACGCCGACGAGGGGGGCATCCAGATGCGCGCCGGGATTGACCCCAACGGCGGCGCGGCCTGCGAGCGGGGTCAGTGGAGTGCGACGCAGTCTATCAATCAGAACAACGGCCTGGTCGTGCTGCGCTCTCCGCGGGTGCGGGTCGGCACCGAGGGACGGGTCACCGTCTGCTTTTCCGCCCGACCGGACTGGGCCGTCCCCCACAAGGCGGCCTTCTTTGACGACGCCCGATTGCTGGTATTCCCGTAATGATAAACGGACGTGCCAGGCACTTCAAAAGTGCCTGGCACGTCCCGCATCTCACTCAACCAGGAGGTTTTCATGTCCGACCGACGATTTCTGCGCTTCCCCGACGGCTTCATCTGGGGCACCGCGACATCGGCCTACCAGATAGAGGGGGCCTGGAACGAGGACGGCAAGGGGCCGTCCATCTGGGATACGTTCTGTCACGAGCACCCGGAGAAAATCTACCACGGCCACAACGGCGACGTCGCCGCCGACCACTACCACCGGTGGGAGGAGGACGTCCAGATTATGGCCGAACTGGGCCTGAAGGCCTACCGGTTCTCCATCTCCTGGCCGCGCGTTCTCCCCGAAGGGACCGGACGGGTCAATCCCGCGGGTCTGGCTTTCTACGACCGGCTGGTGGACGCGCTCCTGGCGCGGGGGATTGAGCCCGTGGTCACGCTGTACCACTGGGACCTGCCCCAGCCCCTCCAGGACCAGGGCGGGTGGCCCCACCGGGACATCGTCCAGTACTTCGCCGAGTACGCCAGCGTGGTGGCGAAGCGGCTGGGGGACCGGGTGAACTGGTGGATCACCCACAACGAGCCCTTCGTGATGGCCCTGCTGGGCTACTTTTTCGGGGACTTCGCGCCGGGGATTCAGGACTTCCCCGCCGCGCTGCAGGCCGTCCATCACCTTCTCCTCTCCCACGGCCACGCGGTGGAGGCCATCCGCGCGGCCGCCGGACGGCCCGTCCGGGTCGGCATCACCCTGAACCTCAGCCCCGTCCACCCCGCCACCGACTCGGAGGCAGACCGACTGGCCGCGCAGCGGATGGACGGCATCCTGAACCGGATGTTCCTGGACCCCATTTTCTTCGGGCGGTATCCGGAGGATATGCGGGCCCTTCTGGGGTCACTGATTCCGGAGGTTTCGCCGGAGGATGCTCGCTATCTCACCACCCCGATGGACTTCCTGGGGGTCAACTACTACTCCCGCGCGGTAGCCCGCCATGACCCCTCCTTCCCGATTGTGGAACTGGCCCAAGTGCAGCCGGAGGGGAGCGAGTACTCCCAGATGTGGGAAATCTACCCGCCGGGGATGTACGAACTGCTGATGCGGGTCTGGAAGGACTACCGGCCTCCGGTCATCCTGGTCACCGAGAACGGCATCCCGGTGCCGGACGGGGTGGATTTGGATGGACGGGTGCGGGACGAACGGCGCATCCGCTACCTGCGGGACCACATCGCCCAGGTTCACCGCGCCCTCACCGACGGCGCGCCGGTTCAGGGCTACTTCGTCTGGTCACTGCTGGACAACTTTGAGTGGGCCCACGGCTACCGGATGCGCTTCGGCCTGGTCTACGTGGACTACGACACCCAGAAGCGGTACATCAAGGACAGCGGTCGCTGGTATGCGGGGGTGATTCGGGAGAACGGGGTCTGGGTGGAGGAGTGACGGGTTTTGCAGTGGCGGCCTTTGGCCGCCACTGCAAACCCACCCCCTTCTTGACAGAAACCGGGCCTGGAGTATGATTTGGGATGAGCAAATGATGATGACAAAACTGACTGTTTGGGTGCCAAAGGACCTGCATCGGGCTGTCAAAGGGGTAGCGGCCAGTCGGGGGGATACAATGACCCGAATCGTTCTGGATGCCTTTCGGCGCTACCTGGCCCAGAACAATGACTGGGGCCAATGGTCCACTCTGCTACAGCAAGCAGAGCGGCTGCGCCAGGCCCAGCGTGTCCGTCGGGGAGAATGGCATGGGCCGGACATCGCTGATCTGATCGCCGAGAGCCGGGCTCAACGCACAGAGGAAATCCGCCATGCCTTCGGTAGTCGTTGACGCCAGCCTGGTATTGAGGCTGGTTATTGACGAACCCGGCAGCGTCGCCGTCCAGGCCCTGTGGGAAGCCTGGAAAGAGAACCGCACTTTTATCGCGGCCCCAACTCTGCTCATTTACGAGGCTGTTAACGGACTTCACCGGGCATGGAAAGGGGGGTGGTTGACCGTCGATGAAGTCAAAGAGAGCATCACCCTCCTCATTCGCTTCCCCATCCACTACTACAGCCCTCAGGAACTGGCCGACCGGGCCGCTCAACTGGCCCGAGATTTCCAACTGGAAGCGACCTACGACACGTTCTACCTGGCCCTGGCGGAAATGTTGAACTGCGAATTCTGGACGGGCGACAGACGGCTATACAATGCCGTGCAACGGAAGGCAAAATTCGTGCATTCTATATGGGAGGGGGCTTCCCCATAGCCTGACTCAGAGTACTCCCTGACTACCACCAATAGCCCCAACAGTAACCCCACCAGCAGGTGGACGTTGTTGACGTAGAGGTTATCAAAGAGGTGATGGACGCTCAGTTGGGTCCAGGCCCCCAGTAGCCCCACGGCCACCCCCCGGGCCAGACCGGAGGCGCGGCGGGTCGCCCGCCAGGTCTGCCAGAAGACCCATCCCCACAGGAACAGGTACACCGTCAGGCCCAGCAGCCCCGTCTCCGCCAGCATGTTCAGGTAGATGTTGTGGGCGTGCCCCAGGGCGAGGGGCCAGTTGATCAGTGCGAATTCCGGGTAGGCCGGCTCGTATCCCCCCAGCCCCACCCCCGTCCAGAAGTGGGCGCGCCACATCTCCACCGCGCTCTGCCAGTGGGCCAGCCGTTCTACCACCGCGTAGTTGGCGTTGTTGATGCCCACACCGCGCACATCCTGCAGGCGCACCTCGGCGGCGAATTCCGTCAGGCGGGCGACCACCCGCGCGGGCAACAGGCCGGCCGCGTAGAGGACCAGGAACAGGAGCACCAGCCCGCCCGCCAGGATGAATCCCCAGCGGGCCCGGCGGGGGAGTGCCAGGGCCATCACCACCAGCGCGGCACCGAAACCGATCCAGGCGCCCCGGCTCCACGAGGCCACCAGCGCGCCGGCCATCAGCCCGCTCCCGCCCAACAGTAAGCCTGACAGCCACACTGCAGGTGGCACTTCGTGCGAGGCCCCAGTATGGCCCTCGCCATGCCGCACGCCGGGGCGTGGCAGTAAACCGTCGGGTTGGTCGGGCAAGGCACTGCGGGGGGTCTTTAAGCCCCGAAGGGGCTTCGCTAATGAGCCCGCCGCTTTCAGCGGCGGGCGGAAATATTCCAGGGCCTGCCCCCCCAGTACTCCCACCGTCAGTGCCAGCATCATCCCCATCGTCCCGGCGTAGGGGTTGGGTTGTTCAAAAGTCCCGAAGGCGCGGCAGAACTCGGTGCCGGGGATGAGAAAGGGCTCCGGTGCGTCGCCCCAGAGAGCGAACTGGTAGAGCCCCACCCCAGCCTGGAAGACGCCCACCGCCAGGATGCCCGCCAGCAGCGCAGGCAGCGCGCGAGGGGTGGCCCGTTCGGCCACCAGCCAGAGGACGAGTCCCACCTCCACCCACTTGACCAGTTCCGGCAGGCCGAAGTCCAGGAAGGAGCCTCGGGCGTTCCACAGAGAGAGGCCCGCCACGCCCAGGAAAGCCAGCACGGGCAGGAAGAGCGAGAAGGCCGGGTGCTCCCGTCCGAGGGGCAGGGGCAGGTGTCGGCGGAGCAGGCCGCGCGCCCAGTGGGCCGCCAGTGCCAGGGCGATGAAGAGGTGGCCGACCTGGGCCGGCACCTGGGGGACGTCTCTCTGCAGGTAGGCGCGCAGAAGGCCCAGGAAGATGCCCGCCACCACCCCCACCAGCGGCTCGGCGACCGTCCCCGCGACCAGCGCGGCCAGGCCGACCAGGGCGACCGTCATCGGAAGGGGAAGCCGCGCCATGAGCCAGCCGGTCGCCAGGGCCAGCAGCAGCCCTGCGCCTTCCAGGAGCAGTCTCTTTGGCCAGAACGGAAACGGGACACGGGTGTACACGGATCGGTACGGATGGACACCAGTTTGGCTACCTGACACTTTGGATCAAACGAGTCTCCTGCAAAAAGGTCATTTCACCGCCGAGACGCAGAGTACGCAGAGATTATGCTGATGCAGAACTCTGCGCTCTCGGCGTCTCTGCGGTGAGTTTTTGCAGTGAAGTCACGAATGAAAAGAAATAAAATTCGTGCCAATTCGTGAAATTCGTGGCGAATTCCGAAGTTTATCTGCCAACCGCGTAAGTTCTGTCCGTAAAACCCGTGTTTATCCGTGTCCTATTCCAAAATCTGCCGCCACAGGAACCATGCCCCCTTCCGCTCCCCCGGCCCCTGGGGCGCACGGTCGTAGTAGAGGTCAAATACTTCCCCCTCCGCCGTGCGGACGCGGTAGTAATCCCGCCCCACTCCCCAGGTGCCGCGCCGTTCGGCGGCCTTCGCCCGGTACGACCCCCGCTCCTTCACGTAGAAGGCCTGGGTCTTGCCGCGCAGGCGGTAGTCGTGCCACTCCTGCAGGACAGCCACCACGCGGTACGTCCGTCCCTCACAGACAAACCCGTCCGGCGGGCCGGGCCGCTTCTCCAGCGCGGGCGGGCGGTCGTGGATGACCTCTACAGGGACACCGATAAAACGGGCCGGAAGGTCGGAATCCATATTCCCTCATGCAGGCCTGGCGGCCTGCGCTACGCATCCGCAAACCGGTCAGGGCAGGTTGTTACCTGCGGGCAACGGAAAGTGGGCAACCGCTGTAGGGGCAGGGCTTGCCCCTGCCCCGGCCTTTTGCCCCTGCCCCGGCCTTGCCCCTGCCCTGGGGGGCAACCGCAAGGGCCACGGCCCCGAAGCCCTCGGCCCCGAAGGGCCTCGGCCCGAGGGGGCTTCTCGCCCCGAGGGGTTGCCCCTACACCCCCCGGTACAATCCGCCGTCCACCAGCAGGCTGATGCCGGTAATGTAGGACGCGGCGGGAGAGGCCAGAAAGGCCACCGCGCGGGCCACCTCCTCCGGAGTCGCCATGCGGCCCAGGGGGATGGCGGCGGTGATTTTCGCCTCCTCCTCGTCCACCGTCGTGCCGTTGCGGGCCGCCCGGTCCCGCAACAATTGCACCACCCGCTCCGTCCGGGTCCAGCCCGGGCAGACCGCGTTCACCCGGATGCCGTCCGGCGCCAGTTCGTCGGAGAGGGTCTTGACCAGCCCGACGACGGCCATGCGCAGGCTGTTGGAGAGAATCAGATTGGGCAGTGGTTGCTTTACGCTCACGGAGGTCATGGCGATGATGGAGCCGCTCCGCTGGGCCCGCATGGTGGGGATGACGGCGTGGCAGAGGCGGACGACGCTCATCAGGGTGAGTTGGACGGCGGCCTCCCAGTCGGCGGGGGTCAGTTCCAGGAAGCGGCCCAGTGGGGGGCCTCCGGCGTTGGTCACCAGGATGTCTATGCGGCCGAAGCGGGCGCGGGCGGCCTCCACCACCCGCTCCACCCCCGTCGGGTCGGCGACGTCGGCGGGGACGGCGACGACTTCGGCGCCGGTGGCCGCGCGAATGGCCTGCGCGGCGGCCTCCAGCGGGCCCTCCTGGCGGGCACAGATGACCACCCGCGCGCCCTCCCGCGCCAGTTCAGCGGCCACCGCCCGGCCCAGCCCCCGGCTGGCGGCCGTCACAATTGCGACTTTGTCCTGCAGTCCCAGGTCCATCGGATACCCCCTGATCGGGTTTGTCCAATTTTGTTGGGCCTGGCCGTACTTGTAGGACAACTGCTCGCAGTTGTCCTACAACTTTGGGACACACCCCTACCCCTGTCGTCCTTGCAATTTTTTATAACCCGCGTTATAATATTTCCCAGGAAGCCAATCTGAGAGCAAGCAGACCCTTATTTACCTCCACATCTCTATCTGTCTGACCTCCCCGAAAGGCTCCGCTATATCCCAAAGAAAGGAGCACAATGTACAATAAGCACGCCCTGTTGGGAGGAGCGGCCATCCTGTTGCTGGCCGCGCTGGCCTGCCTCTCTACGCCGACCCCGGTGCCGCCCACTCCGGCCCCGCCAACCCCGGTGCCACCCACTCAGCCCCCTGCGGCGACCTCGCTCCCGTCCGGAACCTACGCGCTGGCCCTCCAGAACGACTCCGGCATCCCGGTCTGCCACGTCTACATTTCGTCCATCAAGAGCGACTCATGGGGCGATGATTGGCTGGGGGAGAACGAGGTGGTCGCCGCCGGAGCGAACAGGGTCTTCCAGGTGCCCGCCGGTGTCTACGACCTCCGCGCCGAAGACTGCGACGGAAACCTCCTGGACGCCCAGTGGGAAGTTGACCTCTCCCAGGACCTCACCTGGACCCTCGCCGCCGTCCAGCGGTACCCCCTTCTGCTGGTCAACGAGTCCAGTTACGAGGTCTGCTACGTTTACATCTCCCCCACGGACCAAGAGGAGTGGGGCGCAGACTGGCTGGGACTGGGCACCACCATACCGGCGGGGGAGCGCCACACCTTCCCGGTGCCCTCGGGCACCTACGACCTGCGGGCCGACGACTGCGACGGCAACCCCCTGAACGTCCAGAACGGCGTCACCCTCGGGGCGGAGGGCCTCACCTGGACCCTCTCCGATGTGACCCAGGCCTCGCTGACGGTGGTCAACCAACTGGACATCCCCATCTGCTACATCTACATTTCCCCGGCGGGAAGTGCGGAGTGGGGCGGGGACTGGCTGGGTGGAGATGCCATCGCCCCCGGCAGCGAGTACACCTTCACCTTCCCGGAGGGAACGTACGACCTGCGGGCCGAGGACTGCAACGGCAACCTGCTGACCGAGGAGTACGGGGCCACCCTCAGCGGGGATATGACCTGGACAATCTCCCCGAAATAAGGAGCGCCTCTGGTCAGCAGGAGGAAAGGGTTTTGCGGCGGCCGAAGGCTGCCGCAAAACCCTCTTCGCCGTCGCCGGTTACCCGGACAGGACTTACGCAGTTGGGAGAACGTGCCAGGCACTTCAAAAGTGCCTGGCACGTTCGGAGCCGTCCACCTCTACAGCAACCCCAACTCCGCCAGTTTCTCCGGCGTCGGGACGCCGTTCTCGTCCCAGCCCCGCAGGCGGTAGTACTCCGGTAGCATCCGGTCCAACTCCACCACGTGCCCCTTCGCCGGCCCCTCCGGCATCGGCTCATGGAGCATGCGCGGCGGGAGAGTGTCGTCGGCCCGGGAGAACCCCGCCCGCACCAGGAACATCCGCTCCAGGTTGTAGACCCGCTCCCCGGCCCTGAGCAGCGTCTCCTCATCGTACCCGGCACCGGTGGCGTACTCCATCAGGCGGGAGATGCGCACCGGCTCCACGTTGTACGTGGGCTCAAAGAGGTAGCGGATGCTCAGGAAGACGCACAGTCCCGCCGCGTCTATAATGGTGAAAATGTCCTCAAAATACTTCACCAGCCGGGGCTTGTCCTCCCAGGAGAGGGGGTCCACCTTCTTGGGGACGCCGAAGACCTCCATGTAGGCGGTGTCGCCCGCCATGTGGGAGGCGCCGATGTTGGAGGTGGCGTAGAGGAGGCCCATCCCCTTGGCCCCGCGCGGGTCGTAGGCCGGGAACTCCTGCTTTTTGGCGGACATGGAGAACTCCGGATGGCCGTAGTGGGAGGCCAGCCGGTAACTCCCCTGAGCGATGAGGTCGCCGAACCCCTCCCGCAGGCCTGCCAGACGGACCATCTCCACCACGGCCTCCGCATCCCCGAAGCGCAGAGGACGTCCGATGTCCGACTCGGGGATCAGGCCCAGTTCGTACATCTCCATCGCGCAGGCAATGGTCACCCCGGCGGAGATGGTGTCCAGGCCCAGTTCGTTGCAGATGTAGTTGGCTTTGGTGATGGCGGCCAGGTTGTCCACACCGCACGCGCTGCCCAGGGAGCCGATGGTCTCGTACTCCGGCCCCTCCCCCTCGCCGCCGAAGATGGGGTCCTCCACCCGGGTCACCCGCCCGCAGGCGATGGGGCAACCGTAGCAGGCCTTGGGCCGGACCAGATACTTCTGGTTGAGCGTGCGGCCGGAGATGGCCTCCGCCCCGGCGAAGACCCCCGTCCGGAAGTTGTAGGTGGGGAGGATGCCCACTTCGTTGGTGACGGGGGGGACGTAGGCGGTGCCGTAGGTCCGCAGAGTGGCCTTCCCCGCCGCCACCGCCTGCTTGACCTCCTCCACCACCTGGTCGGCGAGGGCCTTCAGTTCGTCGGGGCGAGCCAGGGGGATGCGGCGGGTGCCCCGCACGACGACGGCCTTGAGGTTCTTGGAGCCCATGACCGCGCCCACGCCGGAACGAGCGGCGGCGCGGTGCTTATCGTTCAGGATGGCCGCGATGGGCGCCAGTCGTTCTCCCGCCGGGCCAATGCAGGCCACCCGGGCGCGGGGGTCGGTCTCGGCCCGCAGCATGTCCTCGGTCTCAAAGACCGTCCGGCCCCAGAGGTGGTCGGCGGGGCGGAGTTCCACCCGGTCGTCGTTCACCCAGAGATACACCGGTCGCTCGGCCCGTCCCTCAAAGATGAACAGGTCAAAACCGGTGCGCTTCATCTCCGTGGGGAAAAAGCCGCCGGAGTTGGAGCAGGAGATGGCGCCGGTCAGGGGGGATTTGGTGGTCACCATGTACCGGTTGCCGGTGGGGACCGGGGTGGCGGTGAGAGGGCCGGTGGAAAAGACCAGTTTGTTCTCCGGGGAGAGGGGGTCCACCCGGGGGTCCATCTCGTTGTAGAGATAGCGGATGGCCCATCCCCGTCCGCCGATAAAATCCCGCGCCGTGCGGGGGTCCACTTCTTCTACGGAGGTCTCTCCGGTGGTCAGGTTGACTCTGAGGATTCTGCCGTTCCAGCCGTACATGTTGCCTCCTGAGGTGAGTGGTTATTGAAGTTCCCATTCCGTCAGCCGCCGCCGATGGCCGGGAAGAGGCACAGGACGTCCCCTTCCTGCAGGGCCTGGCCCGGCTGAGGGGTACGCCCGTTCACCAGGACGACGCTCTCCTCCACCGGCACGGGCAGTCCGGCCAGGACGTCCTCCACCCGGGCGTCCGGGGGGACATCTGCCTCGTACGAAGAAGAGGAGCAATCGGGGGGCAGGTACTGCTGATAATGGGCCAGGAGTTTGATGCAGATTTTCATCGCCCGGCTCTCCTAAAAATCTGAAAACCACAAAGGACACGAAGGGAACACGAAGGGCACGAAGATTGACGGGTGATTTCCGTTTCGGGTTGATCCGCGTAAGCGGCTCTATTGTACTATAGAAGGCGACAACGACAAGCGGCCGGGAAATCGCACCCGCCCACCGCAAACCCGCATCTCCTGCAGACTCACCGATTTCCCCGACGATCAGATTCTGTGGTATAATATCAGTGAACTTCTGTTCTCTTCGGAAGAGCCCCCACCATGGACCCGGTAGAGAAACTGCGACGGTTAGGGCCGGCGACCTGTTATGAGCCGGCCGAGGAGGTGAGCGCCGCCGGACGGCCCCTGTCGGCCCCCGTCGGGCTTCCGGCCGACCTCTCCGGCTTCATCCACTACGCGGCGATGCCCGGCGGCAGGCGCATCGCGCTGCTGAAAACCCTCCTCACTTCGGCCTGCGAGCGGGATTGCTTCTACTGCGCCTTCCGCGCCGGACGGGACTGCCCCCGCGCCACCTTCACCCCGGACGAACTGGCGCGCCTTTTTCTGCAACTCCACCAGCGCGGTATCGCCGAGGGGCTCTTCCTGAGTTCTTCCATCCTGGGCGGAGGGCCGCATACCCAGGACCGACTCATCGCCACCGCGGAGATTCTCCGCCACCGCTACGGCTTTCGGGGCTACATCCACCTGAAGATTATGCCCGGCGCGGAGCGGGACCAGGTGGCCGCGGCGATGCGACTGGCGGACCGCGTCTCGGTCAACCTGGAGGCCCCCAACGACCGCCGTCTGGCCGCCCTGGCCCCCCACAAACAGTTCACCGACGAACTCCTCCGCCGACTGCGCTGGATAGAGGAACTCCGCCGGGAGATGCCCGGCCCCGCTCCCAGTTCCACCACCCAGTTCGTCGTCGGGGCGGCCGGGGAGAGCGACCTGGAACTGTTGCACGTGACGGCGTTCCTCTACCGCCACCTGGGGCTGGCCCGGGCCTACTTCCAGGCGTTCCGCCCCGTCCCCGGGACACCGCTGGAGGCCCATCCGCCCACCCCACCGCAGCGGGAACACCGTCTCTACCAGGCATCCTTCCTGCTGCGGGATTACGGCTTCAGCGTGGAGGAACTCCCCTTCCAGCCGGACGGCAACCTGCCACTGGATACGGACCCCAAACTGGCCTGGGCGCGGGAGCATCTGGCGGAGGCACCGGTGGAGGTGAATCGGGCGGGGCGGGAAACCCTGCTGCGGGTACCGGGCATCGGCCCCCAGGGCGCCGACCGCCTGATCGCCGCGCGTCGTCGGGGCCGGTTGCGGGACCTGAAGGACCTGCGCGCCCTGGGGATTGCGGCGGAGCGGGCCGCGCCCTTCATCCTGCTGGACGGCCGCCGCCCGGCCCGCCAACTCCCGCTGTTTTAGGGTGCAGATTTTCCTCACTCCAAGACACAAAGGCACAAAGTTTTAGTTAATTTTTGTAAATCTCTGTGTCTCTGTGTCTTTGTGTGAGGCCCATCTCACCCCCACATGCGGCGACGGCCCGCCGGACCGTCTCCACGTCCGGACAGTAGAGAGCGCCCGGCGGAGCGGGCCGTTCCCCGACGGCAATCAGCACCGTCCCCTCCCTGCACGGAATCGCCAGGTCCACCACATACTCCACCCCACCCTCGCGCACAGGATACTCCCGCTCCGGCTGGAATCCCGCCTCCTTCAGGGTGACGAACAGTCCATCCGCACCGGAGGCGAAGAGGTCGTTGATCTCCTGCGCGGCGGTGAAGCGGTCCCACGTCGTCTCAATGAACGTGATCCGCCGCCAGCGCAGGCTGGGGATGGGCCGCTCCAGGCGGACCAGCGGGCCCAGTTGGAGTTGATAGTAGAGGTCATCGGCGCGGGGGTGGTGGGGCTCCTCGGGCAGGAGGTCCCGGCGGCGGGCCAGTTCGTGCCCCCGGACGGGGGCGTACCAGTGGATGGCCCATCCCTCTTCGCCGAAGGCGCGGGTGAAGTAGAAGGCCAGCACGGCGGCCTCGGTGGTGCTGGGCGGAGCATGCCGCACGGGGATGCGGTACCACCCCCGGTCGCGGGCAATCTCAAAGTCCCGCCCGTTGTTCATCACGGCAACCAGGACGCGGTCTTCCGGGTGGAACATCGCCGCTATTATACCACCCGCCCCTGCGGACATCAAGCGCTCGCGTTCGATCACCAGGGCTTATCAACGCTCTAACGTAGAATAGGGGCCAAACGCCAGGGTAGGAGGTGGCAGCGATGGGAGACGAACAAAACCAGGGAAAAGGGTTGAGAACCGATCCTGAACGTCCACCTGAGCGAGCGGGAGTTGCAGGAACGGATGAGAGACTGGGTGCCGCCCCAGAAGGACATCCCGCCGGGATTCCTGCGCCTCTATGCCCGCTATGTGGGCGATGCCAGCCAGGGGGCGGTGATAGGGACAGGGAAGAGGTAGAAAGAGCGGTATTACAATTGATAGCCGCCAGAAGCGGGGATGATTTTCTGCTGGTAGTCGGTTACAAACTCCAGAAGCCGCTCCTTCAGCCTCAGCCAGCGCTCGGAAGCCAGAATCCGGCGCGCGGTGTTCAGGTCCTCAGCAACCATTCCGGTGAGAATCTGGGGCCCCTCTCCGTACGCGGTGTACCACATATCCGTTGCCTGAAGGCCCAACTCCTCCAGTGCTGGCTCAAATTCCTTCGTAAAAAACTCAAAATACTCGTTCTCCAGCCCCGGAATCAGGTTCCAGCCCATCAGCAATTTGACCACGTTGACTCCTTACCGCTCCTGCGGATGGTCTGAGTTCTCAGACCGGTTGCGGCGGCGGGCCCGTCGGGCCGCCAGGGCCGCGGCAGCCATCCCGAATCCAATCCCAATCGCAGTCAGCCCGTAGCCAGTGACTGGCAGAAGGGAGGGGCCCGTGGAGGGCAGGGTTTGCGGCGAAGGAGCGGTTTCGGGAGGCTGCGATACAGGCGTGGATTCCTCAGGAGGCATCGCCGTTGGGGACGGTATAATCTCCGGCGTCGGGGTCAGGGTCGGGCGGGGTTGCTGGGCGCTGGCCAGAGGAGACGTCGCCAGCGCGCTCACAACCAGGAGCAGTGCGCCAACGATCAGCCACAATAGCAGGCCCTTCTGAATTCGGTTCATCAGACACCCTCCGGGTTGAGGTGACGGGTACAATGATAGTTTACTGCAAATTTCTATTTATGCAAGTGTCCACCCAAATTGTAGGACAACTGCTCGCAGTTGTCCTACAAAGCGGCCACGCCCAACGAAATTGGGACACACCCTCCCCCGCTGCCGCTGGACATTTGGTGAAAAATCGGTATACTTTTGCCTGAGGAAACCATCGGTAAAGAACCCCGAGCCAATCAGGAGGCCCTCTATGCTCCGCCGTTTTGCCGTGATGCTGCTGGTGCTTTTCCTGGTCGCCTGTGGAGCCCCACCCAGGGCCACCGACCCCCTCCGGACCGCCCGGCAGCACATAGAGGCCAGCCGCTGTGCAGGCGTGGACCGCTATGCTCAGGCCGTTGCTGACCTGGAGGCCGCCCTCTCCGCCGACCCCAATCAGTTGGAAGCGTACTACTGGCTCTTCGTCGCCCAGCGCGCCCGGGGGGACTCCTCCGCCGCCGAACAGGCCCGGGCCGCGCTGGAGGAGGCCGTCGCGGCAGGGCGGGGCGGGCCCGCCGGACGCTTCTGGCTCCTCCGGCTCTACCGGGAAGCGGGGGACCAGGAGGTCGTCCAGCGTACCCTTTCGTTCATGGAGTCCGTCGCTGAAGCGACTCCCTCCGATGTGGAAGCCCGATACTGGCTGGGCCGCGCGTACTACGAAACCGGCCAGGCCGACCTGGCGGTCCAGTCCTTCCAGCGTGTGCTGGAATTGAAGTCCGATCACGGGCTGGCCCACTTCTGGCTGGGGCAAATCTACGCCGAGCAGGGCCAACTGGAGGAGGCCCGGCGGGAACTGGACGCCGCCCTCCCCCACCTGACGGAGAAGGCCGCCGCCTACCACAATCGGGGCGTCGTCGCCTACCAGTTGGGGGACCTGGAAGCGGCCGTCTCCGACCTGCAGGCGGCCCTCAAAGAGGACCCGGAGGACCCCCGCTCCCACTACCAGTTGGGCGCGGTCTACCTGGCCCAGGCCATCCCTGCCACCCCCTTCGCCCTGCCCGACAGCGCCCGATTGGAGAAAGCGCAGGAGGAGTTCACCCGCGCCCTGGAACTCTGCCCCGGCATGCCCGAGGCCCTCATCGGTATGGGCAACCTGCATCTCCTCCAGGGGGACGCGCAGAAAGCGCTGGAGGTGCTGAACCAGGTCCTGGAGCGGGAGCCGGACTCGCTGCAGGCCTGGTATGCCGTCGCCCAGGCCCAGGCCACGCTGGGCAACCGGGAAGAGGCCTGCCGCGCGCTGGATCAGTTCCTCTCCCTCTCCCCGCCCGCAGAGTGGGCCGAGCAGGCCGGAAAAATGAAGGGCCAACTGGGATGCCCTTAGGGGAATGACCAATGACAAATGACAGAATGACCAATGACGGAATGAGACATCAACCGCAGAGGGCGCGAAGAGCGCAAAGTGAGGAGTTCATTACAAAAACTCATCGCAGAGAACGCGGAGAGCGCAGAGATTTTCTTGAATATTGCTCTGCGTACTCTGCGGTCTCTGCGATAAAGAACCCTTTTTGCAGCGGAGTCTACTTTGGAATTCGCCACGAATTTCACGAATTGGCACGAATTTTTTCTCTTAATTCGTGTAAATTCGTGCAATTCGTGGCAAAAAAGACCAACTGCGCAATTCCTGAGTGTTTTTGGAATTCGCCACGAATTTCACGAATTGGCACGAATTTTTTTCTCTTAATTCGTGTAAATTCGTGCAATTCGTGGCAAAAAAGACCAACTGCGCAATTCCTGAGTGTTTTTGGAATTCGCCACGAATTTCACGAATTGGCACGAATTTTTTTCTCTTAATTCGTGTAAATTCGTGCAATTCGTGGCAAAAAAGACCAACTGCGCAATTCCTGAGTGTTTTTGGAATTCGCCACGAATTTCACGAATTGGCACGAATTTTTTTCTCTTAATTCG
>Ga0308310_1000490_pt1 | contig 17304 bp, 25 predicted proteins | sample HotsprSampleMS65_FD_203672 | JGI IMG/M metagenome (GOLD analysis project Ga0308310, IMG submission 203672) | Hot spring phototrophic mat microbial communities from Mushroom Spring, Yellowstone National Park, Wyoming, United States - 20090730_MS65 ...
CAGGGGCGGCGTGGGAACGAAGAGGATCCCATTCAAGGGATCCCTAGAGCCAGCAGCTCCGGGAGATCACACTTAAAGGGACCCTCTAGAGCCCGTCCGAGCCCTAGAGGATCCCTCGAATAAAGCGAACGAATAAAGCGAAACTAGAAGAACACGACTCGCAGAGGCTTGTGGAGGATCTTAGCCAGCGAAATGACGCTGGCAGTGCCACGGCTGTGCCCGTCCCAGAAGGCGACGACGGCATCAGCCTGCTTGACCATGACCTCGTTGCGGTGAAAGCCGGCAGAGCGGCCGAGGCGAGCCCAGTCAGCCAGGAAGCGCTCAACCGGCAAGCCGCGGAGAGCGGCATAGCGCTCGCCTAGGGCGTCAGCGCCGCGGCAGCCGCCGGAGAGAATGACCACATCAGGCAGCTTGCGAGACAGGAAGACATCCAGCTTGCTGCGAAGCAAAGCGAAGTCAGCGAACGAACGAGAGCCACAAACGACAACGCGAAAAGACATAAGGCGAAGCCTCAAAGACAACGGTGGCGAGGCGGGCGGCGGGGTGCCGCGCGTCACCCGAAGGGCGTCAGAGGGCTTGCCCCTTGACGCGCGGTCGGGGCCCCGCCGCTACAATGGGAAAGCTGGCGGAGGCGAGCAATGGTGTGGGGTGGGTGCCGGGGGCGGCGCGCTTGTGGAGGACAAGACTGGAGCGTGACAGAGGTCTGCGCGCCGGGGGCGGCGTGGGAACGGAGCAGATGGATCCCTAAAGCAGAGATGGATCCCTAAAGCAGAGATGGATCCCTGGAACGACCACAAAAAAAGCCCTGCTCTCGCAGGGCACTGGACCGGACTACTCCTTGTTCTCTTCTTCAATCTCTAGTAACTCCCACCAAGTCAACTCACCTTCCTCAAACAACTCGATCGCTTCCTCAAGTGAGTACATGGAATGTCTCTCAACTCTACGGTTGAGAGGTAGCGGTGGGCGCTGGGCCTGACCGGAACCCCAGCTCTCGTCTGAATGTTGATGTTTTAAGTGAGCTGGGGGCGTAGCAGGGAGCGTAGCGACCTTGGAGGTCAGGCGGGCCCCACCGCTACACTGGGAAAGCCGGAGTGAGAGGGTAGATCGGGCGGGGTGCCGGGGCTGCGAAGCAGGGGCGGCGTGTGAACGCATCAGGTGGATCCCTAAAGCAGAGATGGATCCCTGACGAACGCAGCAGATGGATCCCCCTAGCCAAGTGATGCCCCACAAAAAAAGCCCTGGCCGTAGCCAGGGCCTTGTGGGGATGAGTTGTGATTAGCGGTTATAACGCTCGGCAGCTCGTTGGGCGTTGAGAGCTAACAGCTCCTTCTCGCCCATGCCGAAATGGTTTTGGGCATATTCGATCAACTCGTCGGTCGTGGCGTGGACGAATGCTGCGTCGAACGCAGCCACGAACTCTTGCCACGCCTCGGCGTAGAGTTGCCGAATGTCATCTGGGTCGAACTCTGGACGGCTAAAACTCCCGTCCTTCAACCGAACTGGAGGAGCGATGGGCTGAATAATGCCCTTTTCGATAGCATCCCGGAAGATCTGGCCTTTGACGGCCTGCCACTGCAAGTGGCGAACCGTATAAAAGAGAGCTTGCCACTTGCGCATCTTTGACTCTTCTTGACGAGTCTTGATGCTTTTGACTTGGAATCGACCGAGAGCTTGAGTGTTGATCATAGAAAAAAAATTGAACTCTACGGCGGGGCAAGTAGCGTTGGGGCGCTTGGGGGCGCGGTCACCCGGCCATACCGCCTAAAGCCGAAGCCTCTGGCTTCGGCCAACTAACCAGAATGGCCGGGCGCGTCAGCGACCCCTTGCGGGTTGACCGCAGCCCGGGGTCCCCAACGCTACGATGGGGAAGCCGGGGGTAAGGGGGTCAGGGGGATATCCCCCTGTCCGCTCTAGTTCTGGGCGGGGTGCCGGGGTGTGGGCGGCGTGTGAACGGAGCAGATCCCCTACGGTTGCGTAAGTCTTGAGCGCAAAAGGTTTGGTGGGATCCCTTGGATCCCTTGGGTGGGGTGCCGGGGCTAGTCGCGCCTTGTTTGTTCTCTTCCGCTGAATGCGCGACTAGGGGCGGCATAGAAGAGTCCTAGCGATCTGGCTGCAGGCCAGCCCGCCCGAAGGGAGGGCCGAGCGCTATCGAGCCCGGAGCGTAGCGAGAGGCCCCAAAAAAAACTAAGGATCCCTGCCTAGAGGGATCCCTCGCGAGGAAGAAGGAACACCTTCATGGTAACAGCCGTGGCCACCGCAGCTACTAGATGTAGTGTTGGCCATTTGCCGCAGGACTCCTGCTAGGGGTTGTAGTCCTCCTCCTCTTACGCGCCACTCGTAGTGTTCCTCGTGGCCACCGTGGCTACTAGGTGTAGTGTTCAGGAGGTGTGGTGTTCATCTCTGGCCTACTACCACACCGCCTCGTCCTTAGCTTCAATCAGTGGGGTGGCCACTTCGATGGCCCACGGAAGGTCTGGATCCCCTGTAGCCACAATCTTGACTGTGCCTTCGGGGAAGTTCAGCTTCTCCCTATCCTTCTCCCACTCGGCAAATTGGGCAAGAGTAATCTCGATGCTGGGACAGGGAATGATGATCCAGTCGGGTTTTTTCATGGGTTCCTCCTTCTCGCGTAAACATCTATGCTTGGTAGATCCTTTGGGCGGCCTTCCTCAGCCTTTCCCGGTAGCGGCGTAGGATCTCAGCCCTCGTTAACGGTCTGTCTCCAATAGGGGGGCGGTGACCTACAACAGGGCCAATGGTGAAGGTCTTGTTACATGCCGGGCAATACCGCCTCGGCGATTTCTTCCTGCCCCGGTGCCGCCCATGGGCCCATGTCCTATTGGATCCGCAGTTGGGGCAAGCGGTGTCTTTCATCCTTGGATCTCCTCCTCAGTCGAGCTATCTCCTCCCTCAGGCAACCGCAGGATCGGGTGCGGCCCTGCAAAAGGGAGTAGCCCCTAACTACGTGCTCCGCTCCGCATCGGCACTTGCACTTCCAGAGGTGATGTCCAGAGGGAGTCCTCCCGAAGTACTCGACCACCCGCAAACGTCCAAAGATGTATCCCTTCAGGTTCTCGGGCTGCTGGCGCTTGCCGGGGTTGTTGTACCGAAACCGATCCCTCGCAAGCTCCAAGGAAAGACAGCCACAGGATTTGGTCTTGCCCCACTTGCTGTAATGGATCTTCTTGACCTTGCCGCAGTTACAGCGGACTTCTATCCATGGATCCCCTATGGCCACAATTTCGAGCCTCTCGTATCGGTCTCCTACTTGTAGGGGTTCTTTGGCTCCTTTCTTCATCAGTCCCTCCACTCGCATAGATAGATCTGAAGGGGCCGACTCGCGCCGCCCCCTCGAGCTCCGCTACTTAAAAGGAGGTTTCATCCCAGAAGAGCTCCATCCACCAGTCGTCGACTTCTTCTAGGGCCTCTTCCTCTTCTTCCATCCAGTCTTCTTCTAGCTTGTCGTCCCCTTCATCCCATTCCTCCATGCAGGGTGTGGTCAGGAGGTCGATCTCCGGATCTGGATCCCCGTAGTGGAATCCTTCAGTTGGATAGTTGTAAAGTGGGTAGATTGCGTCCATAGTCCTCGTTTTCTCCTTTCTCAAACGGGATGTGATTCCTTACCCCTACTCCATCATGCTCAACGCCTTTTGTCTACAGGGGAGCTCGCGGGATCCAAGCAGGGGTGGGCGCCGACTGAGGAGGATCCCTGCTACAGGAAACACGCGAAAAAGGCGGGGGGTGACCCCGCCTCTGCAACCTCCAGTGGACTGTTAGGCCAACCTTAACTGAGGCTTTTGAGGTTGGTCAGGCAGCAAGGATTGGATGTTCGGATTTTCGGTTTTTGGAGCGGTTAGCCGGACTTTAGGTAGTGGTATATCCATGACTTGGATGGCTCCAGCTTCCGCTTGTTCCGCATAAGCGGAGGCTACCTGTCCTACAATCTGCTGGCTTAGTTTGGCATGATTGGCTGCTAGGGAGCTCACGATATTTGCTCCAATTGCATCCAAGTTTGCTGCCAATCTGGCGGTGAAGACTTCCTGGTACACCGCACTCAAAGCATCTGCATCTGCTACTGCTGCTTGACTAATGAACTCCAGTTGCTTCTTTTTGTTTTTCATGGGATGACTCCACGAAGTTCACCCTTGCCGAAGGACGCCGTTTCGGTCTTCTGCTCTGACACTTTTCATCTTTTTCCCGGTTGGGGTGCTGAATGCGTCAGCAGATCCCCTGACCCGTAAGGGGTACTGTGGTGTATCCCTGGATCCCTTGCTCTGAGTGTTGGATCCCGTTAGTGTGCTCTTGGTGTTAGGAGAGTGCAGTGCTGTGCTTGCGGCTATCGGCGGCTTTCTGTGCGTTGGTGGGTGGGGTGATGGTGGCTTCCAACACGTCCGTTAGTCCCTACGGGTTCCTGGTTCTTTGCCTGTCGTCTGGCCAGTCGTGTCTAGTGGCCTGGTGGATGCGGGACAGGCTGCTGTTGCTCCATTCCGGGGTGGTGCTGGTGTTTGTGGATGGGCTGGGGGTGTGGCGGTGGCTGCTTTGACATTGTGGGAGGCTTATGAGCGGTTTCGTGTGGATCCCCCGCAGGCCATTCCGTTCTGGGTGTGGTTGCTGGAGAACCCGGATTCTCCGCTACGGTTTCCGGGTCAGGTGAGCCTACAGCATCATGATTTTCTGCACCTAATCTTGGGTTTGGGGGTGGATCGGGAAGCGGAAGCTGAGGTCGTGGGTTGGTCGATAGGTAACGATCCGAGCTTGCAGGTATGGCAGGTGTGTGTGTTTTTGTGGGTAGCGATGACTCTCTATCCTGAGCCCTATCGGTTTCGGTGGCAGGACTTACCCTTCTTCTTTCATGGGCTCTGGCAAGGGCGGCAGGTGCCGCGGGTGTCTTGGGATTCTTTGGATCCCAACCAACCGTTGGACGATGTGCGGCGTGAGGTACTGGGGATTAACGGCTGAGGTCTTGGATACGGGTTTGGGTGCGTTGGACTCTTTCTTGCTGGAGGTTGATCTGGCGCTGGATGCGGTGCCAGTGATGTTCCGGTACCAGCCCTAGAGGATAGAGCGGTTGGAGCTGCCGGTACTCTTCCAGCAGACGCTCCAGCTCTTTTTCCTGTAGGTAGAGCAGATCTTGTAGGTGGACTAAGGTGGTCTGCCGTCGCTCTTGTCTGTAGAGTTCCCGTTGCTGTTCCCGTTTCTGTCGCTCCTGCTCCCGTTGCTGTTCCCGTAGCATCTGGCGCCGTAGGGAGAGGATGGCGATTTGGATGTCTTCGCCTTCCCGCTTGAGGCGGGTGTTGTGGGGGTTGAGTCTTTGGGCTTCTTGGTTTTCCTGAAGTCGCTGCTCCAGGATTTGGAGCTGTTCCTGGTACAGCTTTTGGATTTCGGCCTGGGCCCGTTGCGGCAGCAGCAGGAGCAGCAGGAGCAGGCTAGTGGGGAAGGATCTGGATCTGTACATAGAGGGTCTGGTTCTTCTGTTCTTGGATTTGGATGGACTTGACGGTGCCCTTGATGGGGGAGCGGGTTTCGGTTTGGGCTAGCTCTTGCCGGAGAGCTTGGAGTTGGTAGTTCAGCTCTGCCTGTCTCTTTTGGCGCTCGGCTTCGTGGGTCAGTCGCCAGTGTTGGGCTTGGTGTTGGGCTTGGGCCAGCCGTTCGTGGGCGAGTTGGAGCTGGCTGTAGAGGTCTTGTAGGGTTTGGATCTCCTGTTCCCGTATCCTGGGCGGGACTGAGGGCAGGTTCAGGAGTGTTTGCACACGGCTGTACTGGCTTTGGTACCGCCGTTCCAGGTTTTGGTATTCCAGCTCCCTAAGTCGGGCTTGGGCCTGGTAGTCGGGTTCGGGTTGGGATTCTGGTTGCTCCAGGAGTGCAATCTGGGCTTCTAGGAGCTGATGACGCTCCTCGTCCAGAGCGAGTAGGTCACCGGCTTTCACGGTGTCTCCCTCTCGCACCTTGAGGTGGCGGGGGGATCTGAGCTCTAGCTTGATGGTTAGGGGGCGGGAGCGGATGAAGGCAGGGTTGGTGGGGTTGGGCGAGGGGTTAGGTGTGGGTGAGGGGTTGGTTCGCCATTCCCACGGAGGAATGGGGTTGGGATCCCCCCAGAGGCCGAGTTGCTGTTGTTGCGCTAGGGCTTGGGCTCGGAGAAGGTCTTCGGGGCAATGGTGTTGGAATTGGGGGTAAACCCAGGCCATCCCTTCGCGTACCAGCGTCTCTTGGAGCAGGGTTTTGCCGATCCACACTCGGGCTACTTGCCGGCCATAGCGGTCGGTGTCCACGATTTCGATGCGGTGGGGCTGGGTGAGCAATTCTTGGAGCCGCTGTCTTGCCTCTGGCCCGTAGGGTTGATCGGATTCGGGGGCGTCAATGCAGGCGAGCCGAATGCGGGCTCCTTGGCTGCGGAAGGTGTCGCCGTCGCTGACTTGGGCGTGGGCGGGGAGGGCTAGGAACAGAAGGAGAAGAGGCAGCATTTTTCTTTTTCCACTTGCTGATGAGCCTGCGGCTGCACGCTTGTCCTGTCCACTCTTTAACGAACTGCTGTTTTTGGGTATAGCTCCAGTCGGGGGGTAGGGCGTCAAGAATTCGGTAAACCGTTTTCGCCCTTTCGATCTGCTTCGGGTTGGGGGTGGGCCTCTTCCAGAGAGAGGCGGCGGTAGTAAGGAAGAATCTCCACATAGGCGGCTTGGTTTCCTAGTCGTACGAGGGCGGTGAGCGGTTGAAGCTGGGCAATGAGGTGTTCGGCAAAGCGAAACTTGTGAGCGACTGCCCTGACTTCGGTTTGATCCACCGGCAACACGATCTTGGTGGCGGAGTTGGCGATGACTTCCTTGGAGAGGTGTCGTTCGCTCTGAGAGGCCAGCACCAGTCCCAGTCCGTACTTCCGTCCGTCGAGGATGATGCGGTTGAGGGCGGCTTCGGTGCCTCTCGGCATTTCCTTGGCCTCGTCGATGAACAAGAAGGTTTTTGGGGGGCTCTCGCCGGCGAGGCGGTGTTGGTTCATCAGTTGGTGGGCCAGGGATTCGCTGGCAATGGCTCCTAGGGTGGGCGGGAGCTTGGAAACGTCGAGGCGGATCAGGGGGGCCGTGAGTTCTGGCTGGGGGCGGGAGAAGATGCCGTAGCTGAAGGTGGGCTCCAGCTTGGTCTGCAGCTTGAGAAAGTCGGTGTTCCCGGCTTCGATTTGCCTTTGGATAGCTTTTTGCAGGTGGCTGAAGTTGGGGGGTTCTCGTGTCCAGGTCTGGGGATCCTCTTGACGAATTCCCAACTCCCGGTAGAGGTCGCGGAGGGTCTTCAACAGCAGAGCTTCTTGGATCGGGCCGAGGGTTAGGGCTTTGCGCAGGAGCAGGCTGACCTGGATGGCCTGGAGGTTGGGGCCTCCGCCTTCCCGATCCAGGTTGAGGACTAGGGGGTTGATGCCCCAGGGGCTGTTCATGCTCAGGCGATAGACCGTTTCTCCGGGGAGACTCTGGTCGCCGTGAAAGTCGATTACCCTCACGTGGGTGCCTTGGCGGGACAGCTCGTAGGCCAGGGCTTTGAGGGTCTGGGTCTTCCCCGATCCAGACGCCCCGATCACCACCACGTGGGGGTTGGGGAGAGCGAGGGGGTTCCAGTAAAAGCCTTGTCCCAGGAGAATGCCGCTGCCGCTTGGGGTTGGCGGCGGAGCTGGGGACGGGGGTTTGAGCCTGACGGGGGGATAGGGGGCTTCGCGGGCCATGGCTATTGCGGGTAGATGCGGCGGATGAAGAGCTGTCCTGAACCAAAGTAGCCCTCAAAAGGGCGGAGATCCTGTGCCCGGGCAGAATCGATTTCGACTAAAACACGATTGGCGTCGAGTTTTTTCAGGGTGATGGGGGTGAAGACTTCCAGGCTGGGAAGGATGCGCAGGTCGTTGGCGTCCAGTTCCATCACCCCAGAGTAGTACACGTGAAGGGGTTGGCCGGGGTCTGGGGGCAATTGGAAGAAACTGTCTTCCCAGTTCAGGGTTTCGACTTGGGAGCGGATGGGTCGTTCTCGTCGGATAAAGATGCGACCGATCCGGATTTGGGCTCCAATGGAGGCTCCGGCTCTGTAGAGCTTGTTTTCCCGTTCCACCAATAGGTCGGTGGTGGTGAGGGGGCGAACGACCTGGAACGTGCCCTGGATGCGTTGCTGGGTGAGGACTTGGATGCCGTCAATTTGGGCTGTCAGCAGGTAGCGGTCTTGGTCTTGGTTGACCAGCTCTACGGCTCCGTTGGGGATCCCCATCCACAGGTTAAAGGTGCGCAGCAGTCCCCCTTGGGATTGGAGGTTGAGGGAGAGGAGGAGGAGCGGGAGACTTAGGCCCAGCACCCACCACTCGGCGTTAGATCCTGTAGTGAGGCGGAGTTTAGGGTTGCCGGGGATGACCAGTCTGGCTCGGTGGGGCCAGAAGGCGGTGACTCCCGCCTTGGTGAAGGTGTCGGCAAACCAGCCCCAGAAGTAGCCGCTCACCCAGCCGCCCCATCCTCCCACCCAGACCAGCGGCAGCCCTACAAGGCCGATGACCAGGGTGGCCAGGAAGGAGTGGGTGACGGTTCGGTGGGGGAATCGCTCTTCCAGGTAGCGGGATAGGGGTCGGAGCAGGCGGCCCGCGTAACTGCCGGAGTTGTCGCAGTCCGGCAGCAGGGAACTCAGGGCGGCCAGGCCCAGCACTTTGGGGTCGGCGCTGCCCAGCATGAAACTGGTACAGGTGACGGCTAGGGTGACTTGGGTCAAGGTCATCATCTGCCGAGTTTCTTGGAGCGTCGGGGCAGGGAGTAGAGCAGTAGGCGGGAGACGGCGGCGACAACGGTCAGCAAGCCGCCCAATAGATACAAGGAAGCGCTGTTGAGCCCCAGCCCCAGGAACCGAACGAGGGTAAAAGAAAGCAAGAAGGCCACCAGGAATGGCGTCCCGTCGATCCATTCGGTGTGATCCGGGTCGGTGAGCCGCAGCCCCAGGAATTCCTCCAAGACGGCTCGCTTAGCCAGCATGGGGTTGCCGCCACAGCGCTCCATGAGCCGCGAGACTTGGCGGGGGTGCAGGGTGAGGCCCAGTTCGTGGCCGCTTCTGAGGATATAGTCCCGAATAGCCCACTCCGGCAAGCCCTCCAGCTCCATCCGGGGCAGCTTGAGGAAGAGATCCTTGGCGGGGGGCCAAGTGGCCAGTACCAGCAGCACCGCTTGAGTGTCCAGGAGTCCTTCCAACCACTTGCGGAGGGAGATGGGGTACCGCTCGGCATCGTCGCAAATCAAGATTCCGGTCTGCACCCTCAGCTTGTCGTGAATGGCGTCGAGAAGCTGGGCCATGGTGCGAGACTTCCCCTCCAGGGTGGTTTTGGGCACGTCCAACTGCTCGGCCAACTCTTCTGCCAGTTGTTTGGGGGTGCGGGGGTTGACATAGATCACGGGGAAGGGATCTAAGTCTAGGGCAACAAAGCGAGCGAGGGTGGTTTTCCCGCTTCCCGGTTCCCCCACGACGAGCAGGGACGTACCGGAGAGGAGGCTGGCGGCAATTCTTCTCCGCTCGGCCCCTCTATAGCAAGGGATACTTGCTGTATTTGCGGGCGGTGCTGATGGAAACGTCGAGCCGCTGAGCGATCTTCTCCGGGGAAAGGCCCATGAGAGCCAACCTGGCGATGCGTTCTTTGTCTTCCTGGGTAATTTTGTTGCGTCGTTCAACGGTATGGCGCCAGCGTCTCATAGCTGTTTTGGGTGTTGACGAGAAAAGGGTATCGCAGAGGTGGGCGTATGTCAGCCGTGCGCGCCCAATTAGGTTATGGGTGAGAGAGAGTTGAGGATAACCGATGCAGTTGGGTTTGGCTGTGGATTTGGGTAATCGCTTCGTTAAGGTGGCCGGGGGAGCAGTGCCGACGGACTTCTGGCTTTACGAATCGGTGTACGCCTTCGGGGCGGGGCCTGGATCCCTGTACTACGTGAATGGGTCCCGACAGGATTGGGTGGGGAAAACGTGGGTGGTGGGAGCGGCGGCGCGGCATTATCGCCGTCCTATTCCCACCTGGTCTGGGGAGAAGGCAGATGCGGCTTTGCCCTTGGTGTTGGGGGCGGTGGGGACTCTGGCCGGTCTGGAGAAGGTGGAGCTCGATCTGGCGATGAGCCTACCCTATGGGGAGTCCAATGCCCTGGAACAGCAACTACTGGGTACCCACGAGCTGGTGTGTGCCGGTGGGCGGAAGCTAAAGGTGGTTATTGACTCGGTGCGGGTGGAACCGGAAGGGATGGGCATCTATCGCTATGGTGCTTCCCAGGTGCAGGGTGGGTTAACCGGCGTCCTCGATCTGGGGGGCGGGACGGCCATTGCCCTGTTGGTAGATGAACACGGCAAGCAAATCGAGTCGGCGCGGGTGGTGCTGAGGCGGGGTGGGGTCTATGGACTCGCTGCCGATATCGCCTCGGATCCCCGTTTGCAGGCTCAGGTGGTGGGGACGCCCAAGATCGAGTTGATTATGAACGGGATTGCCGACAACAGTTGTCGCTATGGGGCGCAAGGGGCGACGTTTGCCCGGTTCTTTGAGGAACGGCTGGAGCTGTGGATGAAGGGGATCCTGGGCGAACTTTTGAACCGCTGGGATCCCTGGCTGGACGAGGTGGGAGTGGTTCTGGTGGCGGGGGGTGGAGCGCCGTTGGCCGCCCGGGTGTTGGGGGAAAACTCCTGGTTTCGGGTGTTGGATAATCCTCAGTTTGCCCAGGTGCTGGGGTTGCGGGGGGTGTTGGGGTGAGGCGGCGTGGGCTGGAGATTCGGACTCGCGTCCCCCCGGAATTGATCCCTCTGGTCACGGAGCTGGCGGACTGGTTGGGGCTGGGGGCAGGGGATGTCGTGTTGCTGGTGTTTCGCCTTGCCCTGCACGAGTTCTTGCCTGACGAGACGGCAGAGCGAACTCGGGCCTGGATTCGCGAGCGTCTGAAGCAGCGGCGGGGCAAGCGTCATGCCCAGGAAGCTCGCGAGAAGCGGGCAGAGGAGATCCGGCAGGAGCGCCAAGACGGCCTGCGGGGATTCCTTCTGGCCCAGATGGGGGGACGGGGAGTGAGGTGATGACGTTATGACGTTATGACGTTATGACGTCATGACGTTTCAAACGGGGTCTCAAGCCCCGTTTTTTTTGGGGCTTGGTGGGGAAAAGCTTTGTGTAGCAAGGCTTTGGCGTGGGTGGGGGGTGATGACGTTTTGGGGCGATGACGTTATGGGGTGCTGGTGGGGTGGGAAAACGTCATGCCTAGAACCCTTGCCAGATAAGGGCTCTGACGTTTATGACGTTAATGACGTTTTTTTTGGGAAAAAGGGGGGAAAATAAGTTTTCAAATCTCCCTTTTTTTTCAAACCTGCCCTCCTCCCTCTTACGGGGTACAAAAAGAGAAGGATCCCTGTGGGGGGGGATCCTTCTGACGAAGTAGTGGAGTAACAGTGCCATGATAACTGATTTTTCGGATAAGACGTCTCCGTCGGCGTTGTTCTGGGAGTACTTTCGCGAGCGCGGGATCCGGCGAGAGACGGTAGAAGCGTGTGGGGCGCGGCTGTCCGAGCCCTCGGAGACGGCGTTGGCGGTGGGGGATTACCTGTTTGCTATTTGCTGGGAGTACGGCAACGGCTATCGGCGGTACCGCTTTTTGGGGGATCCGGCGCTGTTTCCCAGGGATGAGGATGGGGATCCCATTAAGGCCAAGGCGCTGCGGGGTGCTGGGAATCGGCTTTTCATCCCCCGTCGTCCCGGCCAGACCGCCGGTGAGCTGGAGGCCCAGAAACGGGATCCTGCTGTACCTGTGGTGGTGGTTGAGGGCGAGGCGGATTGCCTGGGGGTGCTCCAGGCGGATTCCGAATCTTTGGTGGTGGGCATTGCTGGGTGTTGGAGTTGGAAGTCGAGCAAGCAGCCTTTGTTGCCGGAGCTGCGGGCTCTGGCGTTGCCCGGGCGTCTGTTTGTGCTGGCACCCGATAGTGATTGGAGTGTGAATGTCCAGGTGTACCGAGGTTGGTCAAGACTGGGTGGGGTGCTGGCCCAGCTTGGGTGCCGTGTGCAGGTGGTGCTGGTGCCTTCCAATCGTGGCCGCAAGCAGGGGGCGGGAGACTACTTGATCGGTGGGAGGTGGTCGGACTTACCTCGAGTGGAGCTTTCCGAGTGGCGGCGGGAGCGAAAGAAAGAGGAGAAGCGGTCTCGGCGTGGTGGTGTTACCGATCTGGTGGAGCTGGCGATGCGAGAGGGGACGTATTTCCACGATCCCACCGGAGCTGGCTGGGTCGATTTTGTTTACGCAGGGCACCGTTACACGGCCCGGGTTAAGTCCAACCAGTTTCGCGATTTTCTGGCCCGTGCCTTTTGGGATGCCACCGGGAAGGCGTTTAGCGGTGAGGCGTGGTCTCAGGCCCTCTCGGTGCTGGAAGGGAAGGCTCGCTGGGAAGCTCCTGTGCGCGAGGTGTGGCGGCGTGTAGGCCGTCAGGGGGACAAGATCTATATCGATCTGACCCCCGACGTGGTTGAGGTAGGGCCAGAGGGGTGGCGGGTTCTTCCCTACGCTGACTGTCCTGTGGCGTTCAACCGTAGCGACTGCCAACTGCCGCTGCCGGTGCCGCAGCCGGGCGGATCCCTTGAGGATTTGTGGCGGCTTTTGAATGTGAAGGAGCCGGATCGGCCATTGGTGTTGGGCTGGCTGCTGAGCTGCCTGGTGCCGGATGGAGCCAAACCCATTCTGGTGTTGACAGGGGAAAAGGGGGCGGGCAAATCCAGCGCAGCAGCTCTGCTCAAGCGTCTGGTGGATCCGACCAAGGCTCCTAAGCTGACCAGTGTCGGCAGCCCCAGGCAAATGGCGACGGCGGCGTTGGGTCGTTGGGTTTTGGTTTTCGACAACCTCAGTCACCTGTCCGCAGAGCAGCAGGATCTGCTCTGCTGTGTGTCCACAGGGGCTGGGTTCAGCCACCGCGCCCTGTATACGGATTTAGAGGAGATCTTTTTGGAATACCGCAGGCCACAGATTTTGACGGGGGTGGACTTGGTTCCCACCCGGTCTGACCTGCTGGATCGGTCTCTCCTCGTCAGGTTGGATCGGATCCCGGACGAGCGGCGGATGCCGGAAGCCGCGTTGGAGCAGCTCATGGCCGACCTGCTGCCTGGTATCTATGGCGCGCTCTTGGATCTGTTGGTTACAGGAATTCGGAACCTGCCCACCACCAAACCGGCCAAGCTCCCCAGAATGGCCGACTTCGCCCTGTTGTGTATTGCCGCAGGGATCCCTCACTTCGTGCAGGCCTATACCCGCAACGTGCAAGAGGGCTCCCAAGCAGCGGTGGAAGCCGATCCGGTCGCCGCCCTTTTGCAGCAACTCGTGGAACAGGAAGGATCTTGGGAGGGGACGGCTACTGAGCTGGTCGCTCGCCTCCAGGAGTTGGATCCCACCAGCCGCGACCTGCAGCGCCTCTCGTCTAGGTCTTTGGGGCGACGACTGGCAGGCTCTTTGAGAGGGGATTTGCAGGCGGTGGGGATTCGGGTGGAGCAGGTCAGGGATCCCAAGCAGCGCCGCATCCGGCTTGCTTTTGAAGTTTGTTCCGATTTTGAAGTCGATAGTTCCGATTCTTCGCCCAAAAAAACGTCATTAACGTCATTAACGTCAGAACCCTTGCCAGATAAGGATCCTGACGATGACGTTTTCGAAGCGCCTCCACCCAAAACGTCATCACCCGCCCCCCAAAACGTCATTACGCCTCCACCCCTACCACCCCCACCGCAAACGTCACAAACGTCAGGGGCGCCGACGCGAACGGAGGATTGGGATCCACTCTTCCGGCGGCAATGCGAGAGCTTGGGGTTGGGGAGGGAAGAAATGGAGAAGATCTTGACACGGGTAACAGGGGCCGTTCGCCAATGGCGTGGCCCCCTTTCCCGCCCCCAGTATTTACAAGCCTTGCGCCTTGCCAGAGAACTCAGTTCTAAAGCTGATCGGGGTTGAGCGACTGCCCAAGGTTCTCCAGATGGTCTGGCGACAATAGCCGCAGACGCTCAGCTTATCCTGGAGTAGGCCTAGCAGGAGCAGCTTCTCCTTGGGGGATTAGTCTGGTTAAGGTTGCCTTATCTGGACTATCTCCATTCAGTCCTCCGAATAGAGTTCTTTTAGCTCTTTAGACAACCTTTCGGCGTAAGCTTCGAGCGCCCGCTCGTTCAGCGGGCGCCACTCCTCCCTGAAGACCTCTTTGCAACTTTCCCAGTTCTCTTCTATATCCCGGGCGATATTCCTGGGATCCGGTTCGGGCAGGTGGTGCCTAAGGCGAAATAAGACAGTTGGATGAGTGTCTCTTGGAAGCTCATTGCCATAGTCCCTCTAAAACGGCAGATCGTCCTCGTCCTCGTCCTCGTCCGCCTCACAATCGACAGTCTCAACCGGAGAAGGATCGGGCTCCCCTTCTCGGTTGTTAGAGTCGGTTTTGGGCTTCATTGGCTCGTCTTTCAAGGGGGTGTTCATCGTTTCCTCCTAAGGACTGGCATAATGTCGACCCCGTTTGAGGTCAACTACCCTATTATCCATTGCCGTCCACCGTGATGGGTGGATCCCCTGGATAGTCGGCGACTTCTTTGTAAAGTCGCCCGATCAGGACTTGTCTTAAACCTCCCAGGCACTTTTCCCTCCTTCTTTGATAGGTTGACGGGCCTTTTTACGTCTTGCCCAGGACGAGGCTGAATCTTATGGATGGAGTAGTTTACTCAGCTCCAAGCTCTGGGAAAACTCAGCTATCTCTTTAAGTCTTTCGGGTGTGTTAGGCTCCCATTCAAATTCGACCGCGTAATACGCGGTTCCTGCTCGGGAAGCTCTTTTGCTCATAGTGCCTGTCGTAACCCCCTGCCCGAGGGCGATTCCTTCTTGGGCTTTCTCCAGACTTAGGTTTACAAAGTTGTCCAGAGATTCGGTTTTAAATAAAACTTGTGAGACCACATTCGTGGGGTCTATAAAGACCACCCCTAACCATGGCTGGAAGGGGTATCCGAATAATTCGTCTTCGAACACAGCCCACGCTAAGATCTCCATCCTCAGAGACTTGCCTACCATCTTGGAAGCACCAATTTTAAACATCCCGGCTTGGCAGTCAGCACGGTACTGCCGGGGTTTGCCGGTGTAAATGATCCCAGAAAGGTTGGGAGTCGTTAGTGCGTTGACAATCTCGAACATTGTTACCGTTACCTCCTTTTATCTTGAGGTTCACTCTTGCCGAAGGACGTTGCAGTCGTGAAATATTCTCTGGATATTTTTAGGAAGATCCTCGCTCTTTCTTCCAGCAATTCTTTTTCCCCTGCGTCCTTGGCTCGCCTTGCTGCCCTTTTCGCAGCCTTTGAGCGTAGGGCATAGAGCCTCGAACGCTCTAGCAGAGCATCTCGGATTTCCTTTTCCATCCTTCTTAACTCCCTCCTTATGTCATCCGCCAACTCGATGAATGAGCCTCTGTCTGAATACGGTTCTTCAAGCTCTTCTAGGAGTCTAAGAACTCTTTCCATTTTTAGCCCCTATGTACTCGCGAAGAGAGGAAAACCCAAGAAAGAACAGGACGCTGTAAATGTGCTTACAGGTGGCGTTATTTATTCCCGCCGCCTTTTGTGTTGCCCAATCCTTGCATTCACAGGTGAAAAAACCGGGTTCTTTCTCTCTCACCTTGTAGTAAACTCCTTCCCTAGTCTCGCTAGGGACTAGGAAGAGGTTAGGGCCTATAGCCTTGGCTCTCAGGTTCTTGGCCCTATTCCTCCTTGAGTTTACAAAGTCCTCTTTGAAAGCTTTTTTGGAGATAAACCTTGGCTTTTCTCCGAGCATCCAGACCCATATTACCTTGGGCCATATCTCCATCTTGAGTATCCGCTCTGGATGTGTGTTGAGGATTCGTGCAGCCGCTGCACGACTATAAATCAGTGTCTCTTTCGTTAGCATCTGTTACTCCACTCCCTAGGTAAAGTTTACTGCAGATCATCCAGCCAGAAATCGTCTTCTGCTTCTTCATTGAGCCAGGGATTGTCTTCGCTTTCCCATTCGTATTCCTCTTCTGGGGCAAAGCTAACTTCCTCGCTCAGTTCCCACATGGCCTGACGAATGAGGTATTCAATCATTGGATCTGGATGGCGGTAGTAGTGGTACTCGATTTCCTTGTTGATGTCCTTGTTCATCTTTCCTCCTCAGTAGAAAGAAATCGAGGGGGAAGCTTTTGCTTCCCCCTCTTTGTTCACCCTCGCCGAAGGTTAGTTCCGGCTTTTTATGGCTTTGATCAGCTCTTCTTTTTTCATCCTCGTGTAGTTTGGGATTTCCAGAGAAGCAGCAACTTCTCTGAGGTCACGAATTGAGAGGTTCGGGAACAAGATAATCATGTTTTTTTTCTCCATAACTTCACCCTTTCCGTAGGACGCTTTCTGTTCTTCTTCCCTTCTCTTTCTTTTCTTTCTCCCTTCCTCTTCTTTCTTCCTCTTTCTTCCTCTTCTTCTCCTCTTCTTCTCCTCTTCTTCTCCTCTTCTTCTTTCCTTCGTCGGGTGGGGTGCCGGGGCTACCCGCCCGTATTGGTGTTCTCTTCGTTTGAATGGGCGGGTAGGGGCGGCGTGGGCGGTTGGAGGGATCCCTCTAGCCGAAAAAAAGGGATCCCTTGCGGGATCCCCAGAGCCGTGAACTATGGCAAGTGCTCGACCACCCACCGAGCCGCCTTGAGCACGACCTCGCCGTGACAAGGCAAAGGCGCGCACCAGCACACCACGTCAGCTCGCTCTTTAGCAATGCGCTTGAGCTCAGCAATGACCTCAGCATCGCCGGCCTTGATCCTTTCCCAAAGCCAACGCCGGTACTTCTGGATAACCTCTTCCCGCGTGCCATCCCGTCCGATCTTGAACGGATTAGCCAACACGGATCCCTTCAGCCCTGGCATAGCCCTGCCGATATAGACGCCTTTGCTAAAGCCCTCGACTTTGCCATTGATCACGCGCATAGCTTGCGCTCCTTAAAAATCTACGGGCGCGGGCGGGGCAGCGGGGTGGCGAACGGAACCGAGCGGAGCGAGGCGAAGAGGGAGCGCAGCGACCCGCTGCTACACTGGGAAAGCCGGATGGCAGGGAGCGCTCGTTGGGCGGGGTGCCGGGGCTGTCCGCTACCTTTGTTTTGTTCTCTTCCGCAGCAGCGGACAGGGGCGGCGTGGGAACGAAGAGGATCCCATTCAAGGGATCCCTAGAGCCAGCAGCTCCAGGAGATCACACTTAAAGGGACCCTCTAGAGCCCGTCCGAGCCCTAGAGGATCCCTCGAATAAAGCGAACGAATAAAGCGAAACTAGAAGAACACGACTCGCAGAGGCTTGTGGAGGAT
>Ga0308310_1000496_pt1 | contig 17210 bp, 9 predicted proteins | sample HotsprSampleMS65_FD_203672 | JGI IMG/M metagenome (GOLD analysis project Ga0308310, IMG submission 203672) | Hot spring phototrophic mat microbial communities from Mushroom Spring, Yellowstone National Park, Wyoming, United States - 20090730_MS65 ...
ATTTGCGCGCCCGTCAGCGTCACCACAGCCGAGCCGGGCGTGGCGGTCAGCGTGCCGCCGACGCAGGTAGTGCTGGCGTTGGCAGGATTGCGCACGCGCAACTGACGCGGGCCAGCGTTAGGCAGTGGGTCGGTCAGGTTGACTCCTGTCAGCGGGAAGGTGTTGCGATTGGTCAGCGTGATGGTGATCGTTGAGTAGCCGCCTGCAGTGATGGTCTCGGGCGTGAACTGCTTGCTGACTTCCAAGCCGTTGCGCACGGTCAGTGTTCCGCTGAGCGCGCTTGTGTTGCTTGTGCCTTGATCGTTGGTGATGGCGCCTGCAGGGATGGTGTTAGTGTGGTTGCCGGGCACCGTGCTGGTCACGTTCACGAAGATATCGCAGTTGCCTGAGGCAGGGATCGTCACGAAGCGCACGAGGAAAGCGGTCTCGCCGCCGCTGAGCGGCGTGTAAGCCGGCGGATCGTTGCGCGTCATGACGGCCGTGCTGCCGCAATTGGAGAAGCTGACATTCGGCGGGCTGGCGACGACCACATTCGGGGGCAGGTTGTCCACAAAGGTCACGCCTGTCAGCGGAGTGGCGGCGCCGCCGCTGCGATTCAGGCGGATGCGGATTTGCGAGACATCGCCCGGATTGATGGCAGTGGGAGTGAAGGTTTTGCTGCCGCCAATGTTGCCTGGCGCAGAAGAGGTGCCAGTCACTGTGGCGCTGCCGGGATTGATGTTCGTTGCGCCTTGAGCAGTGGTCACGCCGTTGGCAGGGATTGTATTGGTGCGGCTGCCCACAACATTGACCGTGACGTTAATTTCGATGATGCACTGTCCGGGCGCGCTAGGCGTGCCGCTTGGAATTGTGCCGCCGCTCAGGCTGAAACTGGTCGAGCCCGGCGTAGCGCCGCTGACCGTGCCGCCGCAAGTGTTGGTCAAATCCGGCGAATTAGCTACAGTCAGGTCGCCGTTGCCGCCGTTTGGCAGCGTATCTGTGAAGGCGACGCCTGTGTACGGCGCCCCAGTTGGATTGCTGAGCGTGATGCGAATGCGCGTTATGCCGCCAACTGTGACTGTGCTGGGCGTGAAGCTCTTCACCACGCGCAAATTCTGCACGTTCAGCTGTGCGCTGCGGTCACTCGGATCGGTCACGCCTTGTCGGCTCTGCAGCGAGCCGCCGGGAATTGTGTTGGTGTATATGGCTGAGGTCAATGAGGTGACCGGCACTGTGATCACGCAGTCGGGCGTGGGCTGAACGGTGGCGCCTGTCAAAGTGATGGTGTCGCCGCCGAGAGGCGCCGTGACCGTGCCGCCGCCGCAGCCTGAGAGCGTGGCTGTGCCGTTGATCGTCACGCCTGACGGCAGCACGTCCGTCAGCGAGACATTGGTCATGTTGATGCTGTTGCTATTGTTGTTGATCGTGATCGTCAACGTAGAGTTCTGCCCGACGAAGATAGTGGTCGGCGCGAACGCCTTCGAGACTGTGGGATTGGGCATGCTCTCGACCAACAGCGTGGCGCTGGCAGGCGAGCTATTGGTGACTGCGCCATTCGGTCCGCTGGCATTGAGCGCATTAGCAGGGATCGTATTGATGCTATTGCCCTGCACAGTGGTGGTGACATCCACCTCGAAATAGCACTCGCCGTTGATCGCGCCGACCTTCGGCGGCACTGTGCCGCCGTTGAGCGTGAACGAAGTATCGCCTGCGGCGGCGCTGACCGCCCCGCCGCAGGTTGTGGTCGCGTTCGGCGGCGCGGCGACCGTCATGCCCGCGGGCAGGTTATCGGTCAAGCTCGCCACGGAGAGCGGATAGCTGTTCGGATTGTAGATGAAGACGCGCAGCTTTGCCACGCCGCCCGGCGGAATAACAGTTGGAATGAATTGCTTGTTGACTTGAGCCACGTTTGGATCGGCTTGCGAGCGCGCCTCGCCGCTGGGCAAGAGCACCATCAGCGCAAGCAGCGCAAGGACCAGCCGACGGATCAATCCACCTAGTTGTTTTTGCTCGGATGTATGATGCACAGCCTATAACTCCTTTCATTGAGCGAGGTGGCTGCACGAGCGCCTTGCTCGTGAGATCGCCCAATGCCTCTATCGACATATGAGTATATGAAAACAACAAAAACTTCAATATTTTGGCGCGCGAGGCGCCATCTCTTTCGAGGGCGACGCCCAGCGCCAGCCCGCTGCGCGTCTGAAAAGCGCATGAGCCGAGCGCGGCGCCCGACCTTATAATGAACAGACAACGCGCGGCGATCTTTGCTAGGATAGACTGCGTGTCAAGATAGACTGTGTATGAACACGCATCTCCCTGCGCATGAAGAGACCGATCAGCTGCAGTACGAGCAGTATGCGCCGAAGCGACGCCCTGCGCCGAAGCCGATCGCTGAGCAGAAGCCGACGGTCAGGCGCGCTGAGCCGCTCACGCCGCGCTCGGCCGGCTCGGCCGAGCTGACCCGCCCCACACTGCCGCCGACTCAGCCGTTGCGCGCCGTGCGGCCTCTTGCCTCACTGCCTTTTGCGTCGCCGCGCCGCGCGCCGCTAGTTTCTAGGGGCAGGCCGATGCCGCTGCCCCGCTACTGGCTGCCGCTGCTCGGCATCGCGCTGAGCTGCGCCGTCACACTTTGCGCCGCGCTGTGCCTCGGCTGGCAATTGCTGAGCAACGCGCTCGCGCGCAACTTGAGCGCAGCCCAAGCCGCCACGCCCACGCTGACCGTCGCCACGCCGCCGCCGACCACGCCGCCTGAACTGCAGATCCAGCCTTGGAACGGGGTTGAGCGCTTCACGATCTTGCTGCTTGGCTTGGATAAGCGCCCAAACGAGCGCGGCACAGCCTTTCGCACAGACACGATGATCTTGATCAGCCTCGACCCCGCGGCGCGCAGCATCGGCGTGCTGAGCATCCCGCGCGATCTGTACGTCGAGATTCCGCGCGACGCAGCCTTCGGGCAGCATTACGGCTTCCAGCGCGTCAACACGGCGTATCTTCTGGGCGAGCGCCTCAGAGAGGGTTACGGCCCGCGCTTGGCGATGCAAACAGTGCAATACAACTTGGGCATCCGCGTTCACGATTACATCGTCTTCGATTTCCAAGCGTTCATCGCGGTGATTGACGCCATTGGCGGCATTGAGATCGACGTGCCGCGCCCGATTGTGGATCACGCCTATCCGGATATGTACACCAATGGCTACGACCCGCTCTACATCCCTGCGGGCAGGCAATGGATGGACGGCGAGCTGGCTTTGAAATACGCCCGCTCGCGGCACGGTAGCAGCGACTTCGACCGCGCGCGCCGTCAGCAGCAGGTGATCGCCGCGATCCGCGAGCGCATCCTGCGCTTTGAGATGTTGCCGCAATTGCTCTTGCGCGCGAGCAACCTCTGGGCGGCGCTCAGCGCGCATGTGCGCAGCGGCTTGAGGCTTGAGCAGTGGATTCAGCTGGCGCTCTACGCCAAAGACGTGCCGAGTGAGAACATCCGCTACGGCGTGCTGGACGAGCGCTATGCGCAGCCGATAGTGTGGAACGGCATGTCAGTGCTTGTGCCGAACCGCGCCGCGATCGGCAGCTTGCTGGTGCAAGTCTTCGGGGCAAACTACAATCAGTGACGCAGCACAGCGCGCGATAGCTTCGTCAGCGCGAAAAGGCGAGGAAGCTTTTTCCTCGCCCGCGTGACCTTTGCTAGGCTTTCTTCTCGGCTTGGCGTCTCGCCAGCTCGCGCGCGACCAGCTCGCGGCGCAGGACTTTCAAAACAGGCGTCTTGGGCAGCTCGTCAATGAACTCGATGCGCGTCGGCACCTCGTAGCGCGCCAACTTCTGCAGGGCGAAGTCAATCAGCTCCTCCTCGGTCACCTCGTGATTCGGCTTCAGCACCACCCACGCCTTCAGCGCTTCCTGCCCTTCCTTCTCAGGGTGCGGAATGGCTGCCACGGCGACTTCCTGCACGGCGTGATGCTCTGCCAGCACTTTCTCCACGTTGTTCGGATAGACGTTGAAGCCGCCGATGATCGCCATATCCTTCTTGCGATCCACGATGAAGAAGTAGCCATCTTCGTCCATGTAAGCGATATCGCCTGTGAAGAGCCACTTGCGCCCGCCGGGCATCAGCCGCAGCGCATTTTCCGTCTCGGCGGGCATGTTGTGATAGCCGATCATCAACGTCGGCGACCAGACGACCAGCTCGCCTTCCTTGCCGACGGGCATCTCCGTCAAGCCATCTTCCAAGCTGACGATCTTCATCTCAACATCAGGCAACGGGATGCCGATGCTGCCCGTCTTGTTCTTGCCGTAGAGCGGATTGACGCAGACTGCGACGGCGGTCTCGCTCATGCCGTAGCCCTCAGAGAGCCTGCTGCCTGTCAGCTCCTCAAAGCGGCGCTTGGTCGCAGGCGGCAACGGCGCCGCGCCGCTGATGCAAGCGCGGATCGAGCGCAAGTTGTATTTGCCCTTCGCCACGTCAGGATCGTTGTTGATGGCGTTGTACATGGCAGGCACGCCCATGAAAATGGTCGGCTTGTAGGCGTGGATGACTTCCAGCACCTCTTTGATCTCGCGCGGATTGGCCACCATCAGCATGCTGGCGCCCAGCGAGACCGCGAAGCACATCACCGAGATCATGCCGAAGACGTGGAAGAGCGGGAGAGCCGCCATGAAGACTTCCTTGCCTTGCTCAACCTTCCCCAAGAAGGCGCGGCACTGCAGCGTGTTGCACACAAGCGCCTGATGCGTGGCGATAGCGCCCTTCGGCACGCCGGTTGTGCCGCCCGTGTATTGGAAAATGGCGGGATCCTCAGCGCGAACCTCAACATCGGCGCGCTTGCCTCTGTACCTTGCTAACAAATCGGCAAAGGCGTAGTCAACAGGATGCTTCTCAATCCGATGACCGCCCTTCTTCTCTTTCGCCACTGTGAACAGGAAGGCAGCCAATGGCGGCAGATATTCCTTGATGTTGGTCACGATCACGTTTTTCACGTCAGTTTGATGCTGGATTTGCTTGATCGTGTTGTAGAACAAGCTGAGCGTGATGACGGTTGTAGCGCCGCTATCTTTGAGCTGCTCCGCTATGCGCACTGCAGGATAGGTCGGATTGATGGCGACGACCACGCCGCCTGCTTTCAGCACGCCGAAGAAGCTGATCACGAACTGCGCGCAATTCGGCAAGACCAATCCAACGCGCTCGCCCTTGTTCAGACCCATGTCCACGAGCGCGGCGGCCAAGGCGTCCACTTGCTCGTTCAGCGCGCGGTAGTTCAGCACCGCTTTTTGGCGCCCCACCACAGGCAGGCGCGCCGAGGTGACAACGGCAGGATTGTTCGGCAGCTCGGCAGCGGCATCCACAAGGAACTGGTAGATCGGGTGTTTTGGATACGGCTCAAGGCTGTGCGGCACGCCCGGGTCATAGTGCTTCAGCCAAGGCTTGTCAGCATAAGTGACAGTAGACATCGCTCGTAACAACCTCTGTAAGCTGGAATCCGTGAGCTGTAAAAGGATAACTTGAGGGAAAGTGTAGCGGATTTCGCGCTTGAGTCAATGTGAAGCTGCGCGGAGTGGCTGATCGCCGCCGCTTTGGGCGCTGAAGATCGCTTTGGCGGCCTCGCGGCCCGAGCTGCGCGCGCGCGACTTGCTGCGCTAGACGCCCGTGCGCTGCGACTCAGGCTGCTCAGCGCCGACCGCTTTCAGGGCGCGCCATGGCGCCTCCCGCTCGCGGCGGATGCCCGCCATCAGCAAGCCGAGCTGCTCGCGAGTCGCCTCCTTGGCGGGCAGAGTCTCGATGATCTGCCCTTTGTACATCACGGCGATCCGATCCGAGAGCGCCATGATCTCGTCCAGCTCAGCCGAGACCAGCAAGACTGCCGCGCCCGCGTCGCGTTGCTGCACAATCCGCTGATGGATGAACTCAATCGAGCCGACGTCAATGCCGCGCGTCGGCTGGCTGGCGATCAGCAGGCGCGGCGAGCGGCTGAACTCGCGCGCCACCACCATCTTCTGCTGATTGCCGCCGCTCAAGCTGCTAGCGCTGGTCTCAGGCGATGGAGTGCGGATGTCGAATTCGGCGATCAGGCGCTCAGCTCCTTGGCGCACGGCGCGATCATCGCGCTGCAAGCCGCCTCGGGTCGCGCGCCCCGCCAGCAAGCGGCGCAACAGGCGCGTGCCGAGCGTCCCGACCAAATGCGCCGCCCCCAAGCCGAGCAACGCTGCGCCAAAACTCACGGCGAGCGCCAAGATGAACGGCGCGGGCTCGCGGCGCGGATCAAGCTCGGCAAGGCGCAGGCTCTGAGCAAGGCTCGGATAGAGCGCGCTCCACGCGCTGCCCAGCACAAAGGCGACCGCGCCGAAGAGCGCCACGTACAGCGCGAGGGCGAGCGGCAATTGCCACGAAGTGGGGAAGACCGCCACAGGCGGCAGGTAGTATCGGTTCAGGATCAAGTTATCGGCGACCGAGAACGGCTTGACCATGCCGTAGCGCTGCCGATCTTCGGGGATGTGCGCGACGCCTGAGTCGGTCACGCGGCGCGGATCGCCCATGCGGATCGGACGTCCGTCGATCAGCATCTCGCCGCCTGCAGCGCGCCGCAAGCCCGTCAGCACTTCCACCAGCTCAGTCTGCCCGTTGCCTTGCACGCCTGCGATGCCCAGCACCTCGCCGGCGCGCACCTCGAAACTGACTCCGTCCACAGCCAACGCGCCGCGGTCATCGTAGGCGCGCAGATCGCGCACTTGCAGGACGACTTGGCGCGGCACCGCCTCGCCTTTCGTGACGCGCAGCAGCACTTCGCGCCCGACCATCAGCGCGGCGAGGAATTGCTCCGCCTCAACCTCGTCCGCCGGCAGCGCGGCGCGCGCTACCTTGCCAACCACGTGCCCGCCGCGCATGACCACGATGTTATCGGCGACCGCCAGCACCTCTTTCAGCTTGTGCGTGATGAAGATGATCGAGACGCCCTGCGCGGCGAGGGCTTTCATGATGTTGAAAAGCTCGCGGCTCTCTTGCGGCGTCAAGACCGCTGTCGGCTCGTCTAGGATCAAGATATCCGCCTTGCGGTAGAGCGCCTTGACGATCTCAACGCGCTGCTGCAGCCCGACGGGCAGCTTCTCGACCAGCGCGTCGGGATCAACCTCTAGGTTGAAGCGCTTCGAGAGCTCGCGTACGCGCCTGGCTGCGCGCGCGCGGTTGAGACGGCGCCCCGCCGTGCTGAACAGATCGAGCAAGGCGTCTAGGGCGGCATCCATCATCGCCATGCGCGAGTCGTCGCGCCGCGCCGCGCCGCCGCGCCAAGTCTGCCTGCCATGCCGATACAGCGAGACCATGCTCACGCCGCCAGTCACAGCGCCGATCAAAAGCGGCAGCCACAGCAACAGCGCCGTGGCGAGCTGATTTTCGGGATAGAAGCGGCTCAGCACGGTCGTGGCGCGCTCGATCAGCGGCAGGCGCTGAAAGGCTTGCCGCGCGAACTCGGGCGCGTCCACCAAATACGTCGCAATGGTCAGCGCCAGCTGCCAAGCGATCTGACCGACTAGCACGCCGATCAAGATCGCCACCAGCGGCAGCGCGGCGCGCCACAACGCGCCCCAGAGAATCCGCAAGCTGCGCACAGCGGGCGCGTCATGTCCGGCGGCTCGCCGGGCCTGCGTCGCCTGCGGTAAGGCTGCCTCGGCATCCGCCCCGCCCTGCTGAGCCGTCTGCTCTTCGCCCAGCACCACGTTCTCTGCCACGCTCAGCACGGGGATCAGCTGGAAATGCTGATGCACCATGCCGATGCCGCTGTGAATCGCATCGCGCGGGCTGGCGAAGCGCACCTCGCGCCCGTTCAGGCGGATCGTGCCTTGGTCAGGATGATACAGGCCGTAGATGATGTTCATCAGCGTGCTTTTGCCGGCGCCATTCTCGCCTAGGAGCGCCAAAATCTCGCCGCGATGCAGCTGCAAGCTCACGTCATCGTTGGCGAGCACGCCCGGAAAACGCTTGGTGATCCCCTGCACTTCGAGGACGACGTCACCAGTTGGCATGGCGCTCACTCCGTCTCATAAGCCTTGCCGATGTGCGCCGGCGGGCGCGCCCTGCCCATGAAGCCCGCCAGCACGACCAACGTCAAGACATACGGCAACATAGCGACGAATTGGTGCGGAATTTGCACGCCTGCGAATTGCAACTGGCTCTGCAGCGCAGTGGCATAGCCGAATAGCAACGCGCCGAACAAGACGCGCGAGGGACGCCACGCGCCGAAAATCATCACTGCCAGCGCAATGAAACCGCGCCCGTTGCTCATGCCGCGCTCAAACGAGACGCCTTCCAGCACCAGCACTGCGCCCGATAAGCCCGCCAAAGCGCCGCTGATCGCCAAGTTCGTGAACTGCAGGCGGTGGACGTTCACGCCGAGCGTATCCGCCGCGCGCGGGTTCTCTCCGACCGACCGCGTGCGCAACCCCCACGTCGTGTGGAAGAGCAGGAAGCCTAAAATCGGCACTAGCGCAAACGCCGTGTAGGTCAAAATGCCCTTATCGAAAAGGATCGCCCCTATGTCGGCGAGAAGGCCTTGCTCTGTGGCGAACGGATTGCGGATGACAGGCGGCAGCCGATCGATCACGTTCTGCCCGCCTTCGTACAGATAGCCCGTCATGCCGAGCGCGAAGATGTTGACGACCGTGCCGCTGATGATCTGATCCACCTTGAAGCGGATGGATAGCACGGCGTGCAGCATCGCCAACGCAATGCCAATCGCAGCCGCTGCTAGGATAGAGAGTCCGAGGCGAATTGGCTGCTCTTGCAAGAGAGGGGCGACGCCCGGACGGCTGAGCGCCACATTGGCGTAGAAAGCGCCGTACGCCCCGAAGAGCATCATGCCCTCAATGGCAATGTTCACAATGCCCGAGCGCTCGCTCACAATGCCGCTCATCGCGCCGAAGATGATCGGCACGGCGCCGCGGATCGCCGCGTTGATAGCCGCAACGCTTATAAAAGTGCTTAAAGTAATCTCTGATGTCACACGCTCAATCTTATGAACACTTAATTGAACGCTAAAGCGTGATATCGAGAATTTTCTCGCCCACAGCGCGCAGCTCGCTGAGCGGCAATCGGCTCAAGCGCAGCGCGATCTCAAGATACGGCAGGTTGTTCGGCTGCGAGACGAAGGCGCGGATCTCTTCGGGCAGCTCGCAGAAGCGTTCATAGGCTTCTTGCAGGGCGAGCCAGCCGCCAAGCTGACCGACATCTTCCAAAAAGTAGCTCGGCGCCTTGCGCAGCGCTATCGCCAGCGAGGCCAGCTGCGGGAACGGCAGAGGGATCTGACCGAACTCGTAAGCGCTGAGGGTCTCGGCGTCTGTGCCGCTCAGCTTCGCCAGCTCTTCAAGGCTCAGACGCGCTTCGCGGCGCGCTAGGGTCAGGCGGATGCCGATCACGCGCTGCCGCAAAAGCACGTATTCTTGCGGCGCTATGCTGAGATCAGGCTGCCGCTTGCGCTCCAGCATCTGCGTGCCGAAGAAATGGCTGACCGGCAAGTTCAGGCGGTAGGCGATCAGCTCGAGTTGCGGCAGGCTGGGCGATTCTAAGCCGAATTCCCACGCTTCCACGGTCGCTTCCGATTCGCCCAGCGCGGCAGCCAACTCGGCGATGCTCAAATTGTTGGCTTGGCGCGCATCGCGCAGCAGGACGCCCAGCACGCGCGCGCGCAGCGCGTGAATTTCAGCAAAATTGCGCTCGGCAGGCGCAGGCGGAGCAGTTTCCTCGCGCTTTTTGCGGAAGCGAGCGCTGATCTCAGAGAAATCCATAGCTGGCGCAACCCTTTTGTTGCCGACTGCTAACAGCCTTGCCTATCGTGCGCCGCATTATAAGGCAAAATAGCGCCGCCTGCAAGCGAGCTGCAAGACGACCTATCTTGTTCAGCGCGCTGACACAATGCTGATACTCACACAAGGATTCGCTCGATTGCGCCAGCGCCGCCGCGTTCCGCTTTGGGAGTGCAGCGGCGCGATGTTCCGCAATCGGGAGCTCATGATGTGATTTTGCGCAGCGCGGTCGTCCGCGCGGACTGAGCGCTCCGTGGGGCGGATGACGCTGAACAGCGCTGAACAGGGCTTGGAGCGCCGCGCTGAATCTGCTACACTGGTATCCGCGGCACGGGAGAGCGCGGCACATGGCGTCCGAAGGGCGGCTGATCAGCGGTCGGTTTCAAATTCTAGAGACGCTCGGCTCAGGCGGCATGGCGGTCGTCTACAAAGCGCACGACCTGCGCTTGCGGCGCGACGTGGCGCTCAAAACGCTGCGCTCCAGCCTGACCGCTGACCCCGCCTTTCAGGATAGTTTCCGCGAAGAGGCGCGGCGAGTCGCCAATTTGCTGCATCCGAACATCGTGACCGTCTTCGACGCCGATAACGACGGCCCGCTGTTCTACATCGTGATGGAGTACGTGGACGCGCAAGACCTGAAGAAGCACATCCGCGCCAGCGCGCCGTTCTCGGTCGAGCGCACGCTGCACATCGGGATTCAGGTTTGCGCGGGCATCGGCTATGCGCACCGCGCAGGGATAGTCCACGCCGATGTCAAGCCGCAAAACATCCTGCTCTACAGCAACGACACGGTCAAAGTGACCGATTTCGGCATCGCGCAGGTCATCAGCAACACGCAAGCCGTGACGCGCCAAGAAGTCGTCTGGGGCAGCCCGCAATACTTCTCGCCCGAACAAGCGCAAGGCAACCAGCCAACGCCTGCCTCGGATGTCTACATGATCGGCATAGTGCTGTACGAAATGCTGACGGGCAAGTTGCCGTTCTCAGGCAACGATCAGAGAGAGTTGGCGTTGGCGCACATCAACGATCCTGTGCCGCACGTGCTGGAGTCCAATCCAAACGTGCCGACCACGCTCGATTGGATCATCCACAAATGCATGGCGAAAGAGCCGAACGCGCGCTTCTCACAAGCCGATCAGCTCGGTCGCGTGCTGATGGACGTGCAAAAAGCCTTGCGCGGCACGATGGCTGTGTCTCTCGGCAAGCCGGCAAGGCTCTCGCCCGGCCGCAGCGCGCCTGCCATCGGCAGTAGCCAAGCGGCGCCGCCTGTGCAAGCCTCACAGACCCAAATTCAAGTCTCACAGACCCAAATTCCACCCCCGCCGCGCGATGCGACCTCAGGCCCAGTCAATCCGTATCAGCTCAGCGCGCCGCAGAGCCCTATCTCGGTCACGCCGCCTGTCAAGCCCGTAGAGCCGCTGCGCTACTACAACCCCGCGCTCACGCGACCGTCCGCTGCGCAGCCTGCTCAGCCGAGTGGCGCAAGTGTGCAAGCGCCTGTGCAACCTGCCTATCCAATTGACAATCGCCTCGGCGCGCCGGACTACGATTACGGCTTCCCGCCTGCGGCTGAGCCGCTGCAGCCGCTCACCCTGATCATGGGGGGCTTGGCGCTGCTCGCCGTGCTGGGCGTGATCGTGCTTTGGCTGATAGTCTGGAGCGCTTACAGCTGAGCGAAAGCTGATGGATAAGCCTGCAGGCTGCACAATTTTCGCTGAAGCTCTAGCACTTTGCACGATTCACAAGCCTGAAATCTTGGGCAGATCGCTGAGCAAGCCTCAGCGCTGCTCGTGATACACTTCGCCAAAGTTTTCCCTCTGCCCAGAAAAATTAACTTTGTTTGCTTTGCTTAAGTCGCCGCGTGGCCATAGCGTTTGCAAACTGTGCTATGGCCTTTAGCGCGTGTTGCCTGCCAAAGGCGCACACTCTGAGCTTCTGACAGCGAGGAAAGGTTGAGGTGATGACAAGCTCTCTGATTCCGCCACGTGAGGAAAACGAGCGGCCGTATCTGCTGGAGCACGATGCGTGCGCGTTGATCGCCAACATTCGCAAAGGAGCGCGCCCCACGCACGGGAATCTCAAGCGGACGCTCGCTGCGCTGGCGCGCATGGGGCATCGCACAGGCGAGGTGCAAGGCGAAGGCGATGGCTGTGGCGTGATGACCGACCTGCCGCGCCTGATCTGGACGCGAATCATGCAGCGCATCGGGCAACCGAGCGAGCTGGCTTACGATCCGCACTTCTTCGTGGCGCATCTGTTCCTGCCGCAGACCGACACAGAGGCAATCGTGCGCCGCATTGGCGAGATCGCACAATTGCGCGTCTTGCAGATCCTCTACAGCGCGCATGGTCAGACGCGCCCCGAGATGCTCGGGCCGCTCGCGCGCGCGCAAGAGCCTGTTTTTTGGCAATTGGCGGGCTACGTGCCTGCGCGCACTGTGCAGGACGCCAATGCGCGGCTATTCGAATTTCAGCTTGATATCGAGCGCGAGCTGCCCGTGCATGTGGTCAGCTGTAGCACGCACATCGTGATCTACAAAGTGCGCGGGCATGTGGATACGCTCTACAAATACTACCCCGATCTGCGCAACCCTGAGTTCGAGTCGGTGATCACCATTGGTCACTCGCGCTACTCGACCAACACCGAGACCGCCTTTGAGCGCGTGCAGCCGTTCTCGCTGCTGGGGCACAATGGGGAGATCAACACCATCGCGCGCTTGCGCCAAGAGGCGCGGATGCTCGGCGCGCAGCTTGTCCAAGGCGGCTCGGATTCGCAGGACTTGAATCGGCTGCTGGAAGTGCTGATCCATCGCTACGGTTTCACGCTGGCAGAGGCGATGGAGATCGTCTTCCCGCCTGTGCCACACGAGGCGCAAGCTTTGCCGCCCGATGTTGCCACGCTCTATCGGCGCTACCGCATGGGCTGGGGGCCGTTCGCACAAGGGCCGGCGGCGCTCGTCACGCGCTATGGCGATGAATGCGTCTTCAGCGTGGATGCGCTCGGTCTGCGCCCGCTGTGGTTTGGCGAGACCGAGAAAGACTACTATTTCTCGTCGGAGCAAGGCGTTGTGCCGCTCGAGCAGAACGTGCGCGATCCGCGCCCGCTGGCGCCGGGCGAGAAAGTGATGCTGAGCATCCATCGCGGCTCGACCGTGCGCGTGACGGGCGACTTTGAGCTGCGCCTCGAGGTCTTGCGGCGCGGACGCGCGCTGAAGCCAGTGCAGAGCCCCCCTGTGCCGCAGGGCGCGCCTGAGTGGGAGGCGCCGCCGCCGCCCGGAGACAGCCTGAACCTTGAAGCGTGGCGCGCCGCGACAGGCTGGTATCGCTCTGATCGCGACATCGCCGTCGAGATGGCGGATACGGGCGCCGATCCAATCGGCTCGCTCGGCTACGACGGGCCCCTAGCGGCGCTCTCAAACGACGGCGTGCGCAATATCTCGGAGTATTTCAAAGAAGCGGTCGCCGTGGTGACCAATCCCGCCATTGATCGCGAGCGCGAGACCGAACACTTCAGCACTGAGGCGATTGTCGGCCCGCGCCCTGCCCTGCACGAGAACGATCCGGCTGACGAAGTGACGCCGATCGCGCTGCGCTTGCCCGTCTTGGCAGGCGGACAGCACGCGGGCGAGCCCTTGCTGGACTTCGGCGACTATGCTGAGGCGGCGCAGCGCTGCGGCACAATGATGTACGAGGATGTGCTGGCCGCCTTCGGCGCGCGCGCGCTGACCCTAGAGGTGTGCATCCAGCCGAACGAGACGGTCGAAAGCGCGCTGGAGCGCTTGGCCGAGCAGGCGGTGCAGGCGGCGCTGAGCGGCACGCGCCTGATCGCGCTGGACGATCGGCACGCTTTCCGCGACGGCTGCCTGTGGCTTGACCATCACTTGGCGCTAGCAGTCGTGGATCGCGCGCTGCGCTTGAACCACGACGCGCGCGGTCAGAACTTGCGGCGCAAATGCGGCATCGTGTTGCGCGCAGCGGGCATCCGCAACTTGCACGACCTGATCTTCGCAGTGGCGCTCGGCGCCGATGCCGTCAATCCGTACCTGCTCTTCGAGACAGCGGTCGGGCGCAGCGGCCGCCCTGAAGAGCGCGCCGAGCGCGTGGTCAGGCTGCTGAGCGCGCTTGAAAAAGGCTTGCAAAAGATCACCAGCACGATGGGCGTGCATGAGCTGCGCGGCTACGGCAAGACGTTCGGCAGCATCGGTCTCTCCGAGCCTGTGGCGGAAGTGATGGGCTGCGTGAACTATTGCGGCAGCGCCGAGCGCGGCCTGACTTGGCAGATGATCTACGAAGAGGCGCAGGTTCGCCAGAGCTACATCAATAACAAAGGCGCGCGGCTGCCCAAAGAGACGCGCATCTATCCGCATATCTACAAAATGGCGCAACAGGTGGCGCAAGGCGAGGCGGATTACATAGGGCTGATGGAACGCCTGCGCGAGATCGAGCGCACCACGCCCGTGGCATTGCGCCACACGCTCGATTTCAAGTTCGATCCGAACAGCCGAGTCAACCCTGAGGACGTCGACTTGAGCGTGGGGCGGCATTCGCTGCCCTTCGTGATCGCCTCGATGTCCTTCGGCTCGCAGAGCGAGATCGCTTTCCGCGCTTACGCCGAGGCGGCTTTCCGCTTGGATATGTACAGCCTGAACGGCGAAGGCGGCGAGATCAAGGACATGCTCGGCAAGTATCCGTATCATCGCGGGCAGCAAATTGCCAGCGGACGCTTTGGCGTGAACGCCGAGCTGATCAACTCGTCCTACCTGCTCGAGATCAAGATCGGGCAGGGCGCCAAGCCGGGCGAGGGCGGCCATCTGCCGGGCAAGAAGGTGAGCGCCAAAGTGGCGGCGGCGCGCAACGCCAGCATCGGCGTAGACCTGATCTCGCCGTCCAACAATCACGATATCTACTCGATTGAAGACCTAGCGCAGTTCATCGAGGAGCTCAAGACAAGCAATCCGCGCGCCAAGGTGGCGGTCAAGCTGCCCGTGGTGCCGGGCATCGGCGTGATCGCAGTCGGAGTGGCGAAAGCGAACGCCGATATCATCAACATCACGGGCTACGACGGCGGCACAGGCGCGGCGCGCCAGCATTCGCTCAAATACGTCGGCTTGCCCGCTGAGATCGGCGTGGTGGAAGCGCACGCGGCGCTCTCGAAGGCGGGGCTGCGCGACCGAGTCGAGATCTGGTGCGATGGCGGCATGAAGAGCGGCACGGACGTAGTCAAGATGGTCTTGCTGGGCGCGAATCGCGTCGGCTTCGGCACAATGGCGATGGTCGCCATCGGCTGCACCATCTGCCGCAAGTGCCAAACCGATACTTGTCACGTCGGGATTGCCACGCAGATCGAGACGCGCGAGCAGGCGATCGCGCATGGCTTGAAAGCCTTCGAGCCGCAGGTCTTCGAAGAGGCCGTCGAGCAGCTGGTGCGGCTCTTCACGGCTATCGCACAAGAAGCGCAAGAGATCACAGCGCGCCTCGGCTACACGCGCCTGCAAGACTTGGTCGGGCGCGCCGATCTGTTGCAGCAGGTGCGCCTGTGCGAGCGCTTGGATATGACGCCGCTCTTGCAAGTGGCGCCGCGCGCTGAGCGCCCGAGCAGCCAGCGCACAGTGGGGCGCGCCTTGCGTCGCCCGCGCAACCATCTCACGCAGGTCATCAGCGAGATGGTGCTAGAGGCGCTCGATCAAGGCGAGGACGTGATCACCTACGAAGATACGGAAGCGACGAGCAGCGATCGGGCTGTTGGCACGCACTTGGTGGGCGCGTTGGTGCGGCGCTACGGCTTTGAGAACGGGCGCAGCATCGGCGGGCGCGAGGTGCCGCGGCACAACGGCGCGCGTCCGAGGGCGATCAAGCTGAACTTCAACGGCTCTGCAGTGCCGGGCAACGGCTTGGCTGCCTTTCACGGCGCTGACGTGGAAGTGGTGGTGGAAGGCGGCACGCAAGACGGCTTGGGCAAATGCGCCATCGGCGGGCGCGTGGCGATTTTGAAAGGGATGAACACGAAAGGCGTGCGGGTCGGCGGCAGCGTCGGCAAGAGCTTTGCCTATGGCGCGCAACGCGGGCAATTCTTTGTGCAAGGCAACGCAGATAGCCGCGCCGGCGTGCGTCTCTCAGGGGCTGATGTGGTGATCGGCGGCGAGCTGACCGAAAGACTGCGCGATGAGCTAGGCTTCCTCGCCAGCCGCGCCAACATCAAGGGGTTTGCCTTTGAGTACATGACGGCAGGTCGCGCTGTGGTGCTAGGCGATCCGGGGCCGTGGATATGCAGCGGCATGACGGGCGGCGTGGTCTATGTGCGGCTGCGCCCCGAGCTGGGCTTTGATGAGGCGGCGCTCAAGCGGCGCTTGGCGCAAGGCGCGAAAGTGAAGATCATGCCCGTGGATGCAAGCGACGCCGCCAACCTGCACGATCTGCTGTGCGCTTACCGCGAGGTGCTGAGCGATAGCAATCAGCACGCTGAGGCGCGCCGCATTGATGAGATCCTGAAGCGCTGGGACAAGGAATTCGTCAAGATCGTGCCTGTCAATCAGCAAGTGGATCAGAGCATCGCGACGGAATAGGCGAGAAAAAGCAGCGCCCGTGGATGTACGGGCGCTGTTGCTCACATCATGTGACCATGTAGCGCGCCGGGCGATCAGACAAAGCGCGTTGAGCCGCTGTAGTCGCCGTCGCGCAGCGCCCTGATCGCGCCTTGCAGGTCGTTATCCATCTCGATGCAGGTCTCCGAGAGCGTCTTGCACTTGGTGGCGATGTTATCGAGGTAGTACGCCAGCGCCATATTGCCGACCAAGCCGAACATCGCGCTCGTCTTCAGAACCTTGGCGGCGACTTCCAGCACGTTGCCAACCGTCTTCAAGATTTCGCCTGAGGTGCCGAAAATCTTCGCCATGCGCCCGACGACCTCATAATCCATTGCAACGTCTGCCACGAGCTTCCCCCCTTCTAGCCACTGCTCACCGATTGACGCGGAATTGGAGAATCTAGAAAATCTTCTCGAAAGTGCTTGCCAACTGACCGACAATGCCTTGCACCATCTTGTCGGCGTTGCGCATGATGTTGAGCGCGTTGCCCAGCTTGTTGCCGAAGCCCATGATCGCAGCGATCAGCTCCATCATCTGCGGGATGACGCGGCGGACGAGCTCAGCCTTGAACGCCTCAGCGCCTTTGCCGATCCATGCGCCGTTCTGGATAGGCTGCGCGCCCGCGCGGATGTTGCCCAAAACGCGCTCGCAGGTATTCGCCTGACGGCTGAACTGCTGAATTTGCTCCTCGATCTGACTGGCGATGAACGTGAAGATGGCCATATCTCAATTCTCCTTGCTGTGACCAACTGTCACACATTATAGGAAGCGACCACGTGCTGTCATATCGCCGCGCTGAATGGCGTCTTTGGCGAACTTCACATCGCACGACAGTTCCCTGAACTTGTCGATTAGTTTCTGG
>Ga0308310_1000499_pt1 | contig 17182 bp, 18 predicted proteins | sample HotsprSampleMS65_FD_203672 | JGI IMG/M metagenome (GOLD analysis project Ga0308310, IMG submission 203672) | Hot spring phototrophic mat microbial communities from Mushroom Spring, Yellowstone National Park, Wyoming, United States - 20090730_MS65 ...
CATCCTTTTCTTTGAGGTTGCCGACCGTGAGCCAGCGGATGCCATCAGGGAAAGCGCGGCGCACTTGGCAATCGCGCGCGACCAAAACCGCCAGCACGCTCTTGCCAACGCCGCCGAGCCCGTTGATGGCGCTGATGGCGAGCGCGTTCTCGCGCCCAAGCGCGCCCAGCGTCTCGATCACGCGCTGCTTTGGCGTCGCGCGCTCCAAGTACCAGTCTTGAATAGGCGGGACAGAATCCAGCGGCGCCAGCGGCAAGGGCGCTTCGCCCAATTGGCGCAACAAGTACTCCAAACGGGCGCTGTACTGCGCCTCGTCGCGCATATCAATGGCGTCCACAGGCTTGACGCCGATCTCATTGAGGAATCGGCGGCGGGAATTCGCCGAGGCGCACAATCGGTACAATCGGCTTGCAGTGCAGCAGCGCGTGCCGCCACTCAGCGCGCACGTATTCCGATTGATAAGCAGCAGGTCCGCAGATGAGCAGCAAGCGCTCAGCTTGCTCAATGGCGAGCGCGATCTCGTCGCTGAAACCCAATCCGCGATTGGGCATGTGCTCGCGGTCGAACCAGACGCGAAAGCCTTGGGCGGTCAGGTCATCGTACAGGAGTCTGACGAACTTCTCATCGTCGGCGCGCGCGTAGCTGAGGAAGAGGGTCGGCGCGCCGGGGTTGGGCAGGGCGTCGATCAGCGGCAGCAGGGCGTCAATTTCGCGCTGCCGCTCTTCGCCGCAATCGCGCCTGAGGCTTTCCAGCAGCGTCCGAAACCGATGGACGCCGTTGTGGCGATGGACTTGATCCAAGAGGCGGATGAGATGGAGCAAGAAATCTTGCGTGTTGCCGCCCCAATTGATCAGTTTTCGGAAAGGAGCGTCGGTGCCGAAGGCGAGGGTGAAGCGGTTGCGGCGGGCGTCTTCAGTTTCCATGTACGGCTCGCAGACGGCAATGATGCGGCGAATAAGGTCAGCTGACAAACTCATCGGGCGATCCTTTCGCGGCGCAGGCGTTGCGCGACCAGTGTAGCAGGTATCATAGCACGCTTGCAAGAGAGCGCAGCGACATACGCGCCGAAAGGCGGGCTGTCATCAACGCGCGTTGAGCCGCTGAGCGGCGCATCCGCGCGCCGCAGTTGACCGCGCCTTGATGAAGTAGTAGAATCGCGCTCAGAGTGCGATAATCCTACCTGCTACCCCAATCCTCGATGTGATGAAGGAGCAACCGGGCATGAAGGAAAAGAATGCTGCCCTGAGCGCGCCTATGGCAGCAAGCACACCTGACTCAGCGCTGAGCGCAGCATCGGGAGCGGCGCAAGCGCTTCAATCGCTGAAGCCGGGGATGGAATTCAACGGCGTCGTCAAGCGCGTGGAATTGGCGGGCGCGTTCATTGATATCGGCTTGGGCAAGGATGCCTTTGTCCACATCTCGCAGCTGAGCGAAACGCCCGTCAAGAACGTGAGCGATGTGCTGAAGGAAGGTCAGCGCGTCACGGCCTGGGTGCGCCAAGTGGACGCTGAGCGCGGCCTGATCGAAGTGACGCTGATCAAGCCGATCGCGCTGCCGTGGGATGAGATTCGCGTCGGTCAGGTGCTGACAGGCAAGATCGTGCGCGTGGAGAAGTACGGCGTGTTCGTAGATGTCGGCGCGGAGCGGCCGGGCATGGTGCATGTGAGGGAGCTGCCGCGCGGCTTCGCAGGCTCGCCTCAAAACGCCTATCGAATTGGCGAGGAGCTGACGGCGAAAGTGATCAAGGTCAGCAGCCGCAAGAAGCAGATCGATCTGAGCGTCAAGGCGCTGGAAACGCCGCCCCCCGCTCGCGACGCTGAGGCCGAAGATGAGGACGAGAAGGTGCCAAGCGCGATTGAGCTGGCGCTGCGCCGCGCGTTGCTGAACGCCGCTGATGCGGATTTCCCCGAATTGGAGCGCGTGCTGGAAGGGCGCGGCGCGAACAAGGCGAGCAATCACAGAAGCAAGCGGCGCAACAAGCGCAACGCGCGCCCGCAGCAGGAAGAAGCTGCGCCCTCTGATTCCGAGAGCTGATCAGCGCGCCGCGCGGCAGCCCACTCGCACCTCGCGCGATACTCGCTACGCCTGTTCCGCTTCTTCGTCAGCAGGCTCAGCGCCCAAGGCACGCCACAGCCGCGCAAAGCTCACGCCGAATAGCGCAGTCATGGTCACAGCGCTGCCCATGCACCATTGGCAGAAGCTGTTGAGGATGAACGCCTGAACGGCGACCAAGTAGCTTGAGACCAAAAAGCCTATCAGCGTCATGCCAAAGATCAGCCACTTGCCGTATCGCGCCAGCAGCGCAAGGCGTCGCTCGCCCAGCAGCGTCAGGAAGATGGCGGCATAGCCCGCAAAGCCGATGTAGGCAATTGGCACGCCGCCGTATCCGCCAAGATAAGCATACGGCGAGCTATCCACGTAGCTGCAATCGCTGACGCCCTGCACGCAGGCGATCTCAGTGCCAGTCAGCTTGGCGTACGAGAGGTAGCTGGCGATCAGCAAGCCGATCAGCGCTAGGATCGCGCTGACCCGCCATAATGAGTCGCGCTTAGCATGGGCAGCTTTATCGCTGAGGGCGTGCGCTACGTATTGTCTTGCGGAGTCGCTAGCCGTCATAGCATGCACCTTGATTTCATAGAGATTGGATTTCATAGCGATTGGATTTCACAGAGGCTGGTCGAATAAGCGGACAGGCAACTGCGTTCCGACCGGCACTTCGGTCACCCCTTCAGGGATGATCAGCAAGCCATCGGCGTTGACCAGCGAGCTGATCGCGCCTGAGCTTTGTGTGCCTGCGCTGTGAGCGAGCAAGCGCCCGTCAGGCTGACGGCGCAGCTTGACTCGCGCGAAAGTGCGCCTGCCGTCGCTGTGCATCGCTTCTGCCACTTCGGCGACGGCGTGCGGCATATTGGCGTGTGGCGCGCCGAGCAGCTTGAGCAGGGCAGGGCGCACGAAAATCTCAAACGTGACCAAAGCGCTGACGGGATTGCCCGGCAGGCCGAAGAACGGCACGCCGCCGAACGTCCCGAAGGCGAGCGGCTTGCCCGGCCGCATGTTCACACGCCATAAGCTGAGCGAGCCGCGCCGCGCAACCGCTTCTTTGACCACGTCCAGCGCGCCGACCGAGACGCCTGCTGTGCTGAGAATCAGGTCGGACTCGGCGGCTGCCTCAAGGCGGCTGTAGACGGCCTCGACCGAGTCGGGCGCGATGCCCAAGAAGCGCGGCACACAGCCGAGCCGCTGCACAGCAGCGCACAGCGCTAAACCGTTCATGTCGTGAATTTTGCCCCTTGTCAGCGGGGCGTGCGGCGGCAAGAGTTCGTCGCCCGTCGAGAGAATCGCCACCACAGGTCGGCGCGTCACTGAGACCTGCGCCATGCCCAGCCCCGCCAAGATGCCGATCTCCGCCGCGCCTAACGAGCGACCTGAGTCAAGCACGAGCGCGCCCGCGCGAACGTCCTCGCCAGCTTGGCGCACGCCGTGCCCTGCGCTGACAGCAGCTCGGATCAACACCTGCGCAGGGGGCGGAGCGTTCATCGCGAAGCCGCTCGCGCCCTCATCCGTCTGCTCCACAGGGACGACCGCATCCGCGCCTTCAGGCAGCAGCGCGCCTGTCATGATCCGCATGGCAGTCTGCGGCGGCAGCGGCGCCTGCGGAAAGCTGCCCGCAGGAATATCGCCGCTCACAGGCAGCAGCACAGGCTGCTCAGCGCTGGCGGTCGCCACATCGGCGGCGCGCACAGCGTAGCCATCCAGCGCGCTGTTCGCAAATGGCGGCAGATCGTGCGCCGCGCGGATCGGTTGCGCCAAAACGCGCCCGAACGCCTCTTCCAGAGGCACAGTCTCGGCGGGCAGCGGCGAAAAATGGCTCAAAATGCGCTCAAGCGCTTCGTCAACGCTATACAACGCTCGCTCCTTTCGTCTCGGCGATTATAGCGCAGTCAGCGCGCCCTTGCCTCATGCGGTCTAGCGCGCCCGTCGCGCCGGGCGGATGATCCCGAACCAAATCGCCGCGCCCATCACGCTCGAAGCGATCAGAAGCCACGCGCTCAGCCAGAAATTGACGGGCAAGTTGGTCAAGCGCGCCACAATCACTGCATCGTTCGGAATGTTGCCCAGCATGGCAGATTGGTTATCCCACAGCACAAGGATATCGTTGAGCGCGTTGAAACCGACGATCAGCGCTAAAGCGTTCAGTCCGAATAGCACAACCGTGCGCGAGCCGAGCGCCGCCAGCGCGAAGAGCGCTGTCCCGCTGAGGACGCCGGTCAGCAATGCCACGTTGCTGCGCACTAAGACGAAGGTCAGCACAAGCGCGCCAATTGCCGCGCCGCGCAGCAGGATTTGCAATTGACTCTCGCTCTCGCGCAGCGCGCCGCCCGCTGACCACAAGCCGATGGTTAGGCCGACGCCGCCGATGAGCAGCACGCCCTCGCTGCCCGTGAACAGCAGCGCGCAGCCGATGAAGAACAAGCCCGTCAGCACAGCGACGAGGCGCACGCGCCGCGCCCGATTGGCCGCGAACAGCAAGATCGCGCCGAAAAATGCCGCGCCCAGATAGCCCATCTGCGTGATAATGATCCGATTGCCGCCGGCCGTGGTCGCCAAGCCCGCGCCGTTCGGGAAGACTCGGAATTCGATGAAGCGCCCGCCTGTCAGCAAGGCTGCAATGCCGTGACCTGCCTCGTGAACAAAGGTGACCACCAGCCGAAAGGGATAGAGCAAGCTGCTGACCGCCTCGTTGTTCGGCGCGATCTGCCACAATGAGAAGACAAGCGCAAATGCGCAGAGCGAAGTGAACAGAACTTGGCGGCGCAGGCGCGCCTCTGCGCCAAACGTCAGTGGAGTGCGGTAATCATCCATCGAAGTTCATGCCTTTGCGGTCTTCCGCCTTGTGAGCATACAATTTGTGAGCATACAATTGTGGTCAATTGCGTTTGACTTTAACACGGCTTGCTGCCACAAGGGAACTTCCGATGCCCAAACCGAGCCTCTCGTCTGCCGAGCCGCTGCGCTTCGGCACGGTTGGCGCGCCGCAGACCACGCCCAAGCCCGGCGGCACGCCGCTCGCCATTGCGCACAGCCGCGCGCTCGGCTTGGATCATCTTGAGATCGCGTGGGTGCAGGGCGTGCGCATCACTGATGAAGCCTGCGCCGCGATCAAGGCGGCAGCTGAGCAACATGCGATCTCGCTCAGCGTTCACGCCCCGTATTTCATCAACTTGAACAGCCAGGCCGCTGAGCTGATGCAAAAGAGCGATGAGCGGCTGCTGATGGCGGCGCGCAAAGGCTTCTTGGCAGGCGCGCGCGATATCGTCTTCCACCCTGCGTCTTACCACAATCAGCCGCCAGAGAAAGTCTACGAGCGCGTGCGCGAAAAGTTGCTGGAGCTGACTGCTATCTTGCGCGCTGAAGGCGTGGCAGTCACCTTGCGCCCCGAGACAATGGGCAAGCCCACCATGTTCGGCACGCTGGAGGAGATCATTCAGCTCAGCCGAGATGTTGAAGGTGTCCTGCCTGCGATTGATTTTGCGCACCTACACGCGCGCAGCGGCAGGCACAACACATACGAGGAGTTCCGCGCCATGCTCAAGGCGGTTGAAGATGGGCTCGGTCGGCGCGGCTTGGAGACCCTGCACTTGCACCTGAGCGGCATTGAATACGGCCCGCAAGGCGAGCGCCGACACATCCCATTGAACGAATCCGATTTTGCCTACCGCGAGCTGCTACAGGCGCTGATCGAGGTGGGCGCGCGCGGCACGGTCGGCGTGGAAGCGCCTGAGCCATTCCACGTGGCGGATGCGCTCACCTTGCAAGCGACCTATCGGCGTTTGCGCGCCATTCACGAAGGCTCAGTTGTCTAAGTGCTGGAAGACGAGGCGACCTAATCTTCTTGTTTTGCCGCAGGGCCGCTAGAATATCGAAGGCGACCTTGCACGCCCTGTGCCACAGAAATGCATTTTGAGCCTGCCATATGTCCAATTTTGACCATTTGTTTACGCCATGGCGCTACAGCTACTTGAGCAGAGAGAAAAAGAAGCTCGAGGCGGATTGTATCTTCTGTATGAAGGTCAATGCCGACGACGAAGCTGAACACGTCGTCTATCGCTCGACGCATGTGTACGTAGCGCTCAATTTGTATCCTTATAACAACGGTCACTTGATGATCATCCCGTACGCGCACGTGGCAAGCACTGAGCAGCTACCAGCAGAGGTGCTCACTGACCTGATGCTCACGACCAACGCAGCGCTGGCGGCGCTACGCCGCGTTTACAACCCAGAGGCATTCAATATCGGCGCCAATTTGGGCGAGGCGGCGGGCGCGGGCATAGCAGGGCACTTTCATCTGCACGTCGTGCCGCGCTGGGGAGGCGATACCAACTTCATGTCAGTGATCGGCAGCACGCGCGTGATCCCAGACGAGCTCAATCAAACATGGCGCAAATTGCGCGAGGCGTGGCAGCCCTCGCCAAACAGCGGCTAGTTCTTTTCGGGGCAGAAAAGGGCTGTTTTGATGGCAACCGACGGCAAACATGCAACAGATGTTGTGATTGTGAGCGGCGCGCGCTTGCCGCAAGGCAAGTTCTTGGGCGCGCTGAAATCTTTCAGCGCCGTGCAGCTGGGCAGCTTGGCAGTGCGCGCCGCTGTGGAGCGCAGCGGCTTGCCGCCCGAGTCCATTGACGAGGTGATCATCGGTCAGGTGGTGGCGGCGGGCTCAGGGCAGGCGGTGCCGCGCCAGATCTGGCTTGGCGCAGGCTTTCCTGATACGGTCTGCGGCACGGCGGTCAACAAGGCGTGCGGCAGCAGCTTGAAAGCGGTCATGCTGGCGGCGAATGCGATCAAGGCAGGCGATGGTGTCGCTTACGTGGCAGGCGGCACTGAGAGCATGAGCAATGCGCCGTATCTGGATATGGCGGCGCGCAGCGGCGCGCGCTACGGTCACGTGGAGCTGAAGGATAGCTTGCAACTGGACGGCTTATTCTGCTCGATGACCGATCAGCTGATGGGCAACGCCGCTGAGTTCATCGCCGAGCAGCTTGGGATCAGCCGCGAGGAGATGGACGAATTCGCCTTGAGCAGCCATCAAAAGGCGGCAGCGGCGACCGAGGTGGGCAAATTCAAGGCGGAGATTGTGCCAGTCACTGTGCAAGATAAGGGGGGGACGCGCGTGCTGGATCGCGACGAGCCGATCCGCCCTGAGACGACGCTCGAGGCGCTCGCCAAGCTGAAGCCCGCCTTCGATCCGAACGGTCGCGTGACGGCAGGCAACGCGCCCGGCTTGAACGACGGCGCGGCAGCGGTCGTGGTGACGCGCCGCGACTTCGCCGAACGGCATCGCGTGCAGCCCTTGGCGCGCATCGTCGCCTACGGACAGGCGGCGCTTGATCCGCGCTGGATTTTCTACGCGCCCGTCAAGGCGATTCCAATCGCTCTGCAGCGCGCAGGCTGGCGGATGGCGGATGTAGACCTGTTCGAGATCAACGAGGCGTTCGCGGCGCAGGTGCTGGCGGATGTGCGGGGCTTGGCGCGCGAAGGCTACGAGCTGCCGATGCACAAGTTGAACGTCAATGGCGGCGCCATCGCGCTCGGACATCCAATCGGCGCTAGCGGCGCGCGCGTCTTGGTGACTCTGATCCATGCGCTCAGAGATCGCGGGCTGCGTCGCGGCGTAGCGGCGCTCTGCCTCGGCGGCGGCGAAGCAGTCGCCATGGCTATCGAGATTGAATAGCGGCTGCAAAGCGCCGCGTCTATACTCGAAGGCGTCTTCATCCGCATTGCATTCTTCATCCGCATTGCATCAGGAGTGTGAGTATCCGTCACTTAGAGCTGATTCTTGCGACCGCGTTGTTGGCCGCCGCCTGCGCCAATCGTCCTGTTGCAACGCCGCTGCCCACTGCGACGCCTTCGCCGACGCCGCTCTCTCGGCCACTGCCAACCGTGGCCACTGCCGTGCCGTTCGGCGCTGAGACGCGTCCGTTCCTGATGGTCATCCTCTCAGAGGATATCAACGCCACTGGCGTCGCGCTTGAGCGGACGCTGCGCGACCAGACAGGGTTCGCATTCCGCGTTGAGTTCTATGCCAGCGCTGCGCAGGCGCTAGCAGTGCTATGCGGCGACGTGCCTGCCTTCGGCGTCCTCGATGGTTGGACGCTGCTGGCGGCGCAGATGCGCGGCTGTGCCTTGCCGCTGCTCTTCATCGAGCAGGTTGAGGGCGCGCGGCGCGTCAGCGGCGTCAGCAGTCAGATTTTGACGGCGCGCGAGAGCGGCATCAACAGCGCAGACAACTTCGCAGGGCGCACTTTCTGCCGCATCCAAGACGGCGGCTTGACCGATTGGGTTCTGCCTGTGCTCGCCATGCGCAGCAACGGCTTCGAGCCATTTTCGAGCCTCGGCAGCGTGCGCCGCCTGCCCGATGTGCCTTCAATGTTGCGCGCCGTCGCGCTCAACGAATGCATCGGCGCTATTGAGACAGGCGCGCTCAGCCGCTATCGCGTGGAAGGCTTGGATTTGCAGCAGGCGCTGCGCGTGGTGCTGACCACGCCTGAAGTGCCGCTCGGCGGCTTGGTCGTCTCGCCATTGATGCCTGACAACCTCAGCGCGCAAGTGCGCCAAATTTTCCTCGATCCTGAGATGCGTCAGGCATGGCGCGCCGTTGTGAACGCTGACGCCTTCGTGCCTGCGGAGTCTGGTCGCATGGCGGCGCTCGACGCGCTCCTACAGCTCGCCGCGCTCGATCTGTTGGCTGCCAGCCGATAGCATGACGTCCAGCGCGTCGCCGCCTGCCGATCTGGCGGTCATCATCGTCACTTGGAACGTCCGCGAGCTGGTTTTAGACGCGCTGCGCGCCCTGACAGCCGATCTGGCGACCACCTCGCTCGATTGGCGCGTCACGGTCGTGGATAACGCCTCGGCTGATGGCACGGCAGCCGCCGTGCGCGCCGCCGATTTCAACGGCGTAGAGGTGATCGAGAGCGAGGTCAACCTCGGCTTTGGCGCGGGCAACAACCTCGCCTTGCGCGCGCTCGGCTTCAGCGATTCGCCCGGACGTGCGCATGGCGCGCCGCGCGCCGTCTTCTTGCTGAATCCTGATACGCTTGTGCAGGCTGGCGCCGTCGCTGCGCTTTACGAGGCTCTGTTCAGCTTGCCGCGGGCAGGCTTGGTCGGCGCGCGGCTGACCTACGCCGATGGATCGTTACAACACAGCGCCTTTCGTTTTCCTGGCCTGATGCAAATTGCGCTTGATCTGCTGCCGTTGCCGCCCGCGCTGCACGGCAGGCTCTACCAGAGCGCGTTGAACGGACGTTATCCGCGCCGCCGCTACGCCGCTGATCAGCCGCCATTCGCCGTTGAGCATACGCTCGGCGCGGCGATGATGGCGCGCCGCGAGGCGATTGAGGCAGCAGGACTATTCGATGAGGGCTACTTCATGTACGCTGAAGAGCTGGATTGGAGCATGCGCATTCGGCGCGCCGGCTGGGAGATCTATCTCGTGCCGAGCGCGCACATCATACACCTTGAAGGTCAGAGCGCGCGGCAGGTGCGCCCGCAGAGCATCGTGCATCTATGGCGCAGTCGCCTGCGTTTTTACCGCAAGTTTTATGGGCCGCTGCGCGCGCAGCTGGCTGAGCGGCTGATTCAGCTCGGAATGCGTTTCCAGATCGGCAAGGCGCGCCGCATGGAAGCGCGCGGCATGCTCAGCGCCGCCGAGTGCGAAGCGCTGATCGATGCGTATCGCAAGGTGATGCGCCTGTGCAGACGCTGATCGCCGTCATTTTGACCAAAAACGAAGAAGCACACATCGCAGCTTGCATCGAGTCTGTGCGCTGGGCAGACGCAGTGGTCGTCTTCGATTCGTTCAGCACAGATCGGACACTCGCCATTGCCGAGCGCTGTGGCGCGCAGATCGTGCAGCACGCTTTTGAGAATTACAGCGCGCAACGCGAAGCGGCGCTGCGCCTGCTCGAAGCGCAGAGCGAGTGGATATTCTTCATTGACGCTGATGAGCGCTCCAGCGCCGAGCAAGCGGCTGAGATGCGCGCAGCCATTGCGCACACGGCGCATAACGGCTTCTGGATTCCGCGCCACAACTATATCTTCGGCAAGCTGACGCGCGGCGGCGGCTGGTATCCTGACCATCAGTTGCGGCTATTGCGCCCGCGTCATGCGCGCTACGATCTGAGCCGCAAGGTGCATGAGTTGGTGATTTTGGAAGGCACGGCAGGGTATCTGAGCACGCCGCTTGTGCATCACAACTATCGCGACGTGCGTCAATTTCACGCGAAGCAACAGCGCTACACTGCCCTCGCTGCGCAGGAGCTATTCAAGCAAGGCGTGCGCGCCAAGCCGCAGAATTACATCTTGCAGCCGTTGCGCCACTTCCAATGGCGCTTCCTGACGCTAGGCGGCTACCGCGATGGCTTACACGGCTTGCGGCTCTCGCTGCTGATGGCATACTACGAGTGGCGCAAATACCTCTTGCTCGGCCGCTTGTGGCGGCAGAGAGATCAGCTGCGCTGAAGGATTTCGACGATTGCGTGCAAGCCGCCTGAGACGAGGCTGTGCCCGCCCAGCACAACGGGGATCGGCGCGGTCGCGGCGGCGAAGGTGAAGGCGCGCAGCCACTCATCTTCGATCGCCCAGTGCCATAGCAGGTCGGAAGCATAGCGATCGGCAACGCTCGGCGTGATGCCGCGCGCAGCGAACAACACGCGCGTATCGAACAGCACGGCGTCTGCCATCTCAGCGAGCTGCTCGAAGAAGCCCTCAACGCCCAGTGTCTCCAGCATCGGCAAGAGCATTGAGCGCACCTCGCCGCGCGCCTCGCGCTCGCTGGCGACCATGCCGCGCTCTTCGGCGAACACGCGCGTCCACACGCGGCAGACTCGGTTGAGCGCGCTCCAGGCGGCAGGCGAGACTCGTCCGATCAGGGCAATGGTCTTGCCATCTTGCCGCAATATGTCCAGCACTGCTTCGATGGGAATCGAAGATAGGCGCACGTCGTCTAGAGCGGCGCGCAAGTTGGGCAAGATATCAGGATGTTGCGCGAGCAGGGCGAGGTCGGTCGGGGTGTCGATGTCAAAGCCAGTAGCGGGTCGCAAGGTCGAGAGCGCGCGCACTTCGTAGCCGCCGCTCTCGCGCAGCGCCCAAGCGATACTGTTATCGCGCCGCTGGTCGGCGAGGATCGGCAGCGCGTGCGCCGTGCGCGTGAAGCCAATCCAATCGCTGCTATGCAGGTTGTTGGTCAGCGCAAGGCGGTCGGGCAGGTTGGAGCTGCCGGGCGTCGCGGCTTGCTGCACAATGCCGACAATGGTCTCCATCAGGGTTGAGTCGAGCAACGGCGTGCTGCCGCCGCCGAAATAGAGCGCAGGGTCGTAGCGATGCGCATCAATGAGCGCCGCCAGACGCTGCCCGAAGTGAAAAGTCGTGTTGGGCAGGTCATCGGCGCGGATCAGGTCGCGGTCATCGGCGAGCCAATCGGTTTGCGGCGCGGCGAGGACAATGCGCTCTACTTTTTGCGCGCGCAGCAGGTCGATCAGGTCGCGCGTGTTGGCGCGCTGCGCATCGCGCACCAGCTGCTCTTGCGGCGTACTGCCGCCCGCGCCAAGCATGATCACTGCACCAAGGCCACTCATAAGAGATTGCAGGTATCGCCGCTATCGTGCATTCTGAAGAGGCGGGAGAATCCCACCTGAGACGCCAAACGCCGCCCCTCAGGGCTTTAGGAAGCTCATTAGAGCGGCTGTAACAGGCCGAAATTGCCCTCTTTGCGGCGATACAGCACGTTGATCGTGCGCGTCTCCGCGTTGAGGAACATGAAAAAGTCGTGGCCGAGCAGCTCCATTTGGTCAATCGCTTCTTCTTCGCTCATCGGCAGGACTTCGATCTGCTTGCGGCGCACAATTTGCGGCGTCGGCTCTTCTTCCTCGACGATGCCCTCAGGAGTCTCAGCCGCAGCCAGCTCAGGCTCAAGCAGCTCAAATTTGTCTCCTGCCCGACGGCGGCGCTTGCCTTTGTAGCGGCTGATCTGGCGGTACATTTTGTCAACTACAGCATCAATGGCGGCAAAAGCATCTGCCTCGGAGCGTTCTTCAGCGCGCAAGATCGTGCCGCGCCGATCGCGCACAGTGAGTTGGGCGATGCTCTGATCGCCGCTGCGGCGATGTTCTTCGCTCAGCTCAAGGGTCACTTGGGTGATCGAAGGCAGGTAGCGGTCAAGGCGCGCCAATTTCTTTTCAGCGTAGCTGCGCAGTCGCTCGCCGAGCTCAAAATTTTTTGCGTGTAACTGTATGTTCATAGCTGCAATCCTTCTCAAGAGGGCAAAACAACAATGTCTCACGATGCCGCATCATGATTGATTAAATTATAGCACGGCATGGACGAAACCGAAATGAACGGCACGGCGCCAAGTCACAGATAGCGGTGCATCTCAATGCGCTCGAAGACCTCAAGATAGCCAAAGCGCTGCATCACGCGCCAAGCGGGATGATCGGTCGGCAGGTTTTCCACTTTGGTATCCCGCGCGCTGTGCGTCTTGTGCAGATGATAGAGCAGCGCCTGCACCACAGGCTCGCTGAGCGCGCCGCCGAAGACGAAATGCGTCAGCTGGAAAGGCAGCCGTTGGAAGATCAGCCAGCCGCGCTCAGCGTTGGGCAGCACGGCGTGAAAGCCGCGCAAATTGCCTAAATTGCGCAGCGAGGCTGCCTCTTCCGTCCATGCGGGGCGTTGTGTCTGCTCATACTCGTGCAGCAGCGCGGCGATCTGGGCGCTATCGAGCGGCTCAATCTCTGCACCGGCGATGCTGAGCTGCTCGCTGGGCGCGCCGGGCGGGCGGCGCACGACCATCAAGTCGCGCATAGGCTCAAAGCCGAGTTTGTAAAATAAGCGCGTGGCAGGCTCGTTGCCCCTGATCACTTCCAGCTGGACGCGCCGCGCGCCGCGCGCTCTGGCGTTCTCCAGCATCAATTCCGTCAGGAACTGCCCAATGCGCCTGCCGCGCCGCTCGGGGATGACGCCCAAGCGCGTGATCCAAGCGCGGTCGGCGCGCACACCCAACATGCACACGCCCAGCTCTAGGTTTTCGCCGTCCAGCGCGACGGCTGAGGCGTTCAGGTCTATATCGTAGTCGCGCACGTATTCAGCCATGCGCCTGCCGTTCATCGGCATCGGCACGATGTAATCCACGCGCGCTTGATTGTAGATATCGGCGAGCTGATCGTAAGAATATTGGCTGGCGAGGACGGCAAAAGTCTTACTCGGCGGCGGCTCGGTCGGCTGAGTCGTCATGCGGCGATCCTGTTGCGGCGTGTTGAGCAGATGGTTACGCAATCGGCTCTGGCGGCGCGAGGAATGCCTCGACCTGAGCTACGAAGCGGCGCGTATCAATCGGCTTGAGGATCACGCCGTGGCAGCCGTAGGCTTTTGCCATGCTGTGTGCTGTGGCTTCGGGCCACGCCGTGAAGGCGATCAAGCGCGTCTTGGCGAGCGCAGGTTGCTGCCGCAGCAGCGCGATCACAGTCTGTCCGTCAATATCCGGCAAGCCAAGATCGATCAGGACAAGATCGGGCGCTGTCTCGAAGATGGTAGTCAAGCCATCTTCGCCGGTCTCGGTCAGGACGACGCGATGGCCGCTGCGACTGAGCAGTTTTGCCGCCAATCTGCCGCTTTGCGCATTGTCTTCGACGATCACGATGACAGCCATGAGCATTCATCCCTTCGCCTGCGCGAGCGTCGCACTGAGTCTACCCGAACTCGCTCGCCGCTGTACAAGTCCGATGTGTAAGCCCGATCTCGTGCGCCGCCAGCAGATCGTGCGTTGGGGGCGGCACCCGTCAAGCCGTCACCAGCGTGCCGACCGACTCGCCCATCACCGCCGCCTCTAACATGCCTTCTTGCCAAAAGTTCAAGACCAAGATCGGCAATTTGTTATCCATGCACAGCGTGAAGGCGGTCATATCCATCACCTCAAGGCGCTTGGCGAGCGCCTCTTGATAGGTCAGCTTATCGTAGCGGCGCGCCTGCGGATTTTTCTTCGGATCGCTATCGTAGATGCCATCTACTTTGGTCGCCTTGATGAGCAGTTCAGCGCCGATCTCCATAGCGCGCAAGGCAGCCGCTGTATCAGTGGTGAAGTATGGATTGCCCGTGCCGCCGCTGATGATCACCACGCGATTTTTCTCCAAGTGGCGGATGGCGCGCAAGCGGATGTATGGCTCAGCGACCTTGTTCATCTCAATTGCCGTTTGCACGCGCGTGGTGATACCCTCGCGCTCTAGAGCGTCGCGTAAGGCGAGCGCGTTCATCACGGTCGCGATCATGCCCATGTAGTCGGCGGTTGATTGATCCATACCACGCTCGACGCCGATCTTGCCGCGCCATAAGTTGCCCGCGCCGATCACAATGCCGACCTGCACGCCGAGCGCGTGAACGGCCTTCACGCGGCGCGCCATGAACGCCGCCTGATCGGGATCAATGCCTGTGCCGCCAGCGCCGCTGAGCGCCTCGCCGCTCAGCTTGAGCAGGATGCGCTTGTAGCGCGGCACGCCCTGAGAACTTTCCATGCAGATCTCGCTTCCTCTACACAGTTTCACACAGCAAAAAAGGATCAGGAGCACCCCCTGATCCTTCAACTATTCTGAATCTGAATTCTGAGTCGCCGTGCGCTGCATCGCGCTCACGCCCCTGCGCTATCTGTGCCGCCCTCGCCCAGCTCAAAGCGTGCGAAGCGCCGAATCACGATGTTCTCTTTGACCTGAGCGATCAGCTCGGCTAACACTTCTGAGACTTTCTTCGAATCGTCGAAGAACCAAGGCTGTTCCATCAACACGATCTCTTCATACCACTTGCTCATGCGCCCGTCTACGATCTTGGCGGCCACGGCTTCGCTCTTGCCTTCGGCAACTGCGCGCTCAAGCTGAATTTGGCGCTCTTTTTCCACCACTTCTTGCGGGATATCCTCGCGGCGCAGGTAGCGCGGCGCTGCATTGGCGATGTGCAACGCTAAATCTTTGGCGAATTGGCGGAACTGCTCGTTGCGCGCCACGAAGTCCGTCTCGCTATTGACCTCGACAATCACGCCAAGCCGCCCGTTGTGATGCATGTAGGTCTGTATAATGCCGTCGTTCGCCACGCGCCCAGCTTTCTTGGCTGCGGTCGCCGCGCCTCTTTTGCGCAGGTATTCAGCTGCTTTCTCCAGATTGCCGTTGCTCTCAGCCAGCGCCGCGCGGCATTCACTGAAGCCCGCGCCGGTCATCTCGCGCAGCTGCTTGACCAATTGCGCGCTTATCTCAGCCACAGAACCCCTCTCCTCAGTCTTCGTCTTCGTCCTCAAAGGTGCTGCTGCGCAGCTTCGAGACGGTCGAGGCGCCTAGATAAGCGCTATCGTCCAGCTCGTCTTCGTCCTCAAATGTTGCCGCTGCCGCTTGACTGGTCGCCACCTCTTCCTCTTCCGCCGCGACCTTATCGCTCATGGCAAGACCTTCCAGAACGGCGTCTGCGATCTTGCTGGTGAGCAGCTTGATGGCGCGAATGGCGTCGTCGTTGGCGGGGATCACGTAATCAATCGGCTCGGGATCGCAATTTGTATCCACTAAGGCGATGATCGGAATGCCGAGGATATTCGCCTCTCTGACGGCGTTGTGTTCGCGGCGCACGTCGATCACGTAGAGCAAGCTCGGCAGGCGCGTCATGCGCTGCAAGCCGCCCAGACGGACGCGCAGCTTTTCCACCATGCGCTGGCGCCGCAGCAATTCTTTCTTGGTGTAATAGCCGACGAAGCCGCTCTTCATCTCTTCCTCAAGGCGCTTCAATTGATCGAGGCGCGCCTTGATTGTGCGCCAGTTGGTCAGCGTGCCGCCTAGCCAACGCTGATTGACGTACGGCATCTGGCAGCGCTCTGCCTCGTATTGCACAGTCTCTTGCGCTTGGCGCTTGGTGCCGACGAACAGGATTTTGCCGCCCGCTGCAACCGTCTCCTTGACGCACTCGCACGCCTCTTCTAGGTTGGTGAGCGTCTGCTGCAAGTCTAGGATGTGAATGCCGTTGCGCTCAGTGAAGATGTACGGCTTCATGCGCGGGTCCCACTTCTTGGCGCGGTGCCCGAAGTGGACGCCCGTCTCCAAGAGCGCTTTCATTGAGACAATAGACATGGAATTTCGAGAGTCTCCTTACAATTTCAGAATGGTTGCGTTGGAACGCGTTTGCCGCTCCTTGCGGCGCCTGTCTTGATCAGGATGCACGCGCCGCACTGAGGCAAGGCTGAACCAAGCTTGCGCCCATCTGCGCAGTATAGCACAGCCCTGCCCGAACTTTCAAGGGCTGCTCTCGCGGCGCGCGCAAGGCGCTATTCATCTGCATCTTGATCGTCTGTGCTGCATTTGGAAAACTTAGCGCCAACGCGCCGTTACCCGCTTGTTTTGACTCGCGCTACTGTGCTACACTCAGGGCGATCTTGTTGCCGATGCCGATAGCCTTTGAGAGAAGCGCGATGCAGTACGTCTTCATCAGCTACAGTCGCCGCGATAGCGATATCATGCGGATCGTGCGCGACCGCCTGCGCGGAGCAGGCTTCAACGTCTGGACTGACGAGAATCTCGAGCCTGGTACGCCCAGCTGGGTACAAGCGATTGTCAGCGCTCTGTACAGCAGTTGCGCAGTCGTCGCTCTGCTCTCGCCTGATGCGTGCAAATCGCAGTGGGTAGAGAGAGAGCTGATATTCGCTCAACAAAATGAAGTGCCAGTCTACCCGCTCTTGGTGCGCGGCGACGAGAGAAGCGCTGTGCCGATCCTGCTCATCACTGCTCAATTCGTAGATGCGCGCCAAGACTTGCACAGCGCAGTGACAGAGATTATCAAAGCACTTCTAAAAACTTGTAAATCTGAGCCCAAAAAAGAGTTCTACATCGTGGATCAGACAGGTAGAGGCGACTTTCGCAGCATCGCTGAGGCGCTGGCGGCTGTGCCTGAAAGTGCGATTATCAAAGTGCGCCCAGGTCTCTATCGCGAGAGCCTGACCTTGAATAAAGCTGTGAAAATTCTAGGCGACGGCGAGCGCGACAAAATTATAGTACAGACGGAAGGCAAAGATTGCGTCCAGATGCTGACTAATTCGGCTTCTATACAAGGCATCAGTTTTCATCAAAAGTCGCCGCGAAGAGTAGCCAAAGTATGCGTTTACGCTCCGCAA